>Ga0181585_10004428_pt1 | contig 12264 bp, 8 predicted proteins | sample 071ome_29_FD_132469 | JGI IMG/M metagenome (GOLD analysis project Ga0181585, IMG submission 132469) | Coastal salt marsh microbial communities from the Groves Creek Marsh, Skidaway Island, Georgia - 071407BT metaG (megahit assembly) | ecosystem: Environmental > Aquatic > Marine > Intertidal zone... | reverse complement strand
TGCCACCCAGTTCGCCCGTGTGATGGGTGTTGTGGCAACATGCCTCGCATGACGCCCTACACCACGCCCCCTGCCCTGGACCCTCAGGCCCAAGCGTTGATAGCCAAACTTGAAGCCTTGGGTATCCCTGCCACCCATACCCTGCCGCCCGAGCAAGCTCGACAGGCCTACGTGCAGCGCCGCTTTGCCACACAACGTATTCCAGCGCCGCTGCAAGAGGTGCGTGAGCTGTCTTGTGTTGGCCCGGGCGGTGCGATGGCGATGCGCTGCTACCGCGATACCGACCCCGATGTGCCCGCCCCAGCCCTGGTTTATTTTCATGGGGGCGGCTGGGTGATTGGGGATTTGGAAACCCACGATGTGCTGTGCCGTGATTTGGCCAGGCTGTCAGGCTACACCGTGATTGCAGTGGACTACCGTTTGGCACCTGAGGCGGTGTTTCCTGCGGCGGTGGACGACGCCAACGCTGCGGTGGACTGGGTGTTTAACCACGCCGCCGAGCTCAACATCCACCCCGATTACATTGCCGTGGGTGGCGACAGCGCCGGAGGCAATTTGGCGGCTGTGGTGTGTTTGGCACGACGCGACGCCAATAAGCCAGCGCCCTGTTTTCAATTACTGATTTATCCCGCCACCGACATGCGGGGGGCGTCACCCTCGCACCAGCGTTGCGGTCAGGGCTATTTGCTTACGCAGGACTCACTGGCGTATTTTGTTGGGCACTACTTATCAAGCCCAGAGCAGGTAAATGACTGGCGCGCGTCGCCGTTGTTGCACGCCAGCCATGCCAATTTGCCGCCGGCGTTGGTGATGACCGCAGGCTTTGACCCGTTGTGCGATGAGGGACGGGCCTACGCTGACGCGTTATCGGCCGCGGGTACGCCATGCCAGTACGTGTGTTTTGAGCGGCAAGTGCACGGTTTTGTACCCATGGGCAAGGTATTGGATGAGGCCGATACGGCAGTGGCGCTGTGCGCGCACGCGTTGCGCCGCGCCACCCTGCCTTAACCGGCCTGAGTTGCGCGTTGGGCGGCGTATTGCCCGGCCCGTCGCCCCGAGGTAAAGGCCCACGCCAAGTGATGCCCATGCCCCTTTAACAAAAGGCCACCTTGGCCGGTTGAGCCGGCCGCGTAAAGCCCAACAATTGCCTGTCCATCGGCAGTCAGCACCCGATGTTGTTCGTCTACCCGCAGGCCGCCTTCGTTGTGAACAAACACCGCGCGCACCGGGCCAAGCGCCACCATGTTTTGGTTTAAGTGGGCCGATAAGGGGGTGGCGCCAAGCGCCGCGCGCAGCGTGTGGCCGGGCATACGGAGCATCTTGGCAAGGGCATCCACATTGGGTGCGGTGTGGCACACATCGGGGCGGTTGCGCTGATAGTCAGGCAGGTAGGCGTAGGCCACACCAGGGGCGGTTGATACAAAGTGCGGCCAAAACGAAAAACGCTCAGCCAGCGCCTGATCCAGCACAATGTAGCCGACCTTGTTGGGTTGCTTGGGCAGTTGCCATGCCGCTTGGTTTGCGTTGGTAGGCACCAGCTCGCCCAGTTGATTCACCAACACCGCGCCTTGCGTAAAAAGCTCGGGTGATGGCGCCAAGGCGGTGGTTAAAAACTTCATCATCACGGGTCTGAGCCACGCCGAAGGCGCGTGCTTGAGCGCCCAAGCCATGGTGCTGGCCAGCCATCGCCACGGCGGCAGGTGCAACATCCAATGCCCGCGTTCCGGGGGCATAAACCGAATCTCGGGCCCCAGCGCCAAGTCGCCGTTGATCACTTGGGCTCCCAGTTGGGTAGCCATACGCTGTCCATCGCCGGTGGCCGTGGTGTTGACGGCCTCTATGGCAGCCGCCGCCTCGCCCATGTGTTGCGCTTTTAAATCGGTCGCCGCGGTGAAGTCGCCCGCGGCCAAAATCACGCCCCCTTTGGCCATCCAGCGGCGTTCGGCACCCTGGTGCCTCGCTTGCACGCCAACAACTTGCCCTTGTGGGTCGGTGAGCAACGACTGGACCTCACAACGCGTGACCACCTGTACCCCGGCCCGTTGGGCGCGCTTGCTTAGGTGATAGATGAAGGCGCGTGAGTTGGGCAGCACGTTGTGCATGCGTGCAACACGATGCGGCGGCTCAGGCATGGGCCCCATGAAGCGTATGCCCGAATTTAACAACCAAGCAAAGGTGGCTGGCATCGCGTCGCACAGCACACGGCGCAGGTCATCGTTGTCTCGATTGGCCAAATCCCCGGCGAACCCGGGCATGTCTTCCCAATGCGCCACGGGGTCGTCTTGAATGCCGGCTCGTTGTTGATGGGGGGTTTGGCTGGCTGTAACCGACCCCACCGACCACGCGGTGGAGCCACCCAAACTGGCATTTTTCTCTAACAACACGACCTTGGCCCCTCGTTCGGCGGCCTCAATGGCCGAGGCCAGCCCAGCACCGCCGCCGCCCACCACCACCACATCGAGGTGTCGGGTGGAAAGCGAATCAGGCTGGGGGTGTGTCATGCGTGGGATTGTTCAACCCGACTTCGTGCCACACCTGTCGCGCGCGTTCACCGGCAGCCCATTTGGGGGCGCCAGCGTTTGATGCTATGCTCACGGCGCGTATTCATTTCAACCAAGGAGCCTCCTATGCGTGCAATCCAAACCCTAGGCGCCACGCTCGCCCTCACCCTAGCCGCAGCCACCGCCCAAGCGGGTTCGTTGCGTACCGCCGACCTTTTGGGTCAGCCCAGTGACTCGGCGCGTGCCGCCGCTGTTCAGCAGCTGGTGGCATACGGTGTGCCAGCCGATGCGGCCAAGGCCCGCGTGGCCAGCCTGTCGTCCGATGAGGTGCAGCGCTTGCGCATTGAGGTACGCTCCGCGCCTGCTGCCGGCGGGGTATCAACCACCACCTGGGTGCTGCTGATCGGTGCCGGCGTGTACGTTTACATGACTTACATGTAAGCCGCTGGATCCACAGCCCGCCACCTGCTGTGGCGGGTTTTTTTTGCCTATGTTGTTCAGATTTTTTGGTTTTGTGTTGCTGCTGGCCTTGGCCAGCTGCAGCAGTTACGCGCCGCAATACTGGGGTGCGCCGCAGCCATTTGTTGAGCAGGCCCGCGCCACGTTGCCCACCCGTGTGGAGCTGACCGAGGTGCCGTTTGTTGCCCAAGACGATTGGTATTGCGGCCCGGCGGCGCTGAGCATGGTGTTGCAGTACGCCGGGGCCTCGGCGGGCTTTGCCGAGGTGTCGCCTAAACTGCTTGTGCCAGGGCGGGAGGGCTCATTGCAGCTCGAAATGATGGCCGCCACACGGACTTTTGGCCGTGTGCCGCAGGTGATCGAGCCCACCCTGCAGGCTTTGCTTGCCGAACTCGCTGCGGGCCGACCGGTGATTGCGTTGGAGAACTTTGGCAACGATTGGTACCCGATTTGGCACTACTCGGTGGTGGTGGGGTACGACTTGGACAAGCGCGAGGTGTATCGGCGCAGCGGTTTGCGCAAGCGGGTGGCGGTGCCCATGCCAATTTTTGAGCATGTTTGGATGCACGAGGGTTATTGGGCCATGGTGGCGCTGGCGCCCGACGACACGCCCAGCAAGCCAAAGCCCACTGCGTGGCGTGAGCAATTGGCTTTAACTGAGCCTTTTATTGACGCCCCAACGGCGCAGCGTGCGTGGCGCAATTACCTGGCGTCGTTTCCCGACGACACCATTGGTTTGGCCGGTTTGGGTAACAGCCTGCATGCGCAAGGTGATTGGCAAGGCGCGGCGCAAAAATACCGACAAGCGTTGCAGCAGGCACCTGCCAACACCCGGCTGGCCCGTTTGGCACAGCAGGTGTTTACGCAGGCTCAAGACACCACAGCCGCAGCCTGCGCCGCTAAGATTGAGCAGCAAGGCGCAAGCTGGCCTTGCACCGCGCCATGATGACGCGCTTAAGCTCGCGCCTTTGGTGCCGACCCATACACCATGTCGGCGTTTTACCTTCCTCCTGTCGTGGTTGACATCGTGTTTAGGTTGCGCGTGTTTGTGCACGTGCTGGCCGCGTCGGTGGCGGCTTATCGAGCGCTCGAGGGCATCCAGTACGGTGAGCCTGGGCAAGCGGTTGCTTCGGCTGCGGTTGGCATGGCCACCATTTACGGCATTGGCTACGCGGTGAAATGGCTGTTTCAGTGGTTGTTTGGTTTATCCAGCCGCTAACCGGACGCCACAAGGATTACGCGGGCGCGGTTAAATAACGCACGGGGTGCTCGGCCGCCATCCCCCTAGCCTTCTTGATACCGGTGCGCGCTGGCCGTACCATTCGAAGCAAGCAAAATGGTTATCATGAACAACCATTAGTGGCCGCACGCGGGAAGCACGACTATGCAATTTCATCTCAATGGGTTTCAGCCAGGTGATCCGCGTTATGCCGATCCGCAAGACCGTGTGGTGCCGCCACCCATCAAACGACCACTGCCGGCAACCACCGACGTGTTGATTGTGGGGTGCGGACCCGCCGGGCTGAATTTAGCGGCGCAATTGGCTCAGTTTGCCGACATACGCACCTGTATTGTGGATGCCAAGGACGATAGGTTAACGGTTGGCCAAGCCGATGGCATGGCCTGCCGCACGATGGAGATGTTTCAGGCCTACGGCTTTGCCGAGCAGGTAATGCAAGAGGCGTATCAGGTCAACGAAACCACGTTTTGGAAACCCGACCCCAATCAAGCCCAGCACATCACCCGTCATGACCGCATACAAGACGTGGAGGATGACTTGTCGGAAATGCCGCACGTCATCATCAACCAAGCACGCATTCATGACATGTTTTTGGATGTCATGCGTCGAGCGCCCGCCAAACTTGAACCCTTTTATTCACGCAAATTGGTGGCCCTGCAACGCGACGACGCCGAGGACTACCCTTTGACGCTAACCTTCGAGCGTGGCGTCACACACGCCCAAAGCGCGCACGCACTCGAACAAGTTAAAGCGCGTTACGTGGTGGGCTGCGATGGGGCACGCAGCACCGTGCGTACATTGATTGGCCGCGACTTGGTGGGCGATGCGTTGAACCAAGCGTGGGGTGTGATGGATGTGCTGGCGGTAACCGATTTCCCGGATGTTCGCATCAAAAGCGTGATCCAGTCGGCCACCGAAGGCAACATGCTGATCATTCCGCGCGAGGGTGGTTACATGTTTAGGCTCTACATTGAGCTCGACAAGCTCAACGCCAACCAACGTATAGACCGCGCCAAGGTATCCGCCGACTACCTGATTGCCGCGGCGCAACGCATTCTTCACCCCTATCGTTTGGAGGTGAAAGAAATGCCTTGGTGGAGCGTGTACGAAATTGGGCAACGCCTGGCCACCGCCTTTGATGACGCTGAGCCCGGTCGTATGCCGCGTGTGTTTTTAGCCGGTGATGCATGCCACACCCACAGTCCCAAGGCGGGCCAAGGGTTAAACACCTCGGTGAATGACACCTGGAACTTGGGCTGGAAGATGGCGCATGTGCTGCGTGGGCAGGCCAACCCCGAGTTGTTGCAAACCTACTCGGCCGAGCGCCAAGACATTGCCAAGCAGTTGATTGATTTTGATCGGGCGTTTGCCAAGCTGTTCAGCACCAAGGTGAAATCGGCCGACAACCCCAATGGCGCTGACCCCGATGAGTTGCAACGCATGTACATGCAGTTCGGGCGCTTCACCGCGGGCACGGCAATTCGGTACAAGCCCTCGACGCTGGTGGGTGACGACACGCACCAAGCGCTGGCAACTGGGCAAGTGGTGGGTATGCGCTTTCATTCAGCGCCCGTGGTGCGGTTGGCCGACGCCAAACCCATGCAGCTGGGGCACTGCGCCAAAGCCGATGGGCGTTGGCGGTTGTACGCGTTTGCTGGGCGTGCGCAGCCCATGAGCCCAGCATGCGCAGTGGCGCCGTTGTACCAATGGCTGATGGGTTCGGCCGACTCGCCGGTGCGTTGCCATACCCCACCCGGTGCCGACCCCGACGCAGTGATCGATTGGCGGGCAATATTTCAACAGCCGCATCGCGAGGTTGATATCAGAACCATGGTGGACGCCCTGTTGCCAGCCAAGGGGGTATACGGTTTGCGCGATTACGAAAAAGTGTTTTGTGCCGATCCGCGCCCTCACGCTGATGTATTTAACCTGCGTGGGATTGACCGCGAGCATGGCTGCATCGTGGTGGTCAGGCCCGATCAGTACGTTGCGGCGGTGCTGCCCCTCAACGCGTATCAAGCACTCACGCAGTTGTTTGTTCAGGTGCTGCGTCCGGTGGCGGCTTAATCGGCTGGCCTAAGGCAGCTTAAGCACAATCTCGCCACCCGCGTGGCGGGCGCGCGAGCAACACAAAATAAGCCGCTGTTGTCGCTGCTGCTCGCTTAACACGAAATCGCGATGCTGCACCGCATCGGACTGCTCGGGGTGGTAGCCGTGGGCGCATACGCCGCACAATCCGTCGCTGCATTTCACTTCAATGTTCATGCCGTGTTCGGCAAGCGCCTCGGTGGCGGTTTGGTTCGCCGCCACGTTGACGCGGGGCCCATCGTGGCCCAAACGCAGCACAAACGGATGGTTTTCCCACTGCGGCCCTTCGGGCACATGAAAGTACTCTCGCTGGCAAGCCTCGGTAGGCCAACCCAGGTGTTGCGCGGCCTCAAACACGGCGTCCATGTACACCGCCGACCCGCAGGTGTACAACACAAAGCCGGGCTGGTAGGCAGGCAACGCCTGAGCCAGGTTTAGCCGCTCACCTTCACTTGAGACATGCAGCTGCACCCGGCTCTGCCACGGCATGCTTGGCAACAGGTTGGCATAGCCCGACGCCGCGCGGTCACGCACGCTTAGGTGAAACACAAAAGCTTGCTGCTGGGCATGCAAGGCGTGGGCCATGGCGATCAAGGGTGTTACGCCAATGCCACCGGCCATCAGCCAACTGCGCGTGGCATGGGGCTGCAACGGAAAATGATTTTTGGGCGGCGAGATGAACACCTGCCGGCCTGGTTTAAACACGCGGTGCATCAGCGCCGAGCCACCCCGCCCGCCCGCGGTTGGTTCTTCTTTGAGTACCCCAATCAGGTAACGGTCGCGCCGCATGGGATCGCCAGCCAGGCTGTACGCGCGTTGGTATTCGGGCGCAATCACCACGTCGATATGCGCGCCAGCCTCAAAAGCGGGCAGTTCGCCACCGTCAAGGGCGCGCAGCTCAAACTCAACCACGCTGTCGCTTAAGTCATTGCGGGCGTGCACTCGAACAGGGAAAACAGGCGGCTGCGCAGGCAGCGGCCGCGCCGGTGGTGCCAAATCGGCGGTTTGTTGATTGGCCAGGCGCTGCCGATAGGCTTGGGGTGAGAGCAATTGTTGGTAGCGCTTGATACCTGCTTCGCGGTCCACGCGTTGTGTTACAGGGTACGGCAGCGGCATGGTATCGGCCGGGTATACCGCCAGCGTTTGTTCCTGCGGGTGAATCTTGAGGCTTTTTTGCAGCGTCCGCCTATGCGTTTGTTTGGCCAAGACGTAGCCGCCGGTGGTGCGATCGAGTTCAATATCCCACCACCATTTTTTAACTGGGTTGATGCTGCCACGGTCCAGCCAGTCATCCAAACGCGCCAGTAGGGGCGCCGATTGGGGTACCCGCGTGGCCACCTGACGCCAAAGGTCATCCGCCAGCAAACCCTCGAGGTTCCACGGGCAGGTCTTCATGCAACGCCCGCACATGCCACCGCCGGCATTGGTCAGCCGGTAGCGGGTGCATTTCTCGGCGTCGCTTTTCCAAATTTCGTAGCCGTTGTACATCACCTTAGGGCCCGCAGTGATGGCGCCCGATGGGCACTCACGGGCGCACTTGTTGCAGCCTTCACAAAAACGCTGCAGCCCAAAATCCACCGGCTGGTCAAAATGCATGGGCATATCGGTGGTAACCGTGCCGCTTTTAAGGCGCGGCCCAAGGAACGGGTTAAGAATCACCTCACCGATGCGACTCACCTCCCCCAAACCGCTGAGCAGCAGCAGCGGCGGTTGCAGCACGTCGCCATCAAGCACCGAGTGCACCCGCGCGCTGTATCCCAAACGCCGAATTTGTTCGGCCAATACGCCGCCCATGAGCGAAAACCGCAGGTAGGCGCGCATGCTTTGCGCGACCGAAATCCAATCGTCGCCGCTGGCGCCTTCCATGGTTTCGTGCCCCTGATCGATCAGCATGTTGACAGCATGCGGATGATAGGCAGGCATGGCGTTACCGCCCGCGTCGTGCGAGTAATATGCCCACTCCGGCACCTGGCACAAGCCCACCGCGTCGATACCCAAAAAGTAACTGGTGGCTTTAAGGTTGTCGGCGTTGCGCGCCGCGTCGGTGGCGTGTGCCACAACCGGCCCTTTGGCCTCGCCGAATTGCAGCAGCAACAACGCCCCCAGTGCACGCCGCGCACAGGCGCCGATGGGACTTTTCATGACGTAGTGCCCATTTTTGGCATCGCTTTGCACATCGGCGCCCAAATCACCAAACAGTGCCCGCGCAAAAAAGTCGGCTCGCTTAGGAAACCGCGGAACCCGCTCGTGGTCGATGAAGGTGGTGGGTTGCTCGCGTTTGGGCAGTTGTTCAATCGGATGCGGACCGAGCCGATAGTCGCGTTTTGCCATGGGATGCGCCTGCCATGCATGACGCGTAGAGCCCACGCCTAGCCACCATGCGAGGCCCTTGCCTTGGCCTGGCTGGGGGGCCAGCGGCTGATCGACTTGCATGGCAAACCCGGTGGATACAGCCGCCAGCGCCATACGCCGTCCAACGAATGGATGGTTGCCGTGTGCGTCGGTCAGGCCGGCGTGCCAAGCCAAACAGGGCAAATCGAGCTCGCTTGCCGTCATGCTGTGGGCGCGCGCAGCAAAGCCCAGCATGCGCAGATAGCTGGAGAGCAAGACCGCGGTTTGCGACGCCAATAGCGCCGCGCGGTGCGCTTGCGCCGCATGGATCCAATCGCACCCCGGCTCACCCTCGCGTGGGTCGCGCGGGTACTCAACCGCCAGTACCAGCGCGTGGCTGTGCTGGTCGACCGGACCATGCTGCATACGCGAGGCGTCGATGACGTCGGCCAAAATCATGTCCATGCCGGCGGCAAAGCTCTTGGGTTGGCTTTGCGCCAGCGCCTGCCCCAGTTCCGCCACCGCTGGGTTGGCAATGGGCTGGGCCAAATGGGCTGCCTTGGGGATACGACAAACACCAGCAAAAGTGGCATCAAAGTAGTAGGCGGCACTTTTGAGGTGGGCGGCGCGCTCGGCTTGGTCGGCAGGGACATCCCCTTGAACCGGGTTGAGTTGCCCTTCTCGGATCAGATCGAACATGGCCATATAGGGTGCCATGGCATGAACAATCGAGTGGGCATCGGCCTGATCAAAAACCAAGGGCTGCATGGCAGGCAGCGTGTGCGGCGTTGCCGCGCTCGACTGCCGGGTTAAGCGTTCCGTCGGGTAGGCCCCGAGGTGAAACGGTCGATGACGATACGAGGCCCAGCGCACGTCGCTTAGCCAGCCGCGCTCGGACTGGGCTGCTCGTGCTCAAGCAACCGATTGACCAACGCCCGGGCTTGGTTTAACGCAGCGTCGGCGGCGATTGGAATCATCATGCGGTCGCCCACCAAGTGCATGTTGCGCTGCTGCGCTTCAATGATGGCGCGGTCTTCTTCAAAGGCTTCAACCACGCTATCAAAAATGGCATCGGTGAGTTGGCTGTCGTCAAGTTCAAAGTTGCGCGCCTGACAAAACCAGTAGTGCGAAGTCGATTCCGTTTCTGGCGTTTGAATCGAGGTGTGCCGAAACTGCAAGGCCTGATCGGTGCGCTTGCCCTCAGGCGCACCCGTACCTACCGGCGCGGATCCGGCATCCATGCGCAGAAAACCGGGTGGCACCCATTGGTACAGTTGCCAGCGGTCAACTTTTCCACTGAACTTGGCAAACTTTTTGTGCATCGGTGGCATCTCGTCGTCAAGGTACCAGCGATCAATTGAAATCATGCCGGCGCCAGCGTCGTCACGCCTGATTTCGGGTTTGAGCTTGGCTTCACTCCCCGAGCCCAAGGTGGTGGGGTGAACCCACGCCAGGTGCGTGAAGTCGAGTAAGTTGTCAACAATGAGTTGATAGTTGGCCTGGTAGTGGATGTAGCCGGGTTTCATGGCCCACTGCGGTGAGTCATGCCAGAAAAAGTCCAGAATGCGGCTGGCGTCGGCCAGTGCCGGATCTCCCATCCAAATCCAAATGAGCCGATTTTTTTGTACCACCGGGTACCGGCGCACCTTGGCCTTGGCTGGAATCCGATCCTGTCCCGGTATATCGATGCAGGCGCCGGTGGCATCAAACTTAAGTCCGTGGTACATGCAACGTATGCAGTCGCCCTCACGCCGTCCCGCGCTCAACGGCGCCGAGCGATGGCAGCATCGGTCTTCAAGCGCCACCAATTGCCCCGTAGCATCTCGATAAAAAAGCACGGGTTCATTGCAAATGGTTCGGGTGAACAGGGCCTGGCTGTCAACGTCGGTATCCCACCCAGCCACGTACCAACAATTTTTAACAAACATGTTTAGGCTTCCTCAAAGTCATGGGGTGACGCGGTGCATGCAATCGTTGCCGCCAGCAACACTAGCGCGCTGGCATATCGGCCAGTGTGTAGATGAGTCCGATGCCGGCATCGTCGGGTATGGGCGGCAGCCCCTGTTCCCAGCGCTCATAGGCGGTGCGCATGGCAGCGAGTCGCTCCGGGCTTTTTTTGGCCTGGTTTGCACGCTCGCGGGCGTCTTGTTCGACATTAAACAAGTATTCGTGCGCTTCAACCTTTAAATACTTCCACGCGCCACATCGGTAGGCGCGCTGCTGTTTGTGGTTCATGCGCCAAAACATGGGCCGCTCAAATTCTTGTCCCACCTGATCAAGCGTGACGCGCAGCGACACACCGTCAAGCACATGGTGGGCGGGTGGCGTAACCCCTGCGATATCCAAGATGGTGGCAGTCCAATCCATGCTGAGACAGTGTTGGCTCGATACCCTGCCAGGCTGCTTGATGCCGTTGGGCCAATGGGCAATGTAGGGCACGCGGATGCCACCTTCGGTTAGGTCCATCTTGCCTCCCACCAGTGGCCAGTTATCTGAAAAGCGCTCGCCGCCGTTGTCGCTGGTGAAAATAATAAGCGTGTCATCCAATTGGCCGTTGGCTTTTAGCGCATCCACGATCCACCCTATGCCCTCGTCCATCTCTCGGATCATGGTTTGGTAAATTTCAACACTGCCGCCGTCAAGGTGAGAGATGTTGTTCGCAATTTCTGGATCGACTTTGCCCTGCGCCCTGGTCTCCCACGGCCAATGCGGCGCGGTGTAGTGCAGACTGAGCAAAAAAGGTTGCTGAGCTTGTGCGCGCTCGTTTACGTAATTGACGGCACGCTTGGAGATCAGATCGGTTAAGTAGCCTGGCTCGTCATACGGCTCACCGTCAAGCTCCAAATCGCTCCCGGTGTCTCGCGCGTTGTGCCCGTAGTAGCTCACCCCGCCGGACATAGGGCCAAAGTGGTGCATGTAGCCGCTTTTTTCCGGGCCAAAATGGGGGCGAAAGCCCAAATGCCATTTGCCTATCAACGCCGTGTGGTAACCAACGTCTTTCAGCATCGAGGCAATCGTTGGGACTTCGGGGAACAGGCCCAGCTCGGGATTGCCTTTGGCGTTGTTGCGCATGGGCTCCTCGGAGGCGCCTCTGATCCAGTATTGGTAGCGACCGGTGGCAAGCGCGAACCGGGTGGGTGAGCAAACCGGTGAGTTACTGTAACCATTGGTGTAGCGCACGCCATGCGCGGCGAGCCGATCAAGTACAGGGGAGCAATTGGACCGTCCGCCGTAACACCCTAGGTCGGCGTAGCCCAAGTCGTCTGAGACGATAAAAATAAAGTTCGTCATATGGCGATTCCTGAATCAATGCAACACACGGTAACCAATTCTGAGTTATTCGTAAATGATTGGTTTTCTTTTTAAATATGCCGTGTTGGAATGACTTTTGACCGTCTTGGGCGCGCGGCGCCGCTTTACTGTATGCCGTTGTGCGCTCCTTGCGCTCTTACCAAATCTGCAGCAGCGCCCTTTATTTCTTCGCAAAACAGCTCAGCCGCTCGGGTTAGAGGACGATCGTTGCGGCGAATCAAAACCAAATTGTTGGTGGGCAGTGCCTGCGCAATTGGAATTTCAACCATTTGTTGGCTTAGGCCGCTGTCTTCAATAAAGTTTTTGGGTAGCATCACACAATAGTCGTCGGTG
>Ga0181585_10004427_pt1 | contig 12265 bp, 3 predicted proteins | sample 071ome_29_FD_132469 | JGI IMG/M metagenome (GOLD analysis project Ga0181585, IMG submission 132469) | Coastal salt marsh microbial communities from the Groves Creek Marsh, Skidaway Island, Georgia - 071407BT metaG (megahit assembly) | ecosystem: Environmental > Aquatic > Marine > Intertidal zone... | reverse complement strand
AATTACAGGTTTAGATAAAGCTGCATCTATTGCTGATAATGACGAATTTATTTTAGTCGATAAGAACGTTAAATCGGGAACCGATGCGGGTGTTGGAGGTAAAACCTCAAAAGTAACTTTTAAACAAATTAAAGACGCAGTTGGAACTTTGTCACCAAAAGGACAAAAAGGTGAACCAGGAAGCCGAGGACAACCTGGGGCAAACGGTGCCGATGGTAAACAAGGAGAAAAAGGAGACCGTGGTCCTATTGGTCCAAACGGTTTACAAGGTAAACCCGGTGACAAAGGAGCACCTGGTGAAGATGGAACCGTTGGAAAGGCCGGAGAGAAAGGAAAAAAGGGTGAACCAGGAAGAAATGGTCGTGATGGCAATCCAGGTGGAAAAGGTGCAAAAGGAAACACTGGAAGAGTCGGTGACCGTGGTGCAAATGGTGACATAGGTCCTGTTGGTCAACCTGGAACTCCAGGAGGCCGTGGTGAAAAAGGTAGTTCTGGTGGAAGAGGACAAGAAGGTCAAAAAGGACAAAAAGGTGTTACAGGAACACCAGGAACACCAGGATCAAACGGAGCAAACGGCAAACAAGGTGATAAAGGAACAAAGGGTGCTAAAGGATCAACTGGTGCACCTGGTCGCAATGGAGTAAACGGAGGACAAGGTCTGAAGGGGAATAAAGGTTCAACTGGTGGAAGAGGAGACCGTGGTGCACCTGGTACAAATGGTGGTAAAGGACAAAAAGGACAAAGTGGTGTTCATCGTAAGTTAACCGCTGCATGGAATAAGAACAATAAAACCATTTATATAAAAGTTTAGTAATACGGGAGAAAAAATTATGGGAAAATCATATCATTATTATCCAATAGGGTTAGGTGACCGATATAAAGTATCACATATAGATAAAAGTGGAAACCGAAATTATGCAGAACACGTTTATGTAAATGATACTAAAGTATGGTCTGAGCATACATCTCCAACACGAAAAGCAGATATGTGTTTGAATATACCTGGTTTTTATTATTTTGCTTATCCACATAATGGTAAAGCATACGGTCGTGATAAGGGGTATTCTAAAATTGTACATGATTATAGAAACAACCAATGGTGGTACTCACATACTCATGATAATGCTTGGAGAGCAAATTCACACTGGACCGGGGGTGCTGGATTATCACACGATTCAGGCGCACATTCTATTTGCAACAGTAGAAATAATGATTATATGAATTCCAGTTCCGCAATCCTTCAGAATTTAGCAATATTTGCTGGTCTATCCAACTTGAGAAGTTACGGTCATGCACCTGGAGCCGCAAATAGTACTGGTAGGTTTGTAATAAGTTTTTGGTTGTATCATGCACCTCATACTTCATATAATGATTGGTTTGAACTTTCTTCTAATGACAATTTATCTCGTAGAGGACATATAGATAAACATGCAACTCGAAAGTGGGGTATAATGCTTAACTCATGGAATGGTAAAAAAGATCTAAGTTTAGCTGTCTATTATGGAAATGACGCATTTGGATGGGGAGCTGCGGCCTATCGGGCATATTTTAACTTAGGATCTCTTGCGACAAACCAATGGACTTATGTGGAAATGCATATAGAAGGTAGTAAGATACATATGAAAACAACGGCTAAACAAAGTGGAAGTCATGGTTCGCATATGGACTTTCGCTATTATAATTTATCCAATTATATGAAAGCAAAACAACCAAGTGGTACTAAGACATATTGGACTAAAAATGTACATACATGGAGTTCAAGTAGACACATGCATATTATGACCAACCGAAACGGAATTCGTGTCAATCAACTTCGGGTGTATAATTATAATGCTTGGTCTGATTTTAAAACTAGTAATGCCGCTTTCGTTCAGGCAGCTCATGCATCTCATCGAAGAAATCAAGTTGGTGATTTAAATTCTAGTGTTCCTTATCCGATAGGACCTGGTGTAGATATGGTAGATCCAAGTATGTATGAAAATCAAGATACCATAGTAGATGCAAATGGAAACGCAGTAAGTGGATATGATGCAGATTTCGGTGTTCCACCTTTAGAAGCAATATCAGAACCAACGGTTGCTGATACAATTGATGTTTCTCAAGTAAGTGGAATAAATGATACATACGATTATTTACGTGAAATTAATACCGAGAATAACAATGAACCTATGTATTCAAAAGAAGAACTAAGTGCACTGGATCGTCCGGTTCAAGAAATACTTGATGAATCAGAAAGAATTGAAAATTTACAAGAAGGTGAGATAACAGAGTAAACAATTTTATATTGGGAGTAATAAGATGAGTGAAATTAAAAAAATATCAAGTTTAGGAAGTATCAGTACAATAAATTTGACTGATGAATTTGTAATTGTAGATAAAAGTGTTACATCCGGAAACAATGCTGGTTCTCTTGGCAAAACTGAAAAACTTACATTTGATACATTTGTTAAAGATTTAAATGGTACGGTTTTACCCGGTGAAAAAGGAAATGCAGGTTCTGTTGGACAATCTGGACAAAGTGGTAATACTGGACCAGCTGGACCTGCTGGACAAATAGGTCAAACTGGTCCCGATGGAGTAAAAGGAATTAAAGGCATTAAAGGTTCAACTGGTCGTAGTGGTCAAAATGGTAGATTAGGTGATTTTGGTGCTCCTGGGGTAAATGGTACAAATGGTGTATCTGGAAAAACTGGTGACATTGGAGATGTAGGTCAAAAAGGAGCCAAAGGTTCAAAAGGAACTAAAGGTAACAAAGGATCAACAGGACGTTCTGGATCTAAAGGTGTTCCTGGAGAATCTGGACAAAAAGGTTCTAAAGGAACAAAAGGTTCTCTTGGAGATAGAGGTGCAACTGGAGTTCGTGGTTCAAACGGTAGAAATGGTGTTAATGGAGTTCCTGGTGGACCTGGTGATAGAGGTGCATCCGGTGCACCTGGTGCAAATGGACGAAACGGACAACGTGGACCAAGAGGTGTTGGGGGAGTTGGAGGAAGCAGAGGACCCAAAGGATATCCTGGTATAAACGGTAGACATGGGAGTCCTGGTGACGCAGGTGATCTTGAGAATTGGATTGATTTTAGATATGCTGGATACGCAAAGGGTCAATCATCTCACAGTTTAGGTTATGGTATCCAAACATTCGATACACGAAATACTGCAGGATGGCAGGCATAAGGTTAAAAAATAATGTATATTATATCCACAGATTCTGCGGATTTAAAAGAATATAATTCAAGTTTATTACCAGCAAGAATCTTGTTTCTTGTATTTTCTGAAAATAGAGGAACACACGTAAGTTTATCCGTAAAGTATAAAACGGATGAAAATGAATTTAAGTCTGAATTACTTGGTTTACCATTTGTAAAATCTGAAAATAATTTATTTTATTACTCGTGTACATACAAAATTATACATGAAATTAGTTTCGAATCTACAATAACACCTACACCAACTCCTACATTAACACCTACACCAACCTCAACACCAACTCCTACATTAACACCAACACAAACTGCTACACCAACTCCTACATTAACACCGACACAAACTGCTACACCAACTCCTACATTAACACCGACACAAACTGCTACACCGACACATACAATGTGTCCACCACCCACCGTAAAGCCTACACCTCCCGCCGAAACTGCACCACCACCAAGACAAACACCAACTCCTATTACAGATTCTACTCCATCACCAACTGAGTTGGTGGAGACAATCAAAATTAGCAATATTTGTAATACAAATAATTCAGTAATTGTAAATTTAGAATATCTTAGTATTTTATCATCTAAGATAAAACTGCAATTAATTGCATCCACGGGTGGAGGGTTATTTAAAACATATGAAACAATTTTAAATAGTAAAACACAAATACAACATACATTTGAAGGTGTCAACTTTGAAATTTCTCATTTTATAGTATTTTTAACACAAGGTGATTGGGCGGAAAAAACTATACACGTCACAGTGGACAATGTTGACATTACACCGTGTGAAAGTAATTCCAATAACACACCCACTCCAACAATTACACAGACGGAAACACAAGTTGCTGACGGATTTTTACGTTCATCCCCACATGGACATTTTTTAGTTGATATAAAAAATACATCAGGTGATGCAAAGTATGATGATCAAGTATATGCCAATACAATAATGGATTCACTCAATCGTTGGGATGAAGTAATTTTATCTGCTCCATATCCAGGATGGAAACTCACAATAGAAGTAGATTTTGCTTCACTTGCAATAGGTGTACTTGGAAGTGCAACGATTACTGAAACAGATAATCATTTTGAAGGAAATAAATTCGGAAACAAATTTTCAACGGCTGGAAAATTTCAATTGAATGTTCTGTATATTGAAGAAATGATTAATAATATAACAGACGGTGGTAAAAGTGAATTATATTTTGTATCATTACATGAAATTGGTCATATTATAGGAATCGGTCAACTTACATTTGGTTCTTGGAGAATCTCAGAAGAACCTGTATCATCTTATGAATTTAACGGAGCAACTAAATACTATTATCATGGAGCAAATGCTTTAAGAGAATACAAAAGTTATTTTCCTAGATACGCAGATAATATCATCGGAATTCCAATTGAGGATGATGGAGGTGCTGGTACTGAAGGTTATCATCCAGAGGAAGGGCAACTACATGGTAACAGCAATGATGATAGATTCATAAACGGTAATTTTCATCCAGGATTGCGTGATGAATTAATGACGGGGTGGTCGAATGCCAGTGACGGTAAATTTCTTCCTATGAGTCGTGTTACAATTGGATTTCTTGCGGACATAGGATTTCAAGTGGATTACACAAAAGCAGATTTATTTGAACCCGAACAGATTATTAAATATATTTCATCTCCAAATGGTTGGTTTACATTTGAAATAACAAACACATCAGGAAATTCTGATTTTGATGACGAAAAATATCATGCTCCCGTAATAGATGCTTTTAATAGATGGGATGAAATTATAACACAAGTTCCATATTCCGGGTGGGTTCTTGATGTTAAAATGGGATTTAAAAAATTTGATAGTCCCAACACTTTAGGAGCAGCTGCTCCAACTTATGCCAGTTTACTTGGTGATGGGTGGAATTATGGAGAAGTTTTTGTAACAGATGGTTTTTTTGATTTAAGTGTTGATTGGTTAGATCACATGATGGGAGTGATTACTCCATCGGGTAAATCCGAAGCATTTTATGTAATTTTACATGAAATCGGACATATAATAGGAATCGGACCAATAACATTTGCTACGTGGTTTGATTGTTGTGTTCCAATAGTAAATTACACAGCATCAGATAATAGTGTAAAAACGTATTACAATGGTGCAAATGTATTACGAGAATATAAAGCAGTTTTTCCTGAAATTTCTGGATTAGTCGGAGTTCCTGTTGAAGACGATGGAGGAACAGGAACCGCAGGATCTCATCCAGAAGAAGGAGTAGGTGGATCTTCGAGCAAAAATAGAATTATAAACGGAGTTCATCACCCTGGATTAGAACACGAACTAATGACGGGGTGGAGTGATGCTGATGTAAATATTTCTTTGCCTCTAAGTAGAATTACAATTGCTTTTTTGGATGACATGGGTTATTCAGTTGATTATTCAAAAGCAGATTCATTTTCTTTAACAAACGACAATTCACCAACTGGAACAGATCCTACGATTGATGATACACCAACACCAACTATTACTCCAAGTTCTGTGATTGCAAAAGCTAATTTTTATTCAATTATACAACACGATTGTTGCACCGCAATGATGACTTTTTATTTAAGTAAAGATAATGGTATTTCTTATACAAAATTAAAAGATTCATATGCAATATTTCCAAGTCTTGGTCATACACTTAATTCCCCACGAATAATTCATAGCAATGAAATAATAGAAGTGGGAGATAAAATTAAAATCGTATATAATGCTTTAAGTCTTGCATCGGATGCAGAATGTAATGCAAAATCTACTAAGTTATGGATTGAATTGGGAACTGCAACAGATCCAACTTCTAGTTATACTTACCAAAATTGGAATACAATTGAAAAATTGACCGAAGAAACAATTTCACTTGAAGATGTAGAATACATTCATACGGTTACTGATAATAATAATTTAAATTTCGGTATAATGCTTGGGGTTGAAGATAATACACCGACACCAACTTTAACTCCAACTCAAACACCAACTCCGAGTCCTGTGTCAACTCCAACTCCTACACCTTGGGTTGGTTATGTTAGTTTATATAACATAAAAACAGAAAGTGAATGGGCAGCGGGTTCATTTGAATTGTATATAAGCAGAGATAATGGTTTAAATTATACCAAACTAGGTTCTTCAATAAATTATACATCAGGAGAGCAAATGCCAAACGGACTTGATTCACCTTTTTTGATTAGATCACACGGTTCACTTGATACAAGTGTAAATGTTGGAGACAAAGTAAAAATACGATACAGAACACTTGATTTAAGTATAAATTGTTTACCTGAATTGAAAAATGGAAAGGTGTGGATCGAAACTGGTAATTCCGTGTCAACGGAAAATAATTCTTTAAGTTGGAATGTAGATAAAGTGGTAACCAATGTAACTACATCTACTCAATATTTGGAATATATTCACACTGTCGCAGAAAATGATAATTTAAACTTTTGTGGAGTGATGTCGGTTGATTACAAACCAACTCCAACACCAACACCAACTATTACACCCACACCAACTCAAACTCCAATTTCTAAAGTGAATGTTTATTGGATGAAAAATCACTCGTGTGCAATGGGTAATTTTGAACTAAAAATAAATGGTTCTACGGCCAAAACAGGAAATAATTTTGCAGATCATCCGTCTGCTGATAGTGATCCTTTGGTTGATAACCCAACTCAAGTAAAAAGTGTAGAGATTTTTGTTGATGATTTAATTATGATAAGAGGTAGAATGATTGGAGTATCAAATCCGGATGGATGTCCAAGTTACTCAGACAGATATATTCAAATTGAATCTGGTGAATTTGATTCAAATGGAGACTGGGTTACTGATTCGGTGGTGGTACAACCATTCCGAGGAGATTATTATTGGAGTCCATATCAATATACTTATCAAGGTGGAGGTGATATAAACTTTTTGTGCAAAATGGTTTTTGTGCAATCTTAACGAATGTTATTTAATTATATTCATATTTATATGAATGGCATTGTATTATATTGAAAATAATAAACTGACAGAAATTACATCCGAAGGATTAAGTCAACCAATAAGATCGGAATTTTTGGTTTCCGACGAAGAAATTACAGAAGTAATTTATTTAAAATTTACTGAAGACGAAAATACAGAACATGAACTCACTCCTGCTCTTGCAAGTACGATAAATAATCAATACTATTATTCTCTTCCATATAAATTTATTTCGGTTTTATCCGCAACACCAACCAGTTCGGATGAAAACACACCGTCACCATCTTCGTTAATACAATCTACACCAACACCAAGTTCAACATATAATCCGGTTGACATGGATACAACATTAAGTAATCCAACTTGGTTTTTATTTGAGTCCGCAAGATTATATATACCACAAAGTGGTGATACAGAATCAGTATGCGACTTGGAGTTTGTAAATGTAAGTTTTAATAAAGATTTATTAATTTCAGATGTACAAAGCAAAATTGACGAAGCAACTTCTACTTGGAATGATTTAGATGATGAATCTACCCGTGTATATGGAGGCATAATTTGGTGCGAATTTGAGGTAGTAAATAATTTAGGTCATAGATTTGGAAAATCCCGTGAACTTTCAAAATATGTTGAAAATACAATAAGTTCCATTACTAAATTTCATATAGAAAATATTAACTCAGAAACTTCAATGCAAAAACTAGTTGGTAAAAATTGTGCCACGGAGATAAAATCAAATTTTCAACTTGAGAAATGGTTAAAAGGAGAAACTTGTGATTTAAAAGTTAGAATCAAAATAATGTCAAAAAATGAAGCAAATTCTGATGTAATTTTATTTGAAGAGTTTTTTAAAATAGACGCAGTTTATCAACATATTTTTTCAAGATCAAGACCAAGTTACATACCTGATTTATGGTTCGGTAGCAAACTGAATGATGAGGATCAATCTGGTTTGTATGCGGATGTAACATTCTATTCAAATATAGACAGAGATTTGGATTTAAAAGGATTTGATATGACTACCGAGCATAATGGTGATTTTAAAGCAACATACGGAGGAACAAAATTATGCGTTAACTTGTCGGGTAGAGTATTTGGAAAAAGTCTACAAAATGAGGATGGTTTATTTAATGTTGATAAAAGTGACATTCGCACATTAATAAGGAGTGTTTCGGATGTTCCACCAACTTCTGGGGTCAGTAAAAACTTCCACTGCACCATTATATGTGATGATTGTTGGGAAAGGCTTTATGAATTTCCAGATCATTGGAAGAAGTATGAAGACGGAACGAGTACAGAATTTGATGTGGATTATTTTGAGGAGTCTTGTTTGGGCACTTTTGCCACAAGAGATGCGTATATAGAATTGGCCGAAAAACATTCAAAAACATTAACATCAGTAAATTTTGCCTATTTCACGAATACACGGTCATTAAGTTTAGAAAATTCACCGAGATTAATTAGATTGTTTAACATGGACAAACTAATAAAGGCTACGTTTCTAGAAATAAGAAATTGTACACCACCATCATCTGAAATTGATGCTATAAATAGATTTTCTGAAATAAAAGTTGATTATATGGAATTTAATGCGTGGCCACCTAATTTAAAAACAATACAATGGCATAACAATAATACTTTACAATTTTTTACTGAAGATAGAACATATGAATCCCTTCCTAAAAGTTTAGAAACTCATAATAATTTACCTGAAGATTATGATATGTTTTACGCAAGATTTTTTAATGCCGAATTTGATAATTCAAGTAGAATATGGGAAAGATTCAATGTTAATAAATTTAGTGGACATAACCATGATAAAATTGGGCTTGAAAATAAAACAAATTTAATTAAGGCCAGTGCTGATGGTAAAACTATTGTTGTTGCAACCGGTTTCGATGGATTTAAAGTTTTTAGAAATGAAGTAGGGGAAATATTTGAAGTTTCTGCATCAACCTCATCATCAAGTGATTTAAGAGTAGGTAAAATTGATTTCTTTGATTTGAGTGGTGATGGTACAACTCTTGTTTATACTAAGTATAATGATTCAAATCAAATTGATCAAATATTTTTGGTTGACCTTCGTAGCAATTTACCCGAAGAAATCACGACCCGAGAAATTACTAGTCATTGTGTGATTGGAGTCAATTCATTTTTAGTTTCTTTAAAATTAAATTATTCTGGAAATTTACTTACTTATGCTAACCAAGTTTACAATAAAATTTACATACATAAACTGTTTGCACCCAAATATAATTCTGAACAATATGAACCGCAAAGCGAGTATACTTATACATTTCCACAAAGTGGTCACTATAATGATGAGATTGAGGCATTGACATTACAAATTGATACTGCAATCAATGGATCGACTTTTATATGGGCATATCAGGACTTCGATCATGTTGATACCGGAATACAATTAAAAAATAGAATAATCATTAATGGTGATAAATACATTTCTCCAAAAAGTGGTGGCAGTGCAGACGGATACAAAATAAAAAGTGACGACCAAGCAGAAACTATCGTAGTTGCATTTCCAAACGCAGGTGAAAACAACAATGGTGAAGTAGTATTATTAACTAAAAATTTTAGAGTTCTTGCTAGAACTTACGGTGAAGATAATCAAAAGTTAGGACTTCATATTGACAGAAGTAATGATGGTAGAATTATTGCGGCCGCATCTGAAAATGGTGTATTTATGTACGAGTACATTAATCAGCAATTGCTAAAAATAGGAAGTCGCATTTTCACAAAAAAATACGATGGTAATCTTCCGGTGTGGTCAACATATAATTCAAATAGAGAAACCAATGAAAACAACTTAGTTTACACCACCCCAACTCCTATACAAACACAAACACCACAAAATATTCTAATATCAACTCCAACACCTACACCTAGTAATACCCAAGCATCAGATATAGATAATTCAGTCGAGGAAACTTCAATTGGAGCAACACCTTTGTATGGATTTGTATTGCTAGGAGATGGACAAGATTTATTAACAATGACTTCTTATGTGGACGAAGAAACGCAAGAAAGCATCGTTAATGTAGAATCACGTAGTTGTGAGATATATACTGAGGCACATAAAAATTATTCTAAACGAATCATACACAGAGGTAATAGTATTTTGGTAAATATAGGTAAAATGTTTCCAAATGCAAGAGTTTTAAACTTAGACTATCCACCTTATAGTGCAAAAAAATCAAATATAACTGAATGGGACTATTCACGAGAAACATTTGGAATTGAATTTTTCCCATGGAACGTGCAAACATTACACAGTAAAAACATTATTTGTAATTATGTAAACGAATTACCTGAAAGACTAAAAAAACTTTCTATTCAAAATGCCACTGCCGAAGATTTAAACTATATAACACACCATGATTTTACAGAATTGATTTCATTGGAAATAGAACCTGTTGAAAATTTTGATCAAAGTGGATGGAACTTACCAAATCTAAAAGAACTGACAATAAATTCATATGTTAACTTGGACATAAATGAAATTGTTGACCTAACAAATCTAACTGTGCTAGAATATACAAATTATTCTGAATTAGAATCATCAATTTCGTTGGATATTTGGTCTAGGTTAAACCCTTCTAATTTAGAAGTTTTGAAATTAAAAAATGTTAAAATTTTAGGCAAAAGCATCTACGGAGATGCTTTTCCAAAATTAAAAGTACTTGGAGCTCAAAGAGCTGGTCTTCTTTATATCCGGGACAATTGGTTAAATTTAGAAGAATTAAGTGTTCCAAACAATTATCTTTCTGATTTCTTTGATTTAGATGCACTGGATCTAGATAAACTTAGATATTTAGATATTAGAAACAATAGTATAGATGGTTTTAATGGTCTGCCTTATTATAGCTATAATAAGTTCCGTGCACTAGAAGTTTTTTACATTTCAGGAAACAAAATTAGTGACTTTGACCGCATTTTTAATAGTTTGGATGCGACTAAAATCAAACACACAGTTTTTCTTCCACAGAAATCGGTGATAAACAAAATGGATTTATCACTTTTTAATTGGCCAGACAACTTGATCCATTTCCAAGATTCCAAGCTTGGAATTTCCAAGTATATGGATGAGGATTATCCACATATATATTACTTTGGTCTGCCTTTTAAAAACTTTAATATTGTAGATAAAAGTTTTTCAGAATATGGTGATCCTATGTTATGGGATTGTGACCTTGTTGATAATTATATGCCATATCCATCATATGAATTTGAATTTGGCAATGCACCGGATCATTATATTGGAGATAATTTAGGTGGACTTACACAATGTGAACGAAATTATATAGAGACATATCCTGTACAGAAGGATGTGACTATTGAGAATGAAAGATTTACTTATTTAAATGAAAATAACCGTTATATAGAGATAAACGAACTTATCATGGAACATGCAGAACCATTATTTTTTGCATTTAACAAAGGAATTGCTTGGAACGCATCTACACTTACACCGTATGATGTACGACCAAAAATAGGAACGGTTCGTATAAAAAACAAAGATTCCGATGATAGAGTATTTATATATCAAATGGACAAAAAGTACCGAAAGGACTCTAGTTACTATTACAGTTATTATACTAACCAAAACCGTATTGACACTTTATCCCATATGTTTAAGAGGAATGAAAATTTTTATGGCACAGGTAAAGAGTATTCTTATCAATTTTTTAATAATCCGTGGACAGATAACCCAACCTTAAAGCATAATTATTCTGCTAATAATTATACTATTGCGGGCTACCACAATAATCGTTATTGGGAAACGGTGTTTGCAGAAGAAATAAACAGACCTTCTACGTATTTAGCAAGTAGATTTTCCTTTTCGGATACTAGTTATCGTATTTCCAGGTTTATACGTGAGACTTGGTTCGGTAGTGAGTATTGGGGCCTAGTAAACCATCACCCCAGTCAACCTTTCCCACGGATGCGTAAAGCCCTCAAAGAAAAGACGCGATGCGTCTGGGAGACACAATACTATTGTAACACGGAGGGTGGATTTTTTAAATGGTCAACTAATCAAGTAAAATCATCAAAATTT
>Ga0181585_10004426_pt1 | contig 12266 bp, 30 predicted proteins | sample 071ome_29_FD_132469 | JGI IMG/M metagenome (GOLD analysis project Ga0181585, IMG submission 132469) | Coastal salt marsh microbial communities from the Groves Creek Marsh, Skidaway Island, Georgia - 071407BT metaG (megahit assembly) | ecosystem: Environmental > Aquatic > Marine > Intertidal... | reverse complement strand
GTATTTCATGTTTAGGAAACCAACTAACGACTTTTTGTGTCCAGTAATCTGATACAGCACATTCTGTTTGTGCAAATCCTAATAAGATATTACCAACTAAATTCTTTTCAGCCGGTGTTAATCTTTCGTTCCAATCTTTAACGTCACCACTCATTGGTATTTCAGTGTGTAACCAAAATGCTTGTGCCTGTGGTAACCAACCTTCTGTATAATACTCAGGGTATTCAAAAGGTTTATACGCTATTCTTTCATCAAATAATCCCATATTAATTTTCTTCTTTTATATATTCAAAAGCAATATCAATAAATGGTAAATACAATACGTGTTGTACCACATCTTCTTGCTCATACGTTCTAATTCCTATAAGTATTCCTGGATATAATCCTATAGATACTCTATATGCTTTCATATAACGTTTCGTTTTACTAATTCTAATCTAATTACTTCCTTTTTACGTTTGTAATTAGAACTTGTATAGAGTTCTTTTAATTCTTTAGTTGAGATGCCCTCTACATTAAAATGTTTCCATACCCATTTATTAGTTCTTTTACCTCTAGCATCTCTTTCATATTCTTTAATTGATGGTTTTATTTTTGCTCCCATTAGTCATATACTTTTACGTTGTATTTATTATGAACTTCTACTAATTCATTCCATCTTAAGAATCCTCTATTAGAAGCCCACTTCATATATTTTTCTATTTGCCTTTCCTTATATTTAAGCCTAGCTATTTTCTTTTGCTTTTCAATATCTCTATTACTCTGTCGCATTCTTTTTGATTTTGAGGTTTAAATAATATATATCCTGGAAATTGTTCTGTAACTAATTTTTTAAATAGCTTCCATCTAATCGGAAACGATTCATTAGGTCTACCTTTAGTTTCTATAATAAAGTTTTCACCAATAAAATCTGGTGTGTACTTTATGGGTAATATTCTTTTTTCACCTCTGTTCATAAATTCACCTTTTGAATTTGCTTGCCTTTCATAAACTTCATTTTCAAAATGAAACCCATTTAGTAAAACAAAAGTTTCGCCTTCATATTTTGCTCGTATCTTGGCTTTTGTTAAAGCTTGATACATATACTTCTCTAATCCAGAAGCGAAAGTATGGCCGTCGTATTCAACTTTATTTGATCTTACTGGGCCCTTCTTTCTACTCCTCCTCTTGTAAGTTCTCCTCATGTCTTAATTGTATATCTCTTAAATACATTTCTTCAACTTCGGATCTTAATGCTTGTCTTGTTTTTTCTATATAGTTAACAGCATCCATTAATTCTTCTTGTATATGTTGAAGCCATGTATCTAATGGTTGGTCATCTTTATGTAAAGTAACACCGTACTTTTTATAACCTACATCAGATCTGTTAATAATCTTTTTTACTACAGATTCTATTACTTTATCTCTTATTTCCATTACTTATCTTTTACAAATGTTCCGTTTATCATTCTGCCAGTTCTATTAGAAATCTCATCATAAGCAGAACCAATACAAGTTTCAATTGTGGTATCTGCAAACTCTGCGAGATTAGTAAGAACAACAACGCTGTCACCAATAGCGTCGATAATACCTTCTTTATCACCGTCAAGTACAGCTTTGGATAATTCTCCTGTTTCTTCATATAATTTAACTAATTGTGTTTTTATATCACCTTTTTCATATATATCTCTGTCTACCGCCCATTGTCTTATTTGGTCAAAGACTTCGATACTTTCAGCTATAAAAGCTTCGTAGTATGCTTTATTATAAATATAACTACGTTTTTTATCGTACATTGAGGTATATGAATTTGCTTTTATCCATTCAATTGTTTGATCCGATATTTCAAATTCACCAAGGGAAGTTTTCCAAGTAAAACCAATATTGTCTTTAAGCATTTTGCTTAATTGTTTTTTGGAACATGGAAACGTCGAGGTTTGCTCAGTTGCATTTATCTTCATTTTATTTACTAAATTTTTATATAATGTTCTATCTATTTTATAGCCATAGACTTTTTGAAGCTCTATTTCTCTACCAGATATATAATCAATATCTGATGAAGAATCTAGAACTTCATATTCTCCAGGCTTATAACCCTGCACGAGCGTAACTCTGTTATTTAAATCACGTGTTACACCAATTTTTTTACCAGGAATATGGTAAATATAATATAATTCTTTTGCCATATTATTATTATTTTCCAACTGATAATTCAGCTTTTATTAAAGGACTATGTTTATAGTTTTCTAATCTTATAGTATCGTTATTAGGAATGAATACAAAGTCACCCGCACCTTCTCTTAATTTGATACCACCCCAGTCTAATTTAAGTTGAGGTAAATCATATTGCTCAGCGGCAATATACTCTTCAGCTTGCTTTAAATGGTTGTTATATAAATGGCAATCACCTAAGCTGCCAATCAATCTACCGGGTTTCATATCAAACCCGTTAGCAATTAATTCTAATAATAAACCATACATAGCTATATCGTATGGTAAACCTAAAAATACATCTGCACTTCTTTGTCTCCACATTAAGTCCAGTTTACCTTCGTTATAATATAACTGGAAAGAATCATGACAAGGAGGCAATACCATATCGTGAAGATCAGAAACATTCCAAGCTGATACCATGAGTCGTCTAGAGGTGGGATTTTCCCTAAGCTCCTGAAGAACCATTTGTAGTTGATCAATACCATTAAACCCGCGCCACTGATGACCGTAGATGGGACCAAGTTTTCTATCAGTCCTATTAGATCGTTCGTAATCATCAAGCCAATAGCGGACGCCGTTGTCAAGAAGATAATCCAAGTCAGTTCGACCTTGGAGAATCCAAAGTAATTCTGTTTTTGCATGATTAAAATTTATTTTCTTTTTTGTTAATAACGGAAATCCTGCTTCCATATCGTGATAGATCATTCTACCAAATACAGACCTAGTACCGGTTCCCGTTCTATCATCTTTATGCTTACCTCCGTATAATATACCAGAGATTAAGCCTATATATTCATTTTCTATATTTGTCATAGTAATATATACAAGTTTTATACATTTGCGCGTGACACTCACCAGCTTTGTAACAGTCAGGTGACACATGCACTTTTTCTCCTTTTTTATATGGCCCAATAACAATTGTTATATGCCAACATTTAGGAGCTGCGCCAGGAATTTCAGGTTTATATGAAATCCTTACGTTATTTCTAACACACCAGTTCCAAGCTTCAAGCTCTTCAACTGTAGGTGAATAAGTACCCATAATACTTTTTTTTCTTTTTCTACCTACATCTAAAGGTCTTATGTATCCTGGCATATTATTCCCACGGCATTATTGTGTCCTCAGTTGTTAAAACAGTATGAGGAACATAACAACCAGATTTTGGTTCCCAAGTAAAGAAACATTCACCTCCGTTTTCACCGAGGTTTTGAAACTTAACTTTTAATACCTTAACTTTTGTTGTTTTATTTTCATAATCCCTATGAACTAACAATCCGTGATAACTAGCGTCATACCATTCACCACCACCTTTAATGTTATACATAGTCGGTTCTTCAATTTTACCATTACTATCTTTATACATTTTTGTAGGGTGCGCAACTATTATAACTAATACATCATATTTTTTAGCAAACATTTCAATCTTAGTTAAATACTCTAATGTGTATACGTTAACATCACCATTGCTAGATTCTAAATCTCTTACTTTATTAAATGGATCAATAACTAAGCATTTAATACCTTTACGTTTTACAAGCTCAGCGCCTTTTTTCAATACTGAATCAAGTGTATAACGTTCCATATCTATAAAAAAGAAATTATCGTTTATATATTCTGAACATTGATTCCACTTATCATTACCAATATCTTTTTTAGATGGCATACCTTGCCAAGCTTTTCTCATTAGTTTATGAGCGTGTAAATATGTAGGTGCATTTTCTGGTGAAGCAAAAGCTGTTTTCCAATTATGTAATTGATTATAACCTATAACCATTTGGTCAACAAAATCAGATTTACCAGAACTTGGTATACCTGTAACAGTTATAAACTGTCCGGTATATGTAGAAAATATTTCATCAAAGTTACGTAAGCCTATTTGGAAACCCGGTTTAAAACCATTCTCAACAAAGTCAGTAACGTCGCCTTCGATGTCTTTAAATGTTGTAACATTTTCGAGAGGTACAGGCCTCGCGTCTTCGATAGTTTTTGATAATCTTTTAGATCCATATTTTAATAAGTATTCGTTAGCGTCTTTACAATCGTCGAAGTAGCACGTATAGCAAACCTCAGCACCAAGTCTTCTAATTAATTCTTGTCTTAATGCTTGACCAGGTTCATCTTGATCAACAGCTATAATTACTTTTTCTTTATCAGCAAAGTAATCTATACAGTTGTCTAAATAATCTAAATTATTATTACCAAGAGTTGCGCCGTTAGGTACAGATATTGCATTGCTTATACCAGCTTCGTGTAAAGCTAGCACGTCCATTTCACCTTCAACTATAACACAAAAAGAATGGCCTACAATCGAATCAATATTATAAAAGATTTTTTCAGCACCTTTATATAACTTGAAATTCTTGCGGCCATCTCTGTATTTTATATTGATGAGTTCACCACCCATCATATAATTAAACTTAATTGTGTTTTCTTCTTTATTGGTTTGCGGCATATACTCAGGACCCTCAGAAACATTCAAGTCTTTAAGAGTCTGCTGAGATATACCTCTACCTTTAAACCATTCTATAACCTTCGAGGTTGGTGCTTCATGAATATAATCCGGACGGACATAAACTTTATCACTTGTACCTTTTCTTTTGAAGGTATGTAATTGAAACGTTTTATTGCAGTTGTGGCAAGTACCTAATCCTCTCTCCCAATCTAACGAAGCACACTTCTTTTTCTTATTCTCAGGTTTACGAGTATGTGAACACGTAGGACATACGCTTTCAGCTGCGCCAACCTTTAAATCATATTGGTTAAATTGATCGATCTGGAAACCATTAATTTCCGAATTGTTTACTTGCATTTAATTAAATTTATATATGTTTCAATTGTTAAAATGGTAAATCATCCTGTGCAACTTCTGTTTTTGGTGCAGCTTGTTGAGGTTGATTATCTGTTCTTACTGGCTGAGGGAATTCACCATCAGTCCAGACTACTTTAGCATTACCTAAAAATGTTCTTTGTTCCTTAGCTTCTCTCTCTTCTTTTGTTTGAGCTACAGCTACAGGACCGTGATTACCATAAGCGTCAACGTCATTGTTAACAGTAATTGTAATAGGTAAATACTTACCTTTTTTACCTTGTATGACTTTATCTTTTGGTATCATTGTTAGGTTGATGCTTGTATTAATTATTCCTGCCATTATTAATATGTTTGTAATTGTGAAAACATTCTTTGTAATTGTGCTTTATTAGCACCTGTTGATCTTCTTAAGTTGTCAACTGCTTTTACATGTGATTGATTGTTGTAAAAGTTTCTTTCACTTGTTGTAATTCCTGTTACACTACAAGTTCTTTTTCTAGTTCTTGCCATAATATTAAATTAAAGTGTTTTAGTTAAAAAAAATTGCGATGGATCAAAGCCATCTGTTTTAAAGAATAGTTCATATGCTTCGGTAGCTCTAACAACTTTATCTCTACCTGATTCATAGAATTCATCTGAACAATCAAATATTCCTATTTGATGTGTTGTTTTATCCATTACGATAAACAACATATCGTAGCCAAACATTTCTTTATAGATATAAGCTTGACTGTCATAATTATATTTATTTGCTGAATATTTAAATGTATTAATATCAGCACTTGTTTTGAGGTCTACTATAAGTTGCTCGTCCTCATTTATTATATCAGCTTTACCTTTCCACATATTACCGAACAATCTTACTATCCCAGGTTGTTCGTATTTGATACGTGCGCCTTTTCTTGAACCTTGTATATAATCCTTACATACATTGTTCTTTAGCAACTTATCTCGCATTAAATCAATCTTATCAGCTTCGTGCTGTAATAAGCATAGTTCACCACCGGAAATTTCCTTATACTTTTTTGTATTCCTCGTGCTAGATTCAATGATTTTATATTTATCAATCTTATCTGGTTCAAGTATACTTGTGTGGAAATAACCACCAACTAAAAAAGCAGACGTCATTTGAGACGGTGCTTTAAAGTTTAATGGGTCTTTTAATAATGCGGAAATATCTGAGTTACTTAAATACTGTTTTCCAAATTCACCATAATAATGGTTATCGTCTTTAAGTTTCTCTAATACCTCTTCTTTTATCATTTACAGTGTTGTTAATTGTTTTTCCTGTTCAGGTGTCATAGCGTACTTCTTTTTAATTGAAGCAACTTTACCCCCTGATTTAACATATTCTTGTGCTTGCTTAAGCTGAGCCGACGTCATAGTAACTTGACCATGTGTATTGGTAGCGTCTGAGTCCGCTGTATCATCTATAAGCAATAAATTACCTAAAGCATACTTTTTACCATAAGATGAAGCTGATCCAAATTGTTGAGGTGTTTGCATACCTTTTTGATTCAAATCAATTCCAACCACAGCTGTAGCTGAAACAAAAGCTTCGCTTTCGGAGTCATGAATTTGCGCTCTTGATTGAATAATAGGAACATCATTTCCAAAACCCATTTGTAAGTCCTCATGTATTACGAAATAAACTTTATATTTATCGCAAAATGGTTTAAGTGCTTCAAGAATATCTTCGGCTGATCTGAAGTTATATTTACCGAATGAATTGTAACGCGATTTTTTCGCTTTGAATTGTTGTTGAATTAAACTTAATTTTTCGTATATAGTCATTGTATATATATATTATTACGTGTTATTTTAACTATTTAATTTCCAAGCCTATAGAATAACCAAGCCTCCGTTGAACGAGGTTTAGTTACTACAAAACTTTCATTCCCGATATAGAATAGTAAACTGTATTCGTCATCTATATCATTTCTAATTACTCTTAGCTCTCCGTTAACTAATTCTAGTCTACCTGAGGCTAATATACCTTCTGTATTTCTCCTAGTAAATGTTTCATTAGGTTGAATTATTAGAAGCTCTTGGTCTAAATTATACCAGCTACCATATAATGTAGGTGGTATAGGTTGAGGTTTTTGCGTATAGCAAAAGCTCGTTATAAATAAAAATATAATTAATTTTCTCATAAAAAATCTAATACTTGATTCTTATCAACAGTTTGTATTAAAGTATCAATTGCGTCTCTTTTGATTTGTGAAACGCGAACATAGTTAGCTGTGCCTTCTATTCCTAATTTATCTGCAATTTCTTTTGCAGACATCTTATCACAGTCGAGCCCGTAGCTCATACGTAGTACATCATATTCTCTTTCTGAAAGATTAGTCCTCATAAGCCCTAATAGATAAGCGTTTATTATATCTATATTATACTCTTTAGATTTATCTTCAATTTGCATTAACGCGTTATCCTCTTCATTTTCATATTCAATATCAATGCTAGAAAATATACTGTTAAAAAACATCTGTACTATCTTCTTATCGCCACCATCTGATTTTCTAATCTCATTCAATTTATATTCAGGTATACGCATATTGCCCCTGTTTATATCAATTTCCCTTCTTATTGCCCCACGAATTCTTTTGCTTAAAAATGACGCTAATGTTTTTTCAGGATTATCAGATTCATTTACTACATTCCAATCTACCCTATCAATTGCATGTATTAATCCTTCAGCACCTGCTTGTAACATATCATTTATACTAAGAACACCTGAAGCCTGATCTGATGTAGAAAATTTTCTTGCTACGGATTCGACTAGTGGTAAGTTTTCTATTATAAGTGTGTGTCTCTCCGAGTATTTACCCTCAGAGGCTAATTTTAAACTTTGCTCTAAATCAAGTTTAAACCTGATGTAGTTTTGTACATTGTACTTCTTCATTCAAAAGTATTTTTTCTCTATTCAAACCATCAGTTATATTTCTATATATAGTTCTTGTAGAGACGTTTAAAATAGTAGCGATCTTACTGATCGTTATCTTTTCTTTATTGTCATTAATAGATAACATAGCTTCGTATATATCCTCTGGCAAAGCTTTCTTTTGTCTACCTATTAATTGTCCAATTATTTGTTGTTTTTGTTTTATTGTTAATCCAGAGTTATCTCTAAAAATAATCTTTCTTAATTTATTTTTAGGTGGCTCATCTTGATCGAATAAATAACATTCGTCTATTATTTTTTCTTGTATTCTACTAGGACATTTGAATGTTATAAAGCCATTTTCTTTGTTACATATAAATTCTGCAAGCGTATCAAAATCAGAGTGTGTCATTTTAGGATTTAGATACCATAACACAAGTAAGTGCCATTTCAAAGATTTATACGTAGTTATCTTAGCTTTACTACGAAATAGAGCATAACATTCAAACGTTCCGTCTTCATAATAACTACCCCAATCGTACTGTTTCGTAGGTATATCTGTAATAGGGTCACGTCTGTATAATATTCTATTGTCGTTTAGATATTTCAAATTTCTTTCAAATAACATTTATTTTTTCATAAAAGTGATTAACTTTAAGTATTTTTTATACCTATCAATGTTTGATGATAGTAAAACTAATCTATTTACTTTGTTATCTAATTTTACTCCTTTAAGTTTATGTAATTCCATAGACTCAGTTGTAATTTCAGAATGTAAATCATATAATCTTTGTCCAACAAAATTTAAATGTTTTTGTTTTCTTGAATAAAGATCGTATTTGTTTCTTATGTTGTTTATTAATTCAAAAACCATAAATCATTTATTATAAAACAGAGAGCAACAAACGCTATTGCTATAATCCAAAGAGGTAACCCTAAATAAATTAAAACCTTATTTAGCTCTTTTTTTTGCATAACGTTTATTACTTTTCTGTGCTTGTTTTATTTTATCTCTAATTCCAAATACATTAGATGAAACTAGGTGCTTGTAAATGCGGTAACTCATTTTTTAATACTACTTGTTTTTTATCGTTAATATAATAATTCCAATATGCTTTAGCTGACCAACCATCAACCTTATATTCATCAGGCATACATTGAGGTGGTTGTGTGAAAGGTGTATTGTCAATATATAAAGGTGGCGTGTATAGCACGTCTCTACACTTTTCAATTGTTAGATGTGTTTTACCATATCTATTAGTATACTCATCACCCAACGCCATCATGTACTGATATGTCCAATTGTAATTATCTAAGCCTGAACGCACCCATATAGTTGAAGGGTGGTTTACATGCGCTTTCTTGTAAGGAACATAACTAGTATCATAATCATATTCTTCTCCAATTACATGATGTGCGGTACAAAGCATTTGCGCAGCTTCTAAAGGCATTTTAACTACATGCCTGTTGTAATGATATTGCGCAGCTTTAACTGGATCTGGGTGTAAGTAAAATATATTCATTAGTGATTAATTATTTTAAACTCTTTATTAGTTGATAACATCCATGTTTTATCTGAATGCTTGTCGACATAATTTATAACTTCTCTTTGGCTTGATACATTATGTATATGTATTTGACCAGTTGTAAAATTTAATATTGTTAATTTCATATTGTAATTATCTATATTATTTCGTATTTGCTACGTGCTTAATCTGCAACTGTTAATCTACAATCGCAATCATTCATTTGAGAATATAGTGCATTGCATTCATCTTCAAGCATTTTGATATGCTCTTCGAGTGCTTCAATTCTTTGTTGTTGAAATGTTACGAGTGATTCCATACTGTAATAACTAGCATTATTAATATCGTTATCATTATTATATGTAGTAATAATAAGATCGCCATTGGCTGTAATTTTAAATTTCGGGGTAATCAAGAGCTTGTATCTTTAGTTTACCTTTATTATTCTTTTCACTGTAATATATAGCAGTGATTTGGTCTCCATACTTTTTAAGTAATTTAATTTGGTCATCAGTAAATTCAAAATTAATATTGAATGAACCGGTTCCTTGTCTTCCGTTTGTATTTAAAAACATCATCATGATAAATTTGGTTTTAAATATTTTTCGAATATCTGTTCATTAGTGCTATCATCAATATAATACACATGATCATTGATTTCAACATATAAACAGTTTGGTGCTTTAACATCTATTTTCATAATTTATAATTTTGTTGCGACGGTCGGATTCGAACCGACGACCTCTGGGTTATGAGCCCAGCAAGATACCACTTCTCCACGTCGCTATATTTTAAGGAACAAATCCCCATAAGATTTGAATTACGTTGGTCAGTTGTAAAACCTTCACGGTTACAATCTGTTATTCTTGGGAGCCAACAACCGCTAACTAAAATAAATAACTAACCTAATTGAAAGTTATTTTTTATATACTTGTTAAAGAATTTACCGATCGAATAACTGTTTCTCATTTTTTGAAACAATCTTACAGGTACATTCTGATATAGATAGTTATCATCGTTTTGAAACTTAACTACTAAGCTTCTTTCTTTTCTAAAATATCTCATAGACTGTATTGCTGACGAGTCTACAGATAAGGTTTCAATATTTACTTTTCTCATATTTATTTATTTTAATTTATTATATTATCTTACTATTGTCGTATTTGTTACGTGCCACTTGTTGCGTCTTTTCTAAAGTCGTCGTTAGTTAGCATAAACTCATTGAACTCTTCTCTTTTTTGTAAAATCCAATCTTCTTGGTTTTTAAACTTCTTAACTATATCCATAGCCTCAATTAAAGAGTCAACACGTTTAAATTCATCGCCATATATAGTTATAGTTTTTACTATAAATACTTTAGCGTTCAACGGGTCTCTTTTAACATACCAGTTGTCCCCGTTCATTTCTGTGCCTTCTATTTTTTCCATAACTTTTGTAATTTTTCATTGGTTACTTGGTATATGGTTTCAATATTGTCATCGGTGTGTATAGCAAGCTCAAGGGCCCACTCACATGCTTGATACCAATCTTTTGGTCTTTCCTCATAATATTCATGCTCTTCAAATATATCATAGTTTAAATTTTCTACAATTGCTTTTGAAGTATCTAAATATATACTTTGGTCATTTATCCATTGTTCAATTAATTGTGAGACATAATCTTGTTCAACAATAAATTCATCAACGACTTCACCCGCTACACCTTCCTCATATTCAAGGACAAGTGTATCAGAAACTGATTCAATCATTAAATCAGAATACTCAGCTTGCCAATATCTGTATTTTGCATTATCCATCATAACCCGGAAATCTATTATAATCTATTAAGTCTTTCAATATTTCTACATTAGATTTTTCTTTACTAGATACAACTTCAGTATCTTCAGTTTCGATCGAATGCAGATAAGCTTTTTCATACTTATCTGGATTATCAACGAACAAAGATATAATATCTAATGTATCTTCCTCATCAAGAGTACTAAAACCAAATTCAGATTTTAGTTCGTTTGCCATATGGTCTAATATACCTTCAAGCAATTTATTATCGTATTGTTGTGAATATTTAGTCATAGTTATTTATTTTATATTTGTCTTTTTAATTCCTGTCTAATCATTTCATAGACTTTTTCTGTCCACTCAATTTGTTGTTCTTCTGTGAGTTTAAGGTTCTTTGATTCTCTATAAAAGTCTATTGTATCTAAGACTTCCATTTCAATCATTTCTACAAGACTACTTACTGCGTCTTCAAAATCTGGTTGTTTCATATTTATTTATTTTAGTTATTAATTTAATTTAGTCCAACAATTTAATTTTCTATATTGTTTGACTTCTGATTTTAATGTTTGAATAAAGAAGATTAAATCTTTTTTGTCATAGTCTTTTAAATCTACTTTATTAGGTATTTTGATTTCATTGTTATATACTAATTGCATAAGTTATTTATTTAAGTTACGCAATTATTATCAATCAACTGTCGTATTTCCGACGTACTAATCCTTATAGTATCCTAATTTATATTTACATAAAATCTCATCACCAATCCTTTGGATATGTTTTTCAATACTGTCATCAATCATGGCATGTATAGCATTTTGTACTGAGCCTTGATATTCTCTATAATCATCAACAGTATACTCAGTCAACATAGTTCCAATTGTTTCAATTAGTTCATTTTTTTCAATTTGTATTAGTTCTTTATCCATATTCATAATATTTTATTATTTAATTTAGTTAATCTATTATTTAATTGATGATGACCATATGTTATAAAATATTCCTCATCAAATATCATTTGGTCTCCAGTAAAGTTTGGGTGATAAATCAAATCCGATTTACCAACAGGATACATTGTATT
>Ga0181585_10004425_pt1 | contig 12267 bp, 27 predicted proteins | sample 071ome_29_FD_132469 | JGI IMG/M metagenome (GOLD analysis project Ga0181585, IMG submission 132469) | Coastal salt marsh microbial communities from the Groves Creek Marsh, Skidaway Island, Georgia - 071407BT metaG (megahit assembly) | ecosystem: Environmental > Aquatic > Marine > Intertidal... | reverse complement strand
TAGATCATACATAAAGCTAGTATATCAGCGCGGAGATTTAAATAAAGTCGCTTCTTATCTTAATTAGGAAAATCGTAATTAAAATATTCAATATCTTTTTTACATAATTCAGCAACATAATCAATATTTTTTGAGGTATACACTTCTTGTAGAGTAAAGGGTTTATATTTATAATAGTTTTTTCTAACCATTGGTTTAAATGGTTTATTAATTATCTCACACACATTCTTCCATTCTTGATTTAAGTTTTCAAATCTCATAATGTGATCTACAACAATTTTACCATCAATGCTAATCATTTGAAATTGACTCGTAATCCGTTTTTTACAAATAATCTTATACAACCAATAATCAAAAGACGGTCTTTCTCTTTTGGCTCTCAAAATATTATTATAATATACGATATATGCAGAATATAATCTAGACCAAGGGTTTCGAATGACTGTAAATTTAAAAAAGTCTTTAAAATGCTGGGGGAATCGATCCTTAATTTGACATGCATTTAAATGCATCCCATCAATGCTTTTATATTTCATTATTTTTCCTGTGTATTCAAACATATCAAACATATGATTTAATGATATCCCCCCTGTTTTTGGTATGTGAATGAATATCACTTTATATTTTTCGCAAATCATTTTTCTTGACATTTTAGTCAAAATACCTTACACTACAAATTTAACAATTATTAAATATTATGAGCTACGAATTAATATATGCGTCAAATTACGAAGAATTCTTTTATATTGAAGATGATATGCCTGTCAGCGAAGGTAATCCTGTAGGTTTCGAAGTTACAGTGAAAGATGTGGGCGACCCAGATACACTTTCATCAATCGAGGTTCAATTTAATTTATTTGATCATATTTATTGGAATCCAGATTCTGAATATTTATAATTATTTATGAGTGAAAAATTATTTGAGTATCGCATAAAATATAATGCGGGTCAAGAACATTCCGCGCTAGATAGTTATCATTATTATATGGCTGGAACAGCATCTCAAGCATTTCATTTTCATATAGAAAGCATTAAGCATAAACATACCTGTGTTCAAAACATTAGTATTGAAAAATATAATCCATATTCCCAAAAATGGGAAGATAAATCGGAAGTGATTAGTGAATCAGAATCCAATTACTGCTCGTAATATTCTTTCTAAGAATATTGTTTATTCGGAGCATGATTACGATGAATGCTTTGAGTATAAAGACGGTAGTGGCCGTGTTCCTGATGGTCTTGCGGTGGGATATATTCATGTAAGCCCTGAAATAAAACAAGAAACCTTCTTTTTGTTTCATGACATCAAATACAGTAAATATGACCACCAATACTGGGATAATTATGAGCTAGAAAATGATATTGACAGAATTGTAATTCCATGATAGCATTTAAGAAAGATGATAATTCGGATGAAAATCAAGTTATTAAAGGTTTACAAAAACTGCTGAATAATTTAGATGATTTAGAGTCTTCTGTATTACTTGAATTCCATCCCGAAGAATACGATAATGTCAATATTTCAGATATCACGCAAATAATTTACGACAAACTTTTTCAAGACAATAATATAGCCATTAGTTTATTAATAACAAAAAGCGATAATAATAGTTTAAACTTAGTAATAGATATGATCGAATGAGAGTTTCAAAAAAAGTAGATAATTTAAATGCTATATTTAATCAGCTATTAAGTGAAATACAATTTCCTTTGTTTAAATTTATTTTTAGTTTAATTGCACATAAAGAAGATGCAGAGGATATTCTGCAAAAAACTAACCTCATTCTCTGTAAAAAGCAAAATGAATTTGATCCCAAAAAAGGCTCTTTTAAAGGTTGGGCGTTTCGCATTGCTCGCTTCCAAGTTTTAGCCCACCAAACAGTAAAACGCAGGAATAAAGTGTATTTCTCTAATGAATTAACTGAAGCGCTAGCTGAAGAATTTGTTGATCACGAAACTCCAATTATACAACGTAATGCACTAAATAAATGTTATCAAAAGTTACCAAATCACATGCGAGCTATTGCTGATTTGAGGTTTAAGCGTGAATTAACATACAAAGAAATTAGTTTATCAACTAATAGACCTATTAGCTCTGTATCTGCTACTTTAACTAGGGTTAGAGAATATTTATCAAAATGCATACAACCAGCATACAGAGAAGCTGAAGAAGAATTTTACAATCAATAATTATGATATTAATAGAAGACGCAAATAACGAAAAATACCACATCAATCCCCAACTCGTAGTGTACGTAAAAGAGCGCGAGCATATGGGTAAAAACATGTGGAAAATAATGATGGTGAACGGTGAAGCTTTAATGACGTCTAATGAGCAGGGAGCTAAATCAATCATTGCCTCAATTCAAAGTAAAAAAGTATATTGACTCAATCAACCTTAGAACGACACTTCTTTCAAAATGCTGAAGAATTATTTGATATCAAACATGATATTTTTACTGATGATTATTTAGGTTCTTGTTTAATGGGGGGCGATGGGTTAAACTATACCCCTATTGATGAAATTGTATTTATTCATAATAAAGATCAAAACTCTTTATACTGCTCTCGAATATTAAATGCAATAATTAATTCTCAACCTCTAATTACAGTTCAAAATCAATCAATTCAATCATCAGTTACTGTTTTTGATATATACTATATAAATAACTATGAAGATATTGAGGATTTTTATTGTTTAAAGTCTGTATATGATTTTTTAGTAGAGGGCGTCATGATTTATCAAATATTTGAAGTTAAAGTGAAAAGTTTAGATATGATTAATGATTTTTGGATTACTCGTGAATAGAACAAAGTTAAATAATAGAAGTCTCAAGGAAGACATTATTCGTTTACATTCTGAAGGTAAATCATATAATCAAATAGCCAAAGCCTTAGATTGTTCAAAATCAGTCATTAGTTATCATTGTGGGAATGGCAATGAAAAAGCTAGAGTTTCATTATTTGTGAAAAATAGAAAGGCTATATGCAGAAAAGTTTCTCGCTTCAAAACAAGGTGTTCTCGCAAAAATTATCCTAAACTTAGCTCGAAATTAAAAACTTTTAAACGTAAATCAAATAGTCAGGGTAATCGCACTAATACAGTAGTTAATTCAATTAATTCAAATTATACATGTAAAGATGTGATTAAAAAAATTGGCCCTAATCCTCAATGTTACTTAACAGGCACCCCTATCGATCTTGATGATTCTTCAAGTTATCATTTAGATCACATTATACCAACTTCAAGAGGAGGCTCTAATAATTTAGATAATCTTCAAATCTGCTTGAAAGACGTAAATTCCGCCAAAGGTCAATTAATGATTGACGAATTTTATAAATTATGCGAAGATGTTTTAAAGTATAGAGATTCTCAAAAATAATGCCACCTTAGCTCAGTTGGTAGAGCGCCTCACTTGTAATGAGGATGTCGTCAGTTCGACCCTGACAGGTGGCTCCATTATATAATATGTATTTCTTATCTCTTTTAAAATTGACAAATCATTCTATTTTTGAGATAATATAAAAATGAACACGAATTTTATTGTTTTAACTGATCTTTGGTCAAATGGAAAATATACTGAAGTTGGGGACATTATTCGAGCTGAAAACTGGAAACCTTCTCGAATCGCGGAATTTTGCCTCTACTTCGTTAAATATATGGGACTTAGGGAATTTGAACTTTTATATAAATTTTTATGATTAGTAAACTTGAACTAGCTTGGGAAACTTACGAGTTTTATACCAATGAAATTATAAAATATGATGAAATTCATATGAATACCCTTAAAACTTTAAAGAGATTTGTTAATGAAAATGTAAGACCTAAAAAATATCAAAGGGATAGAGTTAAAAAAAAATGTAATGAATCTTGTTCTAAATTATTTTTATTATACCAAAAACAAATCGATGCATTGTCTGACTTGATAGAGATTCATAATACATATATTGACATCCCACTAGAGCATCAAGTTGATATAGAATATTTAATTACATTAAAGAATGTCACGGTGACATTATTAAATCAAACAAATCAATATAAAACACAAATAGAGGAAATGTTATAATGCCATATATTCCACCATCAGAACAAAAAAAAGTAGACTACGACAATTTAATTACAACGGCAGGTCAATTTAATTATGCCTTAAATCAATTAGTTAGTATTTATATAGATCAAAACGACTTTAACTATCAAACCGCCAACGACATTATTGGCGCAATGGAGTGTGCTAAAATGGAAATTTATCGTAGATTAGTTGCTCCTTATGAGGATAGAAAGATAGTTCAAAATGGAGATGTCAACCCTTATGTTAAAATAAAATGAAAATTGACGATTTAAAGATTGAGTGTATTCATATAGATAAAAAGCGCATGTATATCGCCATGTTAAAGCAAAAATGTCAAAAACTTCTTGGCCATTCAGAATCTATTATTGACTTAAGGGTAGAATTAATTCGAGATACTCATTCTCGATCTCATAAAAACGAATTTATTGCGAAAGGTCATTTGAACTTCAAAGGCAAATCTTCAGTAGTTTCTTCAGCTAGTGATGATATGCTTAAATCTATCGACTCTTTGGTTGATAAAATGGATAGAGTATTGCGTCGCAAATCACGCATTGAAAAGTTTAAAAGGCATTTAAATATATTTAAATGAATCGCTTTGATGTAGATTATTCTTGGGAAGATCAAGTTAATATTCTAGTGGATCGGATTATCATTAAATTATACAGAGAGCACAATCCAGATAAAATTATTGAATTAGAAAAACTAGTGAAAAAACACCTAGAAAACATATAAATAGTGTAATTTCTGCTATGGACGAGAAATCATTAACTTTACAACTTTTAAATAAAGATAAACAAATCGCAGAATTGTATGTTTTAATTGACACATTGCAAACTAATCTTAGGAGTGCTACCTCTTGCTTGAATGAAAATGATAAAGAAAAAATTACTAATGCGCAAAGTTATAAATGGTGCATGAATTGGAGTCAAGGTGATGAAATTGATTAATGTATAACGATGGCATAAATAACGATTTTGAATATGCCCACCAAAAAGGTTTACGACGTGGTTTTGATTTAGGTTGGAGCTATAAAGGTCGTTTTGATCGCCAAATAATAAGAGACGAAATAAAAAAACTCGAAAAACAATACAGTAAAAACAAATCAAACAATCTATTACAAATCCAAATAAATACCCTATACGATATATTAAAGAAGATCAAAGAAAATCCAAACAATCGCGAAAATATAACATTTAATAGTTGGTAATGAAAAAATTATGGTTAATATGGGCGCGAACATTAGATCATCGAGTCGGTAGAACAGATGACGACCAACCAGATATCCCTATTCTTTCTTTAAAAGATGCACAGATTAGTTTAATACTACGTACCATTATAATCTTGACAAATATGATCACTTGTGGTTTTATAGTAGCTAACATAATTAAGAATTGGTAATGGATGAAAAACAAGTACCAGACAACGTCGCACCAAACCCTCACTCTCTACCTTATGCTAGCGATTTGGGGGCTCCTGTTATTAAGCCCAACCATAGCTTGGGTGGCTGGAAAATTGGAGCAGTTCATCGAGCAAATCAACACTACCAAGACCGATTCAACAAATTAAAGTCTGAATACCAACAGCTAACGAAGGAGTTAGAGTGGAATGAAGTGATATTCAATGCAGAAATGCGCTTTAAACCTGTAATGGGTAGAGAGTATTATCTTTATAAAAAAGATAGCGGGCAATATTTCATGAGTTTATTTTCTCCCGAAGAATGTTCTTGGGGTAAATTTGGTTACCAAGGCACTTTTCGCTTGAATTATGACAATAGATGGGATATAATAACTTTAAATGAATAAGCAAGAAGACGAATCTATTCGCCCATGGGGGCATTATGAAATATTGCTCGATACAGAATACTGTAAAGTTAAACGAATTGTTGTTAAACCTCGTCAAAGATTAAGTTACCAATATCATCACCACCGACAAGAAGCGTGGACTGTTGTGCAGGGTGTGGCGCGTGTTACATTAAATGATGTTGATACCGATTATCAAGTTGGCGAAACTGCATTGATTGGCCTTGAAGATAAACATCGAATGGCTAATCCAAGCAAATCTGAAGATATGATTTTAATAGAAGTACAAACAGGTACTTATTTTGGTGAAGATGATATAGTGCGCATAGAAGACGATTACGAACGTTCTTAAAACACAATGAATACAACTTTTGTTATTCCTAGCATTGGTCGTCCAACCTTAAGTAGCAGTATAGCATCTTTATACAGGCAAACAAACCCGAATTGGAAATCTATTATTATATATGATAATGTAAATCCTACAGAAGACTTTCAAAGTGAAAAAATTAAAACTTTTCAAACCAACAAACTAGGAAGGATCACAAGTTCTTCATTTCCCCATAATGAAGCTGGTCTTGTGAGAAATGTTGGACTTAAAAATGTTGACACCACTTGGACATCTTTCTTAGATGACGATGACACTATAACTTCTAATTATGTCGATTTACTTTTATCTAAGTATTCTCAATTTGATCTTGTAATCTTTAGAATGCATTGCGCTAAAAATAACTTAATTATACCCCAACCAAAGGACAATCGAATTCGCTTTGGCAATGTAGGCATTTCGTTTTCTTTTAAAACTCCTAAAGAGCCAATTTTATTCCCTAAAAATGAGGGCGGTGAAGATTTTGAATTTGTTAAAAACTTAATTAATCAAGGTTATAATTATACTATAACTGAAGAAGTATGTTATCGTGTTCGACATTAACAATAAACTTTGTATATTTACAACATATCTTTCTTGCGGTTTAGACCCGCAGAGAAATTTTAGTTTTCCAGCTTATTTTGAGTGTGTTTTTTATCCTTTAATGATTGGTTGCATTCAAAACGACATCGATCTTTTTATTTTTCACGACGGAAGCGTATCGAGTCATATTGAAGGTAATATTACTAAATTCAACAGTAATATTCATTTCGTTCGCATCTCTCCTAATAACACAAATCTATCAAATAATGATTATAGATTTAAAATTTATTTAGAAAATTTTCATTTATCGAAAAACTTTACTCATGTTTTATTTTCTGATGCTAGCGATGTTTTTATTCGAAAAAATCCAATTCAAAAAATGGATAAAGAAAAGATTCAAATTTGCCAAGAAACATCTAGTTCGTTTGATTTTTTTAATAACCACTATAGAAGCCAATTACAAATCATTAAGTCGTCTTCTAATTTAGATATTGATTCGTACATGAAACTTCCTACAACTCCATTGAATGCTGGAGTATGGGGTGGTTACATCGAATTAACACATAGTTTCTTAAAAGAATATGTGTCTTCCATGGAAGATATCTCCAGCTCGAATTCTAAAATAAACTGCAACAATTTACTACTTAATATCATGCTTAAAACTAAAAATATACCAATAGATAGTTCGATCTTTTCTCCTTTTAAGAGGTATGCTTTTAAAGATGAAAGTTTTTATATTTATCATAAATAATATAAAATGAAAATCAACATCGTAACCGTGCCAGCTCCTGGGTGGGTATTAAGAATGTTAGCTAAAAATTGGTGCAAGCGATTGCCTGATTGCACAATGACTGACATTAGGCCTGACCCTCAAGCTGATATAAATTTTTATGTTAATTGGTTTATATTTAATCCAGAATTTAAAACTAAAATTGACATTGGTTGGTTTACCCATAAAGAAAATGAAGTTTTTGATATTAAAGCATCACAGATGGATTACTGTATTTGTCCTTCAGAATTAACCTACAAATTACTACCTAAAAATAAGTCTTTTATTCTAAAACATGGAATCGGTGAAGAATTTTTAAACAAAAAAAATAAAATTAAATTCGGTATAGTTGGTAGGGAATATGGCTCTGGTCGAAAAAATTTTAATATAGTAGATAGCTTAAAACTTATACCAAATAGTGAGTTCTCTATAACAAATGGCAAGTTATCAAGTTCCCAACTAGTAGACTTTTATAAAGAGATTGATTATTTACTAGTTACTGCTACAAACGAAGGTGGGCCAGTTCCAGTTTTAGATGCTTTAACAATGGGCGTTCCCATTATTGCCCCCAATGTCGGCTGGTGCTGGGAATATCCTGTTATAAAGTATAGTAGTGATGAAGAATTGCTTGATATTATTAGTTCCTTATGTAGTTTTGTGGATGTAGATAAAGTATGGAACGAAAGTACTAATGAATTATTAAATATTTTTAAAAAAGTTTATCATGAAAATAAATACCAAAAACCCAATAGACGACTCTGATTTTTTTTGGATCGATAACAGTTTCTTAAAAAACAATCAACCTGGATTGAATTTTGAAACATTACAAAAAAAACATAGCTTAAAATATATATTAAATAAAGGCTATGGAGTTTTAGATGCAGGGTCACATATCGGAGACTATGGAATACCCCTAGCCCATGCATTAAGAAATTTAAATCGTGAAGACATCATGGTTTACTGTATCGATCCATGTTCTAAAAAATGTCAATATATGCTTGATGTTATAAAATTAAATAAACTATCTAATATTAAAGTGTTAAATTATGGTTTAAGCGATAATAAATCTCATTATTCAATATGCAAGCAAGGCAGGGGAGGCGAAGAGTCCCAAGGAGTTAATTCAGGAGCATGGCAATATAAACCAGATCCCAATGGCTCGCAGTTCACCACACTAGATGACCTTTATGATCAAAACCTAATAGGCCCAATTGGGTTTTTTTGGCTAGATGCGCAATGGATGGAAATTAATGTCTTAAAGGGTGGTATTAAATATTTATCGAAATACAAACCATATATCTTAATGGAATACTGGCCTGTTTATTCTTATTTAAAAGACGGAGTTTCGGTTAATCTCACAGATCGCGGGACAGTGGCTCAATTACAGAAAGATCCAATCTTTCAAGATTTTTTTAAAAAAATCAGCATTGAAATAGATGAGCATCAAGACCCCAGCTTCCATGACATTTTATTAAAATTTAAATAACTATGAAAATCAATCAGTATGCAAAAGATAAAAATCTCAACTTAATCAACTTACATTTAGGTTGCGGCGGTAACCGCTGGGAAGGTTGGATAAATATAGATAATTATGATTTTGACCCTAAAGATACATCTAGGAGTGGATCAAATTATGACATAAAGATGGATATAAGAAATCTAGAGGTTAAAGACTCTACTGTTGATAAAATAGCCCTAGTTCATACCATTGAACATTTCGTTAGATGGGAAACATTGAAATTATTATCTCATTTTTATAGCAAACTTAAATCTGGCGGACAATTAATTATTGAAATGCCAGACCTAGATAAATGTATTGAATGGTACTTAAAAGGAAAAAATGCGCCCCATATCGGCACACCGCTAGGTCAATTAAATATGGGCTTTACTCAATTCTATGGCAATCAATGGAGTGAAATTGACTTTGAAACTCACAGGTATGTCTGGACTAAACCTGAGTTTAAATCAGTACTTCAAAAAACTGGCTATAAAGTCATTGAATGCCATAACGAAAAATCAACACATCAAAAAGGCAGAGACATGTATGTATTAGCTGAAAAATAGAAAACCTAAAATGAATTTACTAACATCAATAAACAAAGAGTATTTTCCTTTTGCAGAAATATTTTTTAATTCATTATTAAATCTAGAGGATTACGATAAAATCGATAAAATATACGTCATAGATTGTGGATTAACTAAAGACAACAGAACTACAATAAATTCTCTTACTGATAAGTCAATTTTTATTGATGGCGAATTTAAAAACCCTAATCATGTAGAAGTTCACTCTCAAGAATGGGTTTCAGCAGTTTCAGAAAAAACAAAAGTATTTTTAAATTTAATTAAAAAAAATATAGCACCCTTATTATTTATTGATATTGATTGTTATTTTAAAGAAAATTTTTTACACCTTATTGATTTTAATGCTGATTTAGTTTTATGTCAACGCGAGCATCCCGTATTACCTCCATCTGGTTATAAACTTCCTTATATAGCTTCATTTTTTGGCGTAAATAATAACACACAAAAAGTATTCACTTTTATGGAAGCATGGATTAATGAAATGTCTCAAATTCTAGGAATTCCGATTGAAACACCTGCTTTGTGTGAAATTCTCAGGAAATACGATTTCGGTTTAAAAATTCAATACATTAATACCAACGATGTATCATGTCATGACTATAACTCAAATAAATTTGACCTTTGTAAAATTTTTCACCTCAAAAGCGATGTTGGTCGATTTACAGTTCAAGATCGAATTGATCAATTTAACAAGTTAATATATATAAAATAAAATTAATATGAAATACATAGTAACAGGCGGAGCAGGATTTATCGGCAGTAACTTAGTAGATGCTTTAGTGAGCGAAGGTCACGAAGTTATTGTTATCGATAATATTTCTACGGGTAAAGAAGAAAATGTAAACAGTAAAGCTCAACTTTTTATTTGTGATATTTCTCATAAAGAGCATATTGCCACTATGGCAGAAGTCATGAAGGGAGCTGATACCGTTTTTCATCTAGCTGCGCTTGCTAGAGTGCAACCTTCTATCGAAAATCCACACGAATTTAACAAAGTTAATGTTAATGGCACTCTTCATGTTTTAACTGCCGCAAAAGAATCAGGTGTTCGTAGAGTTGTTTATAGTGCAAGCTCTTCAGCTTATGGAGATGCAACAATTTTCCCTACTCCAGAAAATCACCCAACTGACCCATTGAGTCCATATGGTCTTCAAAAATTAATTGGAGAACAGTACTGTAGAGTATTTTATCATTGTTACGGATTAGAAACTGTAAGTTTAAGGTACTTCAATGTTTTTGGTGAACGTCAATCTTTAGATGGTGCTTATAAGCTTGTTATGGGTATCTTCGCAGACCAAAGGCTCAAAGGTAAACCTTTAACTATTACTGGAGACGGAGAACAACGTAGAGATTTTACATATGTTGGCGATGTTGTTCAAGCCAACATATTAGCTTCTAGTTCTTCGTTTGTAGGTAAGGGGGAATCCATTAATATCGGCAATGGAGACAATCGTTCTGTTAATGAAATTGCCAACTTAATTGGTGGTCCTAAAAAATATATCGACAAAAGACTAGAACCACAGCAAACTTTGGCAGATAATACTAGAGCGAAAGATTTATTAAATTGGAAACCCACTACGACCGTAGAAGAATGGATTCCCAAATATAAAAAACATCTAGGCATATAAACCATCATGTATATCATATTAGGCAAAAACGGCTATATAGCAGAAGCTATAATAAAAGAATTAACGTCACGCGATTTACCTCATGTCGCTCTTAGTCGCACAGATGTAGACTATACAAATATGCAAATTTTTGAGCATTGGCTGTCAAATAATGCATACAAAAAAACAGTGAAACACCACAATGTTTCAATTATCAATTGCGCGGGATATATCGGTAAGCCAAATGTGGACGCTTGTGAGCTAAATAAAGCGGATACGGTTGAAGGTAATGTAATATTCCCTGCAATGCTTTCGCAACTTTGCGCAAATAAAGGATATTTATATACTCATATTTCTTCGGGATGTATTTATGGCGGATATGAAAAAGATTTCACAGAAGAAGATGCACCTAATTTCGATTTTCAAAATGGCAGTTTTTATAGTGGCACAAAAGCTCTTGCAGAAAAAATTGTGAAGCAAAATGCGCCAAATAATTATATTTTTAGATTGCGTATACCATTTGATGAATTTGAATCTCCGCGTAATTATCTCACTAAATTATTAACTTATGATAAATTATTAGATGCACGTAATTCTCTTTCTCATCGTGCAGATTTCGCAAAATACACAATCGATTTAATCGAGCAAAACGTTCCATTTGGGATTTACAATGTGACAAATAAAGGTAGTGTAACTACTAAAGAAGTTGTTGAATTAATTCGAGAGCATTTAAAACCAAATAAAGAGTTCAAATTTTTTAGTAAGTTAGATAATTTCATGCAAGAAGTTACTGCTCCCCGTTCAAATTGTGTTCTTGATACCCAAAAATTAGAGCAATACATTCAAATAAGAACTGCGCGAGAAGCTCTAGAAGATGCTTTATCTAAATATGTGATTTAAGTGTAATATGGTGTGTGGAGCTTTGCAATAATACACCAGCAATAAAATGTTTTTTAAGGAGAGAATTTGTCTCTAACTCTGAAGGTATACCCGATCATTTAAATTGTGTAATTTTTGGCGTTCATACAAT
>Ga0181585_10004418_pt1 | contig 12271 bp, 9 predicted proteins | sample 071ome_29_FD_132469 | JGI IMG/M metagenome (GOLD analysis project Ga0181585, IMG submission 132469) | Coastal salt marsh microbial communities from the Groves Creek Marsh, Skidaway Island, Georgia - 071407BT metaG (megahit assembly) | ecosystem: Environmental > Aquatic > Marine > Intertidal zone... | reverse complement strand
TCGGGCCTGTCGCCTAAGGCACCGGGTACGGTCGGCACGCTGGTGGCGATCCCGCTGTACCTGTTATTGGTGCAGTTGTCGCTGCCGCTTTATCTGGCCGCCATCATGCTGGCTTTCATTGCGGGCATCTGGCTGTGTGGACGCACTGCCCATGACCTGGGCGTGCATGATCATGGCGGTATAGTCTGGGACGAATTCGTCGGCTTCTGGATCACCATGATCCTGGTGCCCCTGACCTGGTACTGGGTGCTGGCCGGCTTCATTGCCTTCCGGGTCTTCGATATTCTCAAACCCTTTCCCATCGGCTGGCTCGACAGGAAAATCGGCGGCGGCCTCGGCATCATGATCGATGATGTCATCGCCGGGCTTTATGCGGCGCTTGTCATTCAGCTGTTGATGGCCCTGACGGGCTTTTGACGCCGGTATTCCCGGCAAATTTGCGAGTTGGATTAAGCCGCATGGACCTGATGTTTACTGGATCGGGGGAGTAGGAAATGTCACCAGGACCCGGTAGCTCAATCGTGGCTCGACGCCTCATCGGTCGTCGAACTCTCTAAACTCTTCAAAACCATCATATTCCGGAATGCGATCACGTCCCGGTAGCGGGGGGCGGTGTCACGAAACCGTCGTGAGCGATTTTCGTCTATCACCTTTCCATCGTTATCGCGCACATTGAGCTGGCCGCTGCCGCCACGCCGGACAACCACATGCCTGCCTACATCGCGCACATTCATGTCGCCGCTGCCATCGCTCAGGGTGATCGTGCCACCCACGCCAATCACGGTAATTTCACCGGAGCCATCGGCTATATCGACATCCCCTTCGACAGCCAGTGCGCGGGGGCCGTCGCGGATATCCAGGTTGCGGCCAACGGTATCCAACAGGATGCTGCCCGAACCGTCATCGATGCTGAGATGGCCACCAATTTCCCGCGCCTCGATTTCTCCCGAGCCGTCCTTAACGACCACGTTGCCGCAAATGCCCTTGATGTCGATCGGGCCGGAGCCATCGGACCGAGTCAGGTCACCCTCGATAGTGTTGATCTGAACCGGGCCGGCGCCGGTGCGCAGTTCAATATCGCCGGTCACCCGGGTAATGATGACCTCGCCCCGATAGTCGTGGATCTCCAGATCGATACCGTCGGGTGCCCTCACCTCAAGATGGGAAAAGGGGCGTTCCTTGCCATCCCTGAACAGGTCGATCAGGCCCCAGGTAAACAGGGAAACGTCATCATCGTCGTCGAAATCACCAACCCAGGATGCCAGTTCGGCATTCGTGCCACGCTTGTCGAGGCGAAAGACCAGGCCGCCGGCCAGGGCGTCGCGCGCCTCGTCGTCTTCCCACTCGTCATCGAAGTCGATAACCACCTCGGCTTCAATGCGCCCGGTGGTGCTGCGGGTGATCGACAGGGGGCCGCTGAAGGTGCGGATGCTGAGGCTGATGATACCGTCGGCATCCAGCGCGGTGGTCTCCACCGCCGTGTATGCCTGCACGCCTACGCAGAGCAGCGTGGCAGGCACGAGCAGGCCGGCCTGTATCAGTCGTTTCATGAAGGATCCTTGCCAATTCATGTTGTTGTGCTTTTAAGTACTCTGACGCATGCGCTTCACCGAAAGTATGATTGCTATCGCTGTGCGGTTGTCCTTGCTGACGGTCAACAGCCGCACCGGGGGATTGCTGACCAGGGCTATCCCTGGTTGCGTATCGCATGATCCTAGTCAACTTCTGCGCTTAGCTAACTGATTGAAAAGCCTGTAAATCATTATTTCTGGTGAGCCTGGTGGTGAAGATACATGGTGGTTTCGCCCATATCTTGGTGAATCCGCCAGCGGCCGGATACAGGCTGGTAATGGCCTTGTCAGGCTGAGATGTTTATACTTGCACCCCCCGATTTTCCCCTTGCTCCGGCAGGGTTCCGAAAAGGGTTCGTAAGCGTCGAGCATACGATGCTGAACACAATTCAACCTGAGTTCCTGGAGAGACCAATCCATGCGTGAATACATGCAGTTCTACATCAACGGCGAGTGGGTAGACCCGGTCACCCCGCTTTCCCTGGATGTCATTGATCCGGCCACTGAAGTCGTTGCAGGTCATATCAGCCTGGGCAGTGCCGCAGACGTGGACAAGGCGGTCGAAGCCGCTGCAGCCGCCTTTGAGTCCTGGTCAGCCACCGGCCGTGAAGAGCGCCTGGCCATCCTTAACCGCGTGGTGGAAGAATTTGAAAAGCGTGTCCCGGAAATTGGTGCTGCCATTACCGAAGAAATGGGTGCGCCGAAATGGTTGGCCGACGGTACCCAGGCCGCCATTGGTGTGAATCATTTCAAGACTGCCGTGAAGGTCCTGGAAACGTTTCAGTTCGAGGAAGACCGCGGCACCAGCCGTATCGCCCGTGAGCCGATCGGCGTCTGTGGTTTCATCACGCCCTGGAACTGGCCCATTCACCAGATCTGCGCCAAGGTGGCGCCGGCCCTGGCCGTGGGTTGTACCGTGGTGCTGAAACCGTCCGAAATTGCTCCGTTTTCCGCCAAGCTGTTTGCCGATGTGCTGGATGCTGCAGGCGTGCCAGCCGGTGTCTTCAACCTGGTGAACGGTCTCGGCCCGGAAGTCGGGCAGGCGATTGCGGCGCACCGCAAAGTGGACATGGTGTCCATCACCGGTTCCACCCGTGCCGGCATCCAGGTGGCCGAAGCGGCCGCCAAGACCGTCAAGCGCGTGCACCAGGAACTGGGTGGCAAGAGCCCCAACATCATACTGGAAGACGCCGACCTGCAGGCTGCCGTTACCGGCGGCATCAACGGCATCATGATGAATTCCGGGCAGTCCTGTCGTGCGCCCACGCGCATGCTGGTGCCCAATAAGTTAATGGAAGAGGTCTGCGCCATTGCCAAGGAGGCTGCCGAAAGCTGGGCACCCGGCGATCCTAAGGCAGACAGCAAGATGGGTCCGGTCATTTCCGCGCCACAGTGGGAAAAGATCCAGGGCCTGATCCACAAGGGTGTGGAGCAGGGCGCGGCGCTGGTCACCGGCGGCGAAGGTAAGCCGGCAGGCCTGGAGCAGGGCTATTACGTGAAGCCCACCGTGTTCCGAGACGTGAAGAACGAAATGGATATCGCCAGGGAAGAAATTTTCGGACCTGTCCTCAGCATTATTGGCTATGACACGGAAGAAGAAGCTATCGCCATTGCCAACGACACCGACTACGGCCTCGGCGGTTATGTCCACAGCAAGGACATTGAACATGCCCGCCAGGTAGCGGCAAAAATCCGGGCCGGTTATATCAGTATCAACAATGCAGGCCTCGACCTGAATGCCCCGTTTGGCGGATACAAGCAATCCGGCAATGGCAGGGAATTCAGCGACCAGGCCTTTGGTGAGTTTCTGGAGTACAAGTCCCTTCTGGGCTATACACCGGCAGCTTAAAGCACTGGGGGCAGTGCACCAATTCGGGGACAGTTTACTTAATTCAGTTAGGCTAGGGGAGATCTTGGCCAGGTGCTGAATTAAGTAAACTGTCCCCGAATCATCAGGTCATTGTCCCCTGATTTTAAACGGGTTTTGTGCCACTGTGTCACCGTCATGGGCGGCCCGAATGGCATTGCAAAAACAAGGCTTTACCTGTATCGTACCGCCTTTTTTTCGACCCCAAAAACTTAGAGGAAATCAACAACAATGAGCAAGAGCTTAGAAGACTTATTGCAGAGTGTTGACAGCCCGGTTGAGATGATGCGCAACTCCAAGATAGGCGCCTACGTCTATCCAGTTGTCGCACCGGAATTCCACAACTGGCGCAGTGAACAGGAAGCATGGCGCGAATCAGCAGTACTGTTCGACCAGAGCCACCACATGGTGGACATCTACATCAAAGGTCCGGACGCCATCAAACTGCTGTCAGACACCGCGATCAACAGCTTTGAAAACTTCCCGGTTAACCGTGCCAAGCAGTACGTGCCGGTCAGCTACTCAGGCCACGTCATTGGTGACGGTATCCTCTTCCACCTGGCCCAGAACGAGCTGGTGTTTGTAGGCCGCGCCCCTTCAGCCAACTGGATTCGCTTCCACGCTGAAACCGGCGGCTACGATGTAGAAATCATTCACGACGACCGCTCCCCGTCACGTCCGATGGGCAAGCCGGTAACTCGTATCTCCTACCGCTATCAGATTCAGGGTCCCAACGCCTGGCCGATCATTGAAAAACTGAACGGTGGTGCTGTAGAGCAGCTGAAATTCTTCCACATGGCTGACATGAACATCGACGGTACCCGCGTACGCACCCTGCGTCACGGTATGGCCGGTGCACCTGGTCTGGAAATCTGGGGTCCGTACGAAGACGGCGAGCGCATCAAGAATGCGATCCTGGAAGCTGGTGAGGAATTCGGCATCGTACCGGTAGGTTCCAACGCCTATGCCTCCAACACTCTGGAGTCTGGCTGGATTCCTTCTCCGCTGCCTGCTGTTTACACCGATGATCGCATGAAGTCTTATCGTGAGTGGCTGCCGGCTGCCAGCTACGAAGGTACCGCTGCTATCGCCGGTTCCTACGTGTCTGACAACGTAGAAGACTATTACACCACGCCTTATGAGCTGGGTTACGGTCCTTTCATCAAGTTCGACCATGACTTCATCGGCCGTGACGCCCTGGAAGCCATGCAGAACAATGAACACCGCAAGAAAGTGACCTTCCAGTGGAACAGCGAAGACGTGGTTAAAGCCTACGCTACCCTGTTCGAAAAAGGTCAGCACGCCAAGTACATCAACATCCCGATTGCGAACTACGGCAACTCTTCCTTCGACACCATCCTGGGTGGCGACAAGGTTGTGGGTCTGTCCATGTTCTCCGGCTACAGCTACAACGAGCGCAGCTGCCTGTCCCTGGGTACTGTTGATCCCGATATCGAAATCGGTACTGAAGTTGTTCTGGTCTGGGGTGAAGATCCTGCGACCGAGAAAACCACTGTTGAAGATAAGAGCACCGCGATCAACATCCGTGCCCGTGTCTCTCCAGTGCCTTACGCAGAAGTTGTTCGCGACTCCTACGTTGAAGGTTCATGGCGCAAGAAGTAAGCCTTGCTGTCATAACCAGTGCTTAGAAAAAAACCCGGGCAATGCCCGGGTTTTTTTTGCCTGCCAGAAAAGAATCAAAGGGGTCAGAGCCACTTGATTGCTTGGATTCCAGCGCTCGGCTTTTATCCAAACGAGTGGTGCCATTAAGATTCGCGCAAAAAATTGGCACGATAGCGCCCGTATCTTTCTTCTGAGATGGGGACGACCCGATCGCTCACTCATTGCCAGGGGACGACCCTTCATTGAAGCGGTCGTTATGAACTGGTTCATACTAGTCATTGCCGGATTGTTGGAAATGGGCTGGGCTATCGGACTGAAATATACAGAGGGCTACACGAGACTGTGGCCGACAGTGACCACGGTGATCTGTCTGTCCGCAAGCTTTATCCTGTTGGGTATATCCATGAAGACACTGCCGGTCGGCACGGCCTATGCCATCTGGGTGGGTATCGGTGCCGCGGGTACGGCCAAACTCGATATCATGTTATTTGACGAATCCGCAGCATTGCTCAAGCTCGTCAGCCTGGCGCTGATATGCGCTGGTGTTGTCGGTCTCAAGCTGGCGCATGCCTGAACACCACAAGTCCCTTCCCATGATGACAATCAAGATATTCACCACCGGCGGTACCATCGACAAGACCTACTTCGACAGCAAGAACGAGTACGCTGTCGGTGAGCCGCAGGCGGCAGCTGTTATGGAGCGGGCAAACGTGGTGGTGGATTACCAGTTGGTCGTTTCCCACCACGCAGAACAGCCTGCTGCTGTTTCCGTCCTGGCTGAAGCATCACGTGCCACCTGCCAGCGCCAGCCGCGTGAGCATTGCTTTCAACCTAATGGTGACGGGCTTTGTAGGTTGGGAAGCTGAACGGCAGTCCGCCGAGTTCAGCTAGGGCAATGATTTGTCCTGCCTGTCATGCCCTAGCGTTCAGGTAACAGTTTTTCGCGGTCAGCCGGCAGCTGCTGGTTTATCGCGGTCAGTACCATCCCGACCATCACGTAGTCTCCCATGGTGGTAATCAGCTCGACCACGCCCTGCCGGCCAAACAGCTCAACAGCCTGGTCAAAGGTGGCGGCATCAAGCGCATGATCGCGCAGCAGTTGGCGGCCCACGTCGATAACAATGCTTTCCTTTGCCGGCAGTCCCGTAATCGGACGGTTGTCCTTGACCGCATCGACCGCGGCCCGGGAGATGCCGAATTCCAGCGCGGCCGGCTCATGGCCGGTATATTCAAACTGCTGCTCGATCTCGTAGGCCGCCACCAGCACAGCCAGCTCAAAGAAGCCGCGACCGATCACGCTGTCATTGCGCAGGTAATTGTTCAGCTCATTCCAGACATCGGCAATTTTCGGGCTGTACAGGGATACGCCTACCGGCCCCGGGCCGGGCGCGGGACGTGTGCCGACGATACTGTCATACACCGCCTGGCCTTCGGCATCGAGGTCATCCCGAGTCAGTTGCGGCAGGCGCGTCAGGGTCGTGGCATTCACATCTGCCGGCAGTTCCTGCCCCTGTGCGGGCACCAGCGGCAGTGCCAGGCTGGCAGCACAAAACATCAGGGCGTTTATCCATTGCGTCTTCATCAGGTTCTCCTTGTCATTCGAATTCAAAAAAATCCGTGTTGTCCTGTGGCGGTTGCATGCCGTCTTCAAAGTATTCTTCCCAGATGGCAGCCCAGGGCCGGTCATACCAGTCTGGTATGCGATACTCGATGAGTGTGCCGGCATTGACTGGCTGCAGGCGCCCGTCGATGTTGAAGAGGGATTGCTGGCATTCTTTCCACTGGTAGCGCTCGGTGGAATCGACACCGGCGCGCCAGGTGTAGAGCACTGCCAGGCGCAGCGGTGTGATAAAGGCGACCGGGTCATACATGATGACTTCCAGGTGCAGATTGCCGTCGTCATCGCGGGTATAGGTTTCAACTGATTCGAGGTCGCTGGAGTATTCCGGCAGGGCATGGGACATCCACCAGCCCTGCACGTTCTTCGTCCACACGATCAGGGTTTCCTCGTCCCAGAAGCCGATGCTCTCGCCGTACCACTGGGAGATCAGGGTGGCATGTTCCTGGCCGATCAGGATCTGGCGCAGGAAATTCAGGGCGGTACCGGACACCAGCTGCACCTGGTAATGGTTCGTGGTGACCTGGATGTCGCGAATGCCCTGTGCCCACCAGCGCACCAGGCCTTCGGGATAGCAGGTGGCCGACATCCACTGCGGCGAATTGTCGACCCCGGTGTGGTACATGGCCTGGGTAAAGCGCTGCCGGTACTCGGGCGTAAGTACCTGCATGAGAGTGGACGCCAGCACGTTGTTGCCAAAGGTCCACTGCTTAGGCTGCAGGGTGCGGGAATTGTAATAGCCGTCCCAGAACGGGGGCGGGTTGGTGCGGGTGTAACGGGTCGGGCCGCCGTTTGCCTGTGCCTGCGCCAGCAGCGCTTCGTAGTGTTCCCGGGCCGAGGTATAGGGATAGGGGCTGGTGAGCTCCTGCAGTGACAGTCCCTGCGCGCAATCCCCCCATGCCCCTACGGTATTGTTGATCCACATGTCACCGATCTGGGCCGGGGTGTTGCATCGCGTGTAGCGCGGATCAGCCCACCAGGTACCGTCCTGGTAGAAGTCGGTGGTGGTGAACAGGTCCACCGGCAGGGGCGTGATGCCCGGTGGCGGAGCCTGGCGGTTGATGGCGGCTCGCACGTCGCCGGGTACCTGGGCGAGCAGGGTAGGCAGCGGGAGGATCATGGCCAGCAGAACGGTCGCCCGCCGCAAGGGGGTGGCCAGTAAGGACCGGGACAGGGTCGTCATGGGAATGCCGTTATCAGGAACTGGCCGGCGCCGCTGTTTTGCCGTTGGTGGCAGCGCCCCAGCCGATGAGCACGGCCGTCACCAGCAGGGCCAGCCAGACAACGGCCGTGTCGATGCCGCCCAGGCTGACATAGTCATACTGGACCGCAAAGGCCGCCAGCAACAGCAGCAGTGGTGCGAACACCAGTGCCGGCGGGCGGCCCATATCCCTCAGGCGCCGGGCCAGCAGGACCAGCAGCGGAAACAGCAGCACCAGGATGGAAAACTGCACGGTGCCGTTCACGCCCACCCAGAAATAAAAGGCATATACCGCAATGATGGTCGCCATGGCCGGGCAGTAAACTGTTCTTGATGTCGTCCCCAGCCAGTTCACCATTAGGGCATCATAGTTGCCGCTATCGTCATCACTTTCGCCGGCACCGTTGGCATGCCGTTCAAGCACCCCTTTATAGCTCGGCAGGTAGGCCAGCATCAGCAGGCCGTTCAGGGCAAAAGCCACGAGTGTCAGCAGGCCGCCAAAAAGCTGGTGGTCCAGAAACAGCGCCCAGTACAGGGCGTTCACGGAAATACACATCTGCACATACAGGGCCAGTGGCACCAGGAATCCGGACAGGATCAGCAGTCCTGCCACCAGCTGGAATGCCAGCGCCACATGCAGCAGGCGTGAGTTGGTCAGGGCGGTCATCAGCAGATCAGCCAGCGGCTGGGTGCCTGAGGGTGCCGGCCACAAGCCGAGAATCAGGGTGTTGGCGGCAAAGAACACGAGGATGACGCCAAGAATGATGCGCCCGACCTGGACCGGTTTCAGGGAATAGCCGGCCTCGGCTTTCCGTGTCAGCATCCCCTGGTAGCTTTTGAGCCAGGCGAGACACAAAAGGGTATTGCACAGAATCACCGCATAACCGAAGCGGGAAGCGCCGGAAGTCCAGCCTTCGAGCGGGGCATCCCAGTAGAACACGCCAAAGGACACCGGCAGGCAGATCAGCAGGGCCAGCGGGGTGTACCAGCCGAACAGCACCATGACGCCGGCGACCAGCTCCACGGCCTTCACCAGGTCAAACAGGTGGCTGTCGAGCAGGGCAATGATCAGCGCCATGCTCAGTGGAGCGTTACCCATGGGTTGCGGGAAGAGTGGAAAAAAGTGATTGATGCCCGCGGGAATCATCCACGAGGCAAAGAGCAGGCGCAAAAACCACACGGCGTATTTCATGATGTCCCCCCGGTACCTGGTGGCACCTGATCGCTATCGAAGCGTTGTCGTTGTTATCGAATTGTTATCGAGCGTTGTTTTTATTATGACGGCCATATTGCATGGCCCGGTTTGAACAGAGCTTAACACCGGGTTTGGCGGCTTGTCAGCAAAGCTGACATCGGTGTTGCCTCGGCATTCACCGCTTTTTTCATTCGGGGCTAAAGCCCCTCCCACACTGATCAGTGGTGTAGGGATGTTTCTTTGTATCATGGTGTACGACTGCACCGTGTCAGAGGGGCTTCAGCCCCGAACGGGCTGCCACCGCACTTCGGAATTTCGCTGCACCCTGTGGGAGGGGCTTTAGCCCCGAAGGTGGGTTTCGCTGATATCAGACGACCGGGGATCTCTGTGATTCACTGGACGGGCTGCCCTGCACAGGCTTATGCTGGCACCAAAAAAACCCATAACAAGCTGCCAGACAGCACAGTATAAGAGGCAGGCCCACCTGCCACGGGGGACTCATGAGCACGGCAATTCCAGCCAACACGCACGCCACCACCACGTGCAAACCGTCTTTTTATACCGGCATGGTCTTGCTGATGGCGTTTTTCGTTTTTGGCGGCTTCAGCATGACGTACTGGTACCCCATGGCGGCCGGGGCCTTCCCGCCGGCGCCGCCGGTTGTGCACTTCCATGGCCTGGTGTATTCCTGCTGGATGATCCTGCTGGTGGTACAGGCCCTGCTGGTCAATGTCCGCAATGTCGCGCTGCACCGCAGCCTGGGCACGTTCGGTATTGCCCTGGCGACCCTGGTTATCATGATGGGCGCGCTGATCACCATCCTGGGGGCCAGTGGTGTAAGCCGTGGCCCCAATCATGGCATCTTCCTCGGCATCGCCGCGGTCACCGGCTTTGCTTTCCTGTTCATCCTGGCCATTCGCAATGTGCGCAAACCGGAAATCCACAAGCGTCTCATCCTGCTGGCGATGCTGCCGATCCTGCCACCTGGCATCCACCGCCTGTACATGGTGCCGCTGGGGCTGAACAGTTTTCCGGTCGTGGCCATGTACATCACGCTCGACCTGATGGCGCTGGCCATCCTTTTCCAGGAATGGCGTCAGCACAGGTCCATCAACCAATACACCTGGATCGGCGTGGGCTGGATCGTGTTCCAGCAGATCATGCATGCGACAGTGATTGAAACCGAGATGTACTACGATGTGCAGGCGTGGGTCGGCAGCCTCGCGGTATACCGCTAGGGTGCAAGCCATGCTGCCACGAATCAAGTCTCAGGTTCATCATTAATCAACACGATTACCAAAGCCCAAAACACACAAAACACAGGCAAAAAAGAAGCGACCCGAGGGTCGCTTCCAGTGACTTGCCTGATGCGCTTGTGCTATTCGGCCATGAGTCCGGCGCGCAGCGAAAGCAGCCAGTTTTTCACGGCCTCGACATCCTCCTCGGACACGATGTGGCCCAGGTTGGGCATACCGCGGCCGGCATAGGCGCCTTCGCGCACGATGTTCTGAATGATGTCGTAGGTGGCCGGCGCGGCATAGCGCAGGTCGGCCAGGGCGCCACCACTGGCACCGCCGCCACCATGGCACAGCATGCAGTGCGCGGTGTAGATGTCTTCGCCGTGCGCCAGTACCGCCGGGTCATCGTTGTAGTCGATGGCGGTCAGCTCAGGCAGTGGCTGGCCTTCCACCGGTACGATGGGGTCGCCGTTGAGCCGGAATGACCACAGGCGGCCTTCAGGTTTGTAGGCGCCGCTGGAGTTCGGGCCGATCAGGCCGGACGAGCCGCCCCAGCCGGCCAGCACGGCTACATACTGTACGCCGTCCAGTTCATAGGTCATCGGCGCGGCCATGATGCCCACGCCCAGGTCCACCTGCCACACCAGTTCACCGTAGTCCGCGGTATAGGCGCGCATGAAACCATCCGCACCGCCCTGAAAGACCAGGTTGCCGGCCGTGGCCAGAGTGCCGCCGTTAACGCTGAACGGGTATTCGCGGGTCCAGCGCGGAGAGCGGGCGACAGGATCCCAGGCCAGCAGGACGCCGGGGGAGTCATATACCGGGCCGGTGCTGCCGGAATAGGCTTCGTCCGGACGCACAGGGCGGTCGGGCTGGGTGCCCAGGCCAATGCCGAGATTCCAGCCGGCGGTTTCGTAGTCCCAGTTCTCATCGATGGCATACGGGAACGGGCCGCCCTGGTTGGTCGGCACATACAGCAGGCCGGTTTCCGGGCTGAAGGACATCGGGTGCCAGTTGTGCGCACCACCGGGTCCCGGCACCAGGAAGGAAATGGAGTTGTCGTAACGGGCCTGCGGGGTCTCGATGGGACGACCGGTTTCCAGGTCGACTCCGGTGGCCCAGTTCACCTGCGCATACGGATCGGCATAGATCAGGTCGCCGGTTTCGGCATCCAGCACATAGAAGAAGCCGTTCTTCGGTGCCTGCATGATCACCTTGCGCGGCAGGCCGTTGATGGTGATCTCGGCCAGCATCAGCGGCTGCACGGCGGTGTAGTCGAAGTTGTCGGCCGGCGTGGTCTGGTAGTACCACTGGACTGAACCGTCATCGACATCCAGCGCCACGATGGAGGAGAGGTAGAGGTTGTCGCCAATGCCGTTGCTGCGGTATTCATGGCTCCAGGGTGAGCCGTTACCGGTACCCACATAGACCAGGCGCAGTTCCGGATCATAGATGATGGAATCCCATGGATTGCCGCCACCTCCGACTTCCCACCACTCGCCGGCCCAGGTGGCCGCGGCGGCTTCGACGTCAGCGTTTTCAAACCCGTCGGCCGGGTTGCCGGGAACGACCCAGAAGCGCCATTCGATGTCGCCGGTGTCCGGGTTGTAGGCGGTCAGGTAACCGCGGGTGCCCAGTTCCGCACCGCCGTTGCCAATCAGCACCTTGCCGTCAGCAATGCGCGGGGCGCCGGTGATGGTGTAGGGCTTGTCCTGGTCAACGGTGACCACGCTCCACTTCACGTCACCGGTGTTGGCATCCAGCGCCACCAGGCGACCATCGATGATGCCGGCGAAAATGGTGTCACCATAAATAGCGACACCGCGGTTAACCACGTCACAGCAGGCCTTCCAGCCCATGGAGCGGTCCACCTGCGGGTCGTAGCGCCAAAGTTCCTCTCCAGTGCGGGCATCCACGGCAAACACGATGGACCAGGAGGCGGAGGCATACATGATGCC
>Ga0181585_10004415_pt1 | contig 12274 bp, 19 predicted proteins | sample 071ome_29_FD_132469 | JGI IMG/M metagenome (GOLD analysis project Ga0181585, IMG submission 132469) | Coastal salt marsh microbial communities from the Groves Creek Marsh, Skidaway Island, Georgia - 071407BT metaG (megahit assembly) | ecosystem: Environmental > Aquatic > Marine > Intertidal... | reverse complement strand
TCTCTTCGCAATCACGCTCTCACTAGCACAATACTAGATAGCGTAGTGCACTTTAATATGGTGCGTACTGAAGCTCCTCCAAGGACACCCCTCTAAATCGCGCCACCGCCTCCGGATCTTTCAACCGCAGTAGCCCATCAATAGTAGATTGAATCACATTCTGAGCCCGGTTAGAGCCAATACACTTCGTTCTAATATCTGCAATCCCTGCCGCTTCCACGATAGAACGTACAACCGACCCTGCGATAACCCCGGTACCTGGCTGAGCAGGCTTCAGAACTACCGTAGCTGGCCCAAACTTCCCTACAATATCGTGAGGGATTGTCGCGCCTCGAAGTGGAATTTTAACGAGAGATTTCCTCGCTGCTTCAGAGGCTTTACGAATTGCGTCAGGCACTTCATTTGCCTTACCAAGACCAAAGCCAACATGCCCCTGACCATCACCAGTAACTACCAAGGCACTAAAGCTAAATCGCCTACCACCTTTTACCACTTTTGCTACTCGGTTGATCGCTACTGTTTTATCAGTCAGCTCTCCACACTGCTCTGCCGCTACTCTTCTGGCGTGAACTAATTCCTTAAATCGCATTCGCTACTCCTTGAAAATCTCACTCCCGACGAATCTCTCTCGTCCGGTTTTTCTTACAATTTAGATTAGACCTGCAGTCCTCCTTCGCGAAGTCCATCTGCAATAGCCTTCACCCTTCCGTGGTAAAGAAATCCGTTCCGGTCAAATACCAAGTTCTTAATACCTTTTTCGATGCACTTCTCAGCAACGACCATTCCTAGTCCCTTTGCTGCCCGAACACTCTTTGGACTTACTGATGCGCCCTCACGGGGATCTTCGATAGAACTCGCCCGTCCTGCAACGTTCGCGTCTTTCGTCGATGCGCTGACCAGCGTTTTGCCCGTTTCATCCGAAACTACTTGCACGTAGGTGTACTTGTCGCTCCTAAATACACTCAACCTCGGCTTTTCGGCTGTTCCCATTAGACGGGTTCTAATCCGAAACTTCCGTCTTTTTCTCGCTTCTGCCTTCTTCTTCAGCTTATTCATCACTCATTCTCACTTCGAATCAATTGCTAACAACTCTCGAATTCTTTATATCCGTTTTTCAGTAGCTCTGGTTTTTACTTCGCCCCTGTCTTTCCAGCCTTCCGCCTTACATGCTCATTGGCGTAACGCACTCCTTTTCCCAGATACGGCTCTGGCGGACAAACGTCTCGTAATTGTGCAGCTACTCGTCCAACGAGCTCACGATCACACGATTCAAGACTGATGCTTTGTTTTTCAACTTTAACGGTAACTCCACTTGGAATCTCAACATCCGTCTTATGCGAATAACCAGTAGCCAGTGTCACAGTACTGCCCTTCAATGCAGCCGTAAAACCAACGCCCTGTAGCTCCAGATTCTTCGACCACCCTGTGGTTACTCCAACAATCGAATTGCTCACTCGAGACCGCAATGTGCCCCAATTTGCCTTCGACTGACGCGAGCCTGTCTCACCACTAAAGATTATCTGTCCCTCTTCGATATCAACCTTCACCAAAGGCAATAGCGGCAATGCAAGCTTTCCCTTGGGTCCTTCGATCTCGATCTGATTCTCTTTTAAGTTCGCTTTAACTCCCGAAGGAAGCGATACTGGTTGTTTCCCTACCCGTGACATCTTTCTTAATCTCGCTGTTATACTCTTCTTTTTCTAACCGCTAGCACTTTAACGCAGCCTTGCCTGTCGCTTGAACACAGCTCCCACACAAAACTTACCGAATATATGCCAGTACCTCTCCACCGATATTCTCTTGTCGCGCCTTACGATCAGCCATCAACCCTTGCGATGTTGAAATCACTGCCAGGCCTAATCCATGCTCAACCCGCGGAAGCTCAGAGCTACCACGATACCAACGTCGACCAGACCTACTGACGCGCTGACAATCAACAATCGCTGGCTCGCCACTCTGATGGTACTTCAGGACGACCTCAAGCTCATCGAACTTACCAGCCGAATCTTTCTTCACTTCATACGAACCAATGAAGCCCTCCTCTTTGAGAACATCAAGGAAAGCCCGAGACATTTTTGAACTCCGGACGCGAACCAACGGATGCCCCGCTTGTTGTGCGTTACGAATTCTCGTTAGTAAATCTGCAAGTAGGTCTGTTAACATCTTTTATTCCTGTAAAAACTCTATTTCCGTACTACCAGCTGCTCTTCGTTACACCTGGTATCAGCCCGCGGTGAGCGTGCTCCCGAAAGCAAATGCGACACAACTTAAATTTCTTATAGACAGACCGAGGTCGTCCACACACCTGACATCGCGTATACCCACGAACTGAAAACTTGGGTTTCCGACTACACTTCACTAATAAACTTGTCTTTGCCACTATGCCTCTCCTCTAAATATCTTATGCTGCTTTCTTCCGGAACGGCATTCCGAGGTGAGTGAGCAGTGCCTTCCCTTCCTCATTCGAGTTTGCCGTTGTTACAAACGTTATATCCATACCACGAATCTTATCGAGCTTATCAAGATTCACTTCTGGGAAAACAATCTGTTCCTTAATCCCGAGTGTATAGTTCCCTCGACCGTCAAATCCTTTGATAGGAGTCCCGCGAAAATCTCGCACGCGCGGCAAGGCTATTGAAATAAGCCTGTCAACAAAGTCATACATCCGCGCACCACGAAGCGTTACCTTTACACCAATCGGCATCCCTTCACGCAACTTAAAGCTCGCTATTGATTTCTTTGCCTTTGTCACCACTGGCTTTTGACCTGAAATCTGAGTTACAGCGTACACAACATTCTCAATCGCCTTGCTGTTTGCGACCGCCTCACCAACTCCGCAGTTTATCACTACCTTTTCAAGGCGCGGCACCTGCATGACGGACTTATATCCGAACTCTTCCTTCAGTTTTGGAGCTGCTTCCTCGCTGTATCTTTCTTTCGCCCTTTTCATAACTTCCTCGAATCCTACGAACCAAAAGTTCCTTTCCTAATCTGTCTCTCCAACTCTCAGTTGAAAGTTCATGCTAAATCTGCTCGAACTCCCCACTTTCCGGATGAATAAATCCTCTTACTTTCTGGCCATCCTCAAGCATCTTTTTCTTGAGTCGCACAGGCTTCTTCAACTTCTCTGAATAGAACATCACGTTCGACACATGAATAGCCGCTGGAATCTGCATCTTCGTTGACTCTTCCCCTGGCTTCGTTGCTCGCTTATGTTTCGTGACGAGGTTCACCCCCTCCACGATAACGCGATCAGCACCCTGAAATGAGAGAATCTGACCCACCTGGCCCTTGTTTGGACGCTTCGTCTTATTACCGCCAGCGATGACCATGACCTTATCGCCCCGTTTCAATGTCGTCTCTTTTTTATTCATGACTCTTTCCTCTCTTGACCAGTCAGCGTGATCCTGCGCCTCTCCGCTGTTTCCCGATCTCTTTCCTTTCCTCTTATTCCTTTACAGAACCTCTGGGGCTAACGATACGATCTTCATGAAACGCTTACCGCGAAGCTCACGCGCCACAGGTCCAAAAATTCGAGTTCCAATTGGATCCTTTTGAGCGTTAATCAGAACCGCACTGTTGTCATCAAAGCGAATCGTTGATCCATCCTCTCTTTGAGTCTCCTTTGTAGTGCGGACGATAACCGCTTTCTGAATAGACCCCTTGGCAATTTTCGAATTTGCCATGGCATCCTTAACCGCTACTACAATAATGTCTCCAATAGCGGCGTAACGCCGCTTGGAGCCACCAAGCACCTTAATGCACGAGACCTTTCTCGCTCCAGAGTTATCCGCCACATTTAAAATCGACTTTGGCTGAATCATTATCTCTCCTGCCTAACTTCAATCATCTTCTGTAAAATTACATCTCATTTCCCACGGCTCGCTCCTTCCCATCACGTTTACAGAGCATTCGTAGGACCCGCTCAATGCCTCGCTTTACACCGCCTTTTGAACAATCTTAAACAAGCGCCACCGCTTCGTCTTGCTTAATGGCCGTGTTTCAACAATCTGAACCCGATCGCCAATCTTCGCTTCATTACGCTCATCATGAACGTGAAACTTCTTTGTTACCCGAACATACTTCTTAAAGGTTGGGTGCTTCATCAGACGCACGGTCGATACGACCAGCGTCTTCTCCATTTTATCGCTTACCACCACACCTTCCCGAGTCTTCGGCAGGCCTCTCTGCTTGTCTCTTGGCTTGGTTGCCGCTTCTATCAGTTCGTTTAACTCTTGTGACTCCATATCTTCCTCTTCTCTTCCGGTTGAGACCTTCTCGTTTCAAATCCAGCCTGCTCATAACCTGAGCAATCCTGACGAACGATTCAGGCTTATATCCCTACCGCCCTCTATTCAAACTTTTCCGAATATACCGTCTTTGCCCGCGCTAACTCCCGTCGCACCTCACCGATACGATGAGTCTCGTTGAGTTGCCCTGAAGCGGCCCGAAACCGTAACTTCATTCGCTCTTCGGACAGGCTACGAATCTTCTCCCGCAACCCCTCTTCTGTGAGTTCTCGTATTCCCTTCAGATAATCTCTCGTTTTCATCAGAGCCTCTCTTTCCTCTTCTCTCTCTTGTCTCGCACTCATCACCGACAGAAAATGATAGCCACCGCAAATGATAGCCACCGCCTCGGAATGCTAGATAAGAGTCCTTGTTCTCTCTACAATTGTACAACGCACCGGCATCTTCGATGCTGCGAGCTCCAGTGCACGACGCGCTGTTTCTCGCTCTACTCCAGTTATCTCATACATGATTCTTCCAGCTCGTACAGAAGCCACCCATTTGTCAGGTGCTCCCTTTCCTTTCCCCATTCGGGTTTCAGCCGGCTTAGAGGTCAAAGGCTTGTCAGGAAAAATCCGAATCCAAACTTTCCCACCTCTCTTCGCATAGCGAGTCATTGCCACACGTCCCGCCTCAATTTGGCGGGCGCTGATCCAGCCAGCATCAAGAGCTTTTAGTCCAAAATCACCAAAGCTCAGACTTGTTCCTCGGGTCTCCGTACCGCGAAGGTGTCGCACCCGCTTCATCTGCTTTCGATATTTAGGCTTCTTCGGCTGTTGCATCTTTCTCTCTCAACTTGTCGTTACAAACTCTTCTCTTCCCTGCTCTCTACTGGGGCTAGACCCTAGCTTTCTCCGGCCTAGACCCTATAGTCGCATTACTTCATAGTTGCATTGCTTCTAGAGGGACTTGCTCACCCTCTTCAAACTTTTCACCCTTAAAGATCCAGACTTTAATTCCGAGAATGCCATACGTTGTCTTGGCCTCAGCAGTCCCGTAATCAATTTCGGCTCGCAGAGTATGCAAAGGAATCCGTCCTTCCTTGTACTGCTCGGTTCTTGCGATGTCGGCGCCGTTCAATCGACCGCTCACACTGACCTTGATACCTTCAGCACCAGCTCTTAACGCTCGCCCTACAGCATCCTTCATCGCTCTTCTGAAGTTTACTCGTCGAGACAACTGGAACGCAGCCGCCTCTGCCACAAGCTGAGCATTCATATCAGCTTTACGCGCCTCTATGATATTCAGGCTCACATCTCGCTGAACGAGAGCTCTCAGCTTACCCCGGAGCTCTTCAATATCTTTCCCCTTCTTACCAATCACCAGTCCTGGCTTCGCAGAGTAAATATTGATCTTCACCTTCGCAGCGGCCCGCTCAATTTCAATATTTGGTATGCCTGCTGTGTGAAGTTTTGACTTCACATAATCTCGAATTTTTCGATCCTCATGAAGATATCTTGCGGTATCCTGTGAAGTCCCAAACCAACGCGACCTCCAAGTCTCAATAACTCCAACCCGCATTCCGAAAGGATTAACTTTCTGTCCCATACTTTCCTATTCTTCGTAGACGCCTTCGTTTGTTGCGTTCTTAATTTCTAATATCTCGTCCTGTACATTTGTAGCGGACTACTCTCTGCAGGAGTTGACACTCTGCGCATTCTTGCTCACCACCTCAGCTCCTGCCCTGTACTCGCTTCCCGAGCTCGCACACACCAGAACTGGCGACTAACACACGCGGTGCCCTACCAAACAGAACCCGTTCCCGTTGAAACTCCGCTCCCATTGCAACTTCGGTGCTTTTTTGCACGAAACTCGCTACCCGTTAATTCAAGCCACCTTGTTTCGTGCCAACTGGGCCGATCATCATCTTTCCAATGACATCCGTGTCCAGCCAAACCGAAGAACCATGAGATTCTACAAATTCCCCTACCTTTACCCCTGTGGATTTGGCCACAAGGACAAAGAAACCGCGCCCCACCAGAATGGGACTAAAAAGACAAGCTGCGTAAGATTAGCTAAATGGGCATGACAAATCAAACATCTGGCACTAAATATTTGGAAAGATATGAAATAAAGGAAGGGAAGTAAGAAGAGGGATGGGGGTGAAATAAAAACGGGGCCACCAAAACACCGGAGCGTATAAACTTTCCCAACCAACACACTGATTTCTTTACGAATATACTCGCTAGGCGTCGATTCATGACGAGGAATAGAGGATTCAAACCCACGTACCACTTCATGCCCTGTATTCGGGGGCTTTCCAAAGCGCCACGCGTTCACCAACCGGACCCTTCGTCCGTCCTTGCCCAATGATCACACTGCCCAATGATCACGCTGCGCCAGACATTATAGCTCTACCGGAGAATGGAACTACAGCGCTTCAGACTCTAGAGATAGCGTCCTAACTGAACCGTAATATGTGAAGACCGCTTCCTGATAGGGGTTGCTCTTCCCTGTGCTCGCGGGAGAAATCGTCGCAAGGTCTTTCCCATATCGACATGACCACCTGTTACCCACAGCTGATCCACGTCCACGTCCCCCTTCTCTTGGGCATTTGCCATAGCGGAACGGAGTAATTTGTAGACGATTCGCCCACCTTTCGTTGGATGAAATTGAACTGCATTAAGAGCTGGTTCTAGCTGCTTTCCCTTCACCAAGTCGAGAACCAACCTCACCTTCTGTGGGGGAATTCGGACATGCCTTAGGGTAGCTGACGCTACCGATTCAGATTTTTTCTTTTTGTTTACTTGACTGGTCATCGTGTACCTCTGGCGCTCTTCCGAGTTTGTCCTGCCCGCTAAACAGGCTACAGGGACTTCCTCTCTTTTCTTCTCTTTCCTATCTAATTCCGAAACTATTTCTTCACTGAGTGACCGTTATACGTTCGGGTCGCAGCAAATTCTCCCAGCTTATGTCCTACCATGTTATCGGTAATGAACACTGGGATGAACTTCTTCCCGTTATGAACAGCAAACGTTAACCCAATCATATCGGGAATGATTACCGATCTCCGAGACCAAGTCTTGATAGGGCCTTTGTGGGCTCCACTCTTAGCTCTATCAATCCACTTTAGTAGATGGTCATCAACAAATGGTCCTTTTTTTAACGAACGTGGCATCTCTTCTTTACTCCTTTAAAGACTCAACTCCTATGCGCCGCATACACTACTCAAGCGATGCAGGCTGCGTGCACTATGCCCTCTACTTACTCCCTCGACGACGAACGATAAACCGATCCGTACGCTTATTGTGTCGGGTCTTGTACCCCTTGGTGGGCTTCCCTGATGGGGTACATGGATGTCGACCACCAGCCGACTTCCCTTCTCCTCCACCCATTGGATGGTCTACTGGGTTCTTCGCAACACCCCTTGTGTGTGGACGGCGTGACAACCATCTTGAACGCCCAGCTTTTCCGAGACTAATATTTTGATGTTCTGAGTTCGATACCTGCCCAATGGTTGCTGAACAAGCAAGCAATACCTTTCTCATCTCACCTGAAGGCAATTTGATAAATGCATATTTGCCCTCCTTCGCTACTAACTGAGCAGCCACTCCTGCTGAACGAACTAACTGCCCACCGTGCCCGATCTTCAACTCAATATTGTGAATGGATTGTCCAGTAGGAATCTTTCTCAGCGGAAGATTATTCCCCACCTGCACTTCTGCAGCCTCTCCGCTCATTACCTTACTGCCTACTCGTAGTTTCAGTGGAGCAAGGATGTAGCGCTTCTCTCCATCTGCATAGTGAAGTAACGCGATACGCGCCGTTCTATTCGGGTCGTACTCGATAGCCGCAACGGTTGCTGGGATTCCATCCTTATTGCGCTTGAAGTCGATCTCTCTGTACCGTCGCTTATGTCCACCACCAGTATTGAGATTGGTAATACGTCCATTATTGTTTCGACCACCAGTACGCGACAACTTCTTCAAAAGCCGTTTTTCGGGCTTCTTTGAAGACACCTCAGAGTAGTCGGCGACTGTGTAAAAACGTCTGCCAGGAGTTATCGGTTTAAACTTTTTGAGCGCCATAATATTACTTCCAACTAATCAAAATTTCGCCAGCCTATCTCACTCAGAGAAGACCTCTCCCTTCCCTATAAACCTTCAACGACATCAATAGCCTGCCCTGGACCGAGTGTCACATAGGCTTTCTTATAACTGTTTGTCATGCCAACTTGACGACCTCTACGCTTGAGCTTTCCTCGGTAGTTGAGAATATTTACTCCCAACACCTCAACATCAAAGATGCCGGCCACAGCTTCCTTAATCTCTTGCTTCGTTGCCGAGCGAGCCACCTCAAAAGTAACTACGGATCCAACTTCACCAACATATGAGCTCTTTTCTGTCACTATCGGACGAACCAACGTGTTGTAGTGCTTACTCAGAACTTCCTTTTCACTTTTCTTTGCCATATCTCTCTCAACAACAACAAATTCTACTAGCTACTTCCTGATGCCTTCCCCGAAACCTATAACGAAGAGGCGCTTTCTCCTGCTCCCACTTTGTCAATCTGAGCACCTAACTTCTGCGTTACATTTGCTAACGATTGCTCTGTAAGCAGTAAACAATCTGCGTTCACCACATCATAAACGTTCACCCCTTCCACTGGGAGACACGTCACACCTGAAATGTTTCGCGCTGACACCGCAGCCGCTTCCTCTCCCTTCGAAAAGAGGAATACCACCTTTGGTGGCTTCGACGGTGAACCCTCGGAACCCCGTAGATTCAAAGTCGACAGAATACTGAAAAATTCTTTCGTCTTAGGCTTCTCGATAGAGATTGCATCGACGACTACGAGCTTTCCAGCCTCTACCTTGGCAGAAATCGCACCACAAAGCGCCTGACGACGCACCTTACGCGGCAACTTGAACGAGTAGTCTCGTGGCTGCGGACCAAATATTACGGCTCCACCAACCCAGAGAGGAGAGTTTACCGACCCGGCACGTGCCCTACCAGTTCCCTTCTGCTTGAACGGCTTCTTGGTACCACCAGACATTCTCGCAAGGTTCAGCGTTGCATGTGTACCAGCCCGTCGCTTGGCGCGCTGCCATCGCACTACTGAGTGCACAACACTCTCGTTCACTCCTGCTCCGAAGATATCATCTCGAACCGATACCTTCTTTACCTCTGACCCTGATGTATTCACTACTGCTAGTTCCATCTCTTTCTCTCTCTATCTGATGAATGCTCTTTAGGCTACCTTTGCGACCTTCTTTTGAGCTTTGTGAACCATAACTATCCCATTGATAGGACCAGGCACGGCGCCTTTGACCAACAAAAGATTCTTCTCTGGAATGACATCGACCACCTGAAGGTTCATCTTCGTCACATTCTTTGACCCCATGTGTCCTGGCATTTTCTGGTTTTTCCAAACTCGTCCTGGGAATTTTCGGCAACCAATTGAACCGATATGTCTTCGCATTTCGTGAGTACCGCGAGTTGCTGGCTGACCCCGAACTCCAAATCTTCTCACAACGCCTTGGAACCCTTTTCCCTTCGATACCCCAGAGACATCAAGGTACTGACCTTTCTCAAATACATCCGAAACGCCAAGTTCTTTTCCAATTTCCGCCCATCCAAGCTCTTCTACATCACACCGAACTTCACGAAGGTGATAAAAGGCTCCTTTGCCCGCCTTTGAACAATGTCCGGTTCTCGCCTTATTTACTCGTTGCGGCTTCTTCGGTTCGAACCCGAGCTGCACGGCATTATAGCCATCATTCTGCTCAGTCTTCACCTGCACTACCACATTTGGTCCCGTCTGAATGACGGACACGGGCACTGCCGCACCATCTTCAGAAAAAATCTGGGTCATACCAAGCTTTTTCCCTATGAGCCCTTCTTTGTATTGACGTACTGTTGCCATGACTTTCTTCCGCTCTTTCTCGTTCGTTCCTAACACCCGATCACTGCACTTCACATTTACTGAAGCTTCAACTCAACATCGATTCCTGTTGAAAGCTCCAACTTGCCCAACTCATCAATTGTTTGCTGGGTTGGTTCAAGAATATCTAATAAGCGCTTGTGGGTTCGAATCTCAAACTGCTCCCTCGACTTCTTATCGATAAAAGTCGATCGGTTCACTGTGTATTTCTCAATGCGAGTCGGCAATGGAATTGGTCCGGCCACCCGACCACCAGTTCGACGAACTGTCGAAACAATTTCCGTAACCGCTGTATCTAGAAGCTTATGGTCGTATCCCTTAAGACGTATTCTGATTAACTGACCACCTATCATACCAAACTACTCCTGCTGCTTTCCTAATCCTCAACTCATGGAGGAAGTATCAAACCTTTACCAGCTCCAACTCTTTAAAGAAATTTTCTCAAGGGTGAATTGCTCACTCTATCGATTACTCGCTCGCCTCATTATCGACGTTCCTGCACACAGAAACTGTCAAGCATCTCAATGCAACGCATCCCGTTCCGCCTATAAGTTCTCTCAAACTCACACCCCGCAAGCCAAGGAGAGGTAAGCCAAGGAGAGGTAAGCCAGAGCAAACCTTCAAACTTTGAGAGCAGAGCGCTGTAGCGCCGAGCACAGAGAACGAACACTATGGACTAAGTCCGATTTCTTTTCAACGCAACGGGCCCCGTGAGAAAAAAAAATTGTAATTTTACGCCTCTATCCCAAAGTTTGCTCACCACCCCCTGAACGACGATCCGCGTCCAAACACCATAAGCTACTGAAATTACATGTTTTTAGCAGACTCTTCCAACCGTGCGTGAATCCAACCCTCAACCAGTCGTATTCTGGCTCCCCTTTGGAACCACGATCAGCCATCGAATACAAAAAAACCGGCTACAAGAGCCGGTTTTTTATCTTTCTGTTGGGGGAGTCTCGCCTCTAACGAGGCTGAGCTCCCTCCTCAGTTGCCTTCATTACTCAACAACTTCGGTTACAACACCCGAACCTACAGTCCGTCCACCCTCACGGATAGCAAAGCGTACTTGCTTTTCAAGAGCGATAGGCTGATGGAGCTCAACATCAAGAGTGATGTTGTCACCTGGCATCGCCATCTCTACTCCCTCTGGAAGGTTAATCGACCCTGTTACGTCAGTTGTTCTGAAGTAGAACTGCGGACGATATCCTGTGAAGAACGGCTTATGACGTCCACCTTCTTCCTTCTTCAAGATGTATGCTTCCGCCTTGAACTTCTTGTGTGGTGTGATTGAACCTGTCTTCGCAATTACCTGCCCACGCTCAATCTCATCGCGCTTCAGTCCCCTGAGAAGCAGACCAACGTTGTCCCCTGCCTGCCCCTGGTCAAGCATTTTACGGAACATCTCAACACCAGTGATAGTTGTTTTCTGCGTGTCACTGAGACCAACGATCTCAATTTCCTCACCGACCTTCACAACTCCCCGCTCGATACGACCAGTCGCTACAGTTCCTCGACCTTCGATTGAGAATACATCTTCAATCGGCATCAAGAATGGCTTGTCAACATCACGCTCAGGCACAGGAATGTACTCGTCAATGGTGCTCAATAGCCGGTCAATGCTCCCGATACCGAGATCATCATTATCGCCGTTTAGTGCCTTCAGAGCACTCCCTTTTACCACTGGAGTATCATCTCCTGGGAACCCGTACTCATTCAAGAGATCACGAACTTCCATTTCAACAAGCTCTAGTAATTCTTCATCATCAACGATGTCTACTTTGTTGAGGAATACAACAATCTTTGGAACACCTACTTGACGAGCAAGAAGGATATGCTCTCGTGTCTGAGGCATTGGTCCATCCGCTGCACTTACAACGAGGATTGCTCCGTCCATCTGCGCAGCACCAGTGATCATGTTCTTCACATAATCTGCGTGTCCTGGACAGTCAACGTGTGCATAGTGCCGGCTCTCTGTTTCGTACTCAACGTGAGCACTTGCAATAGTAACCGTTTTCGTCTCATCTCGCTCGGTTCCACCCTTCGCGATGTCCTTGTATGAAAGTCCTGTAGCTAAACTTCTTGATGCTTGAGTGTTCACAAGC
>Ga0181585_10004403_pt1 | contig 12288 bp, 5 predicted proteins | sample 071ome_29_FD_132469 | JGI IMG/M metagenome (GOLD analysis project Ga0181585, IMG submission 132469) | Coastal salt marsh microbial communities from the Groves Creek Marsh, Skidaway Island, Georgia - 071407BT metaG (megahit assembly) | ecosystem: Environmental > Aquatic > Marine > Intertidal zone... | reverse complement strand
CTTTTGCTTGAAGATGAAGATTTGGATGTCCGAAATGTGTATTCATGGAATGTCGAAAAGTTTTTTGAATAAATTCCCTCATTTAAAAGATTAAGTTTATGGCTGGTAAACTAGCCAAATACTCTCCTGGTTTTACTTTAATAGAGCTGCTTGTAGTCCTTGCAGTAATGGGCGTATTGATGGGAATGTTAGGGTTTTCAGTCCTCAGTGGCAATGCGGACATTAACTCAGGGCAGCGCCAAGCTCTTTCGATGATGCATCAAACTAGAACAACTGCTCTAAGTACTGGTCAAGAGGCTCGACTTTTGGTGTATTCTGATCCTACAGATCTTGAAAAATACATGCGTTTTTCAAGTATCGTTGTCCGCGAAATTACGTCTGAAGGTAATAATTTAACAAGTAAAGATTGGAGAGTTGTTCAGGAAGGAAAATTTTTACCTGATGGTCTTTGGTTTGCTGATAGATCCATGGAAGTCCCTTTAGGTTGGATGGGTGATGCTTTTACTGTTTGGAGTACTTCAGAGGGGGATAATTCTTTTAAACTTGGAGAGTTAAAGAATGGATTAAGGGAAGAAAGTAGTTCCGGCAAAAATAGTTATCGCTACATAGCATTTGCTCCATCTGGAAAAGTGATTTCTGATGATTATCCCAATATGCCGAAGCTTGTAATAGCCTCGGGAGAGATCCGTCCAAAAGATGGGGTGCTTTCTCCATATTTAGCCAATCCCCAAGATGTGGCGGGATTACAAATCATGCCTTTCGGTGGCATATTTTGTCTCGAGTTTAATGACTTCTTGCAAAATGAATAGACAGGTTATGTCAATATTTACTAAGAAACCGAAAGGTTTTACACTAGTAGAGGTTGTAATTGCCTTGGCGATTTTCGGAATGCTAATTGGGGGACTGCTTGGTTTTTTGCCCTGGGGAGTTGATGGTGTCAAAAGTGTTAGGGATAGAAGCATTGCGAGTGGGCTAATTGATGCAGTACAAATAGAGTTGGAGAGGTTAGGTTTTTCGTATGTTGAGGAAGCTACAAAAAGATTGGATGGGTTATATTCTAGCACTACTGGCACGAGTGATGCAGCCGAGCTTCATGAGCTATGTTTGGTTAGTCCAAAATTTGGAAGAATAGTTTCAGCAGAATGCGTTCGAGTTAGGGAACAAAAAAAAATTTCCGGTACAGGAAAGTTAGTTATTTCTACTGTCTCTGACACTTATTTAAGCAGTAGTGCAAGAGACATGGGAGGAAGAATAGAATTCGAACGGTATAAGGAAATTCCAATAACTCTTAATATTGAGCCCGCTTTTGGTGAGTTTGAAAATGACTTTCGCTATGCTGGTAACCGTTGGATTGAAGATAGAGACCGGTATTTTTTAATAATTTGTCGTCAATTTGCTAAACATCCAAATGGTGAATCAACTTCAGCTTCCAAACATGCTCATGATGTTTCAAATGGACACCTCGCTCTACAAATTGAGGTACAATGGCCCTACAAACTACCTTTAGGTTCTGATGAATTCAGTATCGTGGATGAAAAGTTTCGGTCAAAATTTACCTTTCCCTTGGCAATCTCACGATGATTTTTTCCGGTTGAAGTGAATACTGCATGGATCACTGCAACTAGGCCCAAAACACTGGTTGCTTCAATACTGCCTGTTTGTTTGGGTATCTCATCAATTGATCCAAGCATCACTAAAAATATTTGGATTCCTGCTCTTTTGTGCCTTATTTTTGCATTGCTCGTGCAAGTTGGAACAAATTTAGCCAATGATTACTATGATGCTCTAAGGGGTACTGATTATTTTCGCACAAATGCACCTTCTCGAATGGTTGCTGAAGGTATCTTATCGCCCCAAGCTGTCTTAAAAGCTTCAATATGGATATTGAGCACTGCTTTTATTGTGGGCTTTTTCGCGGTTTTTCTAAGTGATGCAAGTCCATGGTTTCTGCCCTTTGGATTGGTATGCATCTTTTTAGCATACGCTTATACTGGAGGGGCTTTTCCAATTGCTTACAATGGATTGGGGGATATTTTCGTTATTCTATTTTTTGGCTTTGGTGCGGTCGAAGGAACCAGGATTCTGTTATCCCATGCATCTGGTTCTGAATGGGTGCCTCAATGGTTTATTTCGTTTGGGATGGGGTTAATCATTAATAACTTGCTTGTGGTCAATAATTATCGCGACTATCAGTGCGATAAAAAAGCAAATAAAAGAACAACAATCGTTATTTTTGGAAAGGGTTTTGGGTTGGCATTCTACTTTCTCTCCCTTGTTTGTGCTTCGATTATTTTTCCTGTTTTTACTGAAGTTCCCTTACTTTCTATGACCGCTTTTTTTCCAGGAATGTACGGATTTATAAGGCTTTATCTTGCTTCAAATGAGAAGGATTTTTCGTTCTGCTTGCTGTTAGCTGCCATAAGCGTTGTCGTATTTGCTCTTTCGGTAATAATAGATAATCTCACTAATTTATTCAATTAGGTGAATTTATTGAAGTGAGAAACTTCGATATTTGCTTGGGATAAACTTATTCATCTAATTGATAAATATCATGTACATACCAAAAATTGAAGATTTTGAGCCCTTTTCCCTTCAACGACTCCTAAGTACTTGCTTCGGTTTCAGCGACCGAAAATTAAAACCCTGTATCCTTATTGACTTGGACGACCCATCGGAGGTTGTAGATTTTAAGTTTTCTGAACTACAAGGTAACTCTGTCCAAAAACATGCCCTAGAGTCATTTTTAAAACCACTTAACGATGGCTTAGCGGATGAATTGAATTACTACAACTGCTCATTTTTTGCCTATGAGAAAACTGGTGGCAGTAACTTAGATCCCAAAGACCAATTATTCTCAACTAATGGAGAAATCATTAGTTTTGAAAATGATCTTTGCCCAAATTACGATCTAATTTTTGCTATTTCAGACTTCTCCCTAACCGCACCACTTACCGCTATGGCAAAAAGGCATGGATTTCGAGGTGCGACTTTACACGGAGTTAATAATATTATCTTAAATTCCGGTCTAAGCGTGGATTACAACAAAATTAGCAGGCAATCTGAACTTTACCGAAAGACTTTGGATCGTGCAGACTCTTTTGTATTACAATTTAAATGTTTTGACAGAGATTTTGAACTTAAAATTGATTGCAACAAACAAACCGCTCAGAAGAGTCACGGTCTTTGCCCTGTTGGTACGCCCGATGTTGCGAATCTGCCTGCGGGAGAGGTTTATTTCGTTCCAACTAATTCTTCTGGGTCATTTCCTTTTCGCTACGCCGATGGAACAATCGCAGAGATGATTGTTGAGGATGGAGCAATAAGTCAGGCACGGTTTATTCGGGGCAATCCTGATCTAGTAGATGCGAGAAATTCCCAGTTGGCGGATGACCCTGCGACAGGAATTATTGGAGAACTTGGATTTGGTACACAAATCCTTCCTTTTTCTGGTAAAGATATTCAAGACGAGAAAATACTCGGAACCTGTCATGTCGCCACTGGAAGAAGCGATCACTTGGGTGGAAATCTAACCCCAGACTTATTTAACTCCAAGCAAAACGCCTCACATGATGACATTCTTTACGCACCTCCTAAAACACCTGAGATTTCAGTTGCTCAGGTAACTATGAACAAGGATTCAAAAAGCTTTAAAATCCTCGAAAATTTCAACCCATCTGAATTTTTACTGGAAAATCTTTCCGCCGAATACCCTGTAGACTTATTGACCGAGTTTAGTGTTGCGTAAACTAATTCGAATTTCTTTTTTCATAATCTGGTCGTTCGACCTCTTTGCTTTATCCTCCGTTCCGCAAGTACCATCTGTTCCTAGAGTTAGATCGGTTGGGAGTGTTCCTAAATTCAGTACTTTTACACAAGCTCCAAAAACTCGCCATGCCCCCAATGTTTCGCCTGCAAAATTAACTAGCAGATCGCCCCTTGCACCCCGTGCACCCCTTGTACAAAGACCTCTTCTGGTACAGCGAGTAAAACCAGTAAGGTTTGTTCCTTTTGTTAAACGGACTCCCCCGGTTCAACGTGTGCCTTATATACGCCCAGTACCGAAAAGGAAATTCTAACTATTCAGATAATCTATTAAGCAATAAGTTTTGCAAAATAAGAATCCTTGTAAGATATTTATATGTCGCCTTATTGTAACCAAATTGTAGCTCTGCCTGAATGTTTTTGCATGGAAAAAATCAATTAGAGAAAGGATTTTCCACTTTTATCCTTCCTTTGCGATTTGTTCATGTTTTTAGAAATCTGCATATTACATTCCTTCTACCAGCAATAATTTGTATTTTTCTTCATCCTGTAGTTGAAGGCCAGGTTGTTGAAGTTGATCTTAAATGGGACGAACCTAGTAGCTCTTTCAAGGTAGATGGGATCAATAAATCCAACTTTTCAGTTTACGAAGGAAATGCTTACAGATTTGTCAATGAATCAGGCTCGGAAGCACCAATTTCTATCTTTTTGAACGGTGATGAATATAGCCAGATCAATCCTTTTAACAGCATCGCAAATAACATCCGAAACTATTTGTATTGGGAACCTCGGGCATCGGATGCTAGGGAGGTGGAAATAGTTAATCTTAATAAAAGTGATTCAAGTCTCATCGTTACTGTTGATTCACATAATTATTCTCAAACTATAGAATCTCCTGCCGAGGTAGGATTAGGTGCAAACTTTGGTTACTCTTTACATCTGGTAGATGAGAATAGTCTTATTGTAGGGGCACCCGCCTATGAGAACGAAATGGGAAGAGTCTTGCTTTACCAGTTTTCTGAAGTTTTAAAGCAGTACAATCTGACGGAAGTCATCAATCCAACTAGCGGAGAAGATATGCAGTTTGGAGGAAATATTGATGCCTCGGGAGACTGGCTTGCCGTTGCCAGTCCATGGACTAATTCATCAAAAGGAAGATTGGAACTATTTAAGCATGACGACACTGGATATTTATCGAGAAGCTTGATTGATGGTCATGAAATTGGAGATTTTTTGGGAATCCAAGTTTCGATGCAAACTAACGAATTAGCAGTAAGTTCGATCGGGAAGGTTGACTTATACAGCTATGCCGAAGATTTAGGCAGTTGGATAAAGAATGAGAACCAAACTATTGTTAGTAATAAGGATGATGGGTTTGGTTTATCTCTAGATTACAGCAGTGACAGTCTTATTGTCGGTGCACCCTTTGCATCCGGCGGGGGAGTTGCATATATTTACAAGAAGGGGCTGCCAGATTGGGCTGTAAATACCTTGTTGCCTGCTACTACTGCTGGAGAAAGTGCCCAATTCGGATTCTCGAGTGCAATCGACTTGGATGCAGCTCTCGCTGCTGTTTCTGCACCGTTTGATGATACCATAGGAAGTCAATCAGGAGCAGTTTACACCTATCAATTAGTTGACGATGTCTGGGAAGAAATTGAAGTTCTTTTCCCACCTGATTTTGGTAACGAAAAGAGGTTTGGATATTCGATCGATTTAGAAGGTAATTTGCTCTCAATTATATCTCCTGGGAGCGGTACTAAAGGAAATATTTTTCTTTTTCGCTTTATTCCAAGCAACCGTGAATGGTCTTTGGTAAGTTCTCTCGATTTTGCTGAATTTGGAATAACTGACTCTTCAAATTGCGATGTAAAGATAGATGGTAAGACTGTGGTACTTGGCTTTCCTGATGATCGGGCGGGAAGCGGCACTGTTCTTTCATTTCATGGTCCTGGATGGAGAGCGGAACCGGTGACCGATTTACCACCTCTGGTTTCAGATTCAACTTTATTTGAATTCAATATCACGGAAGATACTAACACGTATTTTGTTTACGATTTTAATGGTACCCATCCCTTTGATCAGCCAGTTTTTTGGTCTATTGAAAGCGAAAATGCATTTGGGCAGAGTATTTTTGAACTCAATTCTACAACGGGTGTTTTTAGATACATCCCTGATGCAAACTTTAGCGGAGTTCACAGTTTTCGCTTTAAATTAGCATCCAGTGAAAACTCATCGAGTTTTCCAATTACTTTGAATGTTCAAAATATCAATGATGCTCCTGTTTTTAAGGAAATGGACAAAATCTTACCTGATGCGAGCGTTGGTATCTCTTATGAGTATAATTTATTATGGGAGGATGCTGATAATGAACTTCCATTCTTTTCGATTGTTCCAGGCGACAATGGAACTTTGCCTGATGGATTAGCCTTAATAGATGGCAAGATAATTGGTGTGCCTGCTGAGGGTGGGGATCATGACTTTACTATTCGTATGGAAGATAGTGATTCATTATTTGTGGATAAAAACTTCAGTCTTCGTGTTCTTTCGCCCAACTCTAAGCCAATTGTTTTATGGGACGGTCATGAGACATCCAGAGTAAATATTCGATTAAAAGAAGATTTTTCCCACTCCGAATGGATCAATTCTTTAGGGGAACTCTCTCTATCGGACCCAGATGAAGACGATATTATTTCAGTTTCGGTAAAGCAAAACCCTAAGCATGGTACTTTAATTGTTAAAGATCTGGAGGAGGAACCTATTTCTTATTTTCCTCAACCTAATTATAGCGGTATGGATCGATTTACAGTTTTTCTCTCTGATGGTAGAGATACCATTGAATTAGAATTTATCGTAACCATTGACCCGGTTAATGATGCCCCAATTTTAATTGCCAATGAAGTTAACGGCAATGTTCTGCCGCGACCACTAGAGTTAAATGTAAGTGAAGCATTTCGACATGTATTTGCAGTGAGTGATCCTGATATTGGGGATCGTGTCAAACTGACCTTCTCTTATTTGCCTGAATGGTTAAACTTTGATGGAAACTTCACCCTAGAAGGTACTCCCTGGACCAAGGACTTTCTGCAAGATCCTACACCTGGAATTTATGTTTATGTTACTGATTTGTTAGGTGCATCTACGACTCAATACTTTGAGTTTCAATTAAAACCGAAGGATTACCCACCTAAGATTGATCAAGAGGGGTCTGTGAATTTTACCATGGTAGAGGATGCTGATACCCCCTTTGAATATTCATTAACTTCCACTGATCAGGATAGTGAAGTTACAGATATGAATTGGTCAGTAACGGTGCATCCTTCTCATGGTACCATTAATTTGATTGGAGGTGAGTCCAGTTTTAACGCAATCGTAGAATACACTCCTTTTCCTGATTATACAGGCAAGGATACATTTGAAATTACAGTCTACAATAAATCATTCGCCGATGCGAGTGACTCAATTACTTTTAATGTTGATGTAAATTCAAGTAATGATGCCCCACAAATCATTTCAGCACCTTTTACTAATTTGCTTGTTGGAGTTCCTTGGGATTATGAGTTGCAGGTGTATGACCCCGATAAAAATGATGAGTTTTCTTTAGAGGTATTAAATTTACCCCATTGGCTAAAATATAATGAAGTCTCGAAGGGAGCTTGGCTTTTTCACGGCATTCCTAATTCAACTGATTCTTCTCCTGTAAATATAACTCTCAAGGTAACGGATTCATTTGATTTATATACTGAACAATCTTTGGAGCTTTTCTTATTTGAATCTGCCGAACAGGTTGAGCTCAACCCCAGTGCTATTGAAATTGCTCACATTAATGAAGATAGCAATTGGAGTATTGGTCATCTTTCCGTAAGCGGAGCGAATAATAGAAAAATTAATTGGAGCTTTGTAAAAGAAGCTGATTTTGGCTCCGTTGAGTTTGATGAGTTTTTAAATGGTACCATTCAAAACCTTATCTACATACCTGACCCAAATTTTTATGGTGTTGATATGTTTACTATTCAAGCGTCAGATGGTTTTAGTTCAGACGAAATCAACTTCGAAGTAAATGTTGAGCAAGTTGATGATTTTCCTGAGTGGAATTTACCCCAAAATCTAACCATAGAAGACGAGGAATTTTACGATCAAAACATCTCATACAGTGATGGGGATGGGTTGGATACTTTGGGCAATTTGGATATTCTTATCTCCCCGGAAAATAATTGGTTGAATATCATACATCTTAAAGATCAGGGAGTAGTAAGGTTGTATGGCCAAGCTCCATCAGAAACTAATTCATCATATATAGTAAATACCATTTTGTATGACTTGAAAGGTGAAGTACTTTTGGAGGGGAATTTTACTATTGATGTAAAATTCTTTAATCATGCACCAGAACTTCTGAGTTCTTCTATTCAGATTGGACCAATCTACGAAGATAAACATTACTCCCACACTGGATCAATGAATGGACTGGCATCCGATAAAGAATCAGGGCAGCAATTAAGCTGGTCAGTATCTGCTCAGCCTAAGTTTGGTTCTGCGAGTATACTTTCTGACGGTTCAAGTTTATCATATTTTCCTTTTCAGGATTTTAATGGCTTAGATTCTTTCAAACTTCAAGTTGTTGATGGTGGTACAGCTAAGGGGAAGGCCAAGAGTAAGGATATTGAGGTTTCTATTTTAGTGGAAGCGGTCAAAGATTTGCCCTTTTTCAAATCCTCAAAATCAATTCAGGTTTTTGATGGTGTTGATTTTCAATTTGAAATTGAAGCTACAGACCCAGATCTTCCAAGTGGGGTTTTTCCTGAGCTTCGAGTGGTTTCCCAATTACCGTATTGGATTGATTTTCATGACCTTGGAAACGGTACAGGGTTACTAAGTGGTCACCCAATGTTCTACCATGAAGGAGATTACCTCATTGAAATTCAGTGTAGCGATCAAGATGGAGAAGCAATTACTGAGTTTTTGAATATTGAGGTAAAAGTTGAGGATTACCCTCCCAATATACTAAGTGATCCCGGTGGTAATATCGTGGAAGAAATCCGTTTAATTTTTCGGGAGGATCAGGGTGTTTCTAACATCGATCCAACATTTTATGCCGTTAATCCAGACAAGGAAGAGGAAGATCTTGAGCAATTAGAATGGAATATAGAAAATTATCCAAGTAGCGGGAGTGGTCTTGTAGTTGCTGGTTCTGGATCCAAGCCAACGACATTTAGCTATACATTAACCAAAGATTTTAGTGGCACAGATCAATTTTCTATTTCGGTTAGCGAGGGAGACCGTAAATCATTTATTAAATTTGAAATAATTGTTTTACCAGAAGAAGACTCCCCCGTTTGGCAAACGGGGACTGTTATTCCGCCTCGCATTATTGAGTTAACCCCTGGAGCTTTCTTTGACTATGAAATAACTGCCGCTGATCCAGATGGAGATCCTCTTCAGTATGAGCTTACCAACTATGGGGCGATTGAAGATGAATGGTTGCAAGTGGCCCGTGATCAGGAAAGAACTTTCCTTCGGGGAATTGTTCCGAGTGCTATATTCACAAAATCTTCATACCCCTATCTTTTAAAAATTAGTGATCCTTCGCAAAGATCAATTTTTGCAGAGTTTGAAATTGTCGTTTCTCCACCTAACCATCCTCCCGAAATTCTTTTTGATTTAGAATCAGTCTCAGTCCTTTTTGACTATGATGGCAGTAGTGTTAACTCCGAAATTTTTCCAGTTGCAGCCGAAGATGTAAATGGAGACTCATTACTTTGGTCAATAGGCAGTCCGCCCAAGCATGGTTCGGTAAAAGTTGTTCAGAGAAATGGGAAAATTCTTAAATTAAGGTACACTCCGTCGCAGGAGTATGTAGAGCATGATTTATTTACACTAAGAGTATCTGACGGATATCTTTCCGATGATATCGAGGTCATTGCTTTTCTTGATCGACCACAAACAAAGGTTAATTTACCTCAGCGGCTCCCCCCCGTTTTGTCTGGAGAGTACTTTTTTCATGAATTTACAATTTTCTCAAATTTTGGATTTGAATCTCTAGACGCCCAATTAATCAACCCTCCTTCTTGGATTAACCCTTTGGTGATTAAGAATCAACCAGAGGCACAAATTAAGAAAATTACCTTATCTGGCATCGCTCCTCATAATTCTCAAGGAGAGGAAACCTTATCAATTCAGGTTTCAAATTCTAAAATGGAATTCTCAGAATTAAACGAAGTCACTGTACCTGTTGAAAGTCGTAATTCTAATATATCTAATCTCCAAATTTCAGTGCTGCATGAAGATCAATCTTTAGCAGTCGATGAAAGATCAATTGAGATAGGCATTCAAGAGTTTAAAAAGCATGTACCACTTACTTTCCAAGGAAAAATCTACAAGGTATTGACTTTTGATAATAAGATTTTTGTTGTAGGCAATTTTTGGGGCGAAATTTTATACAGTGGTGAGCTCATTGGTTTCAGTGAAAAAGCTTCCAGTTTCGTCTTATTAGTTGATTCAGAATTTAATCTTTTGGACAAGAAGCTTTTTGATTCTTCAGTTGTTTGCACCATTGTTGATGCCGTTCTTACTCTTGATAATGAACTTCTTGTACTGGGGAATTATAATGGTGATGTCAGCATTTCGGGTGTGCAAATTAAGGCGAAGGGTGAGAGCGATCTTTTTTTGGCACTTCTAAAAGGCGACGAGGATAAACTTGTTGTAAAGAAACAATTAGGTTTCGGCGGGCGCTTTAATGAAATTGCTTCGGCATTAGCAATAGATAATGATAGGGTATTTATCTGTGGATCTTTTAGTAACAGGATAACTCTTGGTCGATTCAATAAAGATTCGGTAGGATTAAGTGATGGCTTTATTGCCAGTACCTCCCTTAAGGAGTTGGGGGAATTTTCTTGGCTTAATACCTATGGAAGTACGGGGAGGGATACGATTAGAGATTTAATAATAATGAATGGCTCTTTATATTTCGTGGCCAATTTTGAGAATAGTTTGCGTGTTGGGGCAAATTTTTTCAGGGGAGAAGGAAATAAAAGCTCATTTTGTGCAAGATTAAATCCAAGCAGTGGTAGTTTAATAAATTCTTATAAATTGGTGGGAGATGGTAATATTGCAGCAAAGGGAATTCTTGGAATCTCTCCAAAAAATAAAATTATTATTATGGGAGAATTTGATGGTGAAATTATTAGTAAAAGTTCCACAGCAGAGTCATTAATGCTAACAGATTTATTCCTCATTAGACTTTCTGGAAACTTGACCCCTGAGCTCCTTAAGGGCATAGCAGGCGACGGTAATGAGCAGTGGACGAATTGGATGACCTCAGGGGATGGTGATGTTTACCTTTCTGGTATCTTTAATAAATCGATTAATCTTTCTCAATCCACAATTTTTTCAAAAGGCTTCAGTGATTCATTCTTACTTAAGATAGATGACTCATCGTTGGGCATAATTGACTACGCGTTGGTACAGTCTGCTGCAAATGTTGAAGTGCCGACTATTCTTCACTCAAGTAATATGGGTGTTTTGATGTCGGTGAAGTCTTCGAATTCTTTTGTTTATTCAAATGGTTTATCAAATGTGACAATAGGCGAGGGGAACAATTATCTGCTACATCTTGAGAATTCACCAAAAGTTATTTCAAATTTACCCCTATTTTTGCCCTTAGATGCATCTTTTTATTTTCCATTCGAATCGGTTGGATGGAAACAAAACTATTCTAAATATCAACTTGAAATTGAAAAAATACCAGAATGGATGAATCTAGAATTTGATAATCTTAGTGGAACTGGTTACTTTACGGGAATAACTCCTCTCGCTTCGGATTCAGTTCAATTAAAGATTAAGGTTCTTTCTGATTCTCAAAACGAAGAAGCTGAATATTCGCATGCAATTGATCTAAGACAGTCCTTTGCTCCATTTTTTATAGATCCACCAAGCGAAATCGAGATTCTGCAAGGTGAGGAATTCACTTACGAGTTAAATCTCTATGACCATGATGCTAACCAATTATGGTTGTACTATGATTCTCCTCAATGGTTTAACTACCAATCTCAGCAATCTGGTAAGATTAAGTTTCGAGGAATTACAGACAGTTCATCTATAGGAACTCATCAAGTAAATTTTCGCTTGAAGGATGACTACGATTTGGAAAACACTTTTTCATTATTTTTGAAAGTAAATGCCGTGCTTCCAGAAATGTTTTTAGAAGATGATTTAGCTTATGATACTTGGATAGATAGTTGGCTCGGTAAAATTTTCCTTAAAGATACAGGATGGGCGTATCATATTAACCTAGGCTGGGTATTACTAAAGCCTAGTAAAGATGGTGATTTTCTTTGGCTATGGAATGAAAACTGGGGATGGATGTGGACAAGCAAAGTTATATGGAGCAAGGACTCTCAATCCGGTCACCTTTACTCTCAGGCATTGGATTCATGGCTTTATTTCATGAATTTGATTGAGGGGAAACCTCTTATTTTTAGGCAAGCCGAGAAAGACTGGGTCGACTACTAAAAGTGTAAGAGCTTCATT
>Ga0181585_10004399_pt1 | contig 12294 bp, 10 predicted proteins | sample 071ome_29_FD_132469 | JGI IMG/M metagenome (GOLD analysis project Ga0181585, IMG submission 132469) | Coastal salt marsh microbial communities from the Groves Creek Marsh, Skidaway Island, Georgia - 071407BT metaG (megahit assembly) | ecosystem: Environmental > Aquatic > Marine > Intertidal... | reverse complement strand
AGATCATTTTCTCGGTTATGTTCACCAACAATCATGCCTTGATAAACGGCCACTTGTGGGCCGACAAACATATCGCCGCGATCCTGAAGATTAAAGAGCGCATAGGCGACTGTGTCGCCAGAGTCGGTGGAAATCAATGATCCGTTGCGACGACCATCAATATGCCCCTTAAATGGGCTGTAAGAATAAAAAATACGGTTCAGCACACCTGTTCCGCGTGTTTGGGAAAGAAACTGGCTTTGATATCCGATCAAGCCGCGTGAAGGCACATGATAAATGAGACGGGTTTTTCCTGCCCCTGCGGAACGCATATCTTGCATATCGCCTTTTCGGCGGTTGAGGTGATCGACAACAACACCTGAAAACTCATCATCCACATCAATGGTGACTTCTTCGATAGGTTCTAGCCGATTGCCCTGTTCATCATTCTGATACAGTACTCTTGGGCGGGATACAGTTAACTCAAAACCTTCTCGCCGCATGGTTTCAATCAAAACCCCTAATTGCAATTCCCCGCGTCCACCAATTTCAAACGCATCCTTGCCGCCGCTTTCACTAAAAGTAATCGCAACATTGGTTTCAGCTTCAGCCAGAAGCCGCTGCCGAATAGCAGTGGAAGTCACCTTTTTCCCATCGCGGCCCGCCAGAGGGGAGTCATTCACGGTGATAGTGACCGACATGGTTGGGGGATCAATTGGGGTCGAGGCAATGGGTTGGCTGACTTGAGGCGAGCAAATGGTATCTGCCACTGACGCGATGCTAAGTCCTGCGATACAGATAATATCACCAGCTTTCACAGTATTCACGGGCACTCTTGCTAAGCCTTCAAAGCGTAAAAGTTTGGTAAGTCTTCCGCTTTCTACCACCTTGCCATCCAGGTTAAGGGCGCGAACCGTATCATTTACCTTTGCCGCCCCTTGCATCACGCGCCCCACCAAGCAGCGTCCAAGATAAGGGTCGGAATCCAAAAGGGTGGCAAGCATGGCAAAAGGAGCGTCAATCGGTTCTGATGGTGCAGGCACATGATCTAAAATAATGTTCAGCAGGGGATCAAGATTCAAGCGATCATGGGCAAGATCAGTAACGCACCAGCCATCTCGTCCTGAGGCGTATAAAATGGGGAAGTCTAACTGTTTATCATCAGCGTCTAAGGCCACGAAAAGATCAAACACCTCATTAACGACATCTTCGGGGCGCGCATCACTGCGATCAATTTTATTGATAATGACAATGGGGCGAAGGCCTTGTTTTAAGGCCTTGCCAAGAACGAACTTGGTCTGCGGCATTGGGCCTTCGGCGGCATCGGTCAACAGAATAACCCCATCTGCCATCCCCAGCACGCGTTCCACCTCACCGCCAAAATCCGCATGGCCAGGCGTATCAATAATATTGATGCGTGTGTTTTTCCAGATCACAGAGGTTGGTTTTGCCAGAATGGTAATGCCGCGTTCTTTTTCTAAATCCCCGGTATCCATCAGACGTTCGTCAATTTGCTGGTTATCGCGAAAAATTCCGCTTTGTTTCATGATCGTATCAATTAGCGTAGTTTTGCCGTGGTCAACGTGGGCAATAATAGCGATATTCCGCAATTCTTCAGACATTTTGGTATCCTGACAATCCGTTCCGCAATCCCATGATCGGGATTGTGCCCCATAGCTACTGTGAAAAGGCAAGAAAGCAAAGAAGATTTTGCGGGTTAATCAAAAAACGCACAGATTTTTGGGGTTGCTGGGAAATCTTGCAACGATAAGCCTCTTTCTGTCATTTGTAATTTGTGTCATGGTCATACAAATTTAAATCCTTCGAGGAAATAATGTCTTTACTCACAGCGCAAGATTGGTCGTTTCCAGTTCCTATTCGTTATGGCCCTCATCGCATTAGAGAAATTGCTGAGATTTGCCATCAGAAAAACATGTCTAGTCCACTAATCGTGACGGATCAGGGTAGTGCTAATTTACCATTTGTTGATGCTATGCAAAAAGACCTCACGGCGGCAGGAATGTCCCCGGGATTATTTTCAGACATTTCACCTAATCCGCGTGACAAAGACATTTTTGCTGGAAGAGAGGCATTCCGTAACGGTGGTCATGATGGCGTCATTGCTCTTGGTGGAGGCAGTGGAATGGACGGGGGAAAAGCGATCTCTCTTTTGGCTTATAATGACTCTGATATTTGGGCTTTTGAATATGAAAAGACCCCTTTAGAAAAAAAAGATTATGTGGCATTTCCCCCTTTGATTTGTGTTCCTACGACAGCTGGTACTGGTGCTGAAACTGAAAGCACGGCCATGGTAACAGACACCGAAAAAGTCATGAAATGGTGTGTATGGCATCCTGTGCAGAAACCAGCATCGGTTATTCTTGATCCAGTGCTGACGGTTGGATTGCCAAAGAATCTAACTGCATGGACAGGTGTTGATGCGTTAGTTCACGCAATAGAAGCTTATGTGGTTGAGAGTTTTCACCCACTTTGTGATGGGGCCGCGCTAGAAGCTTTGCGATTGATCTATCCACATTTGCCCATTGTCGTTGACCAGCCAGATGATTTAGAAGCGCGCGGGGCATTGTTGGTGGGGTCATGCTTAGCAGGGGTATCCTTTATCAAGGGGCTTGGTCTTGTTCATGCTGTCTCGCATATGGTTGGGGCAGAAAATGACACCCATCACGGTTTGACTAATGCGGTGCTTCTGCCCTCGGTGCTGCGCTATAACGCTTCTGCTATCAGCAAAAAAATCCCTGCCATGGCACAAGCTTGTGGGCTAGATGATCACAGTTTTGAAGGATTTTATCAGGCCATATGTAATATTCTTGATCAACTTGATATTCCGCGCAACCTTAAGGATCTAAAAGTACCAGATAGTGGATTTGATCGTCTGGCACAAAAAGCTTTTCAGGATTGTGCTGCCTCGACTAACCCTCGATCAGCCACGACCGAAGACATTGTGTCAATTATTCGTGAAGCATTTGATTACGGGCGCTGATAAATCATCATGGGAACAGGAAATGACAGGCCAAGGCATCGGCGACATCAATCCGGCAAAGGAAAAGGCCGCTCAGTAACGCCGTCTTTATCACATTTGCCGCCTTTGCAGGTGACCATTGACCGGCTTGGGGCGCGTGGTGATGGGCTTGCGGTGATTATCGATGAAGCGTCTGAAGTCAACGATCAGACTGACGCCAGAGACCAACGGCTTTTTGTGCCAAATGCTCTGCCTGGTGAGAGGATGATAGTTCAGCCGCGCCGCCAGTGGCCGCATGGCATCGAAGCCAAAATTATTGAGATACAATCCCCATCCCCGCACCGCAAAGCCCCTGACTGTGAAGTGTCTTCAACCTGTGGCGGGTGTCAATTTCAACATATAGAAATGGGCTATTATCAGGATTGGAAAGAACAGCAAGTCGCTGATTTTCTGGAAATGGCTGGAATTATCCCTCAGAAATGGTTGCCCCCCTTTCGGGCAATGCCGCAAAGCCGGCGACGGGCAAGATTAGCTTGGCAAACCCGAAAGCAAAAGCTTGCGATAGGTTTTCGTGGGCGTCACAGTCATGATATTAGCCCATTAACGGGATGCGTTATTTTGCATCCTCAAATCATGCAAGGTTATCATCTCATCCGAGATGAGCTATTGCCATTGCTAGCATCACATCATGGTAAAGACAAAACGGGTGAGGTTGAGATCAATCTCTGTGATAATGGGCTTGATGTAGTGCTTCGTCTTGATGCGCCATTAAGTCGGGCGGAAATGACAAAGTTGATTGCCGCCACAGGTTCGGTTGGGAATCCATTGATTGCTAGGCTGTCCCTTGTCTTAAATAACGGTGAACCTGAACTGGTGTTTCAACACGATACCCCTGTTATGGCATGGCCGATGCCTGATGGGGCAAGCCGAGATCATTTAACCTTTGCGCCGCCAGCAGGTGGCTTTATGCAATCGGTGGCTGAGGCAGAAACCATCATGCGCCAAGATTGTTTTAATGCCCTCAAGGGTAGCAATAAGGTGGTTGATTTGTTTTCTGGTGCAGGATCACTTGGGTTAGCCCTTGCCTTTGCTTCACCGGCGCCAAAACAGATTGCGGCCTATGATATCAGCGCATCTGCGATTTCCGCACTTCAGGCCATGATCAGATCAGCGGCGCCGGATTTACCACTTCATCTAATAGCTAAGGCACGAAACCTGTTTTCTGATCCTTTATCGTTATCCGAATTAAAGACATTTGATGGGGCAATTATTGATCCTCCGCGCAGTGGGGCAGGGCGGCAAATGCCCTTGCTAGCGGCAAGTGGGATAAAGCGATTGGTTATGGTGTCCTGTGACATGAAAAGCTTTGCAAGGGATGCGGAAATGCTTATCAGTGCAGGGTATCAATGCCGTTGGGCGCGCCATATTGATCAATTTTTGTTAACATCGCATTCAGAGCTTGTTGCCTATTTTGAAAAGTGAAAATCAAAGGCGATTATATTTGTTCTCGTCATGAAAGGTCACGGTCATTGTGATATCTTGATGGTATCTTCACCCATATCATCCGTGGGGTTAAGCAAGCCTCGTTTTGTCATGGGCCAGAGAAAGGCCATAAAACTTAATGTTATGACGGGGAACACAAAAACCTTGGTCATCATCCAATTATCATCACTAAGCCATCGCCATGCTAATTCGTTGGCCGCTGCCATGATCAGAAAAAACCAACCCCATCTTAGGCTTAATGATCGCCATGTGGATTCTGTGAGATGAAACTGGGTAGAAAAAAACCGTTTCATTACTGGTGTTTTTCCGGTGTGACCAAAAATTAAAATAACGCCAAAAAACAAATTGCTAACACTAGGCTGAACCTTGATGAATTGCGTTTCGTTTAGAATCATCGCCAAAAGCAAAAACACCAATGAAAACAGGATCGAAATAACAATAAACCCTGAAACGCGGTGTTCGCGATACCATGTGATGAAAAAAATGATAACGCCAGCGGTAACCGATAGCGTTGCCGCCAAATAAAGGCCCGACAGGTTAAAGCCCACAAAAAACAGAATGAGGGGAATTAACTCACCTAAAAATGAAAGCCATTTGATCGGATACGTTTTCATAATAATGGATGTGACCAACTTTGATGATGGCTAATACTTTTAGTGTTAAATCTAGGCGACCATATCTTAACCAGCCATGAATGAAAACCTGTTTTAATGATGATTATCTTTTCTTTAATTTGTCATCATAGTCATTAAGGCTAGGCATATTTAAGGGCAATTCGTCTGTAATCCCAATAAGACGTTTGGTATATGATGCTAGAATATCAGCTCTTTCATTATTACTGATGTAAGGAACATGAAAGCCATAAAATGGTGTCAGCACATCCATCCCAACATAACCAAGCGTGCCTTGTAAGATAGGTTTCAGCAAGATTTCTATGTCACCATGAATGCCATCATGGTCAAACATATCATCACGACCCCCAAGCGTGCAGGTCAGCAACGCCTTTTTGCCTTTAAGTGGCCCATGATCAAAAAGTCGCTTGCCGCCATAAGTGACCCCAGAAATCAAAACCCGATCAAACCAGCCTTTGAGGATGGCAGGAACAGAAAACCAATATAAAGGAAAGTTTAGTATCAGCAGATCTGCCGCCAATAGTTTTTCAACTTCTGTCATAATATCAGGTGCAAGGGTCTGTGACGCCCAGCCTTTACGTTGTTCCAATGCATAGGTTAAATAATGGGGATTGTCGCGAGACGTAAAATCATCCGCAGAGGCAACAGGGTTCCACGACATCGCGTAAAGATCACTCATTGTAATCTGATGGCCTTGTTGGCTTAGCGTATTTGCTGCGGTTTCTGCCATCGCTGAACAAAAGGATGCTGGTTCATGATGTGCATGAATGATCAGAACATGCATAGTTTCCTCAATGGGTAAGTGTTTGTTCATCCCATGTTAGGATAAAAAGCATCCCTGAGGGAAATTTAAAAGCCAAAGGGGATTCAGTGATTATCAGAAACGGTCACAAGTTGCTGTGATCACCTTTACATTTTCAGTGAAAATATCAGCATAATAAAAATTTGGACTGATAAATTTAAACACTGAATCTTTGTCACCACCATAAAACTCATCAGCATTGAAATGCTGATAGATATTAATGAAGGAATCTTCAAAGTAGCCGTCACTGCCGAAAATAATTTTTTCTGGAGTGACCATAAACTTGAAATGATAAAGTTCAATTTTCTGCATATCATGGTTTTTGATATCTATATTTTCCATCATATTACAAAAATAGACATCTTCTTGTGCCCATAATGGGGATGAGGAAAAACTTAACAAAATCGCCATGACTATGGTCGTCATTCGAGAAAACAATAACAAATGCATAAAACTCACAAACCAATAAAATTACTTATTTATAATATAGTGAATAAAAATAGATGTGATGGCAAGCGTCTCAGCGCAATAACTTAAAAAGAATGATCTTCTCACTTGAATTCAAGAATGAAAATTATAATTATAATTCAGCTACATTGTAAAATTATTCAATAAAATTTAAGGACTTATTTATGAACCCGTTTCAGTATGCCATCCTTCCTTTTAAGCGCTACTTTGAATTTAGCGGGCGATCATCACGAAGTGAACTTTGGTGGTTTTTTCTGCTGACAACATTAAGCGGTTTTTTGCTTCAAATGATATCTGTTGCGACTTTTGATCCGTGGTCATATAGCAGTTACCGTTTTATTGATGTTATCATTTTGTTATGGACTCTATTTACATTCATACCTCAAATATCTGTACAGGTTCGCCGGCTCCACGATCTTAATCGGACTGGGCTGTGGTTACTGCTATTTTATGGTCTGTATCTGATCGGTGTAATGATTTCACTTTTCGGTGTATTTCTTGCTGGAATGGGTGAGTTTGGCGGCTTTGGATTAATGCTTGTCCTGTGTCTTGTGATTTTTATTGGCACTCCTATCTGGCAGATTGTTTGGTATTGTCTGTCACCGGTTGATCAAGATAACCGATTTGGCCCAAATCCATTGTTGATGCATGGCTCAATTCCAGCAACGCCAGCACCCGTGGTAGTACCCACCCCACAAGCACCTGCGTCATCTGCCCCGGCTTCAACGCAAGATACATCATCATCTTCAGTTAATGATCGGCTAGTAGGCCTGAATAAGTTGTTTGAAGACGGCCTGATCGATGAAAAAGAATTCAAAAACAAAAAGAAGAAATTGCTGGATGAATTGTAAAACACAGCACCACTGATACTGCTTTTACAACATCAGGAAAATCCATTACGGCCGGGGAAATCCCCGGCCAATTTACGTGCCTCAGGCATTTTCAGCCAGAGCCGAAGTTTCTTTCGCCTTAAACTATGATCCTCGTAATCTTCAAAAGCGGTGCGTGAATGCAAAACCGCATAGTTGTTGGCAAATTGGATATCGCCTTTTTCCATCATCATATCAACGCGCATATCCGGCCGCATCGTAATGTCATCAAACACATCCAACGCTTCGATTTCAATGCGTGATAGCGGAATTCCCATTTGCTCATACCCCAATTCAATATACTGGCGCAGATAGCGGCAACTTAACTTGTCTTCGTGAAAGCTGAAAATAGGGGACATTTTATCTGTGCCAAGATGCGCATAACAAAAGGGGCGATAATATAAACTAAGCAAATGCGGATGTTCCTCTATGATCCTGTTATAAATCATGGCGGCGCTGACCAGACTGCTCATACCGCCATGCTTTGCTTTTCTGATGCACAGCAAGCCCACAACATCTGATGGATCAGTATGATAAGGCAGATAAAGGTTGGTTTCATAAACGCGCGTGTCTTTTTTGGTGATATCACCTACATTCATCACTAACCCTAAAAGATCGCCTTTGGGGTTTTGTTTTACGGGTTCTCCCATATAAAGCCCGATTGCAAAATACACTTGTTGGATTTGCTCATCACTGTAGTCATCAAGAGGCAAGCCGCGCAGTAACGCAAAACCGCGCCCTTGTTCCAAATCATTGGTGATCGCATCTAGGGTCTTTGCTAGAGGTCCAATAGAAATATCATCAAGCGTGATTTGCGGAAAGGCCAGTTGGGAACGCTCAAACTTAGCTAACATCTGCGCAAGCCCGTCGCGTTCTGCGTCTGTTATGGTGTAAATCCAGCTTGGGTCATTGGCGATATCCGATCCCTTCCAAACAGAGGGCCCAATGATTTTACTGGTTTTCATCATACTCATGACTGCAAACTCCTAACGATATGAGAATGCGTAAAGTAAGACTCAATGCGATGCAGATCAAGAAATTACCCTCATATCTCTGGTGTAAATTCTAGCATTAAAGCCAAATGCGTTGAAGCGGTAAAATGGCCAGACAGCAAAGGGGAATGCTTAAGTCGTTTCAACAAAATCATAAGGTGAAAGCAATTTCTATGCGTTGACAAGAGAGCAAATTAATCTTATTCGCAACATGTTAAGCGCATATTTTTAGGGTGATTATTTTTAGTGTCTGTATGCTAACCCTAAATTGATCAATTGGCTCAAGAATATGACACAAATCAAATTTCAAGATGTATATAGGGATGCTGTGCAATCGTTGTTTGGCACAAACCCCTCGGCACAAGAAATGATTGACGCTTATCCAACTGCGCATTTGACCGGCACTGCCTCAATGCAAACAGGCGGCGGAACCTTTTTTGATATCTTTGCCAAAAAAGGCCGTAAAGAGTGGGAAGAAGTCGAAAAACTCTTGACTCATTTTAAGCATTTAGGGGTCAGACAATCTGCTCTCATACGCGGGGATTTTCTCTTTGGATATGAACCGCAACCCTATGATGTCATTAAGGCTATGGTGTTAGAGTTTGCTGGCTTGGGGATTAATATTCTGCAAAACTTTCATGGCATGAATGATGCGCGATGCCTGATAGGGGTAGCGAAAGCGGTGAATGAGGCGCAATCAGCAGGGTATGATATTCTTGCGCAAGGCACCATTTGCATTGAGGATAATCCAAATATCACCATTGAGGGATGCCTTAAGTTTGCCCATGAGTTGATCGCAATGGGGCATCAGGGGTTTTACCTTAAATCTGCTAGTGGGCGGCTTTGGCCAGAGTTTGTATATGAATTGGCTTCGGCCTTATATCAGCATTTTCCAGATCAGGATGTAACCATTCATGCTCATTCTACCTATGGCGAGGCACCGGCCTGTTATATGGCGGCGGCGTTAGCCGCGGTAGAAAATGGCAAAGATATCACGATGGATGTTCAGCATCCTGCGCTTGCGGGGTCAACCGCTCAACCCAGCATGAACAAAATGGTAGGACTGATCAAAAATCATCCTGACCCAAGAATTAAATCCAGCGCTCCTGATCTCAATATTCATGCCATTAAGGCGAGTATGTTTTCGCTTTATGGCTTACGGTTTCGCTATCGGGAATATGAATCTTCATATCACCCAAAATTGGTAGATGCGATGTATCTGGCGCGAACACCTGGCGGGGCATCTGCAACCTTAAAATCCGTGCCAGGTCTGGTTGAAACCTTGGGGCGGCTATTAGGAAGCCCGGAAAAGCACGCGGAATGGGATCAGATTCAGACAGAGATTTATAAAATGCAGGCTGATATCCTTGCTGATTTGGGGCAGCCAACGCAAGTCACACCCTATGCCGCCAACACCACGGGGCAGGCCGCGTTATCCCTTTGGCATCACCTCGAAGGCCGTGATAAATATCATGCGTTGTTTCCTGGAATTGCGGATTATCTTGCCGGTCGTCATGGCAGAGTGCCGCCGCAGGCCAATCCAGAATTGGTCAAAAAAGCATTGGCACAGCTTCGTCTTGATGAACAGGAAAGCTATGTGCTTTCAACAAATCGGCCCGATGGGTTGCCTGCCGCAGAAGACAGATTGAAAAAAGCTGGTCTAGATGAACCCAGCGTGCGCGAATGTGTTTCTGCCGCGTTATTGCGTAACTCTGGCCAGTTTCAGGCGGTTGACCATATTCTGGCTTGTCGTCATGACACCAATATTCCCCAAGAAAAACCAGAATTGCCGTTTTATGCCCGCGCGCCACGGCCGATGCCACGCCCAGATGGGGCAGGGTTTAATCGGGATGTGCGCGACGCGGTAAATATTGTTGGCGGTTATTCAAAACTGCAAGAGATTGCGGAAAGAGCGCTGCATCTCAAACAACTTGTGGATCGACATTACATCTTTCCTGAAGGGGAGGAAAATATCGAAAATGAGTGGTATGATTCAAATATCCACAAATTAGCGGATGTGCTGGATGGTATTCCGGTTATGTTGGGCGAGGCTAATTTTTCTCATGGTCAGAAAATGATGATGCTAAGTCATGATAACGCAAACAGCATACATCTTGCAATTAAGGACGCTGTTGATCAGAAAGCCGAAGGGCTTTATGATTTTATGATCAATCAAATCCGCCTGATGAAGTCATCTGAGTTGCAGCAATTAGGGGCTGAATAACTCTAATTGGGAAATTTAAAATCGAAATGTTGATGTCGCTTTAGCTGGGTGATACGATAAGCCTCTTCATAAAGGCTTCCATAAAACTATAGGAACATAAAGGTAATAAACTGATGCGTAAAATCTTCATGCTCACCTCACTTCTTGTGATGATCACTCTCACTCCTGCCGTGGCAGGGGATGTTGATGCCGGTGAGAAAGTGTTTAAAAAATGTAAGGCGTGTCATTTGGTTGACCAAGAAAAAAATAAAGTGGGGCCGCATTTGGTTAATGTTTTTGGCCGTACCGCCGGATCTCTGGAAAGTTTTAGTAAATACTCCAATGCCTTAAAAGACAGTGGCATTGTTTGGAATGATGACACCCTGAACGGTTTTCTGGAAAAGCCTAAGGCTTATGTTAAGGGCACCAAGATGGCCTTTGGCGGGCTTAAGAAAGAAGAAGATCGCCTAAATGTCATTGCCTATCTCAAGACCTTTTCGCAATAATTCCGCTTTTGCTGCCATAACGGTTTCGTTGAGGGTTATTCACTTATAGGATTTTGAAAAAAGAATATCGGTATTCTGGTCTTTGATGATTTTCCAACTTATTTCAAATCCCAGTGAAGTCATCAATTCTATAATGGTTAAATTATTATTATCAATTTCTATGAATACGTCTCTTATTTTTTCAGACTGAAGAATATTTGTGGCACCATTTAAAACGTCGTGTTCAGCACCATCAACATCTATTTTTATATGGGTTGGAATAACATCATTTGATTTAGCAAAATCATCTAATGCTAATGTCATAACCTCATACTCATAAGCGACATTTTTTTTATGTAATGACGGTATATGCGTATCAGAATTGGCTTTGATTGATATTAACTCTCCTGACCTTGCCCCAACAGCGGCAAACACAAACTTAAAACGGTCATCATTAAGTCTCTTATTTAATGCGCAAAAGTGACTTTGATAAAGGCTGCAATCAAAGCCAAAAACCTTCACATTTTTATGTGTAAAAGATGATGCTAGGGTTGATTCTTGACCATAACTTGTCCCGACATCAAATAATATCGAACCATCTTCTAAATGATTAAGCCATTCATATAATGCTGGCTCTCTTTTTTGTTTAGATATGTCTATTAAGTCATCACACACATAATGATTATTTATTGGCACAAAGAATTTGGCCTTCATATCATGAAGATGCACAATCTTTGTCTTTGGCAGATGCCTGAATATTTTTGCTAGATAATAGTAAAAGGAAAGAAGCATATGATCGCCTAACTTAATAATAAATGTATGTGTTGCTATATATTAATCAAGACAGAGAGACCGTTTCAAGATGGATTGAAAACAGCAATCAAATCATGCGGAACATGTTTATTTTTATCTATTTTAGATACAATTTGTTTATAATAGGAACTCATTCCGAGCAATTTAAATAAAGAAGATTTTAAGTATTGTTTCTGTTTGTAAAATCCAAACCATTCGATTTTATGATTTGCTGCATTTTTACTTTTCAAAGTTTGCCATAAGGGCATTCACAGCGTTGCTATAGGCCCTCAATCACCAGTGTGGTATAGGTGACTTTCCTTAGGGTATTGTTTTAATTTAGAAAAGTGCAAGTTGTTCAGAACAGATATGGCGTTTGGAGCCTTTCCCAAAGTGGCGAATCGCTCCAAACTGCCTGTCTGTAATCTGCAAAAGTTTAACATTTCCATATTCAGGAACTGCCCTTTCCACTTTCTGGCTTATCACTTCCGCCTGCTCTTTGCCCGCGCAGTGTTTCATATATACCGAAAATTGCACCATTTCGAAACCCAGGTCGAGTAGGCTGTTGCGGAAGGAAGTGGCCTTCTTT
>Ga0181585_10004395_pt1 | contig 12299 bp, 10 predicted proteins | sample 071ome_29_FD_132469 | JGI IMG/M metagenome (GOLD analysis project Ga0181585, IMG submission 132469) | Coastal salt marsh microbial communities from the Groves Creek Marsh, Skidaway Island, Georgia - 071407BT metaG (megahit assembly) | ecosystem: Environmental > Aquatic > Marine > Intertidal... | reverse complement strand
TTAGCCGACTGACCGTGGAATATATGTCATCCCGCGATCCCCTGAAGGGAATACTGCTCCTGAATGACATACGCCGCGATCCAGCAGAAGATGAGCTTGCGATTCAAGCTCTCGGTTTTGAATACGGAATTCCTGTCTGCATCGTTGCGACGAAAGCTGACAAAGTAAAACGCAACGATGTAAAAAAGCGTCTGAAAGCAATCGCGGACAAGTACCATTTACAAGCGGATGATATCATTATTTCGGGAGAGAAATATCAGCATGATCCCGTATGGCAACAAATTTTAATGCTATTGGGTTAGAGAACACAGCAGCAAGCGGTCCGATTTATCGTACCTCACTTTCATACGACACCGCTCCTTCTCCTTGCACTTTGCTTTTTCCTTCAAGGCCATAATCACGAACCTTATTCAAGAGAGTCTTATAACTTACTCCAAGGATCTTTGCTGCCTGTGTCTTATTGCCATCAGTCTGCTGCAGTACCTTTTCAATCAACTCTACCTCTGCACGACGTGTCGTTAGTGCAACAATTTCTGGTAATGTTGTCGCAGCCTCTTGCAACGTCTGAAAGTCAATCAGCGGCTGTATGCCAAGATGTTCAGGGAGAATTACGTTGCCAGCTAAGAGGACCGCTCGCTCCATCACGTTTTCAAGTTCTCGAACATTGCCGGGCCAGGGATATGAGCGGAGTAAAGACTCGGCCTCTTCAGAGAAGGGAACCTGCTCTCTTCCTCCACGGTTCGCAAAATACTCTCTATAGTAGTCTGCAAGCGGCATAATGTCCTCGGGACGCTCTCGCAGGGGCGGAATTGTAAACATAACGACTGCAAGACGGTAGTAAAAGTCTTCCCTAAGCGTTCCTTGCCGTAAAGCCTCTTCAATATCAATATTCGTTGCCGCGACTATTCGCGGATTAATGCGGATAGTCTTGTTTCCACCGACTCGCTTTATCTCCCGTTCTTGAAGGGCTCGTAATAACTTAACCTGCAGCTGAGGTGGCATCTCTCCTACCTCGTCTAAAAATAAAGTGCCTTCCGATGCGAGCTCAAGAACGCCAATTCGAGTTTGTGTAGCGCCCGTAAATGCTCCAGCTTCATGCCCAAAAAACTCACTCTCTAAAAGCTCGGCTGGCATTGCAGCACAGTTAATTGCCACGAAAGGCTCTTCACTACGGGCACTCCAATTATGAATTGAGCGAGCTATCAACTCTTTCCCGGTGCCACTTTCTCCGAGCAGAAAGACAGTAGTATCCACTCGAGCCGCCTTTTTTGCCTGCTCTAGCACTTGCTGCGTTTGCTGGTTATACGTTGCAAACTTTCGCTGATTTCTCGCCATGCCGCCACGAGATCGCTGCACAATCTGCTTATGCTCAATGACCTGACGGAGCTTCTCTTGTAAACTTTCTGGATTAAATGGCTTTAGAATAAAATCGTTAGCACCTAATCGCATTGCTTCAATAGCAATTTCAATAGTTCCAAAGGCAGTCATTATAAGAAAAGGAGTTTCTCGATCGAACTCTCGAATGGCGCGAAGGAGGTCGAGACCATTTTCATCTGGCAACTTAAAGTCAGACAAAACACAGTCAAAATGACCTTGCTGTATCCGACGTTTAGCCTGCTTTACTGACTCAACTGCGACAACATCAAACCCCTCTTGCTCAAGAATATGTGCTAAGACCTCTCGAAGGGTCTCTGCATCTTCAACCAGTAGAATTGACTTTTTATCCATAAAAACCCGCTTCCTCTAACTCGTTCCGACCAGAACGGAAATATCCATCGATATGAGAGGTATCGGGCTTCCTATGAAAAAACTTTAGTGGCCATTTGCCTTCCTATTCTACTGAAATATGGAAGCTTTTTTGAGCCTAGGTCCTATACGGACTATGCAAGAAGTGCGAGGAGTCGACTTCTCTTAGTCTCGTCGTAGCGCCTTGATTATTGCACGCTGCGGTGCTGGATGCCCTTCGCATGTTTTAGACGAATCTTTCGGGTCGAGAAAGTCTTCGAGACTGTCATAGGGCGCATAAAGAGTCTTTCTTTGCTCTTTGAGTGTTGTAGTCGAGTGGTCAATCACCTCGATATCTGAGAAACCAGCTTTCTGTAACCAGGTTACTAGGCAGGGTACCGTTGGAATAAACCATACATTTCTCATCTTCGCATACCGATCAGGAGGTGAGAATGCGATGGGCTCTTCACCAGGATAAATCAGGCTCTCCATGAAAAGAGTCCCCTTTGGACGAAGAGATTCAAATAGCATTCGACATGAGGTAAAGGGATCACGCCGATGATAGAGAACGCCGAGGCAAAAGAGTACATCAAAAAATTTTGGGAAGAGATGGAGATGCTCTATTCCAAAGAGCTCAAAAAGAAGACGAGGATCTCCGATACAGCGACGGAAAAGATCGAACTGATAAAAGCACCTACCGCTTGGATCGCTACCAATAATGACTTCGGGATCATATTTCAAAAGCCGCAACATGTAATATCCGTTATTACAGCCGATATCTCCGACGCGCCTACTCCATAACTCTGGCAGATGAGGCTCTATACGGCTCCACTTCCAGTCAGAGCGCCACTCCGCATCAATCTCTTCACCCAGAAAACAAAACGGGCCCTTACGCCACGGTATGAGCGCACTCAGAAGTTCTTTAATCTTTTCCTTGTGCTCCTGCTCGTAGCTCTGAGAAGCACGTACTGAAAACATCGCTCCATCACGAATTTCAAGCTGCTCCTGAGAAGGGAATGGAAAGTTCTCAAGCAGCTCTCGATAGCGATCCCAATGGCTGATCTCTATAAACTCTGCCTTCTGTAGACGGCGAAGAGCTGTCATCTCATCCCACAAAAGATGCTGTTTTAACTCCTCCGGATAGCGATACACGAATTCTTTCCTTCCTTAGCCTTTGTTCAAGATATTCTCTTCTGATAGCCTAGAGAAGCTTGTCGGTGAATGAAAGAGCACGAGGAAGCATATGGAAGAAAAAAATATGGAGGCCGGACAGGAGATACCGACCCTCCTTCAAACGGCACGAAAAGACAGGATATATACCGCCCAGGAAGCCGCAAATTTTGCTTTTGGAGAACAGGTTGCCCTTGTTTTTGATGACATGATCTCTCGATCGGTGCCTGGCTACCTTGATCTGCAACTCCTCGTTGCTAGCTGTGCGGTCAGGTTCCACAGCGAAGGAAAGGCTATTTATGATCTCGGTTGCTCCACGGGAACTTCGCTAGCCCTTATCGCCAAGCGGCTCCCGCACTGCTCAGCTATTTATGGAATCGATAACTCGCAAGCGATGCTGGAACAAGCAGAGCAGAAACTCTCTCAACTTCAAGTACGCTCACAAATTCAGCTGCTTCATGGCTCAATACAAGATATATCGCTCGAGGAGAGCTGTTTTATAACATCAAATTATACTCTTCAGTTTCTTCCTCCATCTGAGCGAACCTCGATTTTACAAAGAATCTTCTCAGCCTTATTACCGGGAGGAGCATTTCTCATATCAGAAAAAACAGTCCCGAGTCTTTCTGCTACAGAGGTTGAGCTCATCAAAGAGCTTCACGAGGACTTTAAGCAACAAAACGGATATACTGCTTCTGAAGTTGCGAGAAAGCGAGAGAGCCTAACTGGAGTAATGTGTCCTATTGGAAGCACTGAGAATGAGCAGCACCTTAAAGCCGCTGGTTTCCATACTGTCCTTCCCATACTTCAAGGCTACTCTTTCTACTCTTGGCTTTGCCTAAAGTAGGACGTATTAATCTCTCTGGTAATCACAATTTAGGCTCCATGAGAAAACTTGCTATCAATCGACTATCAGCCTCAAGTATGCGACGAATCCTCAGCTTCTATGGGCCAAATCTTGGCGCTGGGATTCGAGTAGATTATATACGCTCCGATTGGCGGGAAGTTCGAGTTTCAATGAAGCTTCGATGGTATAACCGAAATGCTCATGGAGTTCACTTTGGGGGAAGTCTTTATTCAATGATTGATCCTCATTTCGCTCTTATGCTCATGAGAAATCTTGGGGAAGATTATCTTATTTGGGATAAAAGTGCAGAAATTGAGTATGTTTCTCCAGGCAGGGGCACCGTATCAGCAACAATGCAAATTACCGAAGATCAGATAAAAGATATTCGGCTGCATACTGAAAGTGGGCAAAAATATTTCCCGCGCTTTTCTGTCAATGTGCTGGATAAGAAGGAACAGCTCGTTTGCAAAATCAATAAAATTCTCTATGTGAAAAAAACTCACATACGCTAGAGCCTGCGCTGCTAACCCCCTGCTTTCTCAGGATGTTAGCGTTCTGTTTTCCGTAGCATATGACAAAAATTTGCTTAGCATCTCCCATCTCGCGATTCTTTCAAGGGAAGAAAGAGGGGATTGTTTGATGGAACAGCACGAAAGAAAGGACGCCAAAGGTTTCGATACTGCGGAGTCAGATCTCGGAAAAGCACATCTCATTCCACCATCAAGGGCATTGCAGCCTCACGTAGAGAGAAGGCTCGAATCCTCCTTACTCGATGATTTGCGAGAAATACCAGTAAGAATGGGTGGTCCGAGTTTAAAGATCCAAGCCATTCAAGATGAGATTCTTAAAGCAATTCAGGTGCATCCGCACCTCTCGGAGGCGAGAAAAAGTGATAGTACCTTTCTTACTTTTTCTCGAAAAATGACTACTGTTACCACAGAGTTTCTCGATTGGAATGCGCAAACTATCTCTCGCAACTCAACATTAAGATCAGCTTTTGTCGAATTTCTTGATACTAACTACTCCATCTTAACTGATGCAGGCATTGCACCATCTACCATCAAAAAGCACGGGCACAAGCGAACATTATGGGAAGTAGGGCAGATCATTCAAGATATTCAAAGTGATTTCCTAAATGATCCAACGACCAAAGGGATTCATAAAACGGCTTTAACTCAAGTTTTAGAGGGTCGATATCAATCTGTTAAAAAAGCAAAGGAGCGATACGTAGAGCTTTATGCAGATTCCAAGGAGCAATTTGGCGGAAATGAGGAGACGAAGAATCTCGTTAAAACAGCAGCAACCGCCGTATTTACCAATACATATCCCACTATTTCTGATGCGAAGGAACGATATCTCAATATTTTGAACGATGTACGCAGGGAGTTCGGAGAGGATCCTCACTCAAAAACAGTTATAAGAAGCGCCTCACTGTATGTTTTTCAAAAAAAATATCGCTCCGTAGAAGAAGCAAAGAAGGCATTCGATAATATTCATCATGAAGTTTGTAACGAGTTTAAAAATCAGATCGAATCTTCTCGGCTCATAAGAACTCTCGTTGGAATTCGCTTCAAAGGAAGATATAAAACAACTAACGCCATGAAGAAGGCATTTGAAACAGCTCAAAAAGAATCTCAAAACGCATTCGGAACGGATCCCCAACTCAAGCGTTACCAGAGAACCGCTGCCGTACTTCTGACATGCAAGGTATTTCCATCCATAGATGCGATAAAGAAAGACTGCATTACTGCACTACAAAAAGGAGAGCCTTGGCCTTGGAAAAATCAACGGGCATAAGATTTTTGGCGCGCTACCTGGTACTCGCAAGCTACCCTCTGACACAAAGGGACTCATTCTGGCTTAAGACGTAGTAGCGCTATTGATCAATCGCTAACGTTCCCTCTAGTCTTCCAGACTCCAGATCTCTAAATTCTATCAAAGAAAAGTCAGTGATCTTCTCCTCTCGTAAAAAATCCTTAATACCTCCCAGAAATTTCTCTCTCGCGAAGGGAGGCATTGCCTCCATAGGGAAGGTTTCGAGGAAGATGCTCAGCGTCGCTTGTGACTCCTGAAAGCTTCTTAATTTCGGACCTGCTACCGGATTTTTGGAGAGAAAGTTCATAATTTTTAAGGCGGAAGAACTCTCCTCAGCGTTAGGAGGCTGCGGAGAGGCAATTTTTGTCTCTACAGAACTTGCCCGAGGCATTGAGGCATCTGATGGCGCCTGTTTGCCTCGCATCTTTTCAAGAAAACTTGTCAGCATAACTCTTGCTTGCTCATCGGAAGCAAGCGCTAAAGCCTCCTCACCAGCCTTATTCATCTCTTCTGTTCGTCCCTGCTCCGCAAAGGCAAACGCAAGAAATGCCCGCGGTTGAAATGCATTGGGATTTCTTTCGATGCCTTCCCGTAGAATTTTTTCTGCCTCTTGAGCCCTGCCAGTAAAGGTAAGACTGCTGGCATAACGAGAACGAATGAAATCATCGTCAGGCTTTTCTTGAAGATATTGTTCGTAAAATTCAGTCGCCTTGGTAAAGGCTTGCATTTCAAATGAAATATCAGCCATCAAAAGAAGGGCTTGGGAATCTTTGGCGTTTAAATTTAAGACCTCTCGTAGAGCTCCGATTGCTTCTAGAGATGCCTCTTGCCGAGATATCACATTTTTCGAAGCTTTTCTTAAGAGCTCCTCTGCAAGACTCATCCAAACAATTCGCTCTTTGGGTCGAACGCGAGTAGCTTGACGTAGTCGCTCTAAGTCTGGATCTTGATATGTCATCTCAGCGGCATGTTGCTCTGGAGAAAAACTGCCAGACGGTGGATTACCGAGCATTGATTCGTGACTGGTAATGATTACTCCAAAAGTCACAACCGACACGATACCGACCAACAGTATGTGCTTTCCTCTGATACTCCGACTTCCCATCAATCAACTCCTTGTTCGCTTTCTGGCGGACTGTGCCACATCTCCATATCAGCCGCACTTGACTCACTATCATACTGAATATATTGAGCAAGCTGAGCTTGCGTTAAGATGCTCTGCATCCTTTGCATAAGAATTCTACGGTGCAGCTGTGCTTCACGAAGCATGAACTGCATCCGGTCACGCATCGGCAATGAGCTTACGCTTTTCCGCTCTTCTCGTAATTGACTTTGAATATCAGTGAGTGCATCCAATACTTCTAGTTCTTGATCTTCATTTAAGCCAAGCTTTTTTGAAAAATAGAACGCATCGCGCTCCACTTCTTCTATCTCAGAGCGAGAAAATGCTTTCCGCTTTTCCTCTCTGATAAAGTTGGCTCGCTGTTCACCTAAAATCGATTCAAGTGAAGCATACGGTTCGTCTGACAACTGCGCAGCTCGATACATTTCAAATAGAGAATCCTTTTCTGCATCATTAAGAGTTAGCAATCTACTAATAGCAGCCGTTTGCATCTCTGCTGTTTGAATAGCTCGCTCCCGCTCTTCATCAATGGGTTCAACGTATTGCTCCTCAATGTTACGAGCATCGCCAACAAATTCTGATACATTCACCGCCGAATGAGAGATTGGAGCTTCGGCAATCGTATCATTCTCTAATTTGTTTTCCTCATTGAGGGCTCGATTTTCTCGATGTAAGCGCGCGTTCTGCGCCATGAGACGCTCAATACGGATATGTAGCTCAGCGTTCGTTCCTTGAATTACGCGATACCGCGCCTCTAGCCACCAAGTTAATCCAGCGATAAAGAAGATAACAGCGATACGTTCAATAGTTCTCATACTCTTTCTACTTGCTCGTCGACTCTTCGACTGCTTGGAGATTCATTTGGAGTTCCGTTTGTCCAAAAAATGTATTCAGATCGGCTTTACCGACAACATCAACCCGATTTCCAACGCGAAGCGCAGAGTGCTCCGGGGTTCTCCACATCATTCCAGAAATAGCATTATTTCCATCACCAAGCGTAACCTTCAGATGTGATTCCTTTAAAACCTTTACCGCACGAACCTCCAGTCCCCGCACTAAAAGCTGAGGTCCTGGATTTCCGACTCCGAGTGGCTCAAACCGTTTTAATTCACGCACGATTGCCGGGGTAATCTCAGCAAGTTGTGCCTCCGTATCGGCTTCAACACTCGGCTCTTTCTCAATCCCCTCAAGCATCTCTGCACACTTCTGATCAAAGGCATTCGCAAACTCTTCTTCTGCGTCAACCTGCAGTGAAAATCCACCCGCGCCCTCATGTCCTCCAAATTGAACGAGATACGAGGAAAGCGAGGAAAGAAGCTCAATCACGCTCACTCCACGGATTCCGCGAACTGAGCCCTTGAAGTGTCCTTGGTCAAAACCCATTACGGCAGAGGGTCGATAAAACTGCTCGACTAAGCGCTGAGCTACAATTCCGATTACTCCGGTATGAAACTCTTTATCCCAGACGACTAGCCCATTACCAGTGGTGCTTCTCTCAGAGAGCTGCCGCAGCGCTTTTTGCTTCACCCGCTCCTCTGTTGCCTGTCTCTCCTGATTCAATCGATTAAGTCGCTTTGCGAGTTTCTCAGCCTTTCCCGAGTTGCTCGTTGTAAGTAGTTCAATGACTAGCTCTCCACTTACCATTCGTCCGGCCGCATTCATTCTTGGGCCAATTCCGAATGATACATGCGAGCACGATACAGAGCCGCTTCCTACTCCGCATACGTTCTTTAAAGCGATAAGCCCAGGTCGCTTTGTACCCTCCAGGCTCTCAAGTCCTCGTCGAGCAATAATTCGATTTGCACCACGAAGCGGGACCATATCGCAGATGGTTCCAAGACAAGCGAGATCAAGAAACTCTTTCGGGTGCAACTCCGCTTTTCCTTCTAACGCCTTGCTTAGTCCAAGAATGAGGTACCACGCTAAGCCAGCTGCGGCTAAGGTCCCTTCCGCAAATCCACACCCCGCCTGCTGTGGATTCACAAAGACATCGGCTGGTGGCAGAGTTTGAACGTGATGGTGATCAACAACGAGTGTTGTTAGCCCGAGCTCTTTTGCTAACAAAAGCTCCTTTTCATTTGTTGTTCCAAAATCAATCGTCAGTAGGCACTTGTGGCCACTCGCCGATGCTTCTCGAATAATTCGTGGATTAAGGCCATATCCCTCCGTAAATCGATTCGGGACATATACCTGAGATTTAATGCCTGCCTTCCGAAAGAAATCATGAACAAGAGCACCACCAGAGAGTCCATCCACATCAAAGTCACATGCGATAGCAATACTCTCTTTCTTCGCTTTTATGTCACAGATCTTCTCCACAGCCCGATCGAGATTCAACAAGCTTGATGGATCCGGGAGACCACTCCGAAGAGTTGGAACGAGATAATTTTTCAAACTATCATCCGGGATAAATCCACGCGCCGAGAGAATTCGGCTTGTTAAGGGACTCAGGGAAAATGTGTAGGCGATCTCGCTTGCGATTGCCTCATTTTGGGCCCGAATTTTAACTCTCTTTTGAGGCTTTTGAAGGGTTGCAATACTCACTGCTGACAAAACTCCATTCACTTGAGATTGCTAGCATACTATAGAGTTGCCTTAAGATTGAAGGATTGTATCTGGTTTTTCTTTATTATTTTCAAGATGTTGTCATTTTCTGCGAACCAAACCTCGGGCCTCAGAAATTTTTGCTTACCGTCATCGTTCTCGTATCCTATCTACACAGTACGTAACAGCAAAATCTCTCAGAAAACGAACAGAAGTCGCCATTTATGAACCCGTCATCGAACATTCCGCACTCAGTCTCGCACGCTGAAGAGACTCAAGGCAGCCTTTTGGAAACTCCACTCCCCAGGGTCCCTCAATCTCCAGCAGAGAACTGCCATCCGTTGATGAATCTTCCAGTTTCTAGCATGTATGATAGAGACCATCTCAACTCATTTCAAAAACAACTCAATGGACAACCGATAGAAGCAACTTTTACAGACCTTGCCTGTGTTAATATTGCTAACTCTTGTGGTCTGGAAAAAGATGTTGATGAACTTATATCTAAAACTCGAAAGCTTCTAGAAGAAGCCTATGAAGGCTCACCTTGGCTTGCAAATGCCCCTGGATTTGATGAGATATTCATTGTCAGCCGTGCTGACCAAGGGAAAAACTATAAGACGTTTGAACGTGCCTGGAATAAAGCCCGTGAAGAGCACTTTCCAAGCCACGACAAGCGAGTCCAAGCAGCCGAGCATACAGCACTCCTTCGCGAAGATATGTATCTGTTGCAACGAGAGTATAGCCAAGAGAGTCAAGAAACTGGAAAGCCATATTCAGTGCGTGGATTCTCTACATACCTAGAATCAAAATTCGATATAAAGCCCTCAGATAAAAAAATTGAAGGTCCACTATCTCGCCTAAAAAGGGCAGGAACCTTAGCACTTCAAGTCTCTCAACAACGCCGAGCAGACGAGCTAAAGTTGATTCAATCGCTCAGCAACAAATTTCGACGAGTACTCTCTCTTGCAAGCGGTCATGTAACAACAGATAGTCCGCTAACTCCACACTCGATTAGAGCCCTAGCAAATCATGCCGAGCAACGCTCTACAGAGATCAAAAAGGGAATAGCTCCAGCTGAAGAGAGAACACCGCATGCTACGTGGCATGATCGGCGCGAAAATCATAGAGAGACAGAGAGTGCAACCACGGAAGAAGTCAATCAGACCGTAAACATCCTAGACAAATATAAAGAGATCCTTTCCAAACTAGGAACACAGAAGAACAACGCGGATCAATTAACCCGCGACCTTAACACGATTGTCTATAGTGATAGAGAACTTGGAGAAGGTGTCATTCGATATGAGGTGGGCAAAGACTGCTCCATTCAAACGTTTATCGACAGAATGATTCAAGAAAATGAATCATTCTCTTTGATTGAAATCGATCTGACAGCCGGTGGCGCATTTACCAAAGCATTTGGTTTTTCGCAGTTTGGAAACCTCTTTAGAAAAATCGCGGATGTTATTAAAGAAAAAACCGATGCGGAACTTCTCATTCGATATGGCGGAGGAAAGCTGTACGTGCTTACCTCTAGACCCTCGTATGAGCTTGGAGTGAATTCTTTAGCAGAGGCAATTGATGAGCAGGGAAGAATAGCTCTTACTTCTGATACGACGCGTGCAACAACAGCAAGGATAGACTACGGAATACGGACTGCTCTCCAGGAGGAACTATCTAATCTACTTCCTGAACAAGCGAATATATCTGCAACAACCTCCGACTTTCTTTCTTCTCGGATACGAATACATCTGTACTCATACTCCGCAACAGACACTCTCGAAGATATCGTAAACCTCTTCTAGAATGGCTTCTCCCTACGTCTGCATTGTAGGCGCTTAACAAGCTCAGGGTACGCCCCCGCTAAATGGATAGTGACTGGAACATTTACCTCAACACGTATGCTTATATTGTTTCAATTATTAGCGTCAAATATCAGATCAAGGAACGAAGAAATCATATTGAGGGAGGGCTGCTTGCCATCTCGCATAGAAGCAGCAAGTGACTCCAGAAGCTTCGCTTGGTGTCCTCTGTCTTGTCTCGCTCGAACAATATCTTTTGATACGGTAAACCAACTCTCACCGAGTGCTCTAATGGCTCGTTGATTCATATCTTGTTTATTTTTTGCATTATTCTCTCGAATTTCGGGATACCACTCAAACTCATGCTTACGATAAAAATCGAGGGCCCCTGAAATATAAGAATGACTAAAGTCGATAAATGCAACTTGAGAATCATCGAACACGTGATCATCGGTTCGTATTAGAATATTCGTTGGATTTACATCCCAGACACAGACCCCACTCTCGTTCATCTGTCTTACGGCTCGAATCATTCCATCGAGGGCAGGGCGTAGTACTCTGAAATCAGCAAGTCCTTCTTGAATCTCTATTGCAAGCTCATCAAAAGACTTCCCTTCGATATACTCCATTACGCAGAGAGTAATTCTATCCCCCGTTGCATCGAAGCTTTCTAAAACTGATGCCGAGAGAAGAGTGGGAATATAGGAACAATTGCGCTCATCTAGTCGACTATGTACTGCTAGCTCCGTAAGAGCTGCATACTGTTGCGAAGCCGCTTCTCTGATCTCTTCACATATGTCTTCTGAACTTTCTATATAATTTCTTATCTTTCGAAAAGGTCTGCTTAATTTTGCCGCAACAGGAGTTACGATATCAGTCTCGAGATTCTCGAGTTGAGCTTTAAGAACGACACCATCATGTCCAGCACCGATCACCGATTCCAAATGGAGAATAGCTTTTTCCTGCCGAAGTGGTATTGACTGCATTAGCAGATGTGACGACCGCTCTACAAAGTCAGCAGTGCTTTCCCCTTGATCGCGTACTTGTTGATACGCCCTCATTCCTTCAAAAATATCTTGAAATAAGGGAGCAGACTTCACCCTAAAATCAATCTCTGGTAAGAGCTGATCTAGGATTTCTCCTATGCTCTGCGGTTCTTGATTCAAATGCTCCATACTGCCTTGCCCTTATCGTCGTGTGCTCGATGAGAAGTTCGCAAATGAGCAATAACTCTACTGCGAAGCTTCATTCAACAGGGCCTCAGGTACTAGTCTTA
>Ga0181585_10004391_pt1 | contig 12302 bp, 15 predicted proteins | sample 071ome_29_FD_132469 | JGI IMG/M metagenome (GOLD analysis project Ga0181585, IMG submission 132469) | Coastal salt marsh microbial communities from the Groves Creek Marsh, Skidaway Island, Georgia - 071407BT metaG (megahit assembly) | ecosystem: Environmental > Aquatic > Marine > Intertidal... | reverse complement strand
CGAACGGACAAGATGTTCATGGTGGTTCATGAGGATGGACTCAAGGTGCCCAAGTATTCCCAGGATCGCCTTCTTGACCGTGGATGTGTAGGTGTGGTAAGCAAGAAGGGCTTGAGGGACTTGCTTGTTGAACTCAAGAACAAGATGCACAACGATCCCAAGCTCAAGGACATGTTTATGGATCCACTGAGGAATACGATGAAGCGGGACGTACCCAAGATGCCCAAGAATGCACTCAAGGGAATGAAGTTTGCGGTGACCGGAGTTCTAAAGCGCTGGAGCCGTGAGGAGATCGTGGACATCATTAAGAAGCATGGCGGAACAGTCACGAGTCAGGTGTCTGGAAGGACGGACTACCTCGTGGCTGGTTACGATTGTGGTAATGTCAAGTGCCGAAACGCAAAGGTTCATGACACCGAAGTTCTAAATGAGAGTGATTTCATGGAGTTGCTTAGATGTCACTAGGAACGGGGACCGCCTTTCCTGAGATAGCGTATTTGATGGTGATGGGTGTCCCGCCACTGAAAAGACCGCCACCACGGGTAATCTCCAGTGGCTTCTTGAGCTTCTCGCGCTTCAACTTGTAGGAAAACACCTTTCCGTCCTCGCCGCGGGTGGTCTCTTGAACGGTCACAGTAATAGTGCACTGTCCCCTGATTTTCTTTTCACGACATGCGATACCGAAAGCCTTCTTTGCCGCCGCAAAAGGGGTCTTGGAAATATAACGTCCTCCTTCGGAAGGAATAGAAGTCTTCTTACCTCCTTGTCCTGGCTTTCGCATATTAATAACAGTGAACGAACGATCCGTACTCTCCATATCTCTTTACTCTACCTGGACATTATTTTTCAACATAAAGCCGATAAGTTCGCCAATAGGTTCCTTGACATCAACAAAGTTAGGAGGGTTGGTGACGGTGAATGGTGCATTAGGGATACGAAACGGACCACTATTGATAAGATAAAAGGACCGTGTCCTGTTGTAGTACACAACCAGAAGTAAAAGCAAAATGGCGATGATAAGAGTCATTCTTGTAATTACATAATAATTTTTGCCAGAGTCTCTCCCAAGGTTTTGTCAAATTTTTTCGCATTCTTCTCGGCGTTTACATACTTTTCACCTATTGGTCTGACTGGACCAATTGGAGAGGCGACCGGCGCTGCACCCGCAAAAACGTTTCTGGTCCCAGTGGAATTATTGTTATTCTTTCCAACCTTGATGCCATTGTTACCCACATTGACGAGATTGGGTTGGGCGTTGATATTAGTCTTCTGTACAGGTTCTGGCGGTGCTACGTTCTGGGCTTTTACGGTTTCCGCGTTCTTGCGTTCCGTTAGCGTATTTTCATTTGCCTTGATGACCACTTCTTCTGCATTTCCAAGAACGGTCTTGAGTTTGTTTTCATTAACAGGAACTTCATTACGCGTTTCTCGAACTTCATTGATAGCTTCCCGCACCTGGTTATTCCTAGGTCGCATGTTCACGAGTTGATTTTCTGCACGATTCAATTGTGTCACTTGATTGATATTGCGGTTGAGCTGCTGCATTTCCTTCCTCTCAGCTTGATTGAGTCGTGGCTTCTCGGCGAGTGCATTTCTCTGATTTTGCATTTGACGCACGTTGGGTTCTTGAGGAGGAGCAGGGCTGCCGAAAATACTTGAAGCAAAGTTAGAAATTCTGGATTTTACTATCGACTGAAGTGTTTCGGGTTTCATGTTATTTTGTTTGGCGACCTTGGTGACCACGGCCTTGGGAGGTACCATGATACCTGCTATAAATTCACGATTCGACTTCTTGACCGGGACAAACTTGTAACCTTCCTCCACGAGTTTTTTGAATGTTGGTCCATCCTTGGCCACCTTGCGGCTCGTGAGAGGATTGATTACCTTGAGCGGTTTCTTTGCAGAACTACCTTTGGCAAGTTCAATTCCTTTCAATTTGACACCTTCCTTGGCAAGAGTACTTTTAACTTTCTTGATGACATCTTTCTTTGTAGAAGGAGAAAGATTTGTGTCTTTCTTGACCATATTATTATTTAGATATATTTTTTTTGATATTCTTTATACGTCTAATTACATTTATAGTTTTCTTGTGTTTGTTCATATTTCCTCGTTTTGGATTCACAACGGCGAATAAAAATTTTTTACTCTTTTTTGATCTGAATACTTCTGATAGTTTGGTACTTTCTATTGAGTTTATGACCAATGTTTTTGATACATTAATTTGTTTTTTAAGATTGTTCAAAGCTATGGAATAACCTTTAAAATTATTTTTTTCATTCATATTTTTTAATATTTCTAATGTGGCATCATTTTTGTTTACTATATTTTTAACTGAAGCAAAATCTCGTGGATTGAACACGGTCTTTAATTCTTCGAGAGAACGCGTGATATACAAACCTTCGAAACACCGCTTTGACATTTCAAACATGTATTTTGCTACGGAATATTCTTTTATTTGTGGAGTGTCTGCTATAAACTTTTTCACTACGTCGGGTGGATTCAATCTAGCTATTTTAGCATTCGGAGTTTGCATCATGCGAGTAAATTCATCATCTGGTTTTGCTTTTATGAATTTACACAAATTAATCATTACAAAAATTTCAAAAATTGTTTCAGGTTTAATTTGATTAAACATTGTTTTTATTCTGTCGTCTGGAATTTTTTTCAAATCATTCAATACGTTTTTTACAATTTTATCTTCATCGCTTTGTTTTCTTTTATTGAACGGTTTTATGATATATTGGGTTAAATCATTAAGACCTGTTAAAATTTTTGTGCCTGATATTGTTTGCAGGTATGATACCGGGGTTCCCATATGTTCAAATATATTCATCCCAAAACAAGCCATGGACATCGCAATTGGACTTTCATTTCCACAGAGATCTACAATATTTAATGTACTTACACCTTTTCCCAATGGACCTTTTAAAAGCGTGTTTCCACCTCTCATAGGCGGAAGAGTATATACAACATGGGCGCGTGAACTTTCGGGATTAAAGGGTGTGGGTCGAATAAAATTTTTCACATAATTGTCATATGTCGTATCGCGTTCAGAATAATTTTCTGAAATTAGAATTCGAGTTTTGTTTTGATTGTCCATAAAGACATTAAATACGGGTTTAAAAACAGAAACTTTCTGGGCTCTGAAAACGCCACCAATCTTTCTATCAATTTTAACATTTGTCACGTATTGATAAAGTGAATCTACTAGTGTTGTCTTGCCTGAACCAGTGACACCGAGCATAAAGATGTCGAGTTCCTTTTTTGGAGGTTCTGTAAAGGGCAAAAGTATTTTATAAAAAACTTGTTTATTCACAGCCCCTGGTGGAACACGAGCAACCTCAAACCCTTCATTTTTTGATGCACCGAAGGTGGCGATGTTATTGTTGCTTGTGGATTCATTCAAAAATAAGACAATTTCTGGAATATTGAATATCTTTTCTAGAATTGGTTTAATTGCAGTATTAAATTTTTTGATATTTGGATCTGCAATCCAAGACTCGAGTTCCGATAAATTTTTGATATTCACGGTCTCATTTTTTGTAGATTTTATAATCTGGATAGCTCGTAATACTATATCTTTCTTTGTGTCGTTGTTTGCATTGTTAGCAACAGTTGTGGAAAGTAATGCGTTCAAAGAATTCACGCTGATCTTGTATTTCTTGGCAATTGCGTTTTTTGCTGAATTTATATTCATTTCACTCACGAGTTTAGAATTTTTCAGCTTGACTAAAAGATTGCGATAGTCCACGAGTGCATTTCTATATTTTGACGCAACCGTGGAACCATTCGGCGGAATAACGTTGTTGGGTTTCAAAGTATTCAACAACGTTATGACATTATTTGTTTTTTTCTGAACATTGTTCAGCTTGGCAGTTTCAGCCATTACTACTATTTGAAATTATTTTATTTTTATTACATTCCTAGTTTTGGAAGTTCACCAAATCTATCTATTGTATTTTGTTTCCACGTATCTTTTTTAGGAAAACCTCCTCCTTTTGGCCAAACTTCTGCTAAATATTTAAATCCATTTTTAATCTTATTGTTTGTATTTAAACCAAACTTTTGAAATGTATTCAATATATCGGCATTTTTAGGAGTTGCGGTACCTCTTTTTTTAAATTGTTGAGCGTAATTTTTTATAGATTGTTTTTCGGCGTCGCTCAGATCGCTCACTGCTGAGCCGCCGGGACGTTTCCCTGGTTTCCCTGGTTTCCCTGGTTCTCCTTTTTAGCTTTATTTACAGCATTGATCAGGTTGATAATTGCCTTGTTGAAATTCTCGGCTGATTTAATATTACCAGCCAACTTTCTATTGCTATTACGTCTCGTTTTCACCAAAAGCTTAATTTCAGATAGAATCTTGATCAAAATTGCCCCACGTGTCGGTGCATTTGCACTTCCCGTAAATGCCTTGACCTTGTTCAAGTTAGCAGCAGCTTGATTCGAAGGTGTTTTATTAGGACCGTAATTTCCAAATGTAGAACTTAGGTCAATGGTTGTATTTTCACCAAGTGTATTTGCTATGATAGTACATTTTTCAGAAATATCAGGAAATCTTGCTCCCGACGCCAATTCTGCCGCGTTATTAAAAGCTCCCACGAACGTTCCTTTATTTGTCGTGTTGGGCGCAACATTAAGTTTATTCAAGTTGGTATTATTATTTGTCTTATTCGCATTCCCCCCTGGAGTTACATTCGCATTCCCGGCATTATTAGACATTTATCATTACTGATTATTTTTTTTTTCACCCTGAGAATTTAGTCTACTATTGAATTCTAAAAGTGTATTTATATTGGGATTTCCTGCCAAAATTTTATTAAATTCGGAAGTCAAATTATTATTTTTTAGTTTATTTAATTTATTCCTAATTAATCGTATCTGTCTATTCTTGGCACCTTGTGCAGCACCCTCAGCTGCATTTTTAGCTAATCCTTTTTTAGCGGCATTTTCACTAATTTTAAGAGGCGGAGGAGCTACCTTTGGTGGGGGAGGAGGTGGAGGAGGCGGAGGAGGCGGAGGAGCTACCTTTGGCGGGGGAGGTGGAGGTGGAACAGGCATATTTCTAGACATACTGTTGTTTCTTTTTTTAGCCTTTTCTATTTCATTTATGACATTTAATGAAGCTTTGTTTAAATTATTATTATTTGTCATAGTAGCAACATTAACTTTTTTTTTATTCTCCTTTGCGCGTCCCACACCCTCGATGATTTTGCTAATGATCACGGCACGGGTTATTTGATTAGGCGCAAGACCAATGAAATCCTTAACCCTTTGTGGGAGTTCACTGTATACATCTTGGTTGAATTTTTTATTCAGAAAACTTGGATCACTGAGGGACATTATAGCATCACGCAGAGGCATAAGTGTCGGTACATTCAGCTTTGTCAATCCACTCGCAAGAGCATTCCGACTCAAGGGTGGCACCTTCTTTTTTTGAAGATTCCTAATCCTCTGTTCTTCTCTTTCACGACGCAACTTTTTCTCTAGGTTTTCCTTCTCCAACTTTCGCTCAAGTTCCTTTTTAAGAGCATTCTTATTGGCTTGAGCCATCCTTACAAGTGTTAAAGAAAAAAGACACCACCTGAGAAACATGGCGACCGTTGCTCACCAAATGTTCCATGCCTTTGAGGATACCTACAACACCTACAAGGATGGAAAGGATGTCGAGATGGAGATGCGTCTAGGAAGAAAGCACATGAACGGGATCTTTGACACCAACATTCCTCAGGCTCAGTGGACCAGTGTGAAGAATGGTTTGGACAAGTACACCGAGTGGGAGACCACGGATCATCAGAAGTTCACGGTCTTCCGCGGGAAGCGCGGGGTTCGACTGACCGAAGAGCAGGACACTGGTGAGCGCAAATGCATTCGCAAGATTACGCGCGAGAACAAGGACTTTCCTGTGGATACTTGGAACGTTCGTTTTGGAGTATCGGTGGAGAAGCCGATCAAAGAAGAAGACCAGCCAGACGAGTTTGACGACACAATCGAGAAGGAGCGGTGGTCTTATGTACGCAAGAGTCTGCGTATCGATCTCACGGTCATCACACCCGAAGACATGGATGCCGAGGAGCCCATACATCAGATTGAATTGGAGATGCTTCCGCCCTACACAGAGGACAGAGACACGTTGTTCAATCAAATGTATAAGGTGTTCGATGTTCTCAAACTTATGCCGTCGCGACCATAAGACCGCCCACAGCCACCAAGACCACACCAATGAACTTCATGATGGTGAAATTGTCACCCAAAAATAGGAACGATAAGATGGTGATAGGGATGGTGTTCAGGGCGAGCATGGCACCTACGTATCCAGGGTTGGGTGAATGTGTCACTGCGGTTCTGTAGAAGAATAGGGTCATGCTTCCGATTAGTGTGGACAAGGCCAAAAGTCCAAGATGACTTCTTTTAATGGGTCGAATTTCGTTTTTTTTACTTAGATAAAGAGAAAGAACGAACATCAGATAGAACGGCAGGGCAAAGATAATCGTCTCATGAGTCTGTAGACCTTCCCTGAGAAGTTTTCCGATGATAAAATTATTGGCCACAGACAGCAAAATAGCCAAGAGGGCGAAGTTAACCCAACGCTCCATAACTATAGTTAGTCGAGAAATTGATATTCGGCAAAGTCGGGCTCTTTTGCGGGTTGCCTGGTGAGACCAAATGAAGCCTGACTGGTATTCCAGACTAGTCCAAAATTATTATTCATGAAATATACCATTTTTAGTTTCAAAACGCAAATACACGTGTTTCCTTTCATGGCGCCCTTGGAGAGGATTTCGACGCTATTTCCGTCTGGTCCCTTGGCGAGTGTTGCATTGTCAATCTTGACGCGAAACCTATCTTCCTTGAGGTTGCTACGAAACATGCTTTGAATTTGTTCGCGGTGAGTTTCCCTTCCGAATATATCCATGGCATTTGAGCAAACATAATCCACAACATATTTTTCAATCTTATTTAACCAATCCAGAAAGGCCTTGGAACGTTCACTTTCATGAATTTCAAGTTCCAGATTGTACTTGGGTGCTCCGTAGTCCGTCTCAAAGCATGACACTCCAAATGGGCAGCGGAACTTTGGTATCTGAATATCTGGTCCCTTGATGAACAAAAACTTAGAATCTGGTGATGATTCAATGATAAAGTTCGAAGGGTCTATTTCGTTAAACAACATATCGTCTTAAAGCGAAGCATCTCTTTAATTATAAGAATGACCGTGGTAATTGATGGAAATATCGGAGCCGGTAAGACGACTCAGTTGGATATGTTGGCATCTTCTGGTTTCAAGGTTCGCAAGGAGCCTGTCCAGGATTGGCCGGTCGACAAGTATTATCAGAAACCACAAGATTGGGCAGTCCTTTTGCAAGTCGCTATACTCGAGTCCAACATGATGGAAGAGGGGATCGAGGTATACGAGCGAGGTCCCATTCCCGGTAGGATGGTATTTTGGGAGGACTTGGTTATTCGTGGCGAGATCAAGCGTATCGAGGAACACTACTGGTACGACAAGCTATGGGAGCGGATGAAGTGGTATCCAAAGAAATACATCTTTCTGAATGTGCCACCGGAGATGAGTCACGAACGGGTCAAGTCGCGACATCAGAAAGGTGACACGTTTATTACCCTCAAGTCTCTGCAGGATCTTCATGCCCGTTACATTAAAATGCTTGAGACCATTGGTGAACACTGTGAGGTTCATATCGTCGACGGGACTCAACCTCAAGCCCTAATCCACGCCGAAGTACTAAAAATTATTCAGGCTGTCAGATAATATAGAATGGACACGATTAACAATATGGACGATCTATTTGATCTCGCGCGCCAAGCGATGGAAATATCATCCCCATCGGTTGAGGCAGAGGTGTATATGTCATTTAAATGTAGTCATTGCAGCGGGAATATGGTTGAAAACTCTGAAACGGACATGGTATGTTCAGAATGTGGTATTGTGGATTCATCAAATGGACGAATCGATCAGGGTGCAGACTGGAGTTCGGGCGTGACAGACGAAGGCGCCAAGGACGGTTCCAGGGTCGGTATGGCTGCAAATCCACTTTACAACACTTGGGGTTCCGGTTCAAAGATAGCCAAAACCAAGGGAATGACAACTGCACAAAAGCGGATGGCCAAGATTGACTTTCACCTTTCGTCTAACCACAAGGATCGTGCGCTTCATCAGGCTTACATGGATATTCAAGAGTCGTGTGCCTTGCTTGGAATTTCAGTGAGCACTGTCGAATTGGCAAAATGTTTTTACAAGCGCATCAGCACCAAGGGCATCACGCGAGGCGTGGTTCGGATTGGAATGAAAGCCAACTGTGTCTATTATGCCTGTAAACGAGAAGGTGTTCCTCGAACGCTTCACGAGATTGCTGGGGCTTTTGGAATAGAGCCTAGAGATATGAGCCGAGTATCAACCAAATTTCGGAATTGTCTGGATGCAGAGGACACGGAAGAGAGAGTCACGATGGCAAGTGATATGATTCCTCGATTGATGAGTGAAATTTTACCCACGGCGAATGGAAGAACTACATATGCAATCGTGAATCTGTGTAGACGTATAGAACGAACAAGTGAATTTATGGGAAAGGTCAGTGGAGGTGTGGCAGGCGCATGTATTTTGTATTCGCTCAACAATGATGTTGTCATTGAAAAGATTATGGAAGCAACAAATGTTTCTAAAATAACATTGACAAAACTCAAACAGAAGATAGACATGATGGAGAAAGTTATGATGTGGACAGATGGTTCATGTATCAACAACCCTGGCCCGGGTGGGTGGGGAGTTTTTATCAAGGATGGTGATGAAGTTCATGAAATTTCCGCCGGGGTCAAGGAGACAACAAACAATCGAATGGAAATCCAGGCTGCCATTGAGGCAGTTCAGTGGTGGAAAGATAAAAAACCAGAAAAGGAAGCGATTATTCACACAGATTCCAAGTACGTCAAGGATGGTATTACAAAGTGGATGCCTTCATGGGTAAAGAAGGATTTCAAAGATGTTAAGAATGATGATCTGTGGAGAAGTTTGAATGATATAAATTCACCGATGATTGAATGGAAATGGGTCAAGGCACATGCCGGTAATCCCGAAAACGAAAGAGCAGATAAACTTGCACATGACCAAGCACTTAAACAAAAAGAGATATTGAATCACTAAATGGAACGTCCGTCACTATGGATTTCTACTCCTTGCTATGGAGGTCAGGTTCTTCGAGAATTCAGTTCTTCTATTCTAAATCTTTATAAACTTTGTATTCAACATAATATAAATGTAATTTTTGATTCCATGGAAAATGAAAGTCTAATACCTCGTGGTCGATGTGTGGCTGTTGGAAGGTTCATGCAATTGCCTATGGCCAAAGGGTATACACATTTTATGTTCATAGATGCAGACATTGAATTTCAGCCAGAGTCTGTATTGAGACTTTTGTTTTCTGGTCACGATATTTCGGTTGCATGTTATCCAAAAAAGTATGTAAATTTCAATGGAGCGAAAAATGAGATCATTCAAGGTGGAGATAGGCCACCAGAGATGGCATCAGCTGACTTGGTGGTAAATCTGGGAAAATATAGCACTGATGTGATTAATGGGTTTGCAGAAATTTTGGACGGACCCACGGGCTTCATGATGATCAAGAGGGAAGTGTTTGAAAAAATGGAAAAACATTACCCAGAGCTTCACTGTAAGAACGATCATGCTAATCGAGACTTCGAGTACTATCCAGCACTGTTCGATTGCATGATAGACCCAGTGACAAAACGGTATCTGTCCGAGGACTATGCCTTCTGTCGTCGTTGGCAGCAGATGGGAGGGAAAATTCATGGTGATACGAATACGGTCTTGGGTCACGTTGGAAATCTTACATTCAGCGGTAACATGGGTCATCGTATTAAAAGAATTAGTCCAGTAGTTTAGAAATGTGGGGGTTCGTTGTTGTTGACGTAAACCACCAGATTGCGGTGAGAACACTTAGCGTCTTGATTGGTTTGACATCACAGCTAACCAAACAAGGGGTTCCATGGGAAGTGAATTATTCATCCAACGATTCGGAAGACAAACGTAATTTGTTTGTACAAGGTTTAAAGAAGTACGACACGTTGGTATTTTTTGACCACGGGACATCGTTTGATTTAAGACCTCTGTTTTCCACTCCGTGGCAACAGGCATGTTCTATGTTAATCGTACCATCCCTGAAGAAAACATTGGACTGGGAACGATTTAAAGAAACGTGTACACTTGATATTGAAGAACCTCTCGAACAACGTGCTCTTGTATTTGACACGCAAGTCAACGAAAAGAAACCCATTCCAGGACCCGGGACACAACTTTACCCCGTTACAAATTCAGACGCTCGAGTTTTTCTTTTGGATTGCAAACAAGTCCTCCGTAAGATCAAGGACAAGAAAGGAAATTTTATTCAGGTTCCTTTGAAGTCCACCGAGTGGGTACGATTTTTAAAGGAGCGTGGTGTTCAGATTGCAGCAGCTGTGGACATCCCGTGTACAAACACCATCGCTCACAAGTGTGTTAGTGGCTTAGGGAAATCAAACGGATTTAGGTTAGATGTTACACCACGCCCAGCAAGTGATGCGAACCAAACCCCACATGTTCCCAGCTCCACAGCCAATATCGGTTGAACGAAGACATTTCGGTCAACTCAACAGTCACCCGTACGTGGTTTCTCCAAAGGCAGATGGAGAGCGCTTCCTACTAGTCGCCTTAGGTGATCGGTCTGTGCTCATCAATCGCGGCTTTGAAGAAACGGACATCAAGTTTAGATTCAAGAAGAATGCATTTGAAGGCACCATCCTTGATGTGGAGAAAATAGGAAACCGCATCTTGGTATTCGATGCCTACCAGGTGAACGGCGAGATTATCAAAGACAAGGGATTGGGTGAACGTCTGGAACGAGCAACTGCTTTGGTCAAGAGTGTTCTGAAGACGTCCAAGGATCCGTTCAAGCTCGAGATGAAACCGGTTTTCGAACGCGACGATCTTGAAAAGGCAATGAAGACTGACTTTGGTTACGAGACAGACGGACTCATATTCACGCCCAAGGATGAACCGGCACACGTCGGGACCCACGAGACGATGTTCAAGTGGAAACCTTTGGAGAAAAACACGGTCGACTTTCAGGTGGTACCGAGCACCCGGATGCACGATTGTCGACAGGAGATGATTTATGGTTATGACCTCTATGTCCAGGAGCATGGAAAAAAGATATGTGAAGCCAGAGTACCGCAGGAACTAGTCGAACCACACTGGAGAACCATCATGGATACCGGAAAGGACCATTGTCTCATTTTAGAATGCGAATACATCCAGGGCGACGTGAACTTTTGGCGTCCCATAGGCATCCGAAGGGACAAGATGATGCCCAATGCCCGCAGGACCTTTCAAAGGACCTTGGTGAACATCGAGGAAGACATCCAGTGGAAGGAGTTTAAATAAATTGTTAGTAGATTATACACATGGAACCGATTCTCGTGCCAAACCCATCTCGTTTCACTACATTTCCCATAAAGTATCCAGATCTATGGAAACTGTACAAGAAGGCCATCGCGTCCTTTTGGACCACCGAGGAGGTAGATCTTTCAGCGGACATGAATGACTGGAATAAGATGTCCGAACAGGAAAGGTATTTCATCAAGCATGTCCTCGCATTCTTTGCCGGGTCAGATGGGATCGTGATGGAAAACCTCAACTTGAATTTTGCATCGGAGGTTCAGATTTCAGAAGCCAGGTCGTTCTACAGTTATCAAGAGTTCAATGAATCCATCCACGGGGAAACCTACAGTTTGCTAATTGACACCTATGTCGATGATCACGACGAGAAGACCAAGTTGTTCAAGGCGATCGAGACCATCCCGTGCATCCAGAAGAAGGCTGAGTGGGCGATGAATTGGTTCAGCAGGGATCGACCATTTGTCGAAAGGTTGGTGGCATTTGCATGTGTCGAGGGCATCTTTTTCAGCGGTGCCTTCTGTGCCATCTACTGGCTAAAAAAGAGGGGACTGATGCCTGGGTTGTGCTTTTCAAATGAGTTGATCTCGCGGGACGAGGGACTTCACTGTGATTTTGCGGTGGCACTTTACCATCATCTCGAGCAGAAGCCAACGGAATCGAGGGTCCAGAACATCGTTCGGAGCGCGGTCCACATCGAGAACGAGTTCATCTGCGACGCGCTTCCGTGCCGTCTGATTGGGATGAATTCCGATAGCATGACCACCTACATTCAGTTTGTGGCGGACAGGCTATTGAAGCAGTTTGGAGTGGAGCCCATCTGGAACTCCAAGAAT
>Ga0181585_10004389_pt1 | contig 12304 bp, 7 predicted proteins | sample 071ome_29_FD_132469 | JGI IMG/M metagenome (GOLD analysis project Ga0181585, IMG submission 132469) | Coastal salt marsh microbial communities from the Groves Creek Marsh, Skidaway Island, Georgia - 071407BT metaG (megahit assembly) | ecosystem: Environmental > Aquatic > Marine > Intertidal zone... | reverse complement strand
TCTATCAAAATTTTCCTTTGCTTCAATTCTACAATGTCCAAACCTCGACGAACTATCTGGCAACTTGTCACCCTGCTTGCTTTTTCTTCATGTATACCGGAACAATCTCCTTCGGAAGAAATCTCCACAACCAACCAACCATCGATGCAAGTTTTGCAAAAAACTCTTGATAACGGCTTGACCGTTTACCTTAGTCCAAACGCCGAAGAACCAAGATTCTACGCAGAGATAGTTACCCGAGCAGGGAGTAAACACGACCCCGCGTCCAATACTGGCCTCGCGCATTATCTTGAGCACTTGCTCTTCAAAGGAACACGCTCATTTGGCACTGAAAGTTTCATCGATGAAGAACCCCTACTCCAACAAATCGCTTCGCTTTACGAAAAAAGGGCTCACGAGAAAAATGAATCCAAGCGATCAGAGATTTATCGACAAATAAATACTCTTTCCGCCCAAGCCTCTAAGTTCGCTATTCCTAACGAAATGGACCGTGCATATAGCGACATGGGAGCCAAAGGACTTAATGCCCATACTTGGCATGAAGAAACGGTTTACAAAGTAGACTTACCTTGTAACCGATTGGAGCACTGGGCAAAAATCGAAAGCGAACGCTTCGATCAACCCGTATTCCGTCTCTTTCACACAGAATTGGAAACGGTTTACGAAGAAAAGAATAGAGCGATCGACAATAAACATCGACTGATCTACCGAGCAGTAAATAATCTTCTATTTAAAGTCCATCCATACGGTCAACAGTCGACTTTAGGGACCGTTGAACACTTAAAGAACCCATCTATTCGGGCCATTGAAGAGTTTTATGCCAAGCAATATGTCCCCGAAAATATGGCGATTTGTTTATCCGGTGACTTAGACCCAGAAAAAACATTCCAACTCATTGAAAAATATTTCTCATCCTGGAAAAGCCCCTCCCCTCTTCGACCCGAGCCTAAGTGGGAAGAAAAACCATTAAAGGGTCGTGAGTTTGTTCAAGTAGAATATCTGGGCGAAGAACAGGTGGTACTCGCTTTTCGAACCGCACCCCGCCACCACGAAGATTACCCAGCCCTACGGTTAATTGATATGATACTAGATAACTCCGTTGCCGGTCTCATCAATCTTGATTTGGTCGACAAACAAAAAGTTAGATCTGCTGGTTGTTACCCTCAAAATATGAACGACTATGGGGCTCATTTTCTTTATGGAATACCCAAAAAAGATCAAACACTCGAGGAGGTAGAGCAGTTACTCCTTCAACAAATTGAACGCATCAAACAAGGAGACTTTGATCTCTGGATTCTCGGTGCTGTGATCAACGACTTTAAAAAACGCCAAAAGGAGAATTATGAAAGAAATGACAAGAGGGTAGAGCTTATGAGAGATACCTTTTTAGCCTTTACCGATTGGGAGACCACTCTCAACGAGATCGCTGATTTGGAGAAACTTTCCAAAGAGGACATTATCCGTACTGCTCAAAAATATTATGGCATGGATTATGTGGTCGGTTTTCGAGTCGACGCACAACACGACTTACCCTCTATCGAAAAGCCACCTATTGACCCCCTCTCAATCGACCCGGATAAAGAATCCTCCTTCATGAAAGAAGTCAAAAAATTGCCTTTAAATCCTTTGCAACCCAAGTTCTTGAAGGAAGGCAGGGATTTTTCAGTACACTCGATTTCACCTGGCATTCGACTCATTCATTCTTTTAACCCTCTCAATGATTTGTTTAATTTGGAAGTGAGGATGGAAATGGGTTTCGACCATCAACCCCTCCTTTCCGCAGCCAAGAGAATGCTAGACCGGGCAGGTGCAGGCACCCTAGATTCCGAAAAATTAAAGGTTGAATGGTATCGACTCGGTACGGATTTCGCTTTTGGGGTTCAGGAACATTTTTCAAATTTTTCTATCAATGGTTTAGACGAGAACTTTGAAGCCTCTCTGAAACTTACCCAAGACCACTTACTTCTTCCAAACTCCACCGATGATATTTGGAATCTTACCAAAGGCATTATTCTTTCTGAAAGGGATGATGAACAAAAAGATCCTAATTCCCTCACTTACGCTCTCGCACACTTCCACCGGTACGGGGAGAATTCTCGCTATTTGAGAAGATCGTCGGATAGCGAATTGAATCAAACCTCAGTATCTGATCTTTCTGACATTCTTAAACAAGTCGTAAGTTCCCCCCGTTCTGTTTTATACTTTGGTCCAAAACCCCCTGCCCATGTTATTTCTCTAATCAAGGACACTTTTTTAGGTGAAGCACCCGCACATCATCCTTCAGCAAGTAAGCCAGATCGTTCGATCAACCCACCCACTAACCAAGTTTATTTCCTAAATAAAGAAATGGCACAGGCGCAAGTTAGGCTCGAGTTTTCATCTGGATTATTAGATGAGTCCATCACTCCGTCTGTTCAAATGTTTAATGAATATTTTGGTGGAGGCATGGCAGGTCTTGTTTTTCAAGAACTTCGCGAAGCTCGGGCACTGGCCTACTCTGCGTGGGCACGGTTCTTTACCCCCAGCAGGCAAGGTGAAGAAAATGTCCTAGTAGGATCCATAGGTTGCCAAGCAGATAAAACACTCGACGCAGTGCATGCATTTCTTGAACTCCTCAAGGACATGCCGATCAGCGAAAATCGTTGGTCCTCCGCACACACCTCTTTGCTAAGTACTTACCGAACCAACCCGATTTCATCCCGTGCTATACCCAGGTTTGTTTACGATGTGGATATTTTGGGCTTAAACATGGATCCTAGAGAGTCTCGTTTTCAACGATTAAAGAATTCGCAACCAAAAGACTTTGAAAATTTCTACATCGAGAAAATCCAGTCACGCCCAATTCTCTTTTCGATTGTCGGGGATTCCGAAAAGATTGATTTAAATGCCCTCGAAAAACTGGGTGACCTCACACGAGTCAAAGCTAAAGATTTGTTCCGAAGATAGCATTGATACTACTGTGCCCCCCTTGGGGCGTCGGGTATTTTCCCGTCTGAAGGGGGATATAAATCAGATGCACTCCCTAATGTTTCATTAAGTTTGTCCACGCTTGTATCGGTCGATTGTTCAGATGTGCAGGTTTTTTCTGCTTCCGGAATTTTAAGAACTTTTTTAAAAAAATTGAAAACTTTATCACATTCAGTCTTTTGGTCGTTTGGGTGATTGAGTTTAAGGATCAGTTTTTCACTCTTACCAGTTTCTAGTTCAGTCATAAAACAGTTACAACTGGCCTTATCTCCCTTTCCAGTAGGATATTCTACGACATCGATAATTCCAATTGGGTGACTCTTATTTTCCTTGTCGATGAGTTCCATCCTTAAAGACACCCGGTTTTTTTCAAAATTAAACATCCTCAGAGTGTTCACTTTTTGATGATTATGAGAGTTCAAAATAGCACCCATTCCCGTACGCAATGAGTTGATTATTTCTACAGCACGATTCATATCGGCCTACTATGATCTTTATTGTTAATGATCTAGCAATCGTAATTTATTCTCTGAACTTATGCCAATGCCTAGAAAATCATTTTAGATTTTCGTGAAGGATGTTGTTCCATGATCGGTGGAGTATCTAATTAATTTTGAAATAGTGGGAAAATAAAGTACCCCAATAAAAAAATATGAGTTTAATATCTATTTTTTTCGCAAATGCGATTGCATTGAAGAGTAAATTTCTATCCTTTTGAATACCCCTATGCTCCAAAAAACAAAAGAGGCTTCACCCGTACTATCAGAATACAGAATTTCATTTAAATTAGATGAACGGGTTACAATTTCCAGCAGACATTTTATGGCGTTCAATGCCCGTGATGCCCTTACCATGTTTGCCCACACTATGGTAAAATTACTATTCAACCGTAAATTTTATGAGAAGCGTGAATTTCTAATCACCAAGGAATTCGTACGGGTGCATGATAAATCATTTAATTCCCCACAATTTCAAATCGATGAGCATTCCACTTCTTTCAAAGAGTCCGCTCATAGCAATTCAGCACCCTCATCTCTCGAATCGATTGAATCGATTGTCATCGATATGAATCGAAGAATTGAGTTGGTAAGGTTTGAAGAATTCAACAAATGGGCAAATCGCTGGTATACTTTGAAGTTACCGCTTGAAGAGGTGCAAAGAAATTAGAAAATCAGTTCATTCATTAACCCTAATTTAGCCTCTTACCTGATATACCATATATCGTAATTGACGCTATTTATTCACTATAATATAAATATCCCCTTGCTTGCGGGTCGGTAGCTCAATCGGTAGAGCAGTGGCCTTTTAAGCCATTGGTTCCGGGTTCGAGTCCCGGCCGGCCTACCAAGCGGATTCATCCGCACCCCCAAGCAAATCAGTAATTGGATGTACGATTCAATACCATCGATTCTATCGACCTCCAATCAACTTTTCCAGTCCCAAGCAAAGGGATCGATTTGACTTTAATACACTCCCTTGGAATCCAAAGATTGGGTATTCCTTTTTTCTGTAAGCCTGATTTTATTTGTTCGATCGTTAAATCAAGGGAGCTCAAAACCAAGAGTTTTTCTCCTTTCTGTTCATCCAGAGTAGCAACTACCACCAATTGGGGTTCATCACCCACCTGTAGATTCAGAACATCCATTAGTTCTTCTTCAATCCTACCGTGAGGAACCATCTCGCCTCCGATTTTTGAAAACCTTGACTCCCTACCCTCGATCCAGAGAAATCCATCTCGATCGACTCGGCCTAAATCACCGGTACGAAACCAACCATCTGAACTTAATACCCCCATCGATCGATCTGGATCATTCCAATACCCACTAAAAATGTTAGGTCCTTTAAAACAGAGTATGCCTCCTGTATCCAAACTGGTTTTTTTGCCCGTATGTGGATCGATTGTCCGGCATTCTATGCCCGCAAGGATCCGACCGACCGAACCATACTTTTTATGACTACCAACAAGGTTAAAAGAGATTGCAGGAGAAGTCTCAGTCAACCCATACCCCTCAAGGTATTCACAACCTACTTCGGTTTCCCACTTCTCAATCAAGTGCCTGGGACTTCTCTCCGCACCCGCAACGACATATTGGATACTCGATAACTCATCCTGATTGGCATATTTTAAATATCCTCGGAGAAAAGTAGGTGTGCCTAAGATAATATCCACGCCTTCACCTTTAATTGCCTTGATACTTAATTTACTATCCAAAGGACTGGGCGTACACACAAGAGTCATACCTCGTAGAGTCGAAAAAAGCATTCCTATAGAAAGACCAAAGCTATGAAACAGAGGTAAATTTAAAAGAACCTTATGTTTTGGTTTGAATAAATCTAATGCTAATATTTGTCGGCAATTGGCAAGAATGTTTGAGTGACTTAAAGGCACTCCCTTTGGGTTACCTGAGCTTCCACTAGTAAATAACAATACGGCGGTTTCTTCTCCTCCTTGGAGTGCAACTTTGTGTTTTGCCCATACCCATTGGGGACGAATCAAGATCATTAAATAAGTGACCAAGATTTTTGGGGTTCTAGCTGAAATTTCCCTTAATGAATCATCAATCAAAATACGGTTTAAACCCCACGGGAAAGAGGAAAATTTTTCAACCATTCGAGAGGCGGTTATAATCGTTTTTATATTCGCCCGTTGGATTATTTCTTCATTTATATCACTGCCTAGAGTAAAATTAAGGTTCACCGGTATGCGACCGCTGAGAAATATCGATATATTGGCTAATATTCCGGCAAAGCTTGCAGGAAGTACAACCCCAATTCTTTTTTCCTTCGGGGTTGTTCTTCGTAATTCATCCATAAATAGTAAAGCGAGTGACAAGGTAAGACCTCGGGAAAATTTCTTCTTCTTAGTCATTCCATAATCACAGATAAATTCCCTAAAGGGTGCAGATCGGAGAGAATTAAATATTTCAGTTCCCAAATGACTCTTTCGAGAAAGATGCATTCTAGGAGTTTAAACCAAATGATTTGCCGTTGCCAACCCTGTAGAGGAGAACCTATTTTATTTAGTTCTAATAAGAGAAAGTTAACTACCTTGCTCTCTTTCGTCCTTAGTATTATTCCTAACTAAGGCTCAAAATTTTACAGATATGGCAAACAATAATGTTTTGATTTATGATACGACGCTGCGAGATGGCTCACAGGCCGAAGGCGTATCATTCACCGTTGCATCCAAACTTAGGGTAGCCCAAAAGCTCGATCAGTTCGGAGTCGATTACATTGAGGGAGGATGGCCCGGGAGCAACCCTCGGGATATGGCTTTTTTTGAACAAGCGGTTGACCTTAACCTTTCCCATGCAAAAATCGCAGCTTTTGGTTCAACACGACGGGCCCTCACACATGTGGAGGAAGATGCACAGGTGAAGTTACTCCTCGATGCGAACTCTCCTGTGGTAACCATTTTTGGAAAATCTTGGCTCTTGCATGTGACAGATGTGCTCAGGACAACTCCGGAAGAAAATCTGCAAATGATTGAGGACACCGTTCGTTATCTCAAAGAAATGGGTAAGGAAGTGGTCTATGATGCGGAACATTTTTTTGATGGATTTGAGGATAACCAAGAGTATGCTCTATCCTCCTTGGCCGCAGCAGCTCGGGGAGGGGCAGACTTCTTAACACTTTGTGAAACCAATGGAGGGAAATTAGTTACCCCTTTCCACTCGGCCACAAAAACCGTGGTGGAACGCTTTCCTGAATCCAAAATTGGGGTCCATTGTCATAACGATACTGGGGTGGGTGTTGCCGTGAGCCTAACTGGAGTGGAAGCTGGGGCCGTGATGATTCAAGGCACCATGAATGGCTATGGGGAAAGAAACGGAAATGCCAACCTGACCACAATTATTCCAAACCTAGAATTAAAAATGGAGCGGAAAACTAATTGTGGAAAAAATCTATCGAAACTCAGAGACCTCTCCCTGTTTATTGACGACTCCGCAAACCTCAGGCCAGACATTCGTGCCCCTTATGTTGGGGCAGCTTCCTTTGCTCACAAGGGTGGCGTACATGCGGATGCCGCATCCAAGTCCACCCGCAGCTACGAGCATATTGATCCGGCTACCGTGGGGAATCGCACCCGTGTCCTTGTTTCTGATATGTCAGGAAGAAGCAGTATCATGCTTAAAGCTAAGGAAATGGGCATGGATGTGGATGGCAGGTCTCCCAAGATGAAATCTTTTTTGGAAGAACTGAAATCCTTGGAATTCAAGGGATACGAATTTGAATCAGCCGATGCTTCCTTTGACCTTCTCCTACGCAGATTTCTACGCGGAGAAGAACCTGCCTTTGAAGTTCTGCGATTCCATGTTGGCGTGGAAGGATCGAGCCATGAGGATAGTGTTATCTCCGAGGCCACTGTGAAACTGAAAGTCAGGGACGAGATACGTCATATCGTGGCAGAAGGAAACGGGCCCGTTTCCGCTTTGGATCATGCCTTGCGCAAGGCACTTGAAAAGGATTTTCCCTATATTGCTCAGGTCAAATTAGTAGACTTCAAAGTTCGAATTCTTGAAAGCAATCAAGGTACGGATGCCATTACCCGAGTACATGTCGAATCGACCGATGGCGAGGCGACTTGGGGCACGGTAGGTGTGAGCGACAATGTGATCACCGCGAGTTGGGAAGCGTTGGTGGATTCCGTAACCTATAAGATTTTGCTCGAGTCTAGTTCCTAATTATGGGTAATGACATTCGGCCCAGTCGGTTTCCAAACTGATTCTGAAGTACTTAGAAAATATATTTCGACGGGTATCCCTAAATTAGCGGCAAGGTGTCCAGGACCAGAGTCGTTGCCTAAAAACTTAACCGCATGCTTCCCCATTTGCTTTTTAAAATCATAAACACTTGAGGGCCTGGTAATAGAAACCCTCGGATTACGGCTAATCTCATCCAAAGTAAACTTTTGCCAAAGCGGTTCATCCGCTTCTCCAAAAGAAAAGATTACTCTTTGATTCGATGCGGTTTCCAGCCATTGATGGGCCCGAAAAATAAAGCTTTTTAAAGGTAAGTTTTTTTCATTCCCTCCACTTCCTGGATGAATCCATAAAGTTCGGTTCTGTTGATTCCATCGTTCTCCTAAAAAGGGTTGCAATCTAAAATTTTCTGGGAGAGACCAGCCTAAATTCATAGATGCCTGATTGAGAAAACTTGGGCCCTCTAGAGGGCGGGGATCTAACATGATTGAATTTAAGGCACCCGCATCCATCATTTCCTTTGACCACCCAACATCTCTCCAAAAACTAATTACAACATTATCCTTAGCTTCATTTGGTGCCATGCCTGACAACTGATCGAGATCCCTGATCTTTAACCAATCCCATTCTTCACCAAGTAATTTTAAATAACTGGATCGGGCGTACAGATAAACTCGGTGATTTTTTTGATGGGCTAATTGAATTAAAGGAAGGGTTAAAATGAAATCACCCAATCCCCCACCCCGCAGAAAAACCATAGCAGGATTCATTTTCAAAAAGTTAATCTAGTTTGTACAACCGTGAACCTTATTATTCTCTGTTTAATTTATCTAAAATGAAGGAGCGAACATCCATCGGATCGCTCCCTACAGAATATTTCTTAGGTTTGCAGTTCAACAAAGCTTCGAGCGTAGGCGAGGTTGGCTTAGTCATGCCGGCTTTTTCGAAGACTTGCGGAAACTTTGCCGGATGAGCGGTCGCGAGGATGACTGCTTTTGAGCTACTAGATAGCTCCTTGAATGCACAGGCTGTGTGAGGATCAACTAAATAGTTATTTTCTGACCAAATTTTTTGGATCAACTCAGGGATTTCCACATCGTTGGTTGAAGAGCTTGTGAAACCTTGGAGCGTAAATTTCTCAAATGTGTAACTTCCGGTTTTTCGAAACTTGGACATTACCTCATTTACATGATCCGAGTTTTGCCCAAGGAAATAATAAAGCAGACGCTCAAAGTTTGATGCCACTTGAATATCCATGGATGGAGCTAAACTTGGAAACACCTCCCCCAAGTGATACTTCCCTGAGCCAAACAAACGGTGCAAAACATCGTTTTGATTTGTGGCCACCCGAAATCCCCCAATCTCAATTCCCATCTTGGTGAGCAACCAACCTGCAAAAACATTACCAAAGTTTCCTGTCGGAACTACAAATGTGGTATTGTGACGGTCCGAGGGATCCAGCCTCAACCAAGCGTACAGATAATAAACCGACTGAGCGAGTATTCGTGCAAGATTAATGGAATTTACCGCAGATAAACCTATGGATTGGCGAAAGGAAAGATCACCAAATAATTCCTTAACTGTGCTTTGGGCATCATCAAAGGTCCCTTCTATTGCAAGGGGAAAGACATTATCAGCCCCGGTACATGTCATCTGCCTTTCCTGCAACGGGGAAACTTTTCCGTTTGGATATAAGATGAAAACATTGACTCCAGATTTACCAAGTAAACCAGAAATTGCAGCGGCTCCAGTGTCCCCGGATGTTGCTCCTAGGATGCATAGCTCTCTTCCAGTTCTTTTAATTTGCAACTCATAAAAATTACCCAGCAACTGAAGGGCAAAATCTTTGAATGCCAAGGTGGGTCCATGAAAAAGTTCTAGAACTTGCCAGTAATCATTCAATCGTACCAGAGGGGCAATTTCAGGATGAGAAAATCCAGAATAAGCAGAACGAATTGCTCCATGTAAATCTTTTTCACTTAGATCTGTGGCGAAGTATTTTAAAAATTCAAAACAAAGATTCTCATAGGACAAACCGGACCAACTACTTGCAACGCCACTTAAGTCGGGGTAGTGTTCAGGTAAATATAAGCCCCCATCGGGTGCGAGTCCTTGAGAAACCGCTTCGCAGAAACCAACAGGTTCTGAACCTCCACGCGTACTTAGGTACTGCATTTCGGGTCGAATTTTAGTTCACTTGCCCAAACCGAAAGCTTGGTGTGCAACGCGGGTTGCTTCATCTCCGCTATTCGGTTCAACGGCAACAGAGATTTTGATTTCTGATGTGCTGATCATCAGCATATTGATTCCGGCGTTGGCTAGAGCATCAAAGAAAGTGGCCGCAACTCCAGAATGAGAGCGCATTCCCACACCCACTACAGAAACCTTTATAATATTTGTACTTTTGCCAAGTTTCCCGCCATTCCCATCTGCGAAATGCTCCTTCAAAGCCTTCTCGGCACGGAAAGCATCTTCGGTTGGAACGGTGAAAGAGAGATTGGCAAATCCTTGACGGCCCACATTCTGAATGATCATATCCACCACCACTCCCGCTCCAGCCATTACCTTGAAAACCGCAGCTGCAGCGCCGGGACGATCGGGCAGTTCAGTCACACTAATACGAACTTGATTTTTATCTGTGGCTACGCCGCTTACCAGCATATCCTCCAATGATTTTACTTTCTTCTTAACCATGGTACCTGATTTTTTGGAAAAACTTGAACGAACTTCGAAAGGAATATTGTGCTTTTGGGCAAATTCTACTGCCCGGGTTTGCATGACTTTTGAGCCACTACTTGCCAATTCTAGCATCTCTTCATAATTGATCTCTGGAATCTTTCGCGCATCTGGAACAATTCGAGGATCAGCTGTATAGACTCCCTCTACATCTGTATAAATTTGGCAAGCTTTCGCTTTTAAAGAACCGGCCAGTGCAATGGCACTTAAATCGGAACCACCACGGCCGAAAGTGGTTACATCCCCCCTATCATTCACTCCCTGAAAGCCGGCCACCACAACCACATTGCCGGCACGAAGCTGTTTGCGCAAATCACCACCGGTCACCTCACGAATACGGGCTTTGGCATGCAATCCTTCGGTAACAATTCCAACCTGCCAACCGGTTCTGGAAACTGCGGGAACCTCAATAGCGTGTAATGCCATACAAAGGAGAGCGATGGTTTCCTGTTCTCCACAGGTCATGAGCATATCAAGTTCTCTTTCGGATGGACTTTTTTGAATTGCCTTAGCCCGTTCGATAAGCTGGTTAGTCACCCCAGCACGGGCGGACACCACCACCACCACTCCATAACCAGCGTTCACAGAAGATTTGACTCTACGAGCCACTTTCTTGATTCGGTCAACATCCGCAACCGAAGTACCACCGTATTTTTGAACCACTACATTCATTTTAGGATATTCCGCTTGGATCAAACATTCTAAAGAGTACGGGCTCCTCCATAACTCCTGGCAGATTCTTTAACTTAGAAACAGCTTGTCCAACGGAGTATTCGTTAGTCTGGTGGGTAGTAAGAATTAAGCTGGCAGGTTCATTATTTTCATGAGGCGTCTGGGAGACTGTAGCTAGGCTTATTCCTAATTGTGCCATAGATTCGGCTACTTGGGCAAGCTGCCCTGGACGATCGTCCACCAGAAGACGCAAATAGAAACGCCCATGGATTTCATCAGGAGAAGCAGGCAGGCATTGTTTTGTTGAAACATGAAGCAATTTAGGCATCGATGAAATACCCTGAATATTTTTTACGACATCGACCAAATCAGAAATTACTGAGCTAGCGGTGGGGTCTTGCCCCGCACCCCGACCTGTAAGGACGACAGTTCCGACAACGGTTCCATTTAAACAAACCCCATTATGAACACCATCTGTACGGGCAATGGTTTCTTCGACTGGTATGAGTGCAGGGTGTACCGATACCGCAACATGATCGTTGGCAAAATCCCGCCGAATCACTCCAATAAGCTTAATGCGACAACCGAGATTATCTGCGGCCTTAAGGTCTTCATTGGAAATGCGGCGGATTCCTTCAACGGTTACCTCGTTCAGATCTACCCATATGCCATGAGCTAAGTAAGCCAAGATAACTGCTTTGTGTGCCGCATCTACCCCGTCTAAATCTAAGGACTCATCCGCTTCCACATAACCGAGCTCACGGGCATCTCGAAGAACTTCACTAAAACTGGCACCCTCCTTTTCCATTCGGGTAAGGATGTAATTGGAGGTGCCGTTAAGAATTCCGTAGATTAAAGGAAAATCGTTGGCAACTAAGCTCTCACGTAAAACCTTGATGATGGGGATACCACCAGCCACACTTGCCTCAAAACCATAATCAACTCCCGCACTTTCAGCTGCTCTAAAGAGTTCTTCACCATGTTCGCATATCAGTGCTTTGTTTGCCGTTACCACAGATTTCCCCTGAGAGAATGCCCGCAAGGTTAGCTCTCTTGCCTCTTCGACTCCACCGATCAACTCACAGATCAAATCAATTTCTGGATCGTCTACGATCGATTGAGAATCCTTGGTCAGTTGTTTCGAATCAACATTTAGGGTTCTCTTCTTAGCAAGACTACGCACGGATGCACGGCTTGGGATTAGTTCAACCCCCAAAATTTTTGGC
>Ga0181585_10004358_pt1 | contig 12343 bp, 13 predicted proteins | sample 071ome_29_FD_132469 | JGI IMG/M metagenome (GOLD analysis project Ga0181585, IMG submission 132469) | Coastal salt marsh microbial communities from the Groves Creek Marsh, Skidaway Island, Georgia - 071407BT metaG (megahit assembly) | ecosystem: Environmental > Aquatic > Marine > Intertidal... | reverse complement strand
CTTTCCCATGCAGTTGGCCACCCAACCGATCAGCGACGCTGCGCAATCCCATGGCGTGGATCACTATTCTTTGTCCTTGTCTCGATTCGAGTCACACCGCTTCTGCAATTCCAGCCTTACCTGATTGGCATCGCTGAAGACGGTTCTACGACCACCGATATCCTGATAATTTTCATGTCCTTTGCCTGCTACGAGCACAATATCTTCAGGTCCGGCGCTTTCGATAGCGAACCGTATTGCCCGAGCTCGATCTCTAATGACACTGACATCCGAGGATTCTTCAATGCCGGAGAGAATGTGTTTGACTATCTCCTCACCGCTTTCTTTTCGGGGATTGTCATCTGTAATTATCAATTTGTTGGCGTAAGCCTGAGCAATTTCCCCCATCAAGGGACGCTTGCCCCGGTCCCGATTGCCGCCGCAACCGAACACGCACCAGACCTTACCGTCAAAGTGATCCCTGATCGCGGTAAGAGCGCTTTTGAGCCCGTCTGGTGTGTGGGCATAGTCGACTATGCACGTTAATTCATCGCTGCTGCCGATGATCTCCATGCGCCCAACCACGGGTTTCAGATTTGAAATACGCGCGAACAAATGTTTTATATCAACCGTTCCTGATTTCTCAAAAAAGCTTATGAGAGTCGTCAGTGCGGCCAGCACATTACTTATGTTGAAATAACCAAACAGCGGACAACTGATTGACCCTTTTCCATATGGAGTGACTATTTCGGCAGTGAATCCATGTCGGTCGAGTTGAATGCTTTTAGCATAAACCGTCGCGGTATGATTGCTCAGGCTATAAGTGAAAACCTTCACTTCCCTCGAAAGGACATCCATCATATACAGCCCATAGCTGTCATCAATATTTATTATTGCCGAACGCAGATCAGAGCTAAGGAAAAGTTTACGCTTGTTGTCAGCATAATTTTCCATACTGTCGTGGTAATCAAGGTGGTCACGGGACAGATTGGTAAAAATGGCAGTATCGAATCTCACCGCTTCAACACGATGCTGGTGAAGACCCACCGAGGACACTTCCATCACAACGCTTTGCATTCCACCCTTTTGCATTTCTGCAAGGGCTTTCTGGGTAACCACAGCATCAGGGGTTGTATGCTGTGATTCTTTTAAATCATTGTATCTTCCGATACCGAGTGTGCCGATCAGTCCAGTCGGCTTGCCGGTGGCCTCCAGTATCTGGGCGATAAAGTGGCTGCAACTGGTTTTTCCATTGGTCCCGGTGATACCAATAACCGACATAGTTTCACTGGATTTTCCATAGAAGCGGCCGGCCACTTCGCTGATCTTGCTGGCCAACTTGTCGACCGCAATGATCGGCACACCTCCACGAATTTCGATGCCCTGCCATTTACCGCCGGATTCCGCCAGCACCGCGACCACTCCGGACCCAATTGCCTCGTCTATATACTCTCGGGCATCGTGATTAAGACCAAAGCAGGCGATGAATAGATCGCCTGACCGCAATAGCCGGCTATCCATGTTGACTCCGGTTACTCGCCTGTCCAACAAGGGTCTATGAGATTCTGGCAATTCCACCAGTCCATCAATCAGATCGGTCAGGAGTCGACTGTTAGGTACTTCTTCAGCAGTATTAGAAACCATAAATCAGGTTGGACCTCTATGAGTCTCTCCTTCAGCGGCAAAATTATCCGGCGGCACATTGAGTAAGCGCATGGCGCCAGACACGATTCGTGAGAAAACCGGCGCAGCGACCTGACCACCGTAGTGTTCCTCGCCTTTGGGTTCGTTAACTACCACCACCACGACAATTTCCGGCCTGGTAGCCGGGGCCATGCCAACGAATAGCGAATTGTGATTGTCTTCTTGATAGCCGTGTTCACCCAAGACTCTCGCTGTTCCAGTTTTGCCGGCGACGGAATAGAAAGGAACTCTCGCATCACCAGCATTGCCTCCTCTGGCGGGGTCAACGACGGTTTCCAGCATCGCTCTCACCTGCCGTGCGATAGTCGGACTGAGCACCTGGTCTCTCGGCAGAGCAGCAACTTCATCTGCATTGAGCTTGATTAGAGAGATAGGCTTACGAATCCCATCGTCAGCCAGAACGGAGTAGGCTTCCGCCAGCTGCAGGGCGGTGGAATTCAGACCGTAACCAAACGAAAGTGTAGCAGTTTCAATTCGGCTCCAGCCGTTTCTAATCGGTGGCAGAACGCCTCCTCGTTCGCCGGGAAAACCACTGCCGGTAGTTTCACCGAATCCCACCCGCGACAACATGTCTCTTAAGTAATCTGGTCCTAACTGCAATGCGATCTTGGCGGATCCGACATTACTCGATTTCGTTATAATTTTTTCCAGTGACAGGACTCCGTAATTCAGACTGTCTCGCACCTCATATCCGCTTACCATCATCCAGCCACCGGTATCAATTTCGGTACCGCGCTCATAAAGTCCGCTCTCAAGGGCAGCTGCGATGGTAAACGCCTTGACTGTTGATCCGGGCTCAAAGACGTCGGTCATTGCTCTATTGCGTAGTGCGTCAAAATCCCCAAGATTGGCCCTGTTATTGGGGTTGTAGGACGGCTGATTTACTACCGCGAGTACCTCGCCAGTCTGCACATCCAGAACCACCGCAGTTGCAGATCTGGCTCTTCTTTTGACGAACTCCTCTTTAAGCTCCCGATATGCCAGATTCTGAATTCTGGCATCAATACTCAACTGCAGGTTTTTGCCCGGAGCTGCGGTTTCGAGAATCGCCAATTCTTCTATGATGTTTTCTCGTCGATCTTTCATGACGCGTCGTTGGCCTGGTTTACCGCTGAGCCAGCCGTTGTAAGCCAGTTCGAGACCTTCCTGTCCCCGATCGTCAATATTGGTGAAACCAATCAAATGAGCGGTTGCCTCACCCTGAGGGTAAAAGCGCTGGTATTCCTGCTGCGCATTGACACCCGGGATATTCAGGGACAGCACAGTATCGGCTTCATCGGGAGAGACGCGTCGTTTCACATACATAAACCCCCGAGAGGCATTGGCGCCGACATTGTTGGCCAGCACCTGGGGGTTCAAGTCCATAGACTCAGCAAGTCTATTAATAGATTCGGGATCGCTGATTATCTGGCGAGGATCCAGCCATATTGATTTGACTGGCGTGCTAACTGCAAGAGGCTCACCATTACGATCGGTAATTATCCCACGATGCGCAACGATAGGTTCTGAACGAATCGTTCTTGCATCACCCTGGTACTGCAAAAAATCCCGCTCGATGATATGAAGGGTGCCTACCTTCCAGCCAATTACTCCTAAACAAAGTGTCAAGGTAAAATGGACTAGATAAAGCCGCCAGGCCGCAACGCCCCTTTTATTCTCTCGCTTGCTCATTGGCCACCATCACGATGTTTTCAATATCAGGAATTTGCATACTTAACAGTTCTTTTGCTTTCTGTTCTACGCGACCACCAAGGCCCAATGTGCTCTGCTCTATCAGCAACTGTCCCCATTCCACATCAATTTCATTGGCCCGATCACGCTGTACCTGCAATTCATTGAACAATGCCCGATCTCGATGGGTGAGGTACACCACCGTTATCCCGGATGCCAGAACTAATCCCAGAAGAATAAACATCTGCAGTGTCGCGCCTCGCCCCAGACCCAACCACGTCAGGACGGAGACCGGTTGCCGAGAGGCGCTAAATCCGCGATTGTTTCTGCCGGCTGCACTCATTTTCCAGACCCCTCTCCGCTCTCAGGCAATACGCTGAGCGACGCGCATGATTGCACTTCTTGACCTGGGATTAGCCTCAATCTCACCCGTGTCCGGTCGAACCGCTTTACCCACACTTTTCATTTTTGGCTGCAATTGACTGTATGTGATCGGCAAATCCCTCGGAAAGCTATCCCCTTTTGTCTGCAAGGATATGAAATTCTTAACTATTTTATCTTCGAGCGAATGAAAGCTGATTACTACCAGGCGACCCCCGATACGGAGCACTCGCAATGACTGCTCGAGTGCCTGCCTGAGGGCTTCCAATTCTTCGTTGATGAAAATCCGAATTCCCTGAAACGCCCTTGTCGCCGGATGCTTGTCTCGCTCCCACCGTGGGTGGGCGTGCCTGACAATATCCGCCAATCTGCCCGTTGAAGTAATCGGTCGCTCTTTTCTGGCGCTAACTATCGCTTTGGCTATACGTCGGGCATAACGCTCCTCACCGAAGCTCTTGAGGACTTCGGCAATGTCGCTTTCCCTGGCAGAATTCAACCAATCTGCGGCACTGGTGCCAGAGGCCTGATCCATCCGCATATCCAGCGGTCCGTCATGCTGAAAGCTGAATCCCCGACTGGCATCATCGAGTTGGGGCGAAGAGACGCCCAGGTCGAGCAAAATCCCGCTTGTCTTGCCAGTCACTCCGCTGGCTTCCGCGAAGCGCTCAAGGTTTGCGAAACTTTCGTGTGCAATTGTGAAACGGGAATCTGCCAGGGCGAGTTGCCGTGCCTCACAAATCGCCGTCGGGTCACGATCCATGGAAAACAATCTCCCGCTTTCTGTAAGCCTCCCGAGAATCTGTCGCGAATGACCGCCTCGACCGAAGGTAGCATCAATATAGATGCCACTATCATCAATCAGCAGTGAATCCACGGCCTGTTCAAGGAGTACGCTTTTATGCACGAATCCTTCACTCATAGTGCCATTCTTCTATAGCGACAGAGACTGAAGATCTTCGGGAAGTTCGCTGTCATTGTCGGATTCTGCGAGCCACTGCTCTCGCTGACTGGTCCAGCTATCCAGATCCCAGAGCTCCAATTTCTTGCCCTGGCCGATCAAGGCAACATGCTTTTGCAGTCCGGCATAATCGCGCAGCGCCTGAGGCAAGAGTATTCGGCCGCTGTTATCCAGCTCGAGGTCGGTAGCATGGCCGATCAACAGGCGCTGCACACGTCGGGATGTAGGATTGAAGCTGGGCAGGGACTCGATTTTGCGCTGGATCTCTTCCCATTCATGAACGGGATATAACAGCAAACACCGGGCGCTAGTGTCGATTGTCGCCACCAGGTGACCGCCGCACTGACTCTGCAGTTGATCCCGATACCGCGCTGGCATAGCCATCCGGCCCTTGGCATCAAGGTTAATGGTGTTTACACCTCGAAACACAGCTTTCCCCGCAGTCGTTTTTGCTGATTTTACTGGCGGGATTTATTTACCCACCAGCATCCCACTGGAGTGCAAATTTTCCCACTTTTTCCCACTTTGAGACACTATAGGAGCAGCCTCGCCCAAGTGCAAGCATTATTTTAAGGTTCACTAAAGAATTGGCCGGTTGCCGACGATATAGTGCTGAATGGCCTGGGATAATACTCTTGGAGTGCTTGATCTCGACCCATGACGGCCAAGGGGAGCAGATAGCAAACATTCCCGACGCAACTGAGCTGCAGTCGGCAATGGGCAGAAAAACTGAGTCAGCCTGTAAGCCGGGTTCTGTCGTGGACAGTTATTCATCTAAAGTCTGCGTCGCCACAGACCTCTAGCAGCCTACCCGAATCCAGTGCGAGCCACACCATGGGATTCCTATTTGGCCTTGCTCCGGGTGGGGTTTACCTAGCCGCGAACTGTTGCCAGTCGCGCGGTGCGCTCTTACCGCACCATTTCACCCTTACCCATTACCTTTCTCAAGGAAACGGGCGGTATACTTTCTGTTGCACTTTCCGTGGGTTCACACCCCCCAGGCGTTACCTGGCACCCTGCTCTGCGGAGCCCGGACTTTCCTCTCCCCGTGCCCTGGCAGGGCGACAGACAGCAACTGTCCAGCTGACTCAGGCTCAGTGTATTGCAGTTGCAGGGGGTTCTCAACCATGTCGGCACGCGGGTGCCAACCGAGTCTATAAGGAGTCGCCTCGCAGGGCGGCTCGGTAAAGCGCATTCCTGGGTGCTCCGCTAATTTGCGCGGCAATTTTTGCTGCCCGATTCAGAGGCATTTCATCGACGAGCAACTGCAATACACGAAGACCCTCCCGCAATCGGACCTCCTCATCACCCTTCTTGCTGGCACCGCCAAGAACCAGCACAAATTCTCCTTTCTGCTGCTGCGGATCACTTTTCAGCCTCGCCAGACAGTCAACGATACTTCCCAGGAAAGAGGTCTCAAATTTCTTAGTCAGTTCCCTGCCGATGAAAAGCGAGCGCTCCGGCCCCATCACCACCAACAAGTCCTGCAAACAATCGATTATTCGGTGTGGCGACTCATAGAAAATCACAGTACGCACCTCATCCTTAAGCAACTCCAGATGCGATCTTCTGGCCTGCTTTCGCGCTGGGAGAAATCCCTCAAACACAAACCTGTCAGTTGGCAGTCCGGAGACGCACAGAGCAGCGATCAGAGCTGTTGGCCCTGGTATCGGTATCACGTCGATGTCTTTGCGCCGCGCAAGATTTACAAGCTCATAGCCTGGATCAGAGATGCCAGGTGTTCCAGCATCGGAAATCAATGCGACGGACTGACCCGCTTGAAGCACGTCGAGCAGAGATAGAAGCCGTTCCTTGTCGCTGAAATCGTGAAATGAAAGCAGCCGCGAAGTGACCCCGAAACTTCTCAATAGCTGCATACTGTGGCGAGTATCTTCCGCGGCCACCAGATCAACTGACTTTAATACACCCACGGCCCGGCCGCTAATATCTTCCAGATTACCGATAGGGGTTGCGACAATGTACAGCGTTCCGGTGCAAGTTGTTGACTCTTCCATGGCGGAATTTCGCGACTGTATCAGAGAGTGACGATTATTACTTATCTATGACAGGCTTGACACGGTATTTCGCCACGTGTGGCAAGAATCATTTAATTTCGGGGCTTTGTTGCCGTTGATCCGCATCTGTATTAGTCTTTCTGGAGAATATCCCGATGCCGTAGGCATCGCAACTCCGTCTCCCGGCATGATGTTTGTTCCCCGACACCTCGTTAGACTTCTCATTGGCAAACTTGTAATTTTTACAGTAATTGTTGCCTGTGGAGTCACTACTGAACAATCTCCGACAGACCGTCAAACGCCTGTCTCTCCTGACTCCGTCGAAGCAATGCTTGAGCTCGCAGCCCTCAGCGACGAGCCCGATGCTAGCCGGTATCTGATCACCGCCGGCGAGCGATTGGTAGAGCAAGCGCAGCTATCCCGAGCACGAGAAATTCTCCCTCAGGTAGCACCGACAGAATTACTGCCAACCGATCTTCGCGTGCGACTGGCCGTTGTGCTGGCGGAACTTGCCTATATGTCGGACGATTCCGCCAGCGCTCTTGACTGGCTCAGGAGTGACCTGGCAACCGATGTGGATCAGCAATCACCTGAATTACAGAGGCGGTTCCGGTTGGTCTTGGGGAGGGCAATGCTCGCTGGCCATTTGTACAGCGATGCTGCGGTTACCCTGATCAGACTCGGCACAATCGGATCCGAACCCGATAGTCAGCAACTCCAAGACCTCATCTGGCAGGCGCTGCAGAACCTTTCCGTTCAACAATTGTTGCGACTTGCTGAGGGGGCAGACTCCTATGAATTACGAGGCTGGGTAGAACTGGCACGAGCCATGCGCAGCAATCAGCACAGCATAGTCGCCCAGATAGACAGCATCAGTCGCTGGGAGAATGTCTGGAATCGTCATAGTGCAGTGCAAGCGCTTCCATCGCAACTGCGCCGCCTTGATGAGGTCTGGAATCAGCGTCCGCGGCACGTGGCACTGATGTTGCCCTTGCAGGATCAAATCGGTCGCGCTGTCCAGGAAGGCTTTCTCTCGGCGTACTATCAGTCAATTGAGTCAAACACCGACGTACCGCTAATTAGCGTTTACGATACAACCGGCCTCGCGGAAATTCAGGGGCTCTATGAGACAGCGGTGGAATCCGGGGCGGAACTTGTAGTCGGGCCGATAAATAAAGAATTGGTTCGACAAATGGATAATCTTTCCGTCATGCCGGTGCCCACCCTCGCCCTCAACTACACTGATTTTGCTGATCGCAGTTCAGAATATTTTTATCAGTTCGGATTGGCTCCCGAAGATGAAATCCGCCTGGCTGCCAATCAGGCATGGATCGCTGGACATCGAAACGCGGCGATAGTAGCACCGGACAGCGTTGACTATGCCCGCCTCCAACAGGCATTTGAATCAGTCTGGGCAGATCTAGGGGGCAATGTGGTCTCAACAATTAGATTTGGCGAGGAAGGTGAGTATGCGGATGCTATCAAGCGGTTACTGGCAATAGATGCCAGCGAGCGCCGTGCTGCAAGACTCGAAGAATTGCTGCCGAGAGACAGTTTCGAATTTATTCCCAGTCGCAGGGGAGATATCGATTTCATTTTCCTCATGGCCAACCCCAGACAAGGCCGCCAAATCAACCCGACCTTAGCCTTCTATTTCGCCGGAGACATACCAGTGTACGCACTGTCAGCGATTTACGATGGCGCGAACAATCAGCTGTTAAATCAGGATCTCGACGGCATCGTCTTCACCGACACCCCTTGGGTCCTGGCCCGACAGGATCCCCTTAAAGAAGCGTTAAATTTCAATCTTCGCAACGCACAGGGACCCCTGCAGAGACTCCGGGCGCTAGGTGTTGACAGTTACAGAATTCATGCCCGCCTGGGTCAGTTGTCCAGTGGGGAACTTGTTAATTTCAATGGAGTAACCGGCGCCCTAACCATGAGCCAGAACGGCATTATTGAGCGCATTCCATTGGCCGCTGTATTTCGCGATGGATTCGCGGAGTTAATCGACCTTTCGGAAGAGTTCGTCCTGCAGTAGTTTCATGCTTCCTCGTTATCGAGATTCAACGCAGCAAGTTCATTGAGGAACTGGTGAGAATTCATCCCTCGCATCGCCGACATTTGGGAAATTTTGTCGAAACCCTGGCACTTAATTTTCTGCAGCGCAAGGGGTTGCGGTTGCTTGCGAGAAACTATCAATGTCGGGCCGGGGAGATCGACCTGATCGTACTCCAGGGAAATACGCTGGTATTTGTGGAAGTGCGATACAGGAGTACAAGTTCCTATGGGTCAGCTATCGAAAGCGTTACCCGTTCAAAGCAGGCAAAAATAGTCCGTTGCGCCAGACATTTCGTGATGCGCTACCCTAACCATTCACGCCGTAACCTGCGATTCGACATCGTTGGAATCTCGAAGACCGGAAACTCAGCAGCTTATCAGATCGAATGGCTCGAAAACGCATTTGAGCCGGGATACCAGCCTTAACTGCCCGGTTCGTAAAACAGAGCGAGAAATACCCTGTGCCTTCGGTCCTCTCGTTGACATGCCTGGACTCAGCAACTCAAATATGTACCCAATTCTGCCGATAAGATAGGTAGACCGGTGCCAAGTGTTTCCGCCGGGAAATAAAACCAGAGAACAGTCGAGTGGATATACAAAAACGAATCGAAAGGCACTTTCTCGCTAGCATTGAGGCCAAGCGGAATGCATTAGAATATGTCGCTCCAGGAATCAGCAATGCCAGCATCATCTCGGTACAGGCATTGTTGGACGGAGGTAAAATCTTATGTTGCGGCAACGGCGGCTCGGCTGCCGACGCGCAGCATTTTGCTGCGGAACTTCTGAATCGATTCGAAATCGAAAGACCAGGACTGCCCGCTTTGGCTATTACTACGGATAGTTCTACGCTTACAGCTATCGCCAATGATTATGATTACAATCAAATTTTTGCCAAACAGGTAAGGGCGCTTGGACAATCTGGGGATTTGCTGCTCGCAATATCGACTAGCGGAAATTCAAAGAACGTGGTCGAAGCGATCCATGCCGCCCACGAACGAGAAATGAAAATTATAGCAATGACCGGTCGCGACGGAGGCGAGATTGCCAGGTTACTGAAAAGCGGCGACGTGGAAATACGGGTGCCCGCTGAATCGACGGCGCGCATTCAGGAAGTCCACATTCTTGCCCTGCACTGTATTTGCGATCTCATTGACACCCAGCTATTCGGAGGTGACCAATAGTGCGTTATTTAAAATTGATTATTCCAGCCCTGGTGTTAATGCTGGGCACCGGCTGCACAACTCTACTTTCTGAAGCTGCAGGGCCCGAGGGCATTCAGGAAAATCCTGGTAAACGTACCACTGGCGCAAGGATTGAAGACGAATTCATCGAGACCAAGATTGCTGTGAATATGAAATCTCAGGAGCCGGAGCTCAGGAATGCGAACTTTGATGTCATATCCCACAACGGTGTGGTGTTGCTGGTAGGCCAGGTTCAATCGGAACAGCTCAAACGACGCGCGACGGAAATCGCCTCGGAAGCCAGCAATAAGATCAAACGCATTCACAATGAACTCGAGATATCCGGCAAAACAGGCCTGCTCGCCCGTAGCAATGATGCCTGGATCAGCACTAAGGTGCGAACCCAGTTTCTTGCAGATGAGTCGGTTCCCTCGGGTCAGGTTAAAGTGGTAACTGAAAACGGGTCGGTGTTCCTGATGGGCATGGTCAATCAACAACAAGGGGATAATGCTGCAGCACTGGCCAGGAACATCTCTGGCGTAACCCGAGTGGTCAAAGTGTTCGAGTATGTAAACTGATCAGCGATCAGAGGCGCCGTCATAAGTAGTAGCAATCGGCGCAGCAGCAGCCAGGCAACCTTACTTGACCACCCTTAGCGATGGTTTGCCTGACCTCGCACGCTGTCCTGATGAGGACTCGTCTGGAGCCGGCGGCTGGGGTTCAGAACTTTCGCTCTCGAAGAACATACCCTGTCCGTTTTCTTTCGCGTAAATACCCAATACAGCCTCAATTGGCACAAATACTTGAAAAGGGATACCTGCGAATCGTCCCTTGAACTGCAATGCGTCGTTTTCGATGTCCAGAGATTGAACCGCAGTTGGAGAAATATTGAGGATTATCTGACCATCTTTGACATGTCCCCGGGGCACCTGGACATCATCTCCCAGCGCGTTCACCAGCAAGTAGGGAGTGCAGTCATTATCGAGAATCCACTCATACAACGAGCGGATCAGGTAGGGACGACTTGAACTCATTGACATGTCATCACCTTTGCTCTGCGCGCAATAAAAAAAAGCAGAGAACTGCGCAGATAAACCGTCGGCTCATCGCCTGCACGGCTATATCATCTCCTTTTCCTGTTCCGAAAGACTTGCTGTAACGGATTCCCGCTCGAACAATCGATCACGGTATGCCAGTAACGGCTTGACGTTCTTGGTGTTCGGCAGGTCTATACCCATCGCCGGCAGACGCCAGAGAATTGGGGTAACGCAGCAGTCAACAATGCTGAACTCATCGCTCATAAAAAACGGCTTTTCGGCAAAGATAGGGGCGATTGAAATTAGACTCTCCCGCAATTCCTTGCGCGACTTATCCAGCACTGCAGCACTTCCCTTTCCTGCCATTAGTGTATCTACCAGCGAACTCCAGTCTCGTCCGATGCGATAGATCCATAGTCGGCTTTGAGCACGAGCAACTGGGTATACTGGAAAAAGTGGTGGATGGGGAAAACGCTCATCGAGATATTCCATCATTATGTTTGGCTCATAAAGAACCAGATCACGATCTACCAGGGTTGGCAAACTGTTGTATGGGTTTAGGGTGGTAAGATCTTCCGGTTTGTTGTCGGGATCTACATCTATGGTTTCCACCGTGACGCCTTTTTCTGACAGCACAATTCTAACTCGATGGCTGTAATGACTGCGCCCATCAGAGTAGAAAGTCATTGAAGACCTTTTTGCTACCACACCCATAATTTACCCTCTAAGCAAGTTCTCAATGATAATCCTTGCTGAACTCCCGCGCTGTTGCCCATAGGAAGGCATAGAGCACCGCAAGAAATGCCAGAACCCAGACGCCTATATCCTTCCGATGCTCCCTGATGGGCTCACCAACATAGTAAAGGAAGTTAACAATGTCGGCCGTAACCTGGTCAAATTCCTGCTCTGACAAGATACCGGTGCCCTCAACATGATGCAGTTCACAGGCCTCGCCACCATGCCCGTCCTCATGCAGTTCGCATTCGACATCCCCCTGGAGCTCGTGCAATACATTGGGCATACCAACATTAGCGAAAATTGTGTTATTGGTGCCCAGTGGCCTTGAATCATCGTTATAAAATGAATTGAGATAAGTATACAGCCAGTCCGGGCTGCGAACGCGGCCAATCAAAGTAAGATCCGGAGGAGGAGCTCCGAACCACACTTTGGCATCATCTACGGACATTGCATTTTCGATCAGGTCACCTATGGCCTCATCACCGAATATGAGATTTTCAGCCACCAGATTCAGCGGGATTTCGAGGTCATTAGCGGTTCTCTCGTAGCGGGCGTATTGCAATGAATGGCAACCCACACAGTAATTCATATAGTACTTCCAGCCGCGCTGCAGAGAAT
>Ga0181585_10004333_pt1 | contig 12377 bp, 11 predicted proteins | sample 071ome_29_FD_132469 | JGI IMG/M metagenome (GOLD analysis project Ga0181585, IMG submission 132469) | Coastal salt marsh microbial communities from the Groves Creek Marsh, Skidaway Island, Georgia - 071407BT metaG (megahit assembly) | ecosystem: Environmental > Aquatic > Marine > Intertidal... | reverse complement strand
TCCCTAGGCTTATCTGTCTCAAATGAAATTTATACTACTACTGGTGGTAACTCGCCTCAAATAGCTTTGAACGAACTTGCCAACAGAATAAAAGACAAACAAGTTGATTGCGCGCTTTTAGCTGGAGGAGAAGCATTAGATACATTTGTTAGTAGATTGAAAGAAGGTTTGCCAGTTGATTGGGAAGATAATCCTGGAGGTAATCCTGAAGTGATAGGCAAGTCTACCGATGGAACTAATGATCACGAAAAACTTCATGGAATATTTGATCCCTCTTCTGTTTACCCTCTGTTTGCAAACGCAATAAGAGGTAATAAAGGTCAATCTCTTGAAGAGCATATGCAAGATACCGGCGAGCTGTTCTCTAGATTTTCTCAAGTAGCATCAAAAAATAAAAATGCCTGGTTTCCTACATATAGGTCAGCAGAAGAAATAGCTGAGGTTAAACCTGAGAATAGGATGATAGGTCTTCCTTATACTAAATATATGAACTCAATTATGAGGGTTAATCAATCCTCCGCAATTATTGTAATGTCAGCTAAGAAAGCAAGGGAGCTCGGTATTCCAGTTTCAAAATGGATATTTATGTATTCTGGAGCATGTTTAAATGATGTATGGAACGTTTCCAACAGAGCTGACTACTATTCTTCACCTGCAATAAAATCTTGTACAGATAGCGTATTTGATCTCGCAAATGTCTCTATCAATGAAATGGATTTTATTGATTTATATTCATGCTTTCCTTCAGCTGTTCAGATAGCGATGGAAGAACTCTCACTCGATAAAAATGATCCCAGAGGTTTTACCGTAACTGGTGGTCTCCCTTACTTTGGAGGTCCAGGTAATGCATATGTGATGAACTCAATTGCAACCCTAATAGAGAAATTGAGAATGCACCCAGGAAAATTTGGTTTAGCTACGGCTAACGGTTGGTATATAACAAAACATGGTGCAGCCGTATTCTCATCAAAACCTTTTGAGGGAGAATGGAATCAGGTTGCAGACACATCTAACCTGCAAAAGAGTATTGATTCAGCATCAAATACCCTATTCACTGAAATGCCAGAAGGTCAATGTTCAGTTGAAACCTATACTGTTACACATACTCATAAAGGCCCTGATAAAGGAATAATAATTGGAAAGCTAACAGATGGGACTAGATTTTTAGCAAATACAGAAAGAGATCCTGATGTTCTAGAGAAAATGTGTCAACGTGACATGCTCAATGCATCTGGTTTTGTTTCAAATGATGGAAAGCGAAATATATTTAAACCAAATTAAAATGGAGAAATCAATGAAAGAAATAAATGTTGCTGTGACTGGCGGAGCCGGACAAATAGCTTATTCACTTCTACCAAGACTAGTAAGCGGCGAAACATTTGGTCCTGATATTAAAGTAAATCTGAGACTAATAGAAATACCTCAAGTTGTAGACAAGTTACAAGGAACGATTATGGAATTAATCGACTGTGGTTTTGATCAAACGGGAGAGTTAACTGCCACTTCTGACATAAGAGAAGGAGTAAAAGACGCAGATTGGGTGCTTCTGGTAGGAAGCATACCAAGAGGAATTGTAATCGATGGAAAGAAAATTGAAGAGAGAAGTGACCTTCTAAAAATAAATGGGGGAATATTTACAGATCAAGGAGCTGCAATTGGCCAAGTAGCAAAACCTGATGCAAAAATACTAGTAGTTGGTAATCCTGCAAATACTAATGCTTTGATAGGTATGAACTCGGCTAAAAACCCTAGTCAACAATGGTTTGCTATGACTGCTCTTGATGCCAATAGAGCCAAAGCTCAGCTAGCAGAGAAAGCAGGTACATCTATATCTTCAGTAAAAAATATGATCATATGGGGAAACCATAGTCCAACCATGTATCCAGACCCTTACAACGCAACTATTAATGGAGTAAGTGCAGCAGAAACGATTAATGATGATCAATGGTTAGCAGAGGAATACCTTCCCTTGGTCCAACAACGTGGAAAGGCAGTTATAGATGCAAGAGGTGCATCATCGGCTGCGTCAGCCGCTAATGCAGCTATCGATACTGTTAAAGCTGTGATGAACCCTACTCCAGATGGTGACTGTTTTAGTGCAGCTATAGCGAGTGACGGTAGCTATGGCGTACCGCAAGGCCTAATATTTGGATTCCCACTAAGGACGTCTGCTAACGGAGAAGTTGAGATCATTCAAGGTATCGAACTTAATGAATTTGCTCAATCAAAAATTGCAATAACCACACAGGAATTAGAATCTGAAAGGGAAGCGGTAGCAGATTTGATAGATTAAACTTTTGGCTTCATCTGAGGAAACAGGAGTACATCTCTTATAGATTGTGCTCCTGTAAGAAGCATTACCAACCTATCAATTCCTATCCCTACCCCTGCACAAGGTGGTAAACCATACTCAAGAGCCTCAACATAGTCAGAATCGAACTCCATAGCTTCTTCGTCTCCTGCAGACTTTTGAGCCACTTGATCTTTAAAACGCTCTGCTTGATCATCAGGATCATTTAACTCTGAGAATCCATTAGCTATCTCTTTCCCTCCAATGAAAAGTTCAAATCTATCAACTTCTGAATCATCTCCATCAGTAGACCTTGATAAAGGAGAAACATCTTTAGGATATCCTGTAATAAATGTTGGATCGATCAAATCATCTTCGACAAGCTCCTCAAACAACTCGAATAATATTTTCCCATTTGATAAATTTTTAAGATTCTCAATCTTATATTTTTCTCCGATCTCCAGAAGAAAGTCTCTATTATCTAAGAGATTTGAGTCGACAGATAATTTTTGAGCTACTGAATCCTTTAACCTAATTCTGGTAAATGGTTGCGAAAAATCAAATTCAATGCCATCTTGCTTCAACTTGAAAGTTCCAAATACTTGCTCTGAAATATGCTTGAATAATTTCTCTATGAAATCCATTTGATCACTAAAATCGGCATAAGCCGTATAGTACTCCAGCATTGTAAATTCAGGATTATGCTTTGTTGAAAGTCCTTCATTTCGGAAATTTCTATTTATTTCAAAAACTTTTTCCATACCTCCAACAACCAACCTTTTTAAATATAGTTCAGGAGCTATTCTTAAATATAAATCCATATCTAAAGCATTATGATGAGTAGTGAAAGGCTTGGCAGCTGCACCCCCTAAAATAGAATGCATCATGGGAGTCTCTACTTCTAAATATTCATGACCTATAAAGAAATCCCTGATGGAACTTATAATTTGACTTCTCTTTTGAAAAACTTCTAAGCTCTCTTGATTGGTAATTAAATCTAAATATCTTTTTCTATACCTTTGCTCTGTATCAACTAATCCAGAATGTTTTTCTGGAAGTGGCCTCAAAGATTTTGTAAGCATTTCGATGGAATTAGCATTAACTGTCAATTCACCTGTTTTTGTTATGAACAAAGTTCCTTTGATACCAACAATATCTCCTAGATCCCAGGTCTTAAAATCTTCGTAGTCTCCATCTGGAAGATCATTAGATCTAACATAGGCTTGAATTTGACCCTTCATATCTTGCAGGGTTATGAAACTCGCCTTTCCCATTATCCTCTGAAGCATGATTCTTCCTGCAACAGAAACTTCTGTAGAATTTTCTTCCAGCTCCTCCTTGGACATTTGAGCATATTGATTCTTAAGATCTTGAGATAGTGAATCCCTTCTGAACGAGTTAGGATAAGCTTTATCCTTCTTTCTTAGCTCATCTAATTTAGATCTTCTTTGTTGAAGAAGTTCATTTTCTGATAGATTTTCTGTCATAAGTGTTACTTTAACTAAATATTTTCTTTTAAGCTCGCTTCAATAAAATTATCTAAAGCTCCATCAAGAACAGCAGAGCAATTCGTCGTCTCAACTCCAGTCCTTAAATCTTTTATTCTAGAGGAATCAAGTACATATGATCTAATCTGACTGCCCCAGCCGATATCTGCCTTCGATTCTTCAAGAGATTGTTTCTCTGCATTAAGTTTATTCATCTCAATTTCGTAAAGTTTAGCTCTTAGTTGAGCCATAGCTTTATCTTTATTCTGATGTTGAGATCTTTGAGACTGGCATTGTGATACTACTCCAGAGGGTTCATGGGTAATTCTAATTGCAGAGTCTGTTTTGTTTACATGCTGACCACCGGCTCCACTGGCTCTATAAGTATCTATTCTTAAATCAGCAGGGTTTATTTCTATTTCAACAGTGTCATCAACTTCTGGAGAAATGAAAATTGAAGCAAAAGAGGTATGTCTTCTACTTCCAGAATCAAAAGGAGATTTTCTTACCAATCTGTGGACACCTGTTTCAGTTCGCAACCAACCGTAAGCATAATCTCCATTAAACTTAATTGCAGCGCTCTTTATTCCTGCAACTTCACCATGAGATACTTCTATCACCTCTGTATCAAAGCCTTTAGACTCTCCCCACTTCAAGTACATCCTCATAAGCATTTCTGCCCAATCTTGGGCTTCGGTGCCGCCTGAACCTGATTGAATATCTAAATAGGCATTATTTGGATCCATTTTGTTAGAAAACATTCTTACAAATTCAAGATCCCTTAATGTAGATTCATTCTTAATTATTTCGTTAGAGATTTCCTCTAAAGCTGAATTATCTTCTTCCTCAATAGCAATTTCAGTTAATTCAATAGAGTCTTGAATTGCAGATTCCAGAACATTGAATTTTGTAAGTTCCTTCTCTATATGTACTTTTTCCTTGTTTAGTTCCTGAGCTTTTTTTGGATCATCCCAAATTGCAGGATCGCTTAATTGTTCAATGATCTTCTCAAGTTTTGCTTGCTTACTATCAACGTCAAAGATACCCCCTAAGATCTTCTATCCTTTTTGAATGATCTTTAAGGTCTTCATTTAAAGATGTAATTTCTATCATTTATAGTAAGTATTATAGAGCCTTCGAAAGAATAAATTGTTTAATCTCAAGATAATCATCCGGAAGGATAGTAAATATCTCGTCTTGTTCAAAAGCTTTTGCAACCTTATTAGGTAGTTCTGAAGTGTAACTAGGTAGTGCTTTTTCTATAGCTTCCGTAAATTTGGCAGGGTGAGCTGTTCCCATTGTTATAACTGGTTCTTCCTTATTCACAATCCCATTACTAGCTCGAACTCCTGTAGCGGTATGAGGATCCAGCAAATAATCGTGTCTTGTAAAAGTTTCTTTAATCTCTTGAGTAATTTCTTCATCATCACTTCGAAAACTATTAAAAAAACTAGCAACTAACTCCTTTTTTGCTTGGGGTATATCTATACTTTTCGCAGGAAAAGAACGCATATTTTTTGCAAGTATAGAGGAATTATCATCATATAAATTGTAGAGAAGTCTTTCAAAATTGCTGGCTACTGAAATATCCATACTAGGAGCTAAGGTTTGAACAACTCCTGTTTTAGAATAATTATTTGTAGAGAAGGTTTGATGTAAAACATCGTTTTTATTCGTTGCAATTAATAATCTCTTTATTGGCAAACCCATCTGTTTAGCTGTCCATCCTGCGTAAGCATGACCAAAATTACCTGAAGGAATTGAAAATGTTAAATCTTCTTTCAATCCAATCATCTTTAAATAAGACCAAAAAAAATAAACTGACTGTGTCATACATCTTGCCCAGTTTATGGAATTTGCCGCTATGAACCTAACCGTATCATTTTTGAAATTCTCATCGAGAAACATTTTTTTTACAATGTCCTGACATCCATCAAAATCACTTTTTACAGCAATAGGATGAACATTTTGGGATTGGGTGGTGGTCATCTGCTTTCTTTGAAAATCTGTCACCTTTCCGTGAGGATATAAGATATAAACCTCCACATTTTCGTGCCTCGAACAAGCCGATATTGCTGCCGCTCCTGTATCACCGGATGTGGCGCCTAGAACAACAATTTTTTGTCCTCTCTCTTTAGCAAAGTGATTGAGTAAGACTCCCAGTAACTGCATGGCTACATCTTTAAAAGCCAATGTAGGCCCATGAAATAGTTCCAATACCCAACGATTGTCTTCAAGCTTTTCTAATTTGACTACATCTTTCTCGTCAAAAGTACTATATGCATCTTTCAATAAGTCTAAAAAAGTATCTTCATCGATTTCTTCTTTTACGAATGGATATAAAATCTTTGATGCCAGTTGATCGAAGGACAGCTCAGACCAACTTTGTATTTCTTGAATTGAAAATTGAGGAAAAGCTTCAGGCATATACAAACCGCCGTCTGGAGCTAAACCACCTAATAATACCTCTGAAAAAGTAACTTCAGGACTTTCGCCTCTTGTACTTTTATAACGCATTATGAATTCGAAACTGTTTAATACTTTGAGCTATCTCATCTATAGAATGCAAGTCTTTAGTCATTTCAAAAGCCTTCTCATCGGTAAGAGGACCAGAAATTATAACTACGGGAACATGAGTATGATCAGCTTGATTAGCTTTAGATTCGTTCTGAATCAAAGCCTCAATACTTATATTTTTGCTTGCAAACAAAGAAGACACTTTTGCAATAGCTCCTGCCTCATTCTTGATTGTTAAATTGAAATATCGAGAGAATCCTTGCTGACTCTCTTTGGACAGAAGATTCTTGCTTGCAAAATTTTTGGATACTGGCCATCCTCCATTAGATATATCAACAATATCGGCTATCACAGCCGATGCTGTTGGTTTTGGACCTGCTCCAGGACCATAATAAACAGTTGAACCAAGACCATCGCAATTAATCTCTAATGCGTTCATTTGCATTCCAACTTGGGAAAGTAGCTGATCGTTTGGAACTAATGTTGGATAGGCACTCACAAACACTTCATTTGCTTCTATAGACCCATAAGCAATATGCTTAATTGAATAACCCAAATCTGCTGCATATGAAATGTCCTCTTGAGAAACTGACTCAATACCTCCATAAGAAACAAGCTCAAAGTTATGAGGTGTATTGAATGCTAGAGCAGAAAGTATAGATGCTTTCTGTGCAGCATCAGTACCGTCTACATCCATAGTCGGATCGGCTTCAGCTAAACCTAAATCTTGTGCTTCTTTTAAAGCGCTTTCAAAAGATGATTGATCGTCAGACATTTTTGAAAGAATAAAATTTGTTGTTCCATTCAGTATTCCAGCAAACCAATTGACTTTGTTTGCAACCAATCCTTCCCTCAAAGCTTTTATTACAGGAGTGCCTCCTGCAACAGATGCTTCAAAACCTATTTGAACATTGTGCTCTTTAGCAAGCTCGAATAATTCGTCTCCGTGAGTGGCTATTAAGGCTTTATTGGCAGTTACGATATGTTTTCCATTTCGAATAGATGTTTCTACTAAATCTTTAGCCAGATCACATCCTCCTATTAATTCAATTAATACTTCAACTTCAGGATTATTGGCTACATCCATTAAGTCAGTTGTTACATTAAGATCAAAAGATACTGCCGATTTTCCCTTGCGAGCACCTACTTGGATAACGTCTATCTTCACTCCCCCGTTGTTCTCCACAATTTCGGGTGAGTTACTTAAATTTTCTAGAACTGCTCCACCAACATTTCCAACGCCACATACGCCAACTTTAATAGATCTCATTATTTAATAGCTTGAATATTTGTTGAGTTAGACAAGAATTTTTTGATATTTCTTAAAGCTTGCCTTGATCTGTGTTCATTCTCAATCAAAGAGAATCTTACATACCCTTCACCATAACTGCCAAATCCTACTCCAGGAGAAACGGCTACTTTTGCTTCAGAAAGTAATTGCTTACTAAATTCTAGGGAACCAAGATGTTTGTGAGAGGATGGTATTTTAGCCCAAACAAACATTGTTGCTTTGGGACTGTCCACTCGCCATCCAGCGTCATTGAGACCTTTTATAAGTACATCCCTTCTGGATTGGTACATTTCTCTAATAGAATCAACATGGTGGTCTCCATGATCTAGGGCTTTTATTGCAGCAACCTGAATCGGGGTGAAAAGACCATAGTCAAAATAAGATTTTATTCTAGATAAAGCAGCTAATAATTCTTTATTTCCACAGCAGAAACCAACTCTCCAGCCAGGCATATTATAGCTTTTTGATAAAGTATAAAATTCAACTGCTACATCTTTAGCACCTTGCACCTGAAGAATTGAAGGAGCTTGATAGCCGTCAAAGCATATATCTGCATAAGCTAAGTCTTGGATGACCCAAATTTCATGTTCCTTAGCAAAAGCAACAATTTTCTCAAAAAAGTCTAGTTCGACACATTCTGTGGAAGGATTACCAGGGAAATTCAAAACTAGCATCTTAGGTTTTGGGAAAGAATTTTTCATGGCAGATTCCAACTCCGAAAAGAAATCTATATCTTCACCTATCGGGACATGCCTAATATCTGCCCCAGCTATTACAAACCCGTAAGGGTGTATGGGGTAAGAGGGATTTGGGACTAAAACAGCATCCCCTTTATCTAATGTAGCAAGTGCCAAATGGCCTAGCCCTTCTTTAGATCCCATTGTCACAACTGCCTCAGTTTCAGGATCCAGTACTACTTTATATTTTCTTTCATACCAGTCGCAAATGGATTTCCTTAATCTAGGTATACCTTTAGACTGAGAATATCTATGAGTACTGCCATCCAATGAAGCTTCTCGCAACTTCTCCACAATCTCATCTGGAGTTGGTTGGTCGGGATTTCCCATACCAAAATCGATGATATCCTCACCCCTCTTTCTAGCAGAAGCTTTTAGGCTCTGAATCTCATCAAATACATATGGTGGTAATTGATTGATCCTAGGAAAATTACTATCCATCAATAGATTCTAGCTCTTACTAGAGAGAATATTAAGTAAATCTTGAGGTGGCAAATAGCCTGGAATCATTTTTCCTTCGTCAGTTACTATAGAGGGGGTTCCTTGAACACCTATAGCATTACCTAATTTAAAATGTTTCTCGACGGGATTGTCCGCACATAGGTTTTTTTCAATTTCTTTACCTTGTTTAAGCAAGGTCAATGAATAATTGGAATCATCATTGCACCAAGCAGAGGCTATTTTTTGAAAGGATTCTGACCCTATTCCAGCTCTGGGATAAGCTAAATAATTAACTTTTATTCCCAATTCTAGGTAAGAATCTATTTGATTGTGAAACTGTCTACAATAGCCGCAATCAACGTCTGTGAAGACAAATATATTATGAATAATTTCTTCTGGCTCAAAAGTAATTAACTCTGCTGTATCTAAATTATTGATCAAAGTTTTTCTTTGATAATCTCTTCTTGCTTCTGATTTATTAACTAACCCATCCTTTGTGATCAGATAAATGTCACCCGAAACTAAGTAGTTCCCATCGGAAGAGACATAAAGAGGTTCAATTCCTTCAAAATTCACTTCAAAAAATCCAGTAATATCAGTTTCTTGAACCGATAAAAGCTCAATCTCTTTAGGCAATATTTCATTGAGCTTATTTTTCACTTCTTCTATCTCAGTTGAATCTTCAGAAGAATCAACACTGCAGCTTACTAAAAGCAAGAGAACTATAAAAAAAGCATGAAATCTAAATGTTTGTAACATATTAACCTCTTGGGTGATGCTCATTATGTAATTCTTTCATTCTATGTCTAGCTACTTCTGTATATATTTGCGTGGTAGATAAACTTGAGTGACCCAAAAGTAGTTGTACAGTTCTAAGATCTGCTCCATGATTTATTAAATGAGTTGCAAAAGCATGTCTAAGAGTGTGTGGAGAGAGTTCTTTATTAATAGAGGCTTTAACTGCGTATTCTTTAATTCTGTACCAAAATGTTTGTCTCGTCATAGACTTGCCTCTTTTACTAAGAAATAATTCGGTAACTTTGTTGTTATTCTTCAATAAATTAGGACGACTTTGAGTAATATACCTTTGAATCCAGTCTAATGCCTCTTCTCCCATTGGAACTAATCTTTCCTTTTCGCCCTTTCCTATAACCCTTATAACTCCTTGACGAAGGTTAATATTTAAAATGTCTAAACTTATTAATTCAGTTACTCTAAGTCCGCAAGCATAAATTAATTCCAACATTGCTCTATCTCTTAAACCGATGTCATCTTCTACGTCCGGAGCTTGAATAAGCTTTTCTACCTCTTCTTCAGAGAGTGTTTTAGGTAGTGAGTGACCTAATTTAGGACTATCAATACGGGAAGTTGGATTTTCTTTCAAATTATGTTTTGTAGTTAGATGAGAGTAAAAAGCCCTCAAACTTGAAAGAGACCGTGCAGTAGATCGGCTGCTGTATCCCTGTTTGAGCCTTTCTGCAAGATAGTCCAAAAGATCAACTCTATCGACATCTAGGAGAGAATCTCCTTTATACCAAAAAGAAAAAGAACTTAAATCATGTCGATAAGCAGATAGAGTATTCTTACTTAATCCTCTTTCGAGCCAAAGTTCATCAATAAAATTATCGATTAAGATATCTGATTTTCTAGTGTCTAAGCTCATAAATTCATGAGCAGGAAAGGTTTAGCTTAGTTTTTCTTTGATTCTTGCAGATCTGCCTGTTCTTTCTCTTAGATAAAAAAGCTTAGCCTGTCTCACATCTCCACGTCTTTTTACTTTTATAGAGCTTATAATGGGACTATGAGTTTGGAAAGTTCTTTCTACACCAACTCCGTTAGAGATTTTTCTAACTATAAAAGAAGATCCTAGTCCTCTTTTCTTGATTGACAACACGACACCTTCAAAAGGTTGAAGCCTTTCTCTTGTGCCTTCTACCACTCTCACATCAACAACAATGGTGTCTCCAGGAGAAAATTCAGGTATGTCATCTCTTAGCTGAGCAGACTCTACAGTTTGTATATATTTATTCTTATTCACGTTGATATAGCCTTTATTAGGTTGCGCATTCTATCAGATATAAGATCGATTATTCATCTTTAATTTCATTTAATAATTCCATTTCTAAATCTGAAAGTTCTTTCTTTTTAAGAAGTTCCGGTCTATTTTGTAGAGTTAATCTTAATGATTCTTTTAATTTCCATCTTTTAATCAGTTCATGATTTCCGCTAAGTAAGACCTCAGGCACATCTCCATAAGAACTCTTTTCTGGACGAGTATATTGTGGATGCTCCAAAAGACCTTCAGAGAATGAATCTAGTAAAGAAATTTCATTTCCGATGAAGCCCTTTAATTGTCTTGCGATGGTCTCTATTATTACAAGAGCCGAAAGCTCTCCTCCGTTAAGAATAAAATCCCCGATAGAGATCACTTCATCTACTGAAGTTTCTTCTACTCTTCTATCAATTCCCTCATATCTTCCGCAGATTATTGTTATATCCTTTTTATCTTTTAGTTCATGAGCTTTATTTTGATTAAAAACTTTTCCATGAGGTGCCACAAATACCACATGTGTGTCATTACGTGCCTTAATTTCATCTATAGTTTTAATTAAAGGTTCTGCCTGTAGAAGCATGCCCTGCCCTCCACCAAAAGGCTTATCATCTATCCTACCACTATGATTATCGCTAAAGTTTCTTGGATTCCATGTTTGAACTTCTAAGATATTTTTAGCTAATGCTTTAGAGACTAGACCATGATTAATGAAGTCATTAATCAGATCAGGAAAAATAGTCACTACATTGAATTTCATTTTTAATAGTTTTCGGGCCAATCAACTAATATGAAACCTTCATCAGGATTAATTTCCTTAATAACTTGAGGTTTCACATAAGGTAAAAGCCTTTCCTCGCTATCGACACTATCCTCGGTACTCTCAACTACAAGAACTTCATTGGACTTAGTTCCAAAAGTACCTTTCACTTCGCCAAGAATTTTATGTTCTAAGTTCTTAACTACTAGTCCCTCTAATTGATATAAGTAATATTCTCCTTCATCTAAAAGAGGAAGATCATCTTCATCAATATAAACGTCTTTATTTCTGAGATTTTCAACTAAATTTCGGTCATCACATCCAACCAGCTTTATTATTAGTCGATCAGATTTTTGTTGAATTTTATCTAGCTTAAAAGTGCTAATGTCCTCTACATGCAGTTTGTCATACAACTGTAAATTAGATACTTCTTTCCCATAGTAATGAAAATAGACAAAACCTTTTATGCCATGAGGCTTTCCTATTTTGCCTATTAGGATTTTTCGGTCTTTGGACCGCATAAGAAACTAAAGAGAATTAAGAATCTTTTTCTTTATCCTCTGATTCCTCTTCTGCTGGAGCTTCCTCTGCTGGAGCTTCTTCTGCTGCGGCTTCCTCTGCTGGAGCTTCCTCTGCTGCTGGAGCTTCTTCTGCTGCTGCAACTTCCTCTACTGGAGCTTCTTCTGCTGGAGCTTCCTCTGCTGGAGCTTCTTCTGCTGCGGCTTCTTCTGCTGCGGCTTCCTCTGCTGGAGCTTCCTCTGCTGGAGCTTCTTCTGCTGGAGCTTCTTCTGCTGCTGCGACTTC
>Ga0181585_10004321_pt1 | contig 12387 bp, 13 predicted proteins | sample 071ome_29_FD_132469 | JGI IMG/M metagenome (GOLD analysis project Ga0181585, IMG submission 132469) | Coastal salt marsh microbial communities from the Groves Creek Marsh, Skidaway Island, Georgia - 071407BT metaG (megahit assembly) | ecosystem: Environmental > Aquatic > Marine > Intertidal... | reverse complement strand
ACTTTCTAGTTCTTTTTTTGTAGATTTTAGTACATTATATTAATGAATAATTCAAGCTAATTAGGTTTGATAATTAATAGCTAAGGTTATAGGGTTATTAAAAAATAGTTAATAATATTTAAATATTAGGGGGTGAATATTTCATGGAAGGGATTCTGTTTTTTATGTAAAAGAACTCTATTCACTCCTTCACTTTGTTCCTAAGCATTGCTTGCTTTGTTATTTTTTAAATAAATTTTTACTATAATAGAGCCTCGGTTTTTTTTATTTCTTTGATAATGTTTTATTAATTTGTCTGATTTTAAAATATCTAGGATTTTTGGTGTTTCTTGATAGAGAACTCCAAATTCAGATTGGTTTGATTTACCTATTCCTGTTATGATTTCTAGTTTTTTTATATTATTATTTTTAGCAAAATATATTGATTTTTTTACTAATATTTCTGCTTCTTTAAGTGTCTTGCCATGTAAATCTAATATGAGAAGGTTGCTAGAATTATTTATGTTATGATTATTTTTTTGTTCAGGATATTGGTTGGGATTATTTAAAAATTCAGCCCAAATTTTTTGTTCTTCTTCTGGTATTTTATTATTCATCTCTATTATATATGCTTGCTTATAATAGTATTATTAGTTAATAATGGATGCAAATATTTTAAAGTTTTTATGGCAGGAATAATACCTTTTGATAAGAGAGATGGTTTTATATGGTATAATGGTGAAATAATTGACTGGCAAGATGCTAAAATTCATGTTTTGAATCATGGCTTGCATTATGGAGGCTGTGTATTTGAAGGTATAGCTATTTATAATAATAGAATTTTTAAGCTAAAAGAACATATGGAAAGATTAATTTTTTCAGCAAAATTACTTGATTTTGAGGTTCCTTATTCTCTTGATGAATTAGTGGCTTCTTGTGAAGAGATTGTTAAAAAACAAAAAGTAACTGATGGTTATATTCGTCCTTTTGCTTGGCGTGGTTCTGAAAAAATGGCAATAAGTGCTAAAGAAAATTCTATCCATACAGCAATTGCTACATGGTCTTGGCCGCCTTATTTTTCACCTGAAGCAAAACAAAGAGGAATAGATATGGTTTTTGCAGAATATAAAAGGCCTTCTCCAGATACTGCTCCCTCTGCTTCAAAAGCTGCAGGACTTTATATGATCTGCACTATCAGTAAGCATAAAGCAGAAAGAGATGGTTATAACGAGGCTTTAATGCTTGATTATGAAGGATATATAGCTGAAGCTACTTGTGCTAATATATTTTTTGTAATTAATGATGAATTACATACACCGATTGCTGATAGGTTTTTAGATGGTATCACCAGGCAAACAATAATTGCATTAGCAAAAAGAAATAATATTAAAATAGTTGAAAGAAGAATATCTCCTGAGGAGCTTTCTAATGTTCAAGATTGTTTTTTAACTGGTACAGCTGCTGAAATTACAAGAGTTAATTCAGTTGAAACTAGAGATAAAAAGCAAAAATATGAATTTCAGCTACATGATATTACTTCAAAGCTTATTTCTGCATATTCAAAGGAAATTGGTAGGGTTTAGTGCTTAGCTGGGTTTATGGCTATCACCCTGTGAAGGAGATTTTAGCTGTTAAAAAATATAAGGTTAAAAAGCTTTTTATAAAAAAATCTACATTAGACAAATTAAACTCTGAATTGCGAATTAAATTTGATTTTCCTGTTATTATTGCTGATAAAGAAAAATTCAATTCTCTTTTTTCTGATAAGGTTAACCATCAATCTATTGCTTTGCAGATTGAAGGGCAGTTATTTCATAATGAAAGTGAATTATTAAATAAAATTAATAATTTAAATAAAATAGTGATTTTAGATCAAGTTACAGATGTTGGTAATGTTGGGGCTATTATTAGATCAATGGTTGCTTTTAATATAAAGGATTTAATTATTACAGAACATGATTCTGTTTCTGATTTTTCCGTTTTAGCTAAAGCATCTGCTGGTTTGGTTTCTAGAATAAATTTATATAAAATTACAAATTTAAATAATTTAATTAATAAATTTCAAAAAAATAATATTTGGTGTGTAGGTCTGGATGGTTCTGCTAAAGCAGATATAAATCAATTACAAAAATTTGATAAATTGGCTATTTTTCTTGGTAATGAACATAAAGGTATAAGAGATTTAGTTAAGAAAAATTTAGATTTGCTAGTTAAAATCCCAATAGCGGATAATGCTGAAAGTTTAAATGTATCTAATGCGGCAGCTATTAGTTTTTTTGTTGCTAATAAATAATTATATAAAGTTTTTAAGAATAATTATTTCCCAACTTACCATATAGTTTTTTTTGCTTTTGCAAATATGGTAGAGGTTTCTATCAAAATATTTTTTTCTCTGGTTGGTATTAGCTCCTACATTTTTTATGGTATGAAAAAATTCTAATAGGTTTTTATATTCATGTTTTATTAATTGAGATTTTACTCTCAAATTTGGAATTTTTATTTCTTGTAATTGTTCTTTTAACTTATTGGTTGGGGTAAGGTTTTTTAATTTTATTTGTTTGAAATCCTGTTTTATTTCTTTAAAGCTATTTTCACCTAATGTACTTATAATGATAGGTGCACCTGGTTTTTTTACTCTTTTTATTTCTTTAAATACTTTTTTTTGATCGCACCATTGTAAAGCTAGAGATGAAATAATTATATCAAAATGATTATAGGGAAGGGGCAGTTTTTCAATATCAGCTTTGATGGTTTTGGTGTTTTTAATTTTTGCGGCTTTTGCAAGCATTTTTTCTGATAAATCAACTTGTGTAATTTCAATATCTTTAAATTCTGTATTTATTAATTTTGCTATAAAACCTGTGCCACAGCCTAAATCTAATATTTTAGCTCCTGGTTTAATATGTTTTTTTACCATAAAAAATAATTCAGAGGCTATTTCTTTTTGAATTTTAGCATAGCGATTATATTGATCTGCTGCTTTAGAAAAATTATGAGCTATTTTGATTTTATCAGATGTTGAAGTCATTAATTATTTTTTTAAAAAATATTTTTTTATTGATAAAAGCTGCATGGTTAGTTTTTTCTAGTTCTATTACTTTAGCATTTTTGAATCTAGTTGCAAAGTTTTTTACATGATTTTTATAAATTAAAAAATCATTATTAGCAGAAATAAAGGTTATGTTTGTTTTTTGCTCTAAGTTAGTTTCGGCATTTTCTTTAAGCTTTTTTAGCCAATAAATTAAGTTACTAGTAGAGTAATTATAGTTAATTAATTTTGCTTTATTTTTGCTGCCAAAATTTACAAATTGTTCAAATTTTTTTAATGTTTTATTTTTATTGATAAGTAAATTATTTGAAAATATTTGGTAATTAGTGCTGTTAATGCCATTATTTTCACATATAAAATTATAAGCAGTAGTAATGAGAATTAAGTTTTTAATATTATGTTTTTTAGCTAATTTTAAAGCTATATGACCACCTAAAGACCATCCTATAATTAAGCTATAATTCTTATTAATTGTTTTTTGATATATTTCATCTTCTTTCATATTGATATAATCAAGATAATCAGCTTTTAGATCTAAATGATGATTTATGCTGTCTGGTTTTGTTGCAAAACCAGAAATTGTTAAGATTTTATTTTGCATATTATTTTAATGATTTTCAGATGTTGCTGCAAGTGCTGCTAGTTCTGCAATTAAGTTAAAAGCATTTTTGTTATTGTTAAAATCTTCTTCATTATCAGCTGGTAAAAAACTAGTTCCCACGCTTGAATTTAGATTGTTAAATTTATCTTTAACATTATTGCTTCTAATTATTGTACCAACTGATTTGCCGTTAATAAGATATATAAGAGGTTCGGCAGGATTATTTTGATAATGATTGATAGTTTCGATGCCTTCTTGGATTAATATATTATTATTACTAACCTTATCTTTAATGATACTCATTTTATTACGGGTTTTTTTATTTATATTGAGGATTTCTTCATGATGTTTAATTGTCATGATGCCCATTCCGTAGGTGCCGTGATTAGCTTTGAGAAAAAGATATGGTTCTTGTTTAATATTATGCTGTTTATATTTATCAGTTAATTTTTTTAATATAATTTCTGCCTTTTTTGCTAATATATCTAAGGATTGTTTTTCTTTAAAATTAATATCTTGTGCCAGAGCACACTCAGTTTGAATGTAGAAAGGGTCAAAATTAAATTCTTTGGCGAATTCATTGCTAATTTTATTATAGCTTTCAAAATGATTATATTTGCTTCTTTTATACCAGCCCATTCCAGTAGGTGGGGTAATTTTTTGCGAAATATTTTGTAATATTTCAGGGCTACCAATGCTAAAATCATTATTTACGATAATTAGCTCAGGAATAAAATTATTACTAACAGAAATTATATCTTTTGTGCGAATTAAAGGCTCGATAGTAATGTTTTTACCAGTTATATCTTGAAGTGTTAGGCTGCTTTCTAATTCTGTTGAGATGGAAGCTATTTTGACATTTTTATCTAATGCTTCAAGGCACGACTTTATAATGTTTAAATTATGAAGATAATTTAAATTTCTAGTGTGATATTCTGCAATAATTAAAATATTTTTGATGTTGTTTGCTATTATTTTATGTAATTCTTCTTGAATTTTCTTTTGACTAGTAAGAGATAAATTGTTAAAGCCAGCTGGAAAAATATTTGTATCAATAGGTGCTAATTTTTCTCCAGAATAACGTAAATCAACAGAATTATATAGAAATGCTTGATTATCTTGATATTTTGAGGCAAACCATTCAGAAATGAGTTTTTTTCTGTTTATTGTTAAGTTATTCAGAAAGGGTAGTATTTTTTCCATAAGCGTTTATATTATTTTGTGTTATGGGAGGAAATTAAAATAATAAGGTTATTAATTTAGAATATAAGGCTCATGAAAAATAATGTAAATTTATTTAAAGACAAGAAAAATGGCTGATTTATTAGATAGCGCGCAAAAAGCAAAAATTAAAGAAGCGCAAACATATGATGCTTCTGCTATTGAGGTTTTAGAAGGGTTAGAGCCAGTTCGTAAAAGGCCTGGAATGTATATTGGTGGGACGGATTTAAATGCATTGCATCATTTAATTTCTGAAGTTTTTGATAATTCTATGGATGAGGTAGTTGCTGGTTATGCTTCAAAAATAGAAGTTAAATATATGGAAGATAACAGGGTGGTTATCATGGATGATGGAAGAGGTATTCCAATAGATAAACATCCTAAATTTCCAGATAAATCTGCATTAGAAGTAATTTTAACAACATTGCATGCTGGGGGTAAGTTTGGTAATAAAGTTTACCAAACTTCAGGTGGCTTACATGGTGTTGGTATTTCTGTTGTGAATGCTTTAACCAGTGAATTAATCGTGGAAGCTGTAAGAGATAATATTTTATATAGGCAAGTTTATTCAAGGGGAAAGCCAATAACAAAATTAGAAAAAATTGGTGAAGTAAAAATGAAGTCTGGAACTATTATTTCATTTGTGCCAGATGCAGAAATTTTTAAAAATAATGTAAATTTTAGTCCTGTAAAAATATATAATTTTATTAAATCAAAAGCTTATTTATTTAAAGGAGTTAGAGTTAATTGGGAATCATATAAGGAGTTTGAAGATGTTCCTATTAAAGAAAAAATTTGTTTTCAAAATGGTATTATAGATTTGTTACATGACATTTCTGATGGGCAACCAAAATTATTTGAAGAAGAATTTTCGGGCTCAGAAGCAGTTGATCAATTTGGTAAAATTGAATGGGGGGTTAATTGGCCAGAATTTACTAATGGAGAAATTAAAAGCTTTTGTAATACAGTGAGGACTCCACTTGGTGGAACTCATGAGGCTGGGTTTAGGCTTGGTATGTTAAAAGCTTTGCAAAAATTTGCTGAAATTCATAATAGGAAAAACTTAAATATTATTGTAGATGATGTATTAAGTGGTTCTGTAATTGTCTTGTCGTTATTTATATCTGATCCATTATTTCAGGGGCAAACTAAAGAAAAACTTGTATCTAGAGATGTTACTAAAAAATTAGAAGAAATTATTAAGGATAAGTTTGAGATTTTTTTAACTCATAATGTTAAAAATGCTAATTTATTATTAGATTATTTTGCTAGTAAGGCTCTTGAGAGGTTGAAAAGAAAAAAACAGCAAGAAGTAAGTCGTAAATCTATTTTAACTAAATTAAGATTACCAGGTAAATTAACAGATTGTTTAAAATCTGAAGCTCATGGAACAGAAATATTTTTAGTAGAGGGTGATTCTGCTGGAGGTTCTGCTAAGCAGGCTAGAGATAGAAATTTTCAAGCTATTTTGCCTTTAAAGGGTAAGATATTAAATGTTGCTAGTAGTAGCAAAGATAAAATAATGGCTAATCAGGAAATTAATGATTTAAATATTGCGCTTGGATGCGGTAATGGTTTAAATTATAAAGCTGACCAACTGCGTTATGAGAAAGTTATTATCATGACTGATGCAGATGTTGATGGAGCTCATATTGCCTCTTTATTAATGACATATTTTTACCAGGAAATGCCAGATTTGGTAAAAGATGGACATTTATATTTGGCTGTTCCACCTCTTTATAGAATCACAGCTGGTAAAAAAACATATTATGCTAATGATGATGCTGAAAGAGATAGAATTTTTGCTGAGTTAGAAAAAAAATATAAAAATATTGAGTTAGGGAGATTTAAAGGTTTGGGTGAAATGACACCTATTCAGCTCAAAGAAACAACTATGGACCCTGATAAAAGAATTATGTATAGGGTAGAACTTAATGCTGATAATGCAGATGATGCAGCAGAAAAAGTTAATATTTTAATGGGTCGTAAAGCTGAATTACGTTTTAAATTTATCAAAGAGCAGAATTATCTTTCTGCTAAAGATTTAGAAAATATGTAATTTAAAAAATATCAGTTAGTTGAAAATTTAAAAAGCTATTATATAATATTAATTATAACTATTAATTAGGTTTTTTATGGATTTATCACGTTTTCAATCTGCGGTAAAATCTGATGCCAGATCATATGATCTAGGATTAAGAGATTTTATGATCGGTGTTTATAATAATATGTTTATTGGAATTGCAATCACTGCAATTGTTGCTTTATTGGTTAGCTCTTCTGCTTCTTTAATGCAATTAATTCATGCTACTCCTCTTAAATATGTGATAATGTTTGCACCATTTGGCATGGTTATGTTTTTTAGTTTTAAAATAAATAGTGCAGCATATTCTACATTAAAAGGTGTTTTTTATGGTTACGCGGCATTAATGGGTGCTATGCTTTCTTATATATTTATTGTATATACTGGAGCATCAATAGTAAGGACTTTATTCATTACAGCTTCAATGTTTGGAGCTATGAGTTTATGGGGTTACACCACTAAGAAAGATTTAACATCAATGGGGTCATTTTTATTTATGGGCTTAATAGGTATAGTTATTATGTCTTTAGTTAATCTTTTTATGAAAAGTTCAGCTATTCATTTTATGGTATCTTTTTTAGCTATTATAATTTTTGTTGGTTTAACTGCTTATGAAACACAAAGTTTAAAAGCTACATATCAAAGATATGGTAATAGTGAATCAACTAAAAGAGTAGGTTTAATGGGAGCTCTTAATCTTTATATGAGTTTCTTAAATATTTTTATTCACTTATTACAATTTATAGGAGATAGAAAATAATAAATGACTAATATTCTACCTTTAGGATTTGAAAATTTAAAAGGTGCTTCCGCAAGGAAGCACTTTTTTATTTTGACTCAGCTTATAAATAAATTTCAAGTTGAAGGCTATGATTTATTTATTCCTTCACTTCTTGAATATTCAGATAGTAATTCATCTAATAATGAGTTTAAATTTGTAGATCCTTCTAATAATGAGACCATAAATATCAGATCTGATATAACTCAGCAAATTAGAAATATGGCTCAAAATTTTGCAGAACAAATTTGTTATTTTGGTGATGTTTATTATTTGCAGGCTGAGTATCAATCTCATCCAAGAAAGTTAACTCAAGTAGGCTTTGAAAATTTCTCTGCATATTCATATGAGAGAAATATTTCTGTATTTAAGTTAATATTAGATTCTTTAAATTTATTAAAAATTGAGGATCTTACTCTTGTTATTTCTTTACCTGATCTGTTTAAGCAAATTTCTAAGGATAAAAATTATAATGAAGATGAAATTTCTTCTTTAAGAAAGATTTTAACTGAAAAAAATATATCAAAAATTAAAGATAGTAAATTTAGCGATTTTAGTGATTTGGTTATACCAAATGAACAAATTGATATATTAGATCATGAGTTACTTAAAAATTATCCAGATTATGTAGCTGAAATTAAAAATATGATTAATGATATAAAGAAAATATCTAAATCATTGAAAATAATCATAGATCCTTTTGATTGTAAGCATTTTAAATATCATACTAATTTTGCTTTTACATTATATGCAAATAAAAATGCTAATGTTATTGCGAGAGGAGGAACTTTCGAAATGAAAAATGGTAAGGCAATTGGTTCTAGCTTATATGTTGAAGAGATTATGCCTTTAGTTAAGGACGTGTAATTTTGTTATTATCGTTGCTTGCAAGATTTTTATTGGCGTTATCAATTAATTCGTAATCAAACTTACTTATATAATCATTTAGGGCAGCTTCGAAAAGCTGATTTCTTTTGATTTTTGTTCTATTGCATATTTTTTCAATATTTCTGTAAGTATTGAATTTTATTTTTATTTTGGTTGAAATAAGAGGTGAATCTTTTAATTTTTTATTGAGGCCTATAAGAGCTTTTTTTAGAGACATATTAGTAATATTCTCTGAAAATTTTTGCTCCGCATCTAGCTAATTTTTCTTCTAATAATTCATATCCTCTATCAAGATGATGAATTTTATATATGGTAGTTTTGCCATCTGCAATAAGAGCCGCAATTATTAAAGCCATTGAAGCTCTTAAATCGCTTGCATTTACTTTTGTTCCACTTAATTTGCTTGGTGATATTTTAACGTTATTATCACTTATATTTAAATTTGCGCTCATTCTTTTTAGTTCTTCAATATGCATAAAGCGATTTTCAAAAATCTTTTCATATATTGTGGAGCTGTAATTTTGATTTAAAAGAGCTGCAGTAAATTGTGCTTGCATATCTGTTGGGAAACCCGGATATTCTGAGGTTTCTATAATAAAATTATTTTTTTTATTAGCCTTTAAATAAGATATTTCAATACCATTATTTTTCTTTTTTAAAACTCCTCCCAAAGCTTCAAGCTGTTCTTTTATGGGAGTAAAAATTTCTAACTCTAGATTTGGAAAAAAAACTGTTCCTTTGGTAGCTATTGTGGCAACAGCATATGATCCTGCTTCAATTCTGTCTGGAGAAATTATATAAGTTCCTCCATTTAATGTTTTTACGCCATTAATGGTTATTTCTCTGTTGCTTACAGATATTTTTGCTCCTAATAATTTAAGAAAATTAATTAAATCAATTATTTCTGGTTCAATAGCTGCATTTTTAATAACTGAAGTACCTTTTGCAATTGTTGCTGCCATTATGATATTTTCTGTTGCCCCAACAGAAATTTTAGAAAACTCAATTTCATTTCCTATTAATCCTTTTTTAGCTTCTGCAATAACATAACCATCTTTTATTTCTATTTGCGCTCCTAATTTTTCTAGAGCTTTTAAATGTAGGTCTATTGGCCTACTGCCAATTGCACAACCCCCTGGTAATGAAACTTTTGCTTTGCCATATTTTGCTAATAGAGGACCTAATACTAAAATAGAAGCACGCATTTTACTAACTATGCTATATTTAGCAGTTAGATTATTAATTGATTTAGCGTCAAAAATCATTGTTTTGCCTCTAGCATCATCACTATTACCATTTCCTCTAAATGATAATTTTACGCCAAGACTTGTCAGTAAATGTGACATTGTTGCTATATCTGTTAGGTGAGGTAGGTTTTCTAAAGTGACTTTTTTATTAGCTAAAATTGTGGCGGCCATAATTGCTAATGCTGCATTTTTAGAGCCGCTTATTTTAATTTGCCCATTTAATTTTTTTCCACCTTCTATAATTAATCTGTTAGGCATTTTTTTAAATTTTAGGGAGAGTGACACCAATTTGTTTCATATATTTACCGCTTCGGTCATTATATGATGTAGCGCAAATTTTATCTGCTTTGAGAAATAAAAATTGGCAAGCACCTTCTCCAGCATATATTTTTGCTGGTAATGGTGTTGTATTAGAAAATTCTAGAGTTACGTGACCTTCCCATTCAGGTTCTAAGGGTGTAACATTAACAATAATTCCGCATCTAGCATATGTGGATTTACCAACGCAAATAACTAATACATCTCTAGGGATTTTAAAATATTCAACAGTTCTTGCTAGAACAAAACTATTAGGAGGTATAATGCATATATCTGTTTTTCTGGTCACAAACCCATCATTAGCAAAATCTTTTGGGTCAACTATTGCTGAATCTACATTAGTAAATATTTTAAATTCATCTGAAACTCTTGCATCATATCCATAAGATGATACGCCATAGGAAATTATTCCCTCTGCTTTTTGATTTTGTTTTTGTAAATTATCTACAAAAGGTTCAATCATTTGATTTTCTTCAACTCTTTTGATGATTTCAATATCGGAAAGTATTGTCATTTTCTTATTTTAAGCAGCTTAAACATAGTATAAATATATAAAAAACCAATATATTTTTTACTTTATTTTATTTGTATAGTTCTTAAAATTATGATATTATTTTTTTAAAATTTAATTAAAATTATGAATTCTGATCAAAAAAAACTATTAAAACAAAATAAAATAGAATTATTAAAACTATTAAATGGTAATTTTATTGATGGAGAAAAATTAACAGATATGAAACAATTAGAATATCCAGATGGCAAAAATTTTTTGCATATATTATATAAGTATTTAGATAGAAATAATAAAGATAAATATACGCAAATTTTTTCAAGCCTTACAGATGAAGAGTATAAGCTATTTTTGCAGCAGGATGATAAAGGAAATACACCGCTTCATGTTTTTGCTAAAATATGTCAAAACCGTGGAGGTAATGATATGTATTTAAAGCTTAGGAATTTTCTTTTTGAAAAGTTGAAGTGTGACGTAGGTGAGATAAAAAATAATAAAGAAGAATCACCTAATGGTTTAATGCGTGTAGAAGCTATACAAAATCCAACAGATGCAATATCAAAAGGCATCACTGCAGAATTGGTGTATTTAGATGTGAATAAAGATTATGGATCATCAAGAGCGGCAGAATCAACTGGAGCGGCAGAATCAACTATACGGTCAAGATTAAAAGGAGAAGAACACTCTAGTGGTATGGGGAGGTAATATTGGTAAAATCTTTTATTTAATTTAAATTTTTAAAATATATTTTATTACTTTTTTTATCTTTATTTATTATTTTCTATTTTTCCTTTTTAAAAAATTGATTGAGGTGGGTTAACAAAAAAAATATTTAAATATGATTTTTTAGCCAATATTTATAGCTAAAAAACTAGTAAAATATTATAATAAGCTATAGAGCAGTTTTTTAACTTTACTTACCTTTGCCATTGCGATGGCGAGTTCTGCCCCAGACGGAAATGAGGATTTAAATTTACAGGACGACTAGGGCTTTCACTTTGCGCATGGGAAGGGGGGGCATCCCATACAAGTGTAGCTCTCATTGTAAAACCTCCTGCCTGTGAGCTTCCTGAATTTAGAGCAGGACTAACTCCTCTATAATGGGTTGGAGGTCCAGGGTGAGCAGGACTAGCTAATGTATAATGAGTTGGAAGTCTAAGGTTAGCAGGACTAACTCCACGAGCATCTTGTGTTTGAGTAAAATGGGTTCGAAGTATATGGTATGGGGCTTGCAGATGGGCATCTTCTTTTCTAAAAGGCGAAGTAAGATTTCTTGCAGTCTTAAGAGTTGTCTTAACCTCTAAAGGACCTAGTCGTGAACTAGGATCCACATCAGAATTTAAAGGGGCATATTGCGGTAGGCGAGGAGATGCATTATGCTCATTTTTTTTAGAAGGAGGTCTGCAGATTTCTCTTCCTCTTGGCTCATTATGATGTCCCGCATAAGCAGTTTGCTTAGGAGTCAAAGGGTCTGTGGGTCTAGTAGAGCTACCTGGATAACCCGAAGGTGCAGGGGGGTATAGTTGACCCGTTAGGAGAGGAGGTGAAGGAGGAGCAGCCATATGAGGAGTAACTCTTTTAGCAGGAGATCTAATTATTTTTTCTCCACGTCCCTTCAATGCAAAGGCTACATCATATAATAGATTTTTATATTGGCTATTTCCTATATTTTCACAAATTGAAATTATATGTTGTGCAAGTTGATTTCTTGT
>Ga0181585_10004309_pt1 | contig 12399 bp, 5 predicted proteins | sample 071ome_29_FD_132469 | JGI IMG/M metagenome (GOLD analysis project Ga0181585, IMG submission 132469) | Coastal salt marsh microbial communities from the Groves Creek Marsh, Skidaway Island, Georgia - 071407BT metaG (megahit assembly) | ecosystem: Environmental > Aquatic > Marine > Intertidal zone... | reverse complement strand
TCTCCAATTTTTAAATAACTAGCTTGCAGTCCAGCTTTAAATTCTATAATTTCTCTTTCGAGCTGCTGTGTTAATATTTTTTGCCAAGCTAAACGATGAGCTTCGCCTTTTCTAGTGATACCAATTCCTGGGATTTTAATATGAGAATAACCATGTTCTGCTATATATCTAACGTCTTCGACATATTCTGATTTGCGCATATAATTATCTCGTTCATCTAAATAATCAACAGTGACCGCAGTAATTCTGGAAGTTACCGGGGTAGATGAATAATTAAATCCATCTTCATGAATATTAGAGTTTGTAAAACACATAACTATTTCTTCTTCTTTGACTGGATTATCGTAAGTTATATAAAGTTGACTGCCACTAAAATTTAAAGAAGCACTATACAGCGAAAGTAATTGTTGAATGTAACTATATGCTTCTTGTTCAGTGTCCAAGTATAAGTTGCACATATATCTTCTTTCTTTGTATGGGTTATTTCCATTTTTTACGCCATCAATAACAGTTTCGACTTTTTCATCGCAATATTGCGCAAATTGATAAAACGACCATTTATTTATTTGCGGTTCAGTAATTCCATATTTACCCATACCATATGTATTATTTATTAGCAAGTCATATATAATCCAGGCAGGGTTACTGGTCCAATGTAAGTTATCTTTAAAACTACCATCCCAACTACCGTTATAAAATCCTATTGAGGGTTCGTAATTACTGGGTATTTGGATGAGTTTACCTTTAATTAAGTATTCTCTTTTGGGGATGCTTGGGTGATCTTTAGCATTTGTGCGAGTTGCTACAATTGCAGTGTTTGGAAAGGATAATGTATGCTTGATATATTCCGTAATTGAATGTAACTCTGTTTTAATTTTGTATCTAGCCTCAACAATTCCCTGTCTTACTGGATCCATTTCTCGAGTAGTGCGATATATTTTAATAATTCTATTTTTATAATTATTAGAGTTTGCTTGTTTTGCTAGCGGTAAATTTTCTATTGGGATATCTTTAATATAATTGTTCGTTGCGCAACCTCTGAAAGCAATAGTGTCTTTAATTAAGTCTTCTCCTTCTAGTCCGTATTCAATGTTGACATATACTTTTGCTGGCCATATTTCTCCGCTGTTTTTGACAATTTCTCCAAGTTTAACACATAAAAAGGGAAGGCTACTACAAGGCATTGTAAGTTCACTAATCACGCTTCCTAGGAGTGTTACGACTGCAGCAGCCATAACATTAGCCGCTGCAAGAGGAGCCAAATAAGACAGTTTAGCTAATGGACCTGGATTTACGGTGGCACCAGTTGTTCCAACGGTAACTTTTGATCCACCAATACCAACGCAGGGAGAAACCTTAGAGCCACCACCACCTCCACCAGCAGTGTTGGAAGTCATAACACTCGATCCAGCAGACTCAATACTAGCGGCAGCCAAATCGTTCACCACTGAGTATGCTGCGGCAATCATCAGAATAGGGCTTAAATTTAAATAAACATTACTTTCATCACCTTCATAAATATAATGTAGCTCAGGAATATTAATCGAAACTACGACATCAGAGACATTGTGGTTGCGAATAGTATGTGTGTAATAATAATCTTTACCCCCATTATTTCTTGGTCCGTATAAGGGATAATTAATCATGGTAGTGTGACAAGGATATTTAAATTCATCCATAATAGGACCTTTAGCGTTTTTGTCTAAATTAACTGTTGAAACTTTTGAGTTTGCATTGTTACCATTTAACCTATTACCAATACGAGCATCGAAATGAAATTTAGAAAAATTAAACAAACCAGTTTTGTCACGAATTGGAGTATCGTTTAAAAAAATACCGTAAGCCCAAGCTTTAGGGTCTGAGGATGCTGGGATTACTGAAAGTGATTGTTTAGATTTAGGGAAACGAATAGTAATATTGTCATATAATTCAGAATAACCTGGGTGAGAGTTTCTAAGAATTGTAAATTCCTTAAGGGAGCCGTTTAAAATTTTAACCCCAAACTCTATTGGATTCGATGAAGGTAAGGTAAACGGACTGTCAAGTAGTTCATTTTGTAAGAAACCTTTACCTTTTTGTTTAACGAAAAATTTTGAAATTTTACCAAAAGAACCAGGTTCCGAAATAAAACTAGATGCCACACCAAGTATCAAAGATTGTTTCTCCACTTGGTTTTCAGGCTCTAAAAATGATGAATCGTCATCTTCGGCACAACCTAAATTTTCAACAAAAGCTTCAAAACCATTTTCAGTCTGATGTAAAAATATTGGATCCTGTTCGGTTCGTTGAGAAAAAGAAAAACCAAATCCACAATCAATAATTTGAATTCTATTCACAGATCCCTTGTTATCAATATTAATTTTAGCTTTAAAGCTCAATAAAAGAGATTTAAGTGTTTGTTTATCCTGGCTAATTGAATGAAAATTGTGATTATGATCTCTACTCATTGCATAAACATAAAATTCGCTATTAGGCTTATATCCAGAACCCGATTCGGAGATATTGGCATTTTTAATTTTAGTAGATTTAGGGTAAATATCCAACTCTAATTGAGAACCGTTTGCGCTGTCTCCATTTACTTTTGTAACACCTAAACCCTTATCCTTTATCTGAACACTAATAGGTCTACCTGTCGCAATATGTGTAAAATTTTCACCAAATAAGTCGTTGCTTATAGTGGGAGATTTAGTGCCAGATAAATCAATAGTCTCAATTGTTACGCCAACTTTGGCTGGTTTTTCAAATTTGAATTTAGGAAAAGTTTTGCCATCTACTGTGAACGTTTTTTCGAAATTTTGAGCAGTATTTAATTGAGAATCATTTATTGATATCGGCATAATTCCAGCGCCAATGCTAGGCTTTGAAATAGTAACTTCATTCTTTTCAATATGGTGAACAAAATCAGATTCCATTTTAGAATTTAACCTTTTATCTTTATTTGGATCAAATTTGAAATTAATTTCACCATCATCTATCCTTAAATTAACAGGAGTATGACTTGAACTTTTATCTATTGATAAAGCTATACCTAAATCAGTAAAACGGGGAAGGCTTGCATTAAAAGATTGAACATCAGTGTTGTCGTCCTGTTTAGATTGGTAAAAAATTTTACCATAAACAGGTAATTCAGTAAAAGGATGGATTGGGAAAAACCTTTGTTGAGTGGAATCCCAAACAGGGTTATCTGGAACTTTCAACAAAACAATTCCTTCGACTTTACCTGACTTGTTAATTTTAGCGACAGCTTCTATAGTGGTAGGCAGAAAACTTAATGAAGTAAAAGCAAGATCAGAAGTATCACCTCTACATACAAAAATTGTTACTCTAGGATAGATTAGAGGGTTGTAATAACCCCTTTCTGAATCAATGTAATCTTCTCCCTTAATGTAGTCTTTAAATTCAATTCCACCATCTTTTAACAGTTCAACTCCATCAAAATTATCACAATTCGAACTCAACATATATTGAGGAATGTTGTTAAATAACTCAGAGGGTTTTTGTTCAGACCCGCTACCAACACCAAACTTAATGAAATGTCTACCATTAAATTCCACGGTTTTAATTGCTGGAATTAAATCTTTAACTTTATTTTTAACAGTTGTAGAAAAGCCAGTGCTAGCATTTAAATATTTACTTAAGTTTTGGATTTTATCTTTAAATATAACATTCCACAAGGCATCCTCATAATTGTTTGTGTGATATTTTGGATTATAAAGATAAGTTGCTGCTATAAATTGTTTTGTACCACCATCATTGCTTCTTCTGTCATGACCAAAATAAGCTATTCTTTCTTCTGAAGTAAATGAGCTTTGTAAATTAAAATCATCATCTGTATAGCTAAAATTTTGACCATCTGCAGTAAATGTGAATTCGATATGTGTCAAAACATGAGATCTCCATGTATTATTGTTATTTATAATTGATGCAAAAACTTCTTTTGCAGTCTTTTCCTCAGTACCTATATCCATTACAAAATTATTTTGATCAATATCAGCAAGGCTAATGTAGTCTTTTACTGTGATTTTTAAATATATAATAGCACCATTTTGAACATGTGACTTCGATACGAAGGCTTTTGCAAAAGGAATTTTAATAATTTTATCTAAATTATTCGAACCAGTGGCGGTGTTAGGATCTAACTCATCACCGTCGTAATATATTCTTGGAATAGACGACCAAGGACGACCTTCAAATGTATCTTTGTCAGAACGGGCAAGCCTAGATTCCATATATTCGATAGTTTCACTAGGAAAATCAAAGGTATCTGGATCCATAATTAACTTTAAATCTATAACTTCTGCTTGAGATTGCCTATCATCTTTTTCGGTTTCAGAGTATTCAAATTTAAAAGTTGCAGAGCTATATGTAGGATCTATAATAAATTCTTGATCTTTTGCCTCATATCCATTACCCATGGAAAAATCATATGGAGGTATTGGGTCGACATTTTCAGATAAAGCTTTTAAGTTTATAACTGTAGCATTTTGGGGAACATTGTTGAATGTAAAATTTGCTGACTGGTGAAACCTTGGGGATAATGCTAGATTTTCATCATTTGTTGAAAATGTATTTAAATCAAGGTGGCCGTATGTTGTGTCATTTAAACTTAGTGCAAATAGGTGATTGTTAGATATAATATGGTTATCAATAATTCTATCTTCATCATAAAAACTCATGGCTCCTATGTCTGCACTATTTGAAGTGGATGGAGAGTCTACATATATATAAAGAGGTGCATTTTTATCGTTCGCACGAATTGTCCCATCAAAGTTATCATAATTACTACCCTCTGAAATAATTTTCATTGTATCTGAGCCATCAAAAGATGTTAAGCGTTTCAAGTTTGGATTGAACTTAATTGATTCAACCTGTATGCTTCTAGATCCTTGAGATAAATCAGCAACATTTCCAACACGTTGTTCAACATAAGGAAAAACAGATAAACCGTTATCAAATTCAAATCCAGTAATTGGAAGAGATAATCCAGCAATAGGCCCTTCTGATAATATTTCCATAGATTGATATACAGAAAGAGATTCTAATTTTTGAAATCTCCCTCGAGAGCCAACAATCATTTTACTTGATTCTGAAGTGTAGGCATGAACTTGAGTTTGTTGTAACCGATCATCATTTCGAGCAATAGTTTCCACACAATGATCTGATCTACCTTGAGGTCGCATGTTTTCATCTACTCCGTTACCCCACACAAATGGTCTGGCTGGAGTGTCATCAACATGATCCCACTTGATTGAAGGAGATTTTGGGCTGGCATATGTTATTGAAGTTTCGCTTTCGGAGGGTCCCACTATCCTAATTTCATTAGATGATGATGATTGTTCTTTGACTGAAAGAAAATTTGCACTAGCATTTTCAGCTGATTCAATATAAGGTTTTCCCTCACCATTGTTGCTTATTCGACTTTCATAAGTTTTTCTTTTAGTATTATCAAAAGCTCCAAATTGATCGTACAATTCAAAAAAATCTTCTGTTTCAGAGCGAGTTACTAAAGTTTTGTTTTGGCCATTATTTTCATCTTTTAAAATATCAGTTTTAACGAAATCTGAATAATTTTTTGGCATAAGATAAATATCTGCATTATCATAATTATAGTCGTAATTATGTATGCTTGAACTAATTACTTTAGATCCAACACGTAATTGGCCATAAACTACAGGAATTGGTGTACCTTGCTCTATAGTATTTTCATTGTTGTTATATATAAAAGAATTTGTGGTAATTTTCTCATATTCCGGAGTGCCGTCATCTTCTATGATATTAACTTTATTCATAAAACTTTGCATCGCATAACCCATGATACCTTGACCTAAAAAGTTGCCAGCCATTGAACCAAAGTTAGCTCCAGCCGCACCTTCTATAATAGGCATAACATGATACTCCTTAGATGGCAAAGGTATGTCATAACAGTATTGTTCTAATTTATCTTGATACTCATCAACAAAAACATATTGAACTCCATTTAATGACTTATGAATGAAAAACTTTTTAAAACCCAAAAAATTGGAAGATAAACTATCAAAGAATTCTCGAATAGTAGTAACATTAAGCTTGATTTTTTCACCAAAGCTTTCTGCCATATCCCCATGTAAATGAAATGTTTTCATAAATCCTTATACCTATATACTTTATACACTTTATTTTGATCTATATTAACCAATAATTCTTTAGATGGATACATGCCTGCAGGATGATGCCAATAATGAGAATTATTATCGCAAACTGCTACATGAAACAAAGCGAAGTCTATAGGTTTAAAAACAATCAAATCTCCATGTTTTATTTCAGTTAAATCTAATGGATTGAAAAACTGCTCGATATTATTAATTAGTTTAGTATTAGAATTACTTATATCTCTAGACCAATCGTTAAATAAATTTGGTAAATTTATATTTAAATTTAAATAATAAAAATCTTTCACAAAAGTAATGCAATCTTGAAAATAAGGAATAAAGACTCTTTTAACTAAAGGTCTAGGTCTATATGATCTTGGGTAAAACAAAAAACTTTTTTTTGATTTGATAGATAAAATAAAACTTGGTAATCCGACTGAATTGGATATCTCTTTATCTAAATTACTAGGTTCAGGAGAATCAATTAAATGAGTATGAAATAGAGAAATAATTTTTTTGTCTAAATAACTTTTATAAAAGTCATAATTATTAGAGGAAAAAAAATGAGGATTAAATGAATTTAAATTTTCACAAGGTACAAATTCATAATCTGAATATGAATCATTGAACTTAAAAAAACCAAACTGCTCTAAATTCTTATTTTGTAAAGCATATTTGATAGCTTTAAGTATTGGTTTAGTATTTCCAGGTTCCTGGAAATCCCCCAAATGGAAGTCCGTTTTTATTTTCATTTTGACCAAATCTATCTCTACATGCAGATAAAGTTTTTGGGCAAGAATCAAGCACCCATTTTGAGGAATCTTTGGATGGGTGAATGCCTTGTACACTATTAGCCGAGCAGACATAAACTTTATCAACATCTCGTGTTTCTGGTAGAGCTCTAACTATAACTGCCGTGCCAGACGAATAGGTTTTAGTGGCATCGTAATCAGAAATACTTGTATTGGTAGCGGTAATTGGATTCCCATTGCCGTCTGACTTAGGGCCACCACTGTATCCACAACCAACACCATCTCTATACCTCCACTGACAAACATTAAAAACGACTTTTCTGTTTGGTATGAAGGCGTTTTCTTTCTCCAAAGGAGAAACTAATTCGAACTGAATAACATTTTGTGTTTCAGCAGTTTTTTTGTTAATAATAAAATGTTCAATAGGGAAAGAAATTCCAGTATTGACACCAAAGGGGTTTTTGTTATTTGGAAAATTGCTATCATCCAAAAACTTAACAAATGTGCGGGTACGCTTTAATGGAAAGCCAATGAAATCTTTAAAAAATTTTGCCTTCAAGCTAAAAAATGAGTCGGTGTTGTCTGCGGTTAAAGTTGGTCTAGATAATTGAGAGTCGCTATAATCAAAACCTTCAGCCTTGATTGGAATATAATAATAATCTTTGTTATTAAATTTAAGTTTTGTATGAATACCGTTTTCACCACTATGAAATCTATAGCTTTCATTATGGTCCAATAAGACAATCTCATACAAGTTAATTAGTGTCGAGGGCTCAAGTTCAAAAATTTCTTTCTGTATCGACTGGTCCATAGCATATTATAAATTAATAGGGCAAACATTCAATGAATGTTGCTTGTATAGTATGATTATCTTTATAAACAAAAGTGTGCTGCCATTCGGGGCAGTAAAAGTAAGATAATTTGCTACCATGTGGTGTTTTACCTCGATTAGAATTCGGGGCATCTTTTTTGGGGTAGTCTGATTGAAGATGAAAACCAAACTTCTTGTATCCAAGGTGGCTTTCCAAGAACAATAATATTCTTTTTGCTTCTAAATCTGATCGAGCATCAAAAGTTAAACTTAAATTATTTAAGTTTGGATTAAACCCATATTTATTAAATTTTTTATAAACTTCAGAAGCTGTACTTGCTTTATATTTTGGGGAGCTATTTATTGATATTTGGTTGCTTGGTCTAAAGTCAAACATTCTATTTTGCAATTCTCCGCCATTATGTTTGGGTTCGTATGGATAATACGAGCAATCATTGGGGCTATCTATATAGATAGAATGACGCATATCTGTGTGCTGTGTTTCTCCATTGCTGTAACTAGAAGAAGTAAAAAAACCATCAGATACATTAACGCTACTAGAAGATGAAGGGTTGATGGTAGCAGAGCTTGTTATTTTACGCGCAACATATTTTCCTGGATCATATATATAGTTTTTATCGTTTAATTGTATATCTAGAGTGCTAGATGAATTTGATATATTGGAGGATAAGTAATTAAATTGAGCGCTAATAACATCATTAAATACAGCGCTTGGTTCTACGCTAGATAAGATACTGTTTGCGACAGAAGTAAAAGTGGCTGATACTGTATTGTGATTGTAATAAGATTTGTCGTGTTTGTAGTCTAAGCAAATAAATTTATTGGATTTGTATGGATAGAATGGTTGGTAGTCAAAAGGTTCTATTCTTTTATTTGTAAAACTACCATCGCTAGAATAATTTTGTGGGTCATAATAGAATTGGCTTTGCAAAAATCCTAATAAATCATTCGCTTCATCATCTTTTATATTATTAAAATTCAAATTTAATGACATGTTAAGAGCATTAATACCCTTTAATGTTCTTTGAGATCTATTGTCTCCCAAAGTAATTGTGTTAGATAAAGAAGAAAAACTAACAGAAGAACCAAATCCAGGCAACAAATTATGTAATAAATTATAATCTGAATTGTCGTGATTTGTATTGTTTATATCCATTATTGAATTGATTGACTAATATTTACAGATCCATTAAGATAACCATTAGATCCAACACTAAGAGATTGAGAAGTAATAACACCACTACATGTGAAAGTATTTAATACATTATTAGAGTTATCTTCAAAACCTTGATAATTTAAATCTTTTAAAATAATTTTGACATTTGCTTCTTTACCGTTAAAGCCGTCAGATAATATATCTGGATTAAGGTTTTCACCTTCTACAGACAAAGAAATTGTACTAGATTGCTTGGATACTCTTTCTGGCACTAGACCCACTGTGGATTCACTATTTATATTTGGCGCCTCATACCTAACAGATCTATCAACATTCATAGAATAATTGAAGCTAACAGGATGCTCCATGTCAAAGCTAGTTGTGCCAACTATTTCACTATTTTGACCATGAGGAACGGATTGTTGGTCGTATAAATCAGAAGAAAAATAATTATCAGTTAAACCATCAACGTGACCCAAAGAACCATAAACATCAAAAGAAGCACTAGCTTGAGATACAGAGTTAGGCGACAAACTAAAAGAAAAGGATTTTAGATATACATTATCAAATGTAAAGTCGCCAAGAAATCCAGTAATACGCTCTTCATCAACAGGTGGATATATATTAGGATCAGAGAGTCCAGTGATGTTAAAAAAGTTTTTTAAATTACCTGTATTTGGGTAGAAGTTTACACTCATTTCACCTCGAACAGGGCCACTTGATACATATTTATATAAAGGTTCGAAGTATCCGCTTTGAGCTTCTCCAGTAGTAAGATTCCAATTTCCACTTTTTGAATACAAAGGAATCACATAATCATGCCCATCAGGGTAAATGTCGACACTAAAATATAAGTGCTTTCCATTTGGAAATGTAATTTTAGAGTCTTTTTCTATCTTTTTAATTGATGTTGCAAGCGGTCGAGGAGGCCCATCAGTTGGGCCTAGAGTCACAAAAAACCCTTCGTCTTGATTAAATGTTTTTGGTGTGTAGGTCATATTTTCTCCCAGACCATACTCGCAGATTTGAATAATGTTATCGTCTATCTGTCGAGATATTGATAAAGGCTGATTAACTGAAAGAGTGGCACTTTCTGCAAATATATATTCCCCCTCCTTGCCATTCATGGCAAGATATAAAGGTACATCTTCGTATGGTAAAAATTTCATTTTTTATTTATATAACCATTATATACCAAATCAAGAGTCAATAAATCTTCGCTAGATGAATTGATAGATTGAGATAATAAACGCGCTTTTTTAATTTCTATTTTTTCTATTTGATTATCATTGATAGGGTTTTTGAATTCAATAAATAAATCTTGTTGTTTTGGGGATATTAAATATTCTTGTATTTTAGTAGCTTCAGCATCATTAACATCTAAAGAGAATGCAGCTTCTTGAAAAATTGGGAACTGCCTGTCAACTTGTACGGGAAAAGGAGATCCTATTTTATATATTGGGTTTCTATCTATTCTTAATGTATAAGAAAACTCTGTTACTCTATTGGTTTGATAGTGTTCACAATTTAGGGATATAGAGCCTTGGTTGGGTATTTGAATATCTGGATGAGGTTCATTACCAGAAGCATTAATACCTGAACCAATATCTCCATAAACTACAATAGAAGTATTAGATGCTGGTATTCTACCTATACCTGCAGAAATAGAATATTCAGTGAGATATCCATCTACAAAACCAAATTGTTTATCTTGATAATGAATACTGCCACTAATTGCATTATCACCAGTATAATTTAAAATAGGATCTTCTCCAATATAATATCGAGATATATTAAAGTTGCCAACTAAATTGCCATTACGAACTGGATATTTATGACCATGACCAATAACATTTATTGGGCTTTCTTGTATTGAATAACCTCCATCTATATTTGTAACACCAGAAAGGAGAATGCCTGATAAATAGAAAGATTGTTCGTAATTTAATATTGCATTGTTATCTGCCACGCAACATACCTCCTACACGTTTTTCTTGAGCAATAACACCCAAAACGGCTTCTTTGAGTTTGCCAGCAAAAGCTTGTTGATTCATATCTCCACCATCCACACTCGCATTACCTCCGGCTGAAACATTAATATTAACTGTTACATTGCTTGAAGAAGATTGATTGGATTCACTTTTAGTAATGTCGGTCAAGTTGGATCCCCCTTCAACCATGCCGCCATCTTTCATTTTCATAGAATTTAATCTATCAAAAAATCCAGGATACTTCTTTTCTACTTTGTTGACACTAGAAGCTTTTATTACATATTCACCTTTATCCAGGAGAACAGGGCCAACTTTATCGATTCCGCCAGGTCCATAAACTTTACCACCAGAACTAAATCTTTGAAACTCGTTGTATTTTTTAGATTGTGTAATATTTGGGGATGATAAGTTATTGGGCTGTTGATTTCTGATGTTTGGCTGAAAAGTATTTAGGTAGGTATTTGCAAAACGTTTTTCATTGGCAAAAGATGACATTTGCTGATTTGTATAAGCGTGTGTATTCAACCTAGATTCAGAATTATTTTCATTTAAATTAGCTGTATTAGATGACTGATTATTATTAAAGTATGAATATGGATTATTGGTATAACTATTTACAAAACCTTTAGCAAAGGCATAGTTAGAAATTGTTTGGTTGTTTTGTAGGTTGGGTGTATTTTTATATTTCTCGATTCTATTTACAGGGTTACGATAAAGGTTGGAGTTGAATTGAGAGTGGTTAGATTGGCTAAAATAAGAATACGGACTATTGGATCTCATATTAACTGAGCCACCCTTAGCATAGTAAGACATATTTTGATCGTTGTGCTGATTACTGTATGCGTTTTCTTGAGATTTATTACTGTTAAACTTTTGATTATTAAAGTAAGAATATGGGTTATTTTCGTAGGTATTCGTGGAGCCACTTTTAGCGTAATATGACATTATTTGGTTGTGGTATTGACTATCTCTTACATTTTGTTGATGTCTAGCATTATTAAATCTTTGTTCATTAAAGTAAGAGTATGGGTTATTCTCATAAGAGTTAACCGAACCACCTTTAGAATAATAAGACATTGCGCGATTATTAAACTGATTGTCGTACAAGCTTTGTTGATACTGGGAATTATTAAAACGCTGATCATTGCGATAAGACATATTTCGATTATTATATTGACTACTTTGTGATTTGTTGTAATCGAATTGTTGATCGTTGAAATATGAATATGGACTATTCTGATAGGTGTTTACTGAGCCACCCTTGGCATAGTACGACATTCTTTGGTTGTTGTATTGATGCTTGTCGGCATTCTGCTGTACTTGATTGCCGTCAAAACGTTGATCGTTGAAGTAGGAATACGGATTGTTCTGATATGTGTTTACTGAGCCACCCTTGGCATAGTACGACATTCTTTGGTTGTTGTATTGATGTTTGTCGGAGTTTCGATGTACTTGATTGCCGTCAAAACGTTGATCGTTGAAATACGAATACGGACTGTTTTGGTAGGTGTTTACTGAGCCGTCCTTAGAATGATGAGAC
>Ga0181585_10004301_pt1 | contig 12409 bp, 11 predicted proteins | sample 071ome_29_FD_132469 | JGI IMG/M metagenome (GOLD analysis project Ga0181585, IMG submission 132469) | Coastal salt marsh microbial communities from the Groves Creek Marsh, Skidaway Island, Georgia - 071407BT metaG (megahit assembly) | ecosystem: Environmental > Aquatic > Marine > Intertidal... | reverse complement strand
CGAAGATATCAAAAAAGTTCTGGTAAAATCTAAGGAAAAAAGTGAAATAACTAGGATTATTAGAAATGAAGTTAAATATCTTTTATTTAATTTAAATACTTCTGAATTTAAAATTGGTATCCAAATCCACATAAATAAACTAACAGCCCCTATTAGCGGATTAGTTAAAACATTTGCAATGATTCGTTCAAAATTTTCAATTATAAATTCTGCTCTACCTTGATATTCACCATATTGAGACAAGTAGATAAAATACATTAAATAACCAATAAAAAATAAAAAATAGTGTTTTATATTTAACTTAAAAATTTTTAAATAATATATCAAAAATAAATAAATTAAAGCAATTTGTGCATGAGAAAAAATTAGCACCAAACTAATTAAAAAAAATGCCTGATAGCGATTGTTGTAAAGAATTAAAATAATAATGGAACCAATTGTGTAAGTGTCAGGTTTACCCATCCAAAAGTACATAATTAAAAAAAATGGAGTTAGAAATAATACATCAAGAAATATTGATTCTTTAATATTTTTTTCTAATAGATAAAAACTGATTAATAAAAAAAAGTAACCACAGAATACAACAATCCAATAAGTCAATGTTGGATTTTTTAAAATAATATTTAAAAAATAACCAAGGATAAATTGTATTGGACTCTCAATAAGCCATTCATTTTTTGGAAGTTGAAATGGCTCAAGAAATAGCTTTTGTGACTCTGTTCTTGAATACCAATTAACTCCAAAAAATATAGTAAAAAAAGGTGTTAAGAAAACTAATTTTTTAGTAGTAATCATCGATTTAATTTTAACTTAAAAAATTATATTTCTTATTTCTGAATTAAAATAAACTATGTCGAAAAATATAAACCATATTATTCCAGCTTCTGGAAAAGCAACAAGATTGTCTGGAATACCAAAATTTTTACTCCCAATACCTAATATGAATAATCTAATTTCTTTTCATTTAAGTCTTTCAGAAAATAGTAAAAATTTTAAAAATATCAATATTGCTACTAATTCTTCTTTTTATGAAATAATTAATAATTTAGAAGGTCTAAATTCGTTTAAAAAATTACAAGCAATTGAAGTATTAAATACTAAAACAATGAATGAAACAATTAACCATTTCAGATATATTGATAGTGAGTATTTTTTATTAACTATGCCTGATACTTTCTTTACTGATAGAGAAATTATAAAAAAAATGATACATGAAATAGAGACAGATCAGAGCTTAGATTGTGTCTTAGGGTTGTGGAATATTAAAGAGTCACAAAGAATAAAAGTAGGACAGTGCAAAATAAAAGACAATATAGTCGTTGAAGTAATTGATAAAAATCCTAAATATAGATTCAAGCACTTATGGGGTTCAGTCCTGTTTAGAAAAAGCTTATGGGATTTTATAGATTCAAATGATCCACACATTGGGTATAGTTTCAACCCTGCTATTCAAAGTGGTCTAAAAGTAGGGTATGCTATTGCCAGTGGTCACTACTATGATTGTGGAACAATCGAAGAGTACTGGGATATGGTTAGGGAAATAAAATTTTAAATAATTCAGCAAGTTTTAAAATAATCGTACCAATTTATGATGAGTTTGATAACTTGAAAGAGTTTATCGAAATCTTACAAGATAAAAATACAGATTTATCCAGATTTCTATTTATAAATAATGGAAGTTTAGACAAAAATATTACTGATTTACTTGTCAAAAATTCACTAAATTATATAACTTCTGAAGTAAATCTTGGATTGGGTGGCGGAATCAAACTTGGTATATCAAATGTAACATCAAACTATGTATGTTGGATGCCATGTAATTTAAAAGTAAGCCCTGTTGATGTACTAAATTTTATACAAGAAATTAAAGTACCGAAAGAGAATAGTTTATATAAAGCTATCCGTTCAGAAAGACCCCTTATTGACAATGTTAAAACCTTAATCTTTAGTTTTGTACAGTCTTTACTGTTAAATTCTTACATATATGACTCTGGAGGAACCCCTACTATGGTTCATAGAAAATTTTTCGAAGATTTTGATAATTTTCCTAATGATTATACGTTTGAGACTTACGTTATGCTTAAAGCAAAATACTCAAATTTTAAAATCGAGAGGTTAAGAGTTAAGTATGGAAAACGTAAATATGGTAAATCTCATTGGCAAAATGGTTTATTAACTGAAATAGAATTTATAAAAAATATGTATACATCTTCAAAAAACTGGAAATTTTAATACTTAAATTACATTGACTTCTTCAGTCTTGGTAAAGTTTTAATCAATATTTTCAAATCAAGTAATAAACTCCAATTATCAATGTACTTTTTATCCCAAATAAACCATTTGCCAAAATCATCAGTCTCTCGATCATTTATTTGTAAAAGACCTGTGATTCCTGGCATAACACAAAGACGTATCGTTTCCTCTTGTTTGAAGTGCTTTAAATCATCACTGAAAAGAGGTCTTGGCCCAACCAAAGACATATCTCCTTTTAAAACATTAAACAACTGAGGCAGTTCATCAAAGCTATAATTTCTAATCCAATTAAATTTTTTAATTATTCTTGGATCATTTTCAATTTTAAATAATGGTCCTTTTCTTTGATTGCTTTCTAAAAGATTCTCTCTAAGAAGGTGTGAGTTTGGTTTCATTGTTCTAAATTTGTACATTGAGAATGGAATGCCGTTTTTGCCTATCCTCTCTATTTTGACAATTGGTGAATTCCAGTCATTGAGGTAAATCAATATATATAAGAATATAAGGATAGGAGATGTAACAACAATCATACCTATTGAAATAATCAAATCGGATATTCTTTTTAAAATCAGTTCAATACCTTGTTGAGCGTTTGAATTTATAAAATATACTGTTTTGTCATCTTCAACAATAGTTTTGAGGGGAAATATACTCTTGAATGCTTGATCTGAATTTGCATATATATAGATTGGTTTTTTTAAATTGAATAAATTTAAAATAAAGTCATCTGTTTGTTTTCCAAATTTATTTACATTTAGCACCACAAAATCAAAAGATATATTTTTTTGTAACTTCAGTAAAGTAGAGTAAATATCTTCGTTGCTTTTAACTTGTCTTTCATACACTTTATTTTTATCCAAAAAAATTGATTTCATCGTAGTTATTGATTCTCCACTTAAGTCTTCGCTTAAATATATAAATTTTTCTGAAATTTTTGAATTAATTATCTTAGAGAATACACCGCCTGATCTAAAAAAAAGAAATATAGATGGAAGAAAAAAAATAAAACCTATAAGAAATAATCTTGATGAGTTAAATATTCTGAATGCATAAAAGAAGATAAATGTAAACGTTGTGGTATACCGAAATAGTTTTAAGTATATAGTTTGTATATTTTCGTCATAAAATTTTGGATTATTAAACCAGTAACTAGAAAAAATTAATAAATTTAAAAATATTGCAAATACTAAATAAAAGATTATTTCAATATTGTTGTTTTGTAACTGTAAATTTAAGAATCTTTCGAAGTCATTTCCTAATTTTTTTATGTTTTCTAGATAATTTTTTTCAACAAAAAGAAAGTTAACTGAAAGAAATTTGAATATAAAATACGTAGATATTGTTGAGCTAATAAAACGTATACTCTCTTTTAAAAAATTTTTTTTGACCATAGTTCAATCCTAAGTATCGTAATTATAATAAGGGTTTGTTAATGAAAAACAAACTTTATATTACAAACATATTATTTATTCTATTTCTGATTGTTTTATCATCATTTAGCTTATTGCTGTTTAATCCCCAAATTACAAATGAAGCGTTCACTGAATTTGAAAAAAATCAATACCCATATATTGATAGTGCGTGTAAAAATACTAAGCAACTGATAGTTGATTATGTTAATGAACTAGACAATGTTATTGGTTCAACAACTTTAATTAACTTTTATGAACATCCAAGCAAATTTGTATGCCATGGTAGACCGGTAATTTCAAATGCGAATTATGAATTTCCAGTAGCTGGGGAACAAAGAGAGATTGCAGTAGGTATTGGAACAAATACAGATATTGATAACTTACAGTTTGTTGGTCGGTGGTGTTTAATCTTTTTTATTCTTATAAATTTATTTAATAAATTTAAAATGATAAATATTAAATTAGTCAAGTTAGATGTAAAGACATTCTTAATTTTTATTGGAATTTTATTTATATACAATGTTTTTGTATTTTCTTCGATAATAAATGCCTTATCAAACATTAGTTTGCAGTTGATAATAGGAAATTATCTAGTATTTCTAATTTATAAAAATTTTGAATTTGAAAATTTTTTTAAGGCATTAATTACTATTTCTATATTTCCTTTGTTTTTTAGTGATAGCAATTTAACTTTTTTTTGGCTTTTCTTGTTTACGTCCATAAATTGTTTATTCGAAAATAAAATAACTATAAATAAGAGTCTAATTGTAATTTTCTCTATTTTGACTACATCCTATATCTTCAATATATCGCAATTTGTATTTGAAAAATCAAAAAGCTACAGTGATTGGATTCTCTTTTCAAACCATAGACATAAGGGTGGAATTGTTGATATTAATAATGGCGCACAGAGTCTAGCCTATCTGATAGATTTGATTGTTTTAGTCTTTATTTTTTATATTATGTTTAAAAACTTTAAACATACAGATTCTTCTTTAGAAGAATCTGTCACTGATAGCTTGATATATGGTTTTATAATTTGGTTCTTAGGTTACTTTGTTTCACAGGTTAACCCTATCTTAAATTATGCAATGCTGAAAATTTTTGGTTTAAATGAAAATATTGACACCATAGCTTCAGTTCAACCAGATGGAATCAACTGGAGAGGATTAACGTCTAGTCATGAATTAACAGGCTTCTGGCTGTTAATCATTTTTTGTCTATTAGTAGGTAAGTTGCTGAAATCAAAAAAGTTAATATATTTATTTCTTTTGGTGCCAGTTGCATTTTCAATTTCTTGGAATTCACAAAGAACAACTTTGATTCTTGCTGGAATTTTTTTGATTTATTTGTTTTTAACCTCTCGAACTAATCCAATTTATTTACTAATTGTTTTTGTGATTGTTTCAGGAATTATAGTTTCAAATGAATCAACATCTGAGAGGTTTTTAAAAAGGATAAATGATATCAATTTTGATTTCACTATCTCAAGTTCCCTTCAAACAAAGATTGGAGATACATACAAAAGAATTGAAAAATATGATTACAGTTTTGAAGAGAGAAAATACAACTTTAATGAATTAAACCACTACTCAGAATTTTTTGAACTCGAAATTGGTACCAGTAATAATTTTGTAGTTAATAGTGTAGGAATATTAATAAAATCTTTTGGGAGAGAATACCAGTGGTTTAGATTTTTACATTTTACAGATTTTACACAAAAAGAATTACTAATAGGTAATGGGCCTGGTCAAAACCATCAGTTGCTCGTTGAGATTATTGAGAAACCACACTCTTTATATCTTTCTACAATTTTTCAATTTGGAATTCTCGGGGTTTCTATATTAATTTCAATGTTTTTGGTTTTATTATCTAAATTTCTAACAAACCCAAAAAACTATATTTTTTTGTTAGGTTTATATTTCTTTATTGTTGGAATTAAGGCTGAAATGATTTTTACCCACAATCAAATTGTATTTTTTATAATATTTATGTATCTTTGTTTTTTTTCTGAAAGGAATAAAGAAGAAGGTATAAAAAAAACTTAGGAATTATCTTTACATAGCGTCCAAATAGTCTTTTTGGATCTTGTATCAATCTAAACAACCATTCAAGAGACATCTTTTGTAAAATTTTTGGGGCATATTGAATTTTTCCGACTGAATAGTCAAGTGCCGCACCAAAGCCAATCATTTTTAAATTGCTAAATTGTTTAATTTCATACATTAATAGATCCTGTGTTGGGGTTGGTAAAAAAATTAAACAATACTCGGCTTGATTTTCTAAAACAAATTTTCTTATTCTCTTCAAATCATCCGAATTATTGATGTTTATAGATGAAGTATTGGCGGTAACATAATTTATTTTATTAAATCGGTCGGAGATAAGTTCTTTAAATAAGTTTATTGACTCATCTGAGCCCCCTATTGTTATAAGAGAAGAATTGCTTTTATTAATTGATTTTAAAAAGTCAAAAATAAATTCTGGTCCTGTAATGCGTTTTAAATTAATTTTTTTAATAATTTTTCCAAAATAAACTATTGGCATCCCGTCAGGTACATTTGCAAAAGAGTTTTTAAAGGCTAAGCTTATTTTTTTGTTTTCATAAGATTCAATTAATCCATGAACACTTGTAACGCATATGTATCCATTATCTAATTTTTTGAAATGTTCAAGTAGTACGTCTTTATTATTTTCATATATATCTATACCTAATATCTTCATATAATAAATACTAATATGAAAGCTTTAGTTTTAGGGGCCGGTGGTTTTATTGGTTCTCATATGGTCAAAAAATTAAAATCAGAAGGTTACTGGGTAAGAGGTGTCGATTTAAAATATCCTGAATTTTCTGATACACATGCTGATGACTTTATAATTTATGATTTAACAGAACAAAATAAAATTAATGAAATTTTAACTATAGAAGATACATATTTTGATGAAATTTACCAATTCGCAGCAGATATGGGTGGTGCTGGCTTTATATTTACCGGAGAAAATGATTCTGACATAATGTATAACTCTGCTTCAATTAATTTAAATATTTTAAAAGGACTTGTATCACAAAAGATGAACTCTAAAATCTTGTATTCAAGTTCTGCATGCATTTACCCTGAAGAGAATCAGCAAGACCCAGAAAATCCGAACTGTGTAGAATCTTCTGCATACCCAGCAAACCCAGATTCTGAGTATGGTTGGGAGAAGATTTTTAGTGAGAGATTATACAATGCATTCAATAAAAATTATGGCATAGATATACGGGTGGCAAGATATCACAACATCTATGGTCCAGAAGGAACGTGGGATGGAGGAAGAGAAAAAGCTCCAGCAGCAATTTGCAGAAAAGTTGCTCTTGCAAGTGAAAAAAATAATTTTGAAATAGAAATTTGGGGAGATGGTAAACAAACAAGATCGTTTTTATACATTGATGAATGTATTGAAGCAACAAGGTTATTAATGAATTCAAATTACAAAGAACCAATAAATATTGGTTCAGAAGAAATGGTAACAATTAAAGAATTAGTTGAAACTACAGCTAAAGTCTCAAATAAAAATATTGTAATTAAGTATGTAGATGGTCCAACTGGTGTAAGGGGAAGAAATTCAAATAATGACTTGGTTAGAAAAAATTTAAACTGGGATTACAAAATGACTCTTAAAGATGGAATTGCTAAGACTTATGAATGGATAGATTCACAAATTAAAATATCTTGGAAAAGCTAATCATTTCTTATTTTGCTTATTGCATTTTTTAAAAATTCTGGAATCAAGTAAATTAACAACAAATTTGGATATAGCCACCATCGACTTCCATATTCAGCAGTAAGCACACTAAGTAATATATTTAAAGTGAAAATAGAGATAAAGACAAAAGAGTTTTTTTTGTTTGAAAAAAATATTAGCAAAAGTAAGAAAGGAAAGTAAATAAATAAGCTTGTAGGAGAAGTAATTTTAAATACCAATTCTAAGATTGGTCTTAATACATAAGTTAAAATTTCGTTACTAAATATTATTTCTGGTACGGACCCTTCTTTGTTAAATAGTGGATTGAATATAAAACAATTTTCAAAAACACAATCACGAGAACCACTCCCGTATAATCTTGATAAATTATCACTTATAAATCTGAAACCATCTTTGCTAACAAAAAAAACTAGATTTTCGATTAATGAATTTGATTTTATCAAACCATCTCCAGATAAATTTACTGAAACTATTGTTGCAAAGGCAAACAAACCATTCATTATGTAGTTGTATAACATGTACAAAAGTGAAATAACTGTGAAACCAAAAAAGTAAAATTTAGTTTTATTTCTTTCGTTTATCAACAAAAAGAGAAAAAATACTGATAGATTAATTACACCTATTGGCCTAATTAAAATACTCAATATTGCAAAAACAAAACTCAATTTATATTTATTTTTAAATAAGCAATATAAAAATATGGAAGAAAAAAATAAATATGGAATTTCACTTATGATCAAAAATGAAAGTTCATAGTTGTTTGAAAGTAGAATAAAATACCCCAATCCGACCTGATATATATTTCCAAATTGATTCTGAGCTAATTTTGAAATAAAAAATATTGCTAAACTGAAAATCAATAAATATATATATTTTGATTCATAGTAGAAATACGTATATAAAAATGCTGATATTACTGGTTGTCCAATAGGCCACTGAAGTATAGATAGTCGATCACAATCTAAAGCTAGCTTTCCACATTCAAACAAAGTAAGTCCAAGATTTGTATAAGTAGAGGAGTCTGGTATCAAATTCCAGTAATAAGCTGGTTCAATATAGCGAATGTTTAAAAATTGAAAAACAAGAAATAAAACAATATAAGGGGCTGGTCCGCTTTGAATATTTATTTTTTTTAAAATTGTAAATCCTAAAATAATTACATTAAACAATATAAAAATGAGTAGAAAAATGAAGCTAACATCAGATGTTAGGTCTCCTTTGAAACTTTCCATATTTTTATTTCTTATTAACCAAGCATTCAAAAGTAGATAGTTCAAAAGCATGCTGGGAAAAACTGGGTATCTTAAATTGTGGTTTCTATTTTTCATTAAATATATCTTTTTATTTCACAGTAATTTTATTTATAAAGTTAATATATCATTTAAATGAGTATTTCTTACTAAAATTACATCATGATTGTCGGTTCTAAAAATATAATCAAGATTTTGACAAAAATTCTTAGTAAATATGATATCAAGGAAGAAATACGACTTTCCTATACAGACTTTCCTGACTTTGATATTCAATGTAATAATTTAGTAAAATATGCCAATAACAAAAATATTGATACCATTGGTTCGGAAATTATCAGTGAACTTGAAAATGATAAAGATATTGAAAAAATAAATATTTCAGATAAGTTCTTTGTAAATATAAAATTCTCAAACAATTTTTTGTATAAGTATTCATTTTTTGATATAGAATTTCTACAAAAAGAAGAAATCAACATCTTAATCGATTATGGTGGACCCAACATTGGTAAAGCTCTTCATGTTGGTCACCTTAGAACATTAAATATTGGGAGATCTCTATACAACACCAACAAATTTGTTGGAAACAATGTAATATCAGATATTCATTTTGGTGATTGGGGTATGCCAATAGCTCAAATACTAGCTTATATGGAAGAAAACGATATAGAAATAGATTCTTTACATGCAACAGATTTGGAACAAATTTATCCTGATGCAAATAAATTATCAGCGGAAAATAAGATTTTTTATGAAAAAGCCAAGAATATATCAAATGAATTAAATAAAGAAAATAATGAATATAAAAATAAGTGGACTGCTCTCTACACCCTTTCTGTTAAAGAAATTAAGAAGCTTTTAACGAGACTGGGCCATGATTTTGATTATTTTTATGGGGAAAGTGACGTAGTTAAAGAAACTGAAATTGTTTTACAAAATGCATCTAGTAACAACTTAGTTCGAAAAGATGCTGGTGCCCTTGTGTCGACTGAAAAAGTTGATCCACCAATTATTCTCGTAAAATCTGATGGTTCTTATCTATATTTAACTACCGATCTGGGAACTGTGTATTTTAGAGAACAGAACTTTAGTGTAGATAAATATCTATATGTTGTGGATCTAAGACAGTCCAATCATTTCTCACAGGTATTTTCTACCGTAAAATATTTTCAATTATCTTCGAAAGAATTTTTTCATGTGTCCTATGGAACTGTAAATGGAAAGGATGGTAAACCTTTGAAAACCAGAGATGGTGGAACATATAAGTTAGAAGATTTATTTACAGAGATATACAAACAATTAGAGCTTCACAATAAAGATTCAGAAATTATTAGTTGCTTAACAAATTCGGTTTTAACTTACTCTGATTTGCTTCCAAATAGAAAAATAAATTACCAATTTGATATTGAAAAATTTACTGATATTAATGGTAAAACAGCTATATATCTTCAATACGCACAAGTACGTGCTAGAAAGTTAATTGAGGAAGCTGAAAGCGTATATGACATTCAAGACTTGATTGATTTAAATGCCTTTGAGAGAGATCTTGCAATAAAGCTTACAAAATTTACTAATTATATCTCTATAGCATTGGAAAAGTATGAACCTCATCATCTTGCTGAATACACATACGATTTAGCAAAGAGTTTCAATACTTTTTATTCAAATTGTAAAATATTTGCCGAAGATGTTTCTGGAGAAGATAAACAAAAAAGAATGTTCTTAGTCCAAGCTTTCCATAAAACTATTCAAGATTTATTTTTTTGTTTAGGCGTTACACCTGTTAAGGAAATGTAGAATTTAAAGAAATAACTGTGAAGAAAGTATCCAAACAAACAATAACATTGCAAATCCATAGTTGTCTATGGTGTTAAATTTTCTTGAGACATTATTAAGAACAAAAAGTGTTACTGGCATAACTATAAACCCAGAAAACGAAACTGAACGAGTTATAAATTTTAGATCGCTAATTACTTTGTTTTCTACCTGAATTAAAGTTTGAAAAATCAATAGAAATAAAAGAGATATAAATATAATCCCTACTATATTCACAATCATTTCATTAAATGCAGCGTTTTGTACTCTTGATTTACTAAAGAATTCAATTGGTAAGAACAGTACAAAAATAGAGATAAAGAATACGATTAAACCCCAAAATAATGACTCTCCTGCCCAACTTGTAGGTGAGTTTTCTGAGTTTAATGTATAAATTAAATAGACAGAATAACCAAGAAAAAGCGATCCAAGAGAGTAAAAATATAGAGCCAATATTGATGACAAGTTTTTTATGCTAAGGGATTGCTGTAAAAATTGTCTCTGATTATTCATACTTGAATATATTAATGTAATTTGTATTAAAATATTAACTAAATATGCAATTATTAAATACTCCGAACCCTAATGCAAAAAAACTATTAATTAAGCATGATCAAGTTACTGGTGAAAATTTAAATTTAAAAAATTTTCAACCTGATCAAATAGAATACAAACTTTTAAATTTAGATGGTATTGACTCAATATTTGTTGGACCTGACTTTTATACATTGTTGAAAAATAATGATTCAGATTGGAATGTTGTTTTAAAAGACATTAATACTATTCTTGATAAAATATAACCATGGAAACGTACAATAGTGATCCAAAACCGGGAAGATTAATTTTACCACTGGTATTAATTGGCATGATTGCTACAACTTACACATTTATAAACAGAGTTGCAACAAATAATGAGATTGATTTAGTGTCAAGTGACACAACTACAACATCTATGACTGAAGAAGTAGTAGATACAACAAGCTCAACTACAACTACAACCATTCCAGAAGATGTTGTAAATTATCTTGAGGAAATTACTGGTGAAAAGATTCAAGCAATTGAACTAGGGAAAAAAGTTCTAGAAACTAATCAACGATGGGATGATAAATCAACTACATATCAAGAAGCTCAAGTAGAATTTCAGGAATTTATTGATGATTTTGCTAGTTTTGTAGATATATTCACTAACCCTGGACCTCCAAATGCAAACTCTTCATTAGTTTCAAGTCATGAAGAACTAACTATTCTAGTTAACCTCATTGCAGATGACACATTAGAGCTTCTTGAAGGACTTACCGCACCAGACACTGGTGAAAGAAGATCTGCTGCACTAGAATCCTTCAATAGTAATTTGGATCTTTTTATTGATAAAGTAGAGCAAGTTGTTGCATCAGCAACTTCTAGCTAGAAGCTGCTGAACAAACAGTATCAATCATCAACATAGCAATCACATAAGGATCACCATTCGCATTAGGCCTTCTGTCTTCTAAATAACCTTTTTTATCTACTTCAACTTGCCAAGGAATTCTTATTGATGCTCCTCTGTCACTAACTCCATAAGAGAAAGTGTCAAAACTTTGAGTTTCATGGTCACCTGTTAGCCTGTCTTCAATGTTTGCCCCATAGTTTTTTACATGTAAATCAGCATTTTTACCAAGAGCTTCGCATCCTGCAACAATCGCTTCGAAACCTCCATCTTCTCTCATTTGTTTAGTCGAAAAGTTGGTATGCATACCAGCACCATTCCAGTCACCCTTTACGGGTTTTGGATCTAGTGTTGCAGAGATATTCCAATCTTCAGCAATTCTATAAAGCAACCATCTAGCAACCCAAATTTGGTCACCAATGTCTGGTGCTCCAACAGGTCCAATTTGAAACTCCCACTGCCCAGGCATTACCTCTGCATTTGTACCAGAAATACCTAATCCTGCT
>Ga0181585_10004296_pt1 | contig 12413 bp, 15 predicted proteins | sample 071ome_29_FD_132469 | JGI IMG/M metagenome (GOLD analysis project Ga0181585, IMG submission 132469) | Coastal salt marsh microbial communities from the Groves Creek Marsh, Skidaway Island, Georgia - 071407BT metaG (megahit assembly) | ecosystem: Environmental > Aquatic > Marine > Intertidal... | reverse complement strand
TTTTTTTAAGCTTTAATATTTCTTTGGCATGAATTTCTATATCAGTAGCTTGCCCTTGAAAGCCTCCTGATGGTTGATGAATCATAATTCTTGAATTCGGCAAACTGTAACGACAACCTTTTTGACCAGCAGTTAAAAGAAGCGAGCCCATTGAAGCTGCTTGACCAATACACATTGTAGAAACTTCAGAGTTAATATATTGCATTGTATCGTAAATTGACAATCCCGCTGTTACAACTCCGCCTGGAGAATTTATATACATATAAATTGGCTTGTGAGGATCTTCAGATTCTAGGAATAAAAGCTGAGCTACTATCAAGCTAGCCATGTGATCTTCAACCTGACCAGTTACAAAAATAATTCTTTCTTTTAATAGCCTTGAGTAAATATCAAATGATCTTTCTCCGCGAGCAGTTTGCTCAATTACCATCGGTACAAGGGTATTAGTGAATTGGTCTAATATGTCCATTTATTTTCTCCTTAGGGTTGTCACAATGATAAGTGACAAAAAATAAATTTAAATGGTTTTTTTAATTATCATAAATTTTTTTGAATTGCTCCATAGTAACTTCTTTTTCTTTAGGAGCTGATTTTTCTATTATGTAATTAACCACTTTTTCTTCAATTATAGGCCCTTTTAAATGCTCTAACATTTGAGGGTTACCTTGATAAAACTTCATAATATCCTCAGGATTGCCAGGATAATTAGCAAATTGAGCCTGCATGGATTCTCTAATCTCTTTTTCAGAAACTGAAATTTTTTGCTTTTCTGCAATATCAGATAAAATCAAACCAGATTTAACTCTTCTTTTAGCGACTTTTAAATTATCTTTTTTTGCTTTGTCAAAATCTTTAGATTTTTCTTTTTCAGCCTCTTCTTCAGACTTTAAATTATTATCTCTTAAAAATTGTTGATTTAATATATTAAATTCTTCATTAACCATTGATTGCGGCAAATCAATTTTAACATTAGATTCAATATGATCGAATAATTCTTTTTTATATTGATTTTTTGCCTGATCAGCAAAATATTTACTGATATTTTCTTTAATTTTGCTTTTTAAGTCAGCAATATCTTTTGCTCCATGCTTTTTAGCAAATTCTTCATTTAACTCAGCTTTAACTGGCTCTAGAACTTCTTTTACTTTAACTTTAAATTCAGCTTTTTTACCTTTAAGCTCTTCTGAATGATATTCTTTTGGGAAAGTAACTTTTACTAATTTTTCATCACCTGCTTTAGAACCAATTAACTGTTCTTCAAAATTATCTATGAAGCTCTTACTTCCTAGAACTAATTTATGATTCTCTGCTTTTCCACCAGCGAATTCTTTACCATCAACAGAACCAACATAATCAATTAAAACTGCTTGATTCTTTTTTGCCCGCTCTTTATCTGCTAATTTTTTAAAATCCTGTTGTTGGCTTTGCATTACTTCTAATTGTTTAGTAACTTCTGATTCGGGGACAACAACTTTATATTTTTCAATTTTTAATTTTGCATAATCTAATTCTTTTATATCTGGAATAGATTCAAACTTTAAATCAAAAACTAAATCATCTCCTGCTTTATATTCTTTTACATCAATATCCGGCTTGGAAGCGATTCTTAATTTCTCTTCTTCAAATAATTTTTTACTAGATGCTTGAATCTCCTCATTTATTATTTCCTCAGTAATAGAAGCGCCAAATCTTTGCTCTAAATAATTAGTAGGAACTTTACCTGGTCTAAAACCTGGAAGCTTGGCTTGTTTTTGCAAATCAATTAACTTTGCATTAAATTTCTCAGTTATTTCTTTAGCCGCTATTTTTATGGTAAAGCTAAGCTCTAAACCATTTTCTTTTTTATCAGTAACTTGCATTCTGTATTTTATTATATTTAAATTTAATTGGTGCGGATGAAGGGACTTGAACCCCCACGCCTTGCGGCACTAGATCCTAAGTCTAGCGCGTCTACCAATTCCGCCACATCCGCAAAAAATCAGAGGGTTATATAAACGTTTTTTATCCTATAAATCAAGTAAAATATAGCAATATCTTAAAAATCAAAAATATTTACTAGTTATAATCTTTATAATTGACAGAAAAGCTTATTAAATTTACTAACTCATGCCAAATTAAATTGCTGATTATGAAAATTTTTAAATCAAAAAAATCTACAATTGCCGTTATAAAGCTGCAAGGAGTTATTGGAAAAGTAGGATTATCAAAAGGACTTACTATTGAAGGCATTAAGCATGTAGAAAAAATCAAAAAATTCAAAAAGTTAGATGCTATTATTCTTTTAATAAATTCACCTGGAGGCTCTCCTGTACAATCAGAAATGATTGCCAAAAAAATAACCTCTCTTGCCATAAAAAAAGATGGCAGCAAAATTCCTATTTACAGCTTCTGCGAAGATGTTGCAGCTAGCGGAGGTTATTGGCTGGCTTGCATTGGAGATGAAATATATAGCTCTAGCTCTTCCATAATTGGTAGCATCGGAGTTATTTCACAAGGATTTGGTTTTGTAGATGCTATTAAAAAACTAGGAATCGAAAGAAGGGTTTACACTCAAGGAGAAAATAAATCTGTTCTTGATCCATTTAGCAAAACAAAAAAAGAAGATATCGAGATAATTAAAGAGATTCAAGGTGATATACATCAAGAATTTATTAATTATGTAAAAAACAAACGTGGTAAAAAATTAAATAATAACCAAGATGTTTTTACCGGGAAATTCTGGTCTGGAAACAAAGCTCTAGAATTAGGTTTGATTGATGGTATTGGTTATTACGAGGAAATTATTAAAGAAAAATTCGGTGAAAAAGTAGAATTTAAGGAATTATCTGCAAAACAAGGATTTATTCAAAAAAAATTATCTGCAATGGTTGCTAATATAGCTAATAATTTTATACTAGATGTTGCAGAAGCAAAAATGAACAGTAAATATAAATAGTATAAAAATGAAAGTTACAAAAAAAGTTAGATCAATTTTAGATTGGTACCAAGCTGATAACCCAGGTACAAAAAGAAATTTATGCAATATTTTAATGGCCGGAAAATTAGGAGGAACTGGAAAAATGGTTATCCTGCCTGTTGATCAAGGTTTTGAACATGGGCCAGCAAGAAGCTTTGCTGCAAACCCTGCTGCTTATGATCCTGAATATCATTTTAAACTTGCAATTGATGCAGGACTTAATGCCTATGCTGCTCCTCTTGGCATGATTGAATTTGCGGCAGATAAATATGCGGGATCGATTCCATTAATATTAAAAGTTAATAGCTCAAATTCATTAGCAAGAGATAAAGACGCCCCTCATCAATCTCTTACAGCATCAGTAGAAGATGCAATCCGCTTAGGATGCTCTGCAATTGGTTTTACAATATATCCTGGTTCAGATGCACAATTTGATATGATTGAAGAAATAAAAGAACTAACTTTAGAGGCAAAATCTCATGGTTTAGCTGTTGTTGTTTGGTCTTATCCTCGTGGAGGAGATATTAGTAAAGATGGTGAAACAGGCATTGATATTTGCGCATATGCAGCGCATATAGCCGCTTTAATTGGAGCTCATATTATCAAAGTTAAACCTCCTACTGAGCATTTAGAGTTAGAGGCTGCTAAAAAAGTATATTTAGAACAAAATATAAATATCAAAACTCTTTCAGACCGCATTGCTCATGTTAAAGAGAGCTGTTTTAACGGTAAAAGAATAGTTATATTTTCTGGTGGAGCATCTAAGGGTCTAGACTCATTATATGATGAAGTAAAACATATTCATTTAGGCGGAGGAAATGGTTCAATAATTGGCAGAAACTGCTTTCAAAGAGAAAGAGAGGACGCATTAAACATGCTTAATAAAATAATAGATATTTATAAATCTTAGTAATTTTGACTGAAATATATCTAATTTCTCCAGAAAATATTGAGTTAGATGATTTTGCTAAGAACTTAGATAATATCTTCAAAGTTACTGGTGGTTGCGGAGCTTTCCAGTTAAGGCTAAAAAATCAAACTACCAAATATATTATGGAGGCAGCAAAAAAATTACTGCCTATCTGCCATGATTATGGAGTTCCTTTTATTATTAATGATTTTTGGGAGCTAGCTAGAGATTTAGATATTGATGGTATTCATATTGGTCAAGATGATGCTAATATTAATGATTTAAGAAAAGAATTTTCAGACCAGAAGATAATTGGAGTAAGCTGTCAAAATTCAAAACATAATGCTATTATCGCTGCTGAGAGTGGAGCTAATTACGTATCTTTTGGAGCTTTTTTTCCAACTAGTACAAAAAAAGATACTGTAAAAGCTGATTTAAATATTTTGAATTGGTGGAAAAACACTACAAATATTCCTGTTGCAGCTATTGGCGGAATAAACTATAATAATATTAAGGGTGTATTATCTTGTAAACCAGATTTTATTTGTTTAGTTTCAGCAATCTGGTCAGATAGTAATCCAGGAGACAAATTAGGAGAATTTATGAAATTAACAGAAACTAATTTATAGAGTAAGATAATGAAGAAAATTCTATTTGTATGCACTGGTAATATTTGTCGCTCCCCATCTGCAGAAGGAGTATTTAGAGATAAGTTAAAAAAATTAGGTATATTACAAAAATTTATAATTGATTCAGCAGCTCTTTACGCCTACCATGTTGGAGAACTGCCAGATTATAGGGCAATTAATGAAGCAGAAAGTCGAGGTGTAGATTTAAGCGAAATTCATGCAAGACAAGTAATATTAGATGATTTTTATGAATATGACTTAATATTAGGCATGACTGAAGAACATTTAAGCTTTCTTGAAGCTAAAAAGCCTCTAGATTCTAACGCCGAAATTGATTTATTTTTAAGATATGCAGATGATTCTAAAGAAGATGAACTTAGCGACCCATATTACGGAGGTGAGGAAAGTTTTAAAACTATGTTTGATCAAATAGAAACGGCTTGCGATAAAATTATTGCTAAAATAACCGCATAATTTTGACATTAGACATCATATTAACTATGTTTTTAAGAAATTAAGAGGATCAAAATGATTAATGCAAATTCTATAAGAGTTGGAAATATTATAAAATTTTCTGGAAAATTATGTGTAGTTGTTAAAACCATGCATACGCAACCAGGTAAAGGTGGAGCTTTTGTACAAATGGAGCTTAAAGATATTGTTAACGGCACTAAATATAATGAAAGATACAGATCGGAGGATAAAATTGAAAAAGCTTTTCTTGAAGAGTTAGAATTACAATTTTTATATCAAGATGGTTCAAGTTTTCATTTTATGAATAATGAAAATTACGAACAAATTCAACTTGAAAAAGATGTTATTGCTGATGAACAACAAGCATTTCTTGAAGAAGGAGTGACAGTAAAAGGACAGTTTTTTGAAGGAAATATTATCTCAATATCCTTACCAGAAAATATTCAAGTAGAAATCGAAACTACCGAATCAACAGTTAAGGGACAAACAGCAGCTTCTTCATATAAGCCAGCTACCTTAACAAATGGCTTAAAAATCATGGTACCACCTTTTATTAATGAAGGAGATAAAGTATTAATTAAATCAACTGATCTCTCCTATTTAGAAAGAGTTAAAGGTGAATAGTAAGCCAAGATTTTATAATATTTTAGCAAAAATAATTTTATCTGCAGAAGATCAAATAAATAGAGATTTAAATGAATTATCTCTATTACAATCATCAAAGAATCTGCCCTATAATTTTGCTAATAAATTACCTGAGATAATAAAAAAAAACATTCTATATAAAGCAGAATATCTATTGCCTGATTATGGTATTATTTATAATAATTCAATTATAAAAGAGCCTGAAGAGAAAGATAATTTTATCATTATTAATATCTTACCGGAACTAGAAAATTTACTGCGATCCATTCCATTTATAAGCTGCTCGGCATTTATAGCTGATCTTGATAGTAAATTACAGGTTAAAAATATTGAAGCTTCTTTTATTTTTCTTCCAATTCATAACAAAATTATTTGGGCTGACAAAAGCTTGGAGCAATCATTTGCTGAAAATCGTAAATTAAAAACAAGCCAAGTAATAGAAATTGAGAGAGCTAATATTTGCAATAAAATTAATAATAATGGCATAAATCTAAACTCTACTAATCATGAAATTTGTATGTTAGCTGAAGCAAAATTGGATGTTTTTATTGCTAAATATGAAAATGAACTAGATTTTAGAGCAGCAGAATTAATTGCAAATATGGCTGGTGCAATATCTTTTATTGATAGAAAAGATAAAATAGTCAAAATAGTAGCTAATAAAGATCTTTTTGAAAAATTAAAAAATGAGTAAAACTATATCAGTAGCTATAATTGGAGCATCAGGATATACAGCCAGTGAATTAATTCGCCTTATTCATAACCATCCATATATAAAAGTAAAATACCTTGTAGGTAATAGCAAAGCAGGTAAAAATATTGAGGATATATATTCATATTTAAAATTTACAGATCTACCTCCTATTCAGAATTTATCTTCAATAGATTTTAATGATATCGAACTTGTTTTTACATGCTTACCGCATGGCGAAACTGTTAAAATCATAAATAAAATTCCAAAACATATAAAAATAATAGATCTTTCATCTGACTTTAGAATTTCAAAAAATGATTTATACAAGGAATATTATAAAGAAAATTTAGATGATAAATATCAAGATGAGATAGCCTATGGTTTATCTGAAATTTATGAAGAAGAGATAAAAAACAAAAGAATCATAGCTTGCCCTGGTTGTTATCCAACTGGTGCATTACTTCCATTAATACCCCTAATTAAAGAAGGAATGATTTCTAATAGCGAAATTATTATTGATGCCAAAACAGGTATAAGTGGTGCTGGTCGCAAAGCTATTGAAAACAACTTATTTTGCGAAATAAATGAAAACTTAATTCCATATAACTTAAATTCTCATCGTCATTTAGCAGAATTAATTGAACAGTTAAAAATAAACAAATCTAATATTCAATTTACTCCTCAAATTATACCTGTTTCTCGTGGTATAATCTCTAATATTTACGTTAAGTCAGATATTACGGCGATTAAGTTATCAGAATTTTTAACTGATTATTATAAGGACTCTTTTTTTATTAGAATAGTTAATGAAATACCTAAATTAAGAAATATTATAGCCACAAATTTTTGTGAGATAGCTATATTTGACACTAATATTAATGGTAAAAAATTAATTATTAGCAATATAGATAATTTAACCAAAGGATCATCTGGGCAAGCTATCCAAAATTTTAATATTATTTATAATTTTGAAATTAATACAGGACTTACTAACTTAGCTACATATCCATAATGAGTTTTACCCCTATTAAATATAGATCAATTTTACCAAAGATTTCCGACAAAGCTCTTATTGCTCCTAATGCAATTATATCAGGAGATACAGAAATAATGGAAAATACCAATATTTGGTATAATGTAGTTATTAGAGGTGATGTTGCTCCAATAAGGATTGGTAAAAACACCAATATTCAAGATGGAACCATTATTCATGTAACAAGACCAAATCACCCTCAGAATAAGACTGATGAAAATGGCGCTCCTACAATAATAGGAGATTATGTTACAATTGGACATATGGCCATGATTCATGCATGTAAAATAGATTCTAGGGCTTTTATTGGCATGAGTTCAGTAATTATGGATTTAGCTCATATAGAATCAGAGGCTATGATTGCTGCAGGAGCTGTAATTACCCCAAAAAAGATTATAAAAAGAGGGGAAATATGGGCTGGTAATCCAGGTAAATTCCTACGAAAAATGAGTGAAAGCGAAATAAACTATATTACTAAATCAGCTGAAAATTACGTTGAGTTGGCTAAAGAATATTTTAGCTGAATTTATTCTACAATTTCTATAATTGCTTTTGGAGCGTTATCTCCGTAACGGTTACCAGTTTTAATAATTCTGGTGTAACCTCCATTTCTATTAGCATGCTTAGGAGAAACATTATCTATAAGATTTTTTACAGATAATTCATTTCTTAATTTAGATATTAACCTTCTTCTTGCATTTAAATCTGCATTTTTTGCTAATGTTATTAGCTTTTCAGCATAAGGACGTAATGCTTTAGCTTTTATTAAGGTAGTTTCTATTCTACCATGCTCAAATAAACTATTAGCCATATTAGATAATAATGCTTTTCTGTGGCTTGAAGTTCTATTTAGTTTTTTATTAGATTTTGCTAAATGCTTCATAGTTATAAATTAATTATTATTATCAGAAGATTTTGGAGCTGCACCTAAATTTTCAGGCGGCCAATCTGGTATATCTTGTCCAAAATTTAAATTAAGAGTTTGTAATATTGCTCTTATTTCATTTAATGATTTTCTACCAAAATTTGGAGTTTTAAGCATATCATTTTCGCTTCTTCTAACAAGATCGCCAAGATATATTATATCTTCATTTTTTAGACAATTTTGTGAGCGAACTGATAATTCAAGTTCATCAACTTTTTTAAGTAATACAGGATCAAAACTAAGAGTTTCCTCTTCTTCTTTTTCTTCTGTTATAGCAATATTATCATCAAAATTAATGAATAGATTCATTTGCTCTTTCATTATTTTTGCGGCAATACCAATTGCTAAATCAGGCTCAATTGAACCATTAGTTTCTACTTCTAAAGTTAATTTATCATAATCAATAACATCACCTACTCTACTGCTATTAACATTAAAGCTTACTCTGGTAATTGGTGAAAATACTGTATCTATATTAATTAAGCCAATTTCCTTATTTTCATTAGCTATTTTACTACTATCTTTATAACCTTTTCCTGATTCTATATTTAACTCAGCTTTAAAATGAGCATTATTATCAAGATGACAAATTTCATGATCAGGGTTAATTACTTCTAGACCCTCTGGTAAAATAATATCTTTTGCAGTTACAGTGCATGGACCTTTTATGTCAATTTTTGCTTTTTTACTTGTAGCTGTTTCTGATCTAAGAACTACTTTTTTTAAATTGAAGATAACATCAATTATATCTTCTGATAAGCCATTTACAGTATCTTGCTCATGTATTACACCTTCAATTTTAATTGCTGTAATAGCTGTACCATAAATAGATGATAATAATATTCTTCTTAATGAATTACCAACTGTAGTTCCAAAACCTCTTTCAAGAGGCTCTACTATCACTTTAGCTGATTTTTTATTCTCTTTAGCATCATAGCTAATTTTTGAGGGTTTTAGGAAATCTTTCCAATTTTCTGCTAACATAAATTCACCAAAAAAGTTATATATTAATTATACTCTCCTTCTTTTAGGAGGTCTACATCCATTATGAGCTATTGGAGTAACATCTTTTATATATGTTACAGCATAACCTAATGACTGAAATGCTCTTAGTGCTGATTCTCTTCCTGCTCCTGGACCTTTAATTTCTACACCTACAGTCTTAATGCCAAAATCAAGAGCTTCTTTTCCTGCTTGCTCTGCTGCTACTTGAGCTGCAAATGGAGTTGATTTTCTAGCTCCTTTAAAGCCACATTTTCCTGCTGAAGACCATGTTAAAACATTACCTTGTAGGTCAGAAAACGTTACAATAGTGTTATTAAATGATGCATATATATGAACAACACCGACAGATATATTTTTTTTATCTTTTCTCTTTGATTTTGTTTTTTTAACGGCAGACATTATTTTATTTCTTCTTATTAGCTATTGGAACTGCTTTTCCTTTTCTTGTACGTGCATTATTATGAGTTTTTTGCCCATTTACAGGTAAACCTGCTCTATGCCTTAATCCTCTGTAACAACCTAGTTCCATTAATTTTTTTATATTTGTTGCCACAACTGATCTTAGAGAACCTTCAACTGTGTATTTTGAGTCTATTGTTTCTCTAATTTTGATAATTTCATCTTCAGTAAGATCTTTAACTCTTTTTGAGCTACTTATCTTTAACTCGTTACATATATTTATGGCTGTAGTTTTACCTATTCCGTAAATATATGTTAATGATATTATAACTCTTTTTTGAGTTGGTATGTTTACTCCTGCTATTCTAGCCAATTTGTTTAACTAATTATGGTTAAAAATTAAGAAACTGGATTATGTTTATTTTGAACTATAAGTCAACTAATTTATTAATATTACAGTATATTTTTTTCTATATTGTAATTTATACATAATTTTCAATTTCTTTATATATTTCATCTATTCTATTCTCCCCGTTAATTTCAATAATCTTATTATTATTTTGGTAATAATTTATTATTGGCTTAGTATCTTGCTCATATTTTTCAAGCCTAGTTTTAATAATTTCAGCGTTATCATCCTTTCTTTTTATAAAGTGACTACTACCGCAATTATCACATATACCATTTTGTTTTGGTTTCTTAAATATTTCATGATAACCAGTATTACACTCCTTACAGGTGAATCTTCCACTCACTCTTTTTATTACAGACTCATTATCAACTTTTATAGCTATTATTTTAACATCTTCATTAGCAATATTTTGATTACTGCTAATTAGATCATCTAGAAATATAGCTTGGTTTAAGGTTCTCGGAAAACCATCTAATATTACATTATCTTGAGATGCTAATTTATTTAATTTATTTGAGATCACTTCAATAATAAATTCATCCGAAACTAATTCACCTGATTCCAGTATTGATTTAATCTTTATTCCTAACTCCGATTCCTCTTTAGATATTGATCTTAGCAAATCTCCAGTTGAGAGATGATTGTAGTTTTTATGTTTAGATAGCAAGGCTGATTGAGTTCCTTTACCTGAACCTGGAGCTCCTAATAAAATTAATATTTTCATTATGCTCTTATTTTGATTCTATTTTTCTTAATAACATTATCATATCTGTGACTCATTAGGTAGGATTGTATTTGAGTTATGCTATCCATTGCTACATTAACAACAATCAAGAGACTTGTTCCACCAAGATAAAATGGCAATGAATATTTTGATATAATAACTTCTGGTATAATACATATAAGGGATAAATATGCGGCACCTAAAACTGTTATCCTTGTTAATATGAAATCTAAATAATCAGCAGTTTGCTTTCCAGGACGAACTCCTGCAACAAATCCACCTCCTTTCTTTAGATTATCTGCAGTTTCTTCTGAATTAAATACTATTGCAGTGTAAAAAAAGCTAAAAAATACAATAAGTGATGAATATAATATTATAAATAATGGCTTACCATGAGCTAAATTAGAGCTTACAAATGTTGTGAATGCAGATGGATTAGTAGTATTACCAAATGATATTATTGTTATTGGAAATAATAATAATGAACTTGCAAATATAGGTGGAATTACTCCAGCTGTATTTATCTTTAAAGGTAAATGGCTACCTTCAACATTAGACATTTTATTACCAAGGTTTCTTTTTGGATACTGAATTGTAATTTTTCTAAATGATCTTTCAAAAAACACGATTGTTGCTATTAGGGATATTACTAATAATACAACAAAAATTATAAATAGAGATGAATATACACCTGTTTTACCAAGCTCTATCGTGCTAAACAAGGCAGATGGTAACTCAGCTACAATACCTGCAAATATGATTAGAGATATACCATTTCCTATACCACGGTTAGTAATTTGATCACCCAGCCAAAGCAAGAACATTGTTGAACCAACTAGAGTTACAACAGTAGTAACTCTAAAGAATGCTCCTGAATATAAAACAGCTGCACCTGCATCAATAGATAAATTTTCTAAACCTACAGAAATTCCATAACCTTGAAATACTGCTAGGAAAATTGTTAGATATCTTGTATATTGTGATAGCTTTCTTCTTCCTTGCTCACCCGATTTTTTTAGATCTCCTAATGTTGGAGTTGTTGCTGAGAGGAGCTGAATTATTATTGATGCTGTAATGTAGGGCATTACGTTAAGAGAAAATATCGTCATTCTTCCTAATGCACCACCTGAAAACATATTTAGCATTCCTAGCAATCCAGATTGATTCTGACTGCTAATTTGCTGAAATATTACAGGATCGATACCAGGTATAGGTAGATATGTGCCTAATCTATATATAACTAATATTGTGAGAGTAAAAATAATTCTGGTTTTTAAGTCTTGTACTTTACTGTTTTTTTTTAAACCGATTTTACTCATCTAATTCTACTCTTTTATTTTACCACCAGCTTTTATGATTTTTTCCTTAGCTACTTTTGATATAAGACCAAAATCAACTTCAATTTTTGCTTTTAAATCACCTTTAGAAAGCAACTTAACTGTGTTGATGTTTTTTTTAATATAATTAATCGATTTTAAATATTCAAGGCTAATAACTTTTCCAGACTCTATTCTTTTTTGATCAATAAGACACTGAATATCTTGAAGATTTATAATATAAATATCTTCAGAAAAATTATTGTTAAAACCTCTTTTTGGAAGCCTTCT
>Ga0181585_10004290_pt1 | contig 12422 bp, 7 predicted proteins | sample 071ome_29_FD_132469 | JGI IMG/M metagenome (GOLD analysis project Ga0181585, IMG submission 132469) | Coastal salt marsh microbial communities from the Groves Creek Marsh, Skidaway Island, Georgia - 071407BT metaG (megahit assembly) | ecosystem: Environmental > Aquatic > Marine > Intertidal zone... | reverse complement strand
GCAACTGGCTGTCCTGAATCATACAATGGCATTTTTATAACCCTGTCTTTTTAAGTTATTTATCTAAAATTTTTACAAGCAAATCTTTGATAGAGCTTAATTCTTCTTTTATAGTGTCTACTTCTTCTGTCAATTTCGAAACGCTGTTGTTGTGATTTTGCAAGTAACTTCTTTGTTTTTTATAAGCAATCAAACCATCGTGATCGGTATTTAAAATACCACCAGACATTGGATCACGTATGTAAGTGTTGTTCTTGCTCATTATACTTGTAACGCTATTCCCATAAACTCTGATACTTTAGGTACCAGACCTGTCGTTGTAGAGGTTAAAACAACTTTAATTGCAACATACTTGTAGCCAGTATATGTTATTCCTATAGAATTAGTATACTGAACCTCACCGTTTGGTCCAGTAAGATTAGCGCTAGGAATAGCATAATTGAATGTTTTGTAATCAAATGAATTTTCTTCTGATGAATATACCGAAGACACGGTTGTCTGTTCCATCTCAACCCAATTCTTAAGCTCAAAGTTTTCATAATCATCTTTGTTCATTATTTTATAATAAACTCTGATATTGGTATTTAGAGGCTTGTAACCAGACAGTCTAATCTTCAGATCTTCAGCGTCTTGGCCATCCTCAAGCGTCATAATTCTTGTTATATATCTAGCAAGAGCATTACCACCTGAAGGATTAGTTTCACCTGTCACATCGTTGTTAATCTGATTAGAAACAAGCGTCATGTTTGTCTTTTCAAGATCGACAATTGGTGATATGTCTTTACTTGTCGTTGATATGGTGAACTTTATTTCACCTGACTTCTGACCACCGATGTTGCTCTCGAGCGTTTTGCTCAACAAATATCGTGAATCTTTAAAGTTATAATTTGAATTTAGATCAATGTTTCTAAACTGCGTATCTCTTGTAGTATCGTTGGTATTAAACTTACCAGTGCTTGATAACGTTGACTCCTCAAACTTCAACACAGAGGCATTTAATTTAATAACATCAATTCTTGGATTCTCTAGCCTAATAATTGAAGCTGTAGATCCCGATGTCTGCCCTTTAATTTGCTCACCATTTGCAAAAGAACCTGAAACATTATCCAAATGCAACCGCGTATTTGCATAATTGTTTGTATCATAATAAGCAACGTTACCAGATGCGTAACTAGATGCATGTATGGTTGTATGCGGCTCCTGCTTCACACCATTGATAACAACATTGACACGCTCACCGCTAGTAAACTTGCTGCCTGTAGAAACATCCTTGACAACAATTGTATTAGAAGATTGTGAAACTACCAGTCCGTTAGCTCCTGATGTATTTCCTACAAGCACACTGTTTGCATTTACTGTCATTGATGTTGTTGTCGACGTTATGGTAGTCTGACCGTGCACAGCTTCACCAATCACGTTGAATGAATTGCTACCAGCAATTTGCATGAAATCAATATCGGGATTCTTGAATACAAGATTACCTGTTACACCGGTACTGAATTCAGCAACATACAAATTGAACTTTAAGTCTTCTTCTTGAATTGGTTGCCAAATTCTATCATTAGAAGACGCAAATAGCGTTCCAACATAAGGCTGTTTGCTTATTCTCTCACCAGTAACAAGATCTGTTCCACCTAATCTTGAAACAAACATAGTAACATTGGGATTGCTTGCTGCTGGTTTGATGCAAACAGCATATTCTTTACTTCCAGTTAAAAATACTGGTGTGCTAAAATATACTGGAGTTGCAGCAGAGCCATCAGTACTTGTGTTGATGTCATCAGCTTCCAACGTTATTCTTGAAAAAGGTACAATTCTGTTTGTTATAGCAAAAGTTGAGGGGTCAACTTCTCTAATTTCAACAAACACAGGTCTTGAAGAATCTTTAGTTCCGAAGAACAGGTCGATCTTAGTCAGATACACTCCAGAAGTAACAGCTGTCTGATTGAAATCACCAATACTAAACGATTGAGCTATAGGATCAACTCTGTTATTTACTATTGGAGCTGTTATAGGAAATTGGTTATCGCCAGATGGTGCAGCCAGTGGGATAGAGACTACTCGGCCTCTCACTTCGCTAGTTGTTGTGCTGCTCAAAATAGATTGTGACTCAGACACTGTTTCCTGTACAATTTCTATGCTTCTTGTAGATACTATTGTGTCTTGTAATGTTTCAAGTGTACCTCTAGCAGAATAAGTTGCTTCACCGGATGTTGTACACAAACCTACAACGCTTTCGTTAGTTGGGCTATCACTAAAACGCAATCTTTTTGTACCAGTTCTAAATCTCAGGGAATCGTCATTAGGTATTCTGAAACTGCAGTAAAGATCTCCACTTGCATCACATACAAGATTGTCTCCTTCGCTTCCCGTTGCAGTATAGCTTGAGTTAGTTGGCGTCATGTAACTGCTAACATCTGTATTGTCAAAGAAAGCATATAATCTTGTATTGGGTTTGAATCCCCTGCCCTCGATAAGCACAAGCCGCGAACGCATAAATGGAATAATGCTTGTGTTGATAACTTTTGGCCCTAGTCGCTCCGTTGTCGTAGATGGAACAGCACTTGTCCGTATGCCTTGCCTTGTCTGTCTCTGAAAAGTGTTTGTAGTAACAGAACCAATCTGCTGAATGTTCATTGTTCTACCGTTAACACCTTCCTGTATTGTGGTTTCCTCTCTCCAATCTGTTGGATCAGATGTATCAGTCCAGGTTGCGCCATCACCAGTATTGTTTGTCCAGTTACCCCAATCAGTAGTCCACGAGTTTGTCATGGCAGCAATGTTGTCATTGGTATGGTCAAAATTTACTTGCAAATCTGGTGCATTGACCGTGTCAACCCAAAAATCATGATCAGGGAAAAGGGACACTTTAGCTAAGAAATTCCAAAATAACCCTGTAGCGTTTCTCGTTGTTGTAGCATATTTTTGTTCAATAACTTTTTTGTGCGAGAACGCTGGGCTAGCAACCTTACCCTCGGGCGGAAGGTACACAGCTGATATAGTACCTGAAGAACCGCTGCTTCCTCCAGAAGCTGAAGCCGAAACCGCAAATGTGCCTTGCACGTCTTCCAAATAAACTCGTCTACCTACCTGATAAACTACTTTACCAGTTGCTGCACCAGCAGTAACAGTTTCACCGACTGTAAAAATATCGGTACCACCTACTGTTATTCTTACATCACCTATACCAATTGTAATATTGCTACTATTAGCAGATTGATATTCAAGATTTAAATTGACAGCGTTGAACGCTGGTCTCATTTCTCCAGTAACTTTATCAATTGAGATATTATAGTCAGGATTTAGAACATCACCAATGTTGTGTCCTGAAAAACTATCAACAATAGCACCGTTCTTGAATCTTTCAACACCAGTGTTGGCAGAAAACTTCAAGTTAGCTGCTTCGTTTTCTAAAAACGTAAGTCTTGTAAAATATTCGACTTTGTCTATTCTGTCACGCAGCTTACCAATATCTGCCATTGTGTATCGTTCTGTTCTAGCCGGATGCAAAGTGCATGCTAAATCAAAACGATTGTACTGCTGAGCTACACGTGTTGACAATGAAGGATAAGGAGCAATGTCTATTTTTGCAAGAACCAAATGATCGTCAGGTGGATTTGGATACAGTGGAGCAACACCCGCGGTACCAGAAGTTACTGTTAATGCACCCTTAGGTGATAACGATACAACATCTCTTCTAGCTAGATAAAAATCCAAGTCCGCAGTCATTGTTTCGTTGGGTGCCATATATCTCAAACCATTAGCTACAGTGCTAATGGTAGTATTTGCACTTGGATTTACAGTTGCTGAACCTACGGCAGTAGTATTCGTTGCTGTGTCTGCAATTCTTGGTCTGATGTCAATACTGTTTCTCAAATCATAAACAACACCATTTGTTTTGGAGTTATACAAAGGTATTTCCTGAGTGACAATAGCCGCTGTGTTTGCAACATTGCTGTCATCAATTGGGTACGAGTCAACGCTAAAATAACCAATTCCTTGTGATGTATCATGGGTGAAATAATCCAGCTTGACAAGATATACATCACCGCTGTTAGCGGTCTTGTTTGGAGCAAGAGTTAAACTACCATGCTTATATAAGTTGTCGGTTTGACCATTGTCAAGAATAAAATTGGATGTTACGTCCTCTCCTTCAGAAGCGGTTGTAAAAAGACTGTTGCCAGACTTTTTGCGGACTGATTGAATTTTATGAATGTCTGACAGTCCAAGATTCCAAGGACCCGTAGTATTAGCACTACCATCGGATTGATTGACTGTTAATTGTACATATCTTCCGGAATTGTACACTTTGGACATTTCACGGCCGTCAACTTTACTTAACTCGACTGCAACTGTAGCGGAAACAGTGCTTCCCAGTGTTTCTTGTATATCAAACGTTGCAGATGTTGTAGTCGTTGCATTAATTGATCGGTCAGAGCCATCACCTCCAACGCCAGCCATGTGAATAGTTTGTCCAGGGAAAAACAATTTGCCAACGTTTTGTCCAGTATATGTACCCGAAGCATTTTCTAACGTTGAAAGACTAGAACTTGATACGGACGACACAGTAAGAGTCTGTGACGATATTGAAATTTTATCTCCGACGTTGAATTTAGTATCAGCATTTGTAAGTCCGGTAACCGTGTTTGCTCCTGATGACATTGAACCGGTATCAACAGCAGATTGACTTGCAGCTGTTCCGTTCAACACAACATGAAAATTAGAAGATGCAATTGTATCGCTGGCAACCCCGGAAAAGGTATATCGCTCATCAGCTGCCCCGGTCGCTATACTGAAAGTTCCATCAGTAGCAATAGTAACATCAAAGTTTTTAATAAATTTGAAGTTTGTATCTACGTTTCCGTTTGTATCACGTATTGTTTTAATGTTTGACAAAGGCAAAGGAAATACGGTTCTGTTAAAATCTGTTTCTTGAAGAACAGCTTTACCGCTGCTAAGAACGATGTCAGCAACACCATTTGCTTGTGAATCACCAGAGTTATCAACGTGAATGCTTCTTGCATCGGAGAAAGGATTAGATGTCAAATTAATATCGTATAAGAACAACTTATATCTAGCAGCTGCCGAACCCTTAGCTCCTGATACATGTTCTACACCTCGCACCCTAGCGGTACCTATTTCTTGACCAGCTAATGACGCACTAGATGAAAACGAATGCGATGAAATAGTATTACTGTTTTGACTTCTTAACGATACAACTTTATGGGTATTAACGTCCCAGGTTCCGCTAACTTCATTAACAACTACGTAATTACCATAGTTTGGAGTTATATTAATTTGTTCTAAGGATTCGGTCTCTGTTCCTTTGCTTATTCCTACAGGAATAGACGCTAAAGTTTCTATATCATTGCCTTTAACATATGCCCTACCTGGATCCATCTCTACGACGAGCTTTGTTGAACTACCACCTTGCGCAGCTGTATATCTACCAAAGTTATTAGCTTGATTAAGATGTTCTCTTAATCTCGTTGCTAAACCGTTTACAACAAAGCTACCAGACGTTTCATAATGACGTCTAGCAAGATATTCTTGAATTATAGAGTAGTTAGGCTTCGGAGCATTCCTTACAGGAACACCTCCTCTAATCTCTACAATCTTGACAAAGTTTGATCCCGTGTTTGCAGTTATTGCATATTTTGCTAAAGTACCAGTTATTTTTAGTCGATTAGCACCAGGAGCTGTATAGTTGTATGAGCCATTAGCTGGATCTAATAATGTGTCGTCGGCCGTGTAATCAACAATAGATTCATTGACTTCATATACAACAAAAAAGTCAGCAGACTTATCATACTTGCTAATTACTATAGATTGCTCTGGAACTTGGATGAAGTGGTCCTTTGCAAATATTATACCTTCGGATACAGTCATTCTTGTACCGTATCCGGTACTTGAAGAACTTGATATCACATTAGCTGAATATCCACCTGTGGTTGAATTGATAACCTCGCTTGAACTAAAAACAACGTTACCGCTCGTGTTTGCAGCACCAGTATCGATATACTTAACAAAAAGTGTTTTTACATCTGGCGTTGCAGCTTCAGATCCATCAACCGAGTCAAGAACAACAGCCAGCACGTTTGATGTGGCGCCTCTGATTTGTAAATCTCTAAAGTTTGCAGCTACAACAAGTGAAGAATTTGCACTTCTATCTCTTAATTTAACAAATGGTACCGGCTCTATGATGTAATCGCCACCTTTAACTATAGCACCTTCTCTGTAAACGCTTTCAGCAAATCTATCAATTTGATTTTGGAGCATGCTCTGCGTTTGAGTCAGCTCGCGGCCTTGAACAGCTAAACCAGGACGATAGAGAACTCGATGATAATTCTTTGTTTCATCAAAGTCATCGTAGTACGGATCAACGTTTAAATTAGTTGATAGAGTAACTGTATTTGTATTAGCCGCCATCTGTTATACCATTAAAATCTCATTGTTAGTTTTATGTCTTCGACTTGATCAGGTGACCGGGCCGAGGCGCTTCGATGTTCGGTGTAAATAACATCACCAGAATACAATTGGAGCTCTCCTGATGTTATACCGTTTACATTAGCTGTTACAGAACTGGTGTTTCCTGTAATGCTTTCTAAATTTGCAAAAGCGCCGTTGACATCTGTTATTTTAATTATACCTTTTGTACTCAGTGAATTAGTATTTGAAAACGAAAGAACTCTGCCAATTGCGCCTGATGTTCCCCCTATAACTATTTCATCCTGTGTATATACACCACCCGTAATACCTGTCAGTGTCAACGCGGTTGTCTGATCATAAGCTGACGAATTTGCTGAATTACCATTAGCTTCAAGGGGATTCTTCAACAAACCCAACATTCTAAAATCGTTGTTTGACGGAAAATTATTAGCCTCAGTACCAGTCAGCCTTATGTTTATCATTACGTTATGACCTGCGAGCTCACTAACCGGATCTTTACCATGTCCTCCGGGCGGTGAAATTCTAGGATCTAACGTTGCTCCAACACCGCTGTTAGCAGATACGGTAGCTGATGCTTTCGAATAATTTGTTCCTGTGTTTATGATATTTATCTTTGTAACTTGACCAGATAATACATTTGCATAAGCAAGAGCTCCAGAACCATCCCCAGTAACAGTAATCTTAGGTCCAACATGAAATGTGCTAGAAGAATTAGGTACAGTTGTGAAGCCAGTGTTCACAGTAACTGTTTGGGTCGACGCAACATAGTTAATGACGTCTCTAATCTGACCTGCCCCTAGTCCCGATGTAATGAAAATAGACGATCCAGTATATTTGTCATCCTGTGTACTAGCACCAGAATCTAAAACCAATGATGAGCTATTTGTTACACTGGCAAAGGTGTTTGCTCTTACAATGTAACTTGATCCGTTTGTTACAACATCAATGATTTCTATAGCACCGTTAACAGCAGCTTGTTGTACGTCCCATTGAGCGCTACTATCATCATCAGTCAATGTTTTAACGAGTATATACGAAGGCGTTCTAAATTTCAATATTTCCGCAGCAGTCAAAGAATACATGAACTTCCATATGTATCCATCCGATGTAATTATTTTTGCGGTGCTGGTTCCAGTTGGCTTAACAGTCGAAGTAGCTCCGCCATTGTTAAACATGCATTTATAAACATTGTTATCGTCAGTTAAAACAAAATACTGACTATCATACATATCAGGATTATTGTTATCAAATTCTGTATAGACAGTTCCTGTTGTCCAATCATACCGTCTTATTGCAAACGTCATGTCATTAGTGCTAACTTTCTTAGCTGCCAGCATGTTGCGCCAGGGATCATATCTTATATCAGAAAGAGTGTCTTGAGGTGCTGGTGGTGTATCGCTATTTGGCCAAGGTTGAACTCGACCAATGTACAAATAGAGTTTATCAGGCGTAGGTTCAGTAAACGCTTCTTTAAAGTTTTCAGCGTTATATAGTCTGAATCGTCTGGTTATGAGTGCCGGCATCTAAAGCTCCAAAATTATCTAATTATTTATGTCACTCAACAACAGGTTTTCCAATTTGAGGTACATCAACTATAGTGTTGAACGTGTTACTCTGCAATTGAGAAACGGTATTTGCTTCATATTCATTCGCATCAGCTTGATATAGAGCACTAGTCAAGTTGTAAACAATAGGTGTTGGATTAATAAATTGCTCCGGGATACCTATAACATTATGATCCGTCTCAAATGATTCGGTTGAGGATATGTTACCAACATTGTCAAGATATCGTCCAATGTTGCTTGAACCAAACGTTGTGTTAGCTTGTAGAGTAACGTTATCGATTAACAAATATGAATATGAGTCAGCAACAAGAGATAGCGATACGTTTGAAGATATTTTATGATCTCCAAACAATCTTGTACCTGCACTGTGCGTTACGTTTTTAACTATTTCTCTATATGTGTCAACAGTCTGTGTCGTTCTTAAAGAATAAGAAAATTCCTGATAGTAGTAGTTGTCTTGCAACCTATTGTTCCACGATATAAATCCTTTTGTATCAGTGTATTTGCCAGGATAAGTTATAATTCCGGAAACCAGAGGTGCTGCTAATCCATTTTCGGCAGCTGGATTTGTTGTATTTGTAATAGTTACAATGTCAGATCTGTTATATCCTGTGCCAAAAGTGTCAATTAACACATTGGTTAATGCCCCTGCAACAAGTTCAGCTCCTAATTCTGCATTGTTTCCTTTGAATCCACCCGAGCCATCTGGCAACCTTAAATCAAAAATATCCTGATCTTTTGCAGTGACTCCTGGAGCTACTGTGTAATTAGATCCACGTGTTATCGATCTTATAGCGGAAATAGCACCAGCAACGTTATCCGTTGTCCCCAACGCTGCACTCAACACTGTTGATGAATTTGCTATTGCAAGATTGGCACTTATGGCACCACTGTTTGACGTAATATACGTATTAGCGTCAATTTTAGTTTCCCTCAAGTCCGAAATAACATCATCAAATGTTTTTATAACTTCTGTGTTTGATAATGCAGAAACCTCAAAATTGGCGCCAGAACCATCACCACCAGAAATTGTTATACTGGTACTGTCTCCGACTCTGTAGCCGCTTCCACCGTTAACTATAAGAGGCGCAATGGATTGCCCCGTGGTTCCTGTAACTATGCCGCTAGCACCTGATCCTGAAGCACTGGTAAGAGAAACTCTATCACCGTTTGTATGCTGGGCTCCACCATACTGTATGATTATTCCCTGAAGCGGCCCGGTCGATGATATAACAAGACCACTAAGTGTGTTTGCGGTGTTTTTTACAATTTCATTATCTTTGAAGGTGCCAGAAACGCTTGATAGAAACAATTCGAATACATTTATTCCAGTCTCTAATGTGCTTGACACTCTGCGAACTTTGGCTGTTGCACCAGACGTTACACCAACTATATTCTCTCCACCCATGTCTTCAAGATTACCAACAAACGGTGCTGCAAGACGAACAGAAGTTTCTTTAGTCCATCTTCCATCGGATACTTTTAGCAGATCTTGGCCAGGATAATAAAATTCGATTTCTTCATTGTAAAGTATTCTGAACAACAACTTATAAGCGTTTTCCGATCCTTTAGATTTGTACAAATCTACAATTCTTTGATATAAAAGCGCTTTATCAGCTAAAACAGACTTTGGAAAGTCTGCTAAAATTTCTCTTCTAAACCAATCTATAAACTCACTTTGTGTTTGATCTATGTCTGCATAGTTCAGTAAATTTTTTGCGCGGTCAGTAACTTGATTGGATGTTTCCATCCATTCATAGTAAGCACGAATAAACGCTTGAAATTTGGGTCCTTCTGTATCTAAAAACTCAGGTAACGAGCTTTTGACAAGAACCGACGTTTTCTTATCAGTAGCCATCTATTAATAGACCGTTGAATAAAGACCCACTGTAGCGCTTTGACTGTTTAGCGCAGCAGTTGTTGTCGATGTCCCAGTTGTAGTGACGTTAGATACCGAGGCCTCAAGAACACCGGTGTTGTTGTTCGTGACATTAATTCTAGCGTTTCGAAACAAAATCATTTGATTTCGTTGAGGCTTGATATCATCAATATCGGGATCTGCTAAAATTGTTATACCATCGCCAACAAAAGCGGTAATTTTAATGTTGTCAATATTGATCCGGCCTGATGCATAGTCAACTGTACCAGTGTTGTTTTTTAGATAAACTCGCTCGTTTCCGGAACCCATGGTATATATTCTCAGCGCTTTATTACCGTCATCGTCAAAATAACATGTTCTTCCATCATATGTAAACGCAGATGACGATATTGCATATTTGTGCCCAATGTGAGGATTGTATATTGAGTTATTGAATGGTATCTTATAACTAGCAATTGTGTTTAATATTGGCTTGAAATCTTTTTCCATCAACACTGCGTGTCTGACACTTGTTATAGATGAATTCACGTTATTGATATCACTCATTAAATTGGAATTAATGTATTCCTTGCCAAACAAATTGAGTTGTTTTGTTTCAAAATTTTGCAAAACAGTTTGTGCACCCGTTGCTATGTCAGAAGCACTGGAAGCCGTTTGATCTGGATCATATCTTATATCAATTGTTGGCTTTACGTAAAGATATGTTGGATCAACAACTTCTGTGTCTATCGAAAGAACAGTTTTATCTTTAAGAAAATTTATAATCTGATTTTTTCTGTTGTCTGAAATGTATAAACCTCTTTTTGGTTTTGCAGATATAAAAACTTTTCCATAAACAGGGGGATCGTTCTCCTCTCCACCCCACACCGAAACAGCTTGAAGATCTGTGAACTCAGACGTTATTACAGACTTGTAATCGCTAGCTGTAACAGTTCGGTTTTGCGCTGAATAAGATTTCGGAGCATTTAGCTTAATTGAATCAATAGATTCTCTATCTGAGCCACTTGATGCTGCAGTTGTTGTAAGTATTGTGTAATTCGAATAACCACCTATAGGACCACTTGCAGAAAAACTGTTGGCGCCTCCAGAAGCTGAACCAGATGTTACTCGATATCCTACGATTACTATATTTCCGTCGTTAACTTGCCGACTTATAATATTGTCGCCAAATTTAATTTCATATCTACCTGATTCAGTTTCATTAAGGAAATAAGCATTGGAATTGGCTGTAAGCGATGTAATATCCGTACTTCGATTCCATGTTGTAATAGAAGTATTGGAAGCTGACTCTTGAACTCTAACTGTCATGTAGGTCGTATCGACATTATCATTAGGTATGATATATCTGACTGGTGATGCTGAGCTCACAGTAAACCTATGAACAAAAGGACGACCTTCAACTACAGATAGCTTTCCGGAATAAACGCCACTTGCATTAGCATTTACAACTAACGCGTTAGGATTTGTGTAAAGAAAATATTTACCGTCTATATAAGTAGAAAAATTTGTATTGGCATTGATAGTAATTGAACTAGGCGAATCACCAGGAACAAAAGTAAGCTGTAGCTCGGCTTCTGGACCGAGTGCAGATCTAGGAGTATAGCCAAGCATCTTAGCCTTTGACACAACGCTACTTCTTATCTGGGCAGAATCAAGAAACATCTCGTTGCCCACCATATTCAAATAAAATGAATTTTTGTAGGTGTTATACGCAAGAAGGTTCAACAATATCTGCATTGTTGATGATTCATAATTATAATCGCCCAACTCAGTTTGATTTGACAAAAAGGCCTTCAAGTCGTTTTTGATTCCGTCGAAATCAACACTTGTTAATTGTAGTGCATTGTTAGCAGCCATTTATCTTGTTCTCTCTATTTCTAAACCAACTTCGATAGGCCTTGCATCATTAACAATGAAAAAACTTAGACCAACTTTAACTCGGTTTGAATTTGGTTCTGCAATTACTGTTACATCGTTTATTGAAACTCTAGGTTCGAAGTTTTGTATTGCGGTTACTATATCACGCTCTATGTTAACTTGCTCAATTGCATCAAAATTTTCAAACAATCTATTTCTTACATCAGAACCAAATAAAGGATCGTAAGGACGCTCAAATCTGTTTGTAAGTATTAAGTTTTTGATAGCTCCGACAACTGCCTCAGCATTTTTCTTTGTAGTCAATTTTCCAGTTACAGGATGTGGAGTCAAAGCAATACTGAGATCACTAAAACTTACCTCTTTAGATATTGGATTTATTGAACCAGACTTAGCCACAAGCTATCCTTTTTATACTATTTATTACTGTTTTTTATGTCTTGTATTTCTTTTCTTCGTTCTTTTGTCATTTTTGCAATTTCAGTAAGAGCTTTTCGAGCTCTTGTTCCAGCTGCCTTGTTTCCATTTTCGAATTTTTCGTTTTCTGTTAAATATGTTTCGTAAAGTGAAACAATCATTTCATGTGTCATATTTTACTCCTAAGGTATTGGCGTTGTGGTAGGCGTACCAGACGCTATGTGTTTATGTGTCAT
>Ga0181585_10004274_pt1 | contig 12443 bp, 9 predicted proteins | sample 071ome_29_FD_132469 | JGI IMG/M metagenome (GOLD analysis project Ga0181585, IMG submission 132469) | Coastal salt marsh microbial communities from the Groves Creek Marsh, Skidaway Island, Georgia - 071407BT metaG (megahit assembly) | ecosystem: Environmental > Aquatic > Marine > Intertidal zone... | reverse complement strand
TTTGCGGACGACTATTTAAAAGTCTCCAAAAGCAACAGCAAAGGATTACCGGGAAAATTAAAACTTTTGGGGCAGTTGTTAACAACAATTTGTGTGCTCGGATTACTTCTTGGACCATGGAGTATTTCCTTAAATGGAACAGCAAGTGGAGTGCTGGAAAGTACAAACAAAATGAGAGAACTTTGGGTTCCTTTTTACAGTTATCCGCAGCAGGAAGGACCACCAATCTTACCTGTGGCATTATTAATTCCATTTTTTTTCCTTACTCTCTGTGGATCAAGCAATGCCTTGAATTTAACAGATGGATTGGATGGGCTTGCAATAGGATGCACAGTCACGGTTGCACTGACATATGGAATTATGGCATATGCAGCCGGCAATTTCATTATAGCAGACTATTTAAAAGTGAGTTTTGTTCCTGGAACGGGGGAACTGGCAATCGTTTGTGCATCCTTACTGGGCGGGAGTCTCGCTTTTCTGTGGTACAACGCACATCCTGCCGAAGTGTTTATGGGGGATACGGGTTCACTGGCAATTGGCGGTCTGGTAGGAGTAATTGCATTAATGATTCATCAACCACTTACTTTAATCATTGTGGGGGGAATATTTGTAATGGAGGCGGGGTCGGTAATCCTGCAGGTAGCCTCGTTCAAAACCACGGGAAAAAGAATTTTTCGGATGTCACCTATTCATCACCATTTCGAGCTAAAGGGATGGAAAGAGACCAAGGTAGTGATCCGCTTTTGGATTCTTTCGCTTCTGTTCGCCTTGATTGGCTTGGCCACCTTGAAAATAAGATAAGGTGAACGAGGTTTTAGAAAAATTTAAGAAATTGCAACCAGCACCGGTTGCTATTTTGGGCGCGGGTCTGAGCGGGCAGGGAGTTAAAAACCTTCTCGATCGTATGGAGTGGGAATATCAAATATTCGATGAGCAGGGGCGGGCATTTGAAATGGCGGATGCCCGCAACTGTTCTCTGGTGGTGACAAGTCCAGGATTTCATCCTCTGCATCCTTGGTGCAAACTTGCGGAAAAAGAAGGAAAGGAAATTCTTGGTGAGCTTGAGTTTGGGGCATTGTTTTTGGATAAGCAGAAGGTTGTGGCCATTACGGGGACGAATGGAAAAACAAGTGTAACAACCCTGATGCATCATGTTTGCCAAACACTTGGAATTAAATCTGTAATTGCGGGAAATGTGGGTACTCCAATCACAGACCTTATTGCAGAGGGATTACACCAAGAAACCACTATATTTCTTGAAACAAGTTCTTTTCAGGCAAGAAATTTGACATACTTTAAACCAGCTGAGGTCATATGGACAAATTTTGCTCCAGATCATTTGGATTATCACGAAAATCTAAATGAATATTTCAGGGCAAAATACCGGTTACTAGAATACAATAAATTTAAAAAATGCATGGTTGGGAAATCAGTGCATGATTATGGGAAGAAACACGGTTTCATTTTACCGAAAACTGTAAAAATCATTAGTAAATTATTAAAGGAGCAAGTTTCGTTACCGGCGGACCATTTTCTGTCGAGTGCACCGCAATTGGAAAACCTAGCACTGGTAGAGTCATGGTTTACACAAACAGGTCTAAACCGAAATGAATTTTACAAGATTGCCGAAAATTACTGTGGTCAGCCCCACCGCTTGCAGATGATTAAGTCTAAAATTAAGAACATTACTTTTTGGAATGATTCAAAGGCAACCAATCATTCTGCTGTTTTAGCTGCATGTAAAAACTTTACCGATAAACTCTTTTGGATTGGTGGAGGTAAGAGCAAGGGTGAAGACTTGGAAGCTTTTGCAGGCTTATTGAAACCTCACATAAAAAGGGCATTTCCTTTTGGTGAGACTGGACCGGCATTGCATAGTGCCTTGAAAAACCATGGTTTGTGGAGCGTTTTGTGCGAAGATCTTAAGGACGCAGTGACGCGTGCAATCCGTTTTGCAAGCTCTCCAATAGATATTCTTTTCAGTCCTGGCTTTTCCAGCTTTGACCAGTACCAAAATTATCAAGAAAGAGGAAAAGACTACGAAGATATAGTTTTGGATTTGAAGAAAGGGAGGGAAGAAGATACCTCATTAATATTTAAACCGTTCGCACTACCGACAGGAAGATAAATCATGAAAATAACAAAAGTCTTTAGCATCGTACTTTCCCTGCATGTTGGGGTGATACTACTTGTAATGTTTCAGCCGAGTTGCCAAACAGCTGGCGTACGAAATGGTTCTGAAAAACCGGAATCAAATTCATCCATCAGTCCTGATCAATCGTTCAATCAGGCGTTATCTAGTGAGGAGAATGCAGCACCATTACGCAAGCCAGGTGGTATTCCGAAAAATGAGTTTGCAGCTCCCAGCAGACCTGCACCGGGCGAACTTATTGTTCCTCAAAGAAGCACTTCCATTATTGTGCCGGCTCCTGCCTTAAGTGTGCCTGGCAATGAAACTCCTGCCCCCATGGACCTCAAACCAAAAGACTTGGCGGTTTATAAAATTCAAAAAGGTGACACTCTTTGGGGAATTGCCAGAAAGAATGGAATTTCCCTTTCTAGCCTTTTGCAGGCAAATCCTAACATGGATAAAAATGTAAGGTTGTCTATTGGTCAGGAAGTTATGATTCCTTCTTCAAATGGCTTAGGTATTTCTCCTTCCGAGAATTTAGTTTCCCCAGTATCATCGGCTGCTCTGGAATCTGGAGATAGCTACATCATCGAAACTGGAGACACGCTTTCCCGGATCGCCAGAAAACATGGAGTCAAGTTATCATCCCTTTTGCAGACAAACGGATTGTCCTTGTCCTCCGTGATTCGCCCAGGACAAACCTTAATCATACCTTCACGAGGTGATTTAGTAGCTTCTTCGGAATCAGCAGTTACTTCCCCAGTTGTACCTAATGGAGCAACTATGCATTCGGTTCAAAAAGGAGAGAATCTTTCTCGAATTGCTTCCATTTATGGGGTGACAGTTGCTCAGATTATGCAATGGAATGGATTGTCAAATCCTGGTTTGATTCGGGCAGGACAATCTTTGATTGTATCACAGGCAAATTCAACAGGTGGTATTATAGTACCGGAAGCTGTGCCCGCAACCGAGGTGATTCCCGAAGATGATGGTGGATCTCTTCAAGATTTTTTCAATGATAGTCCGACAATTGAACGACCCATCATTGATGTAAATAATCAACCATAGTTGAACGATTGTGAGGTAAATAATTAAAATGGGTGTGGATATAAAAGGGTGGATAAAACTGCGATAGAACAGTACTTCTTTCGCAATTCAGGACTTGTCAGCACTTTTTTAGTGGTGGCAGCTTTGTGCATGACTATGCTTGGAATGGTCATGCTCTTTAGTGCAGGGGCGGTTCGTGGTGCCCAAGACCTCCTAACCAAGCAGGCAATTTGGCTAGTGCTCGCAACTATCGCAGCATTGGTTGCGGCTTGGATTGATTTGGAATGGTTAAAAAGAAGAACTCCGCTTATTTTTGGAATTTGTCTTTTTGCACTATTGCTTACGCTGTTACCTGGAATTGGTGTAAAAGTAAATGGTGCTCAACGCTGGATTGGGCTCGGTCCCCTCAGGATTCAACCTTCTGAATTTGCAAAGATTGGTTTGGTTCTTGGATGTGCCCATTATTTTGCATTTCGTCAGCGTACTGTGGGAGAATTCCTGCATGGCTTTGCCATACCCTCGGTCTGGTTAGGGCTAGTTTGTGGGCTAATACTGTTACAGCCCGACTTTGGGACGAGCTTTTTGTGCGGTGCAGTTGGGGCAACTTTAATGTTTCAGGCAGGTACGAATTTAAAGTGGTTAATGTCTGTGGGTGGATTAGCAGTTTCAGCATTTTCAGTCCTCGTTTATTTTGACCCGGTAAGAATCCGCCGAGTTACATCATTCCTTGATGTTGAGGCCAATGCGAATGATAGTTCATACCAGTTGTGGCAAGGTATGCTTGCATTCGGAGTGGGTGGTATGGATGGAGTGGGACTTGGAATGGGCAGACAACAAATGCATTTTTTACCAGAGGCTCACACAGATTTTATTTTTCCAGTTATTGGTGAGGAACTTGGCATTATTGCCACAATGAGTGTACTAATTTGTTTTCTGACGATCTTTTGCCTGACTGCTTGGAAGTTGAGGAGAGTGCCCAGGATGTATGATTATTTATTGGCCATGGGGGCACTGCTCTTTATCACTTTGCAGGCAATCATTAACATTGGGGTGGTGACTGGATCATTGCCCACAAAAGGAATGTCGCTCCCATTTATCAGCTATGGAGGTTCCAATCTTGTAGTTGTATTTATTCTCATTGGTCTGGTGATCAATGTCTTGAGGAGGATTGACAAACCCAGCCCTATACAACCGCGAGAATTATGAAAAATATTGTAATTGCCTGCGGGGGAACAGGGGGGCATCTGACTCCGGGAATTGCTTTGGCACAGGCATTGGAGCAAAAAGGTTGTTCGAGTTGGCTTTTAATCAGTCGTAAGCAGGTTGATTCTAGGCTGTCATCGAAGTATGCAAAGCTGAATTTCGAACCAGTTCCGGGTGCCCCATTCTCAAGGTCACTTTTGGGTCTGATTAATTTTATCAAAGAGCTGTGCCTTTCGTTTTTAAAGGCTAGAAAAATTTACCATAATATAAGTGCTGACCTGTTCGTAGGCTTTGGTGGATTTTCAACACTCGGGCCAGCTCTTGCCGCTCGTACCATGGGAATACCGGTTTATTTGCACGAATCGAACAGAAAAGTCGGCAAGGCAGTTAAATTTCTCGCGAGAAGAGCAGACAGGGTGTACTTGCCGGACGGTGTACATGTGGATGGAGTTTCCTATGAAAAAACATTTCATTCTGGCTTTCCTCTTCGGCAGGATTTTAAGCGTATGCCCATGGAAAGAGCCCGTCGTAAGCTTGGCATTCCAATGGGCGATAAATTATTGGTTGTATTGGGAGGCAGTCAGGGAGCAATTGCTCTGAACGATTGGGTCAAAGAAAATTTGGAAAATTTAGCGATGGATGGAATCTCTGTTTATTGCGTTACTGGAATGAACAAACAAAGTGCAGGGGTCGTTCAGCTTCCTGATAATGCTGGAAATACCATTACGAGCCGGTTTGTTCCTTTTACAGATCAGATGGAAGTTTTGTTATCCTCCGCAAACTTAGTCATCAGCCGAGCGGGAGCAGGTTCATTGGCAGAAATTGTGAAATGCCGTGTTCCGGTAATTATGATCCCCTATCCTTATGCCGCGGATGATCATCAATCATTTAACGCATCTTACATTGAAAATAAAGGTGGAGGGGTAGTTTGTCCACAGTCGCTAATTGAGGAAAAGCTACTTGGTGAAGTGAGGGAATTAATGTTCAATGAAGATTTTCGTGGGTTGATACGAAGGAATTTATTTTCCATGGATCCGGGCGATGTAAGCTCGCGCTTGGCACATGAAATTCTTCAATCCAGCAATCCCGCACATTCTAGATCCAACCAAAGAGGTTTTGGGGAGGTGTTTGCATGAAAAGACCTAGGAAAGTTCTTCTCCTTGGTGCTGGAGGAATGGGAATGGCTCCGCTTGCACTTTATCTCAGAGGTGCAGGGGTTAGGGTGGAAGCATTTGATCATCAATTCCGTGAACCACTACGTACAAAGCTTGAGGAGTCAGGCGTCAGGATATTGCACGAACCAGAGCCTCATTTGAAACCTGATTGCGTGATTCGATCCAGTGCAATTGCAGGTGATGAGCCAGTTGTAGCTGCCTGGGAAGCGTCCGGGATTCCAGTTTATAAGAGAGGTGATTTTTTAGCAGAGCTTTTTTCTCGTAAGAAGGTTGTTGCAGTGGTGGGGAGTCATGGTAAGACAAGCGTGGCCGGTCGGATTGCATGGGCACTGAATCGTTTAAACTTTCCCATTTCTTATCTTGTCGGTGCTCAATTTAAAGACGCAGGGGTTCCATCTGGAAAATTTGCAAATTCTCCATGGGTTCTTCTGGAAGTTGACGAAAGTGATGGCACCATCGACCGATTTTCCCCGGCGATCACTGTTGCCTTGAACTGTGACTGGGATCATGTGGACAGATACGAGTGCCGTGATTCTTTTTTAGAAACCCTGAAATCTTTATTTCACCGAACCAAGCAAGCTGTCATCTGTCCAGATGTGGAACCCCTTGTTTCAATGGTAAAAAAAGAAACTGGTGTAAAGTCGGTCATCTACCCTGGGTTGAAAAAACCGCACCAGTTCAGTAAATCAAATGAACTTGCAGTAATATCATTAATTGAGCAACTGAATGTAAGTTGTACCAGCTTGGATTTTAATGAATTTCCAGGAATGGAAAGAAGGCAATCTATTCTTTTTGATGACGGGAAACGTTGTGTTGTGGAGGATTACGCTCATCACCCAACGGAAATTCGTTCCTTCATAGAACTTCGGAGAAAGCTGGAGCCTGCCAAGTCGATGAAATTAATTTTTCAACCACACAGATATTCACGAACTCAGTCGTTGGCTCAGGAATTTGCGGAGGAACTAGCCTGCGCAGACCAAGTCTTGCTACTTCCAACTTATTCCGCTTTCGAACCATACGATGAACGCGGCACGGTCGAGACATTAACCGGCTATTTACCCCCGCGGTTAAGAGAGGGCACCAGAATTTACCAGGAATTTGGAGATTTGAGGCGCTCGTTAAATCGAAATGTCAATGAGGCGACCAATGATCAGCTACTTTTCGTTGGAGCAGGAGATATTGATCGCTGGGCTCATGCATTTTCGGCGTGGGAGCATTCCCAAGGGGACAAATGCTCAGCATTTGGAATTTTTCTCGATAATAGGCTTTCGGCTGGAACTATGCTTTCCCAGGATTATCCGCTGGGCTCCATGACTACCATGGGAGTGGGAGGCAATACCAGATGGTATGCTGAACCTGCAAACACAGAGGATTTGCGCTCTTTGGTGGAGGCTTGCAAATTATTTGAATTACCCAGGGCAATGATGGGTCGAGGTTCAAATCTAATTGTTCCAGATGATGGGTTTGGAGGGTTAGTTTTAAAACTTCGTGGGAAATTTTGGAGCTCGATCGAGCAAAGATGTGAAAATTCACTGATCGTCGGTGCCGGTGCGAAATTAAAAGATATCTGCAAGTATTCATGCAAAAAAGGATTAAAAGGTTTTGAATTTCTTGAGGGTATCCCTGGCACTTTGGGTGGAGCATTAAGAATGAATGCCGGAGCTATGGGTTGGGAGACATTCGACCTAGTCGAGTGGGTAAGTTTCCTATTGCCGGATGGAAAAATTGTGGAGATTCCTGGAAATGAACTGGAAGTTGGCTATCGTTATTGTAAGGAAGCCTATGAAGGGATTGCCTTGCGGGCTAAGTTAAAGGCAGAGGGCAGGGCAAAACATCAGGAAATTCGAAAAGTGATTGATTCACTGGCACGGGCTCGCAGAAATTCCCAGCCTCGTGAAGCAAGTTCCGGATGTGTTTTCAGAAATACCGATAAATATTCAGCAGGCTGGTTAATCGATCAAAGTGGAATGAAAGGAGAAAGGATAGGTGGTGCAGCAGTCTCCGGTTTGCATGCTAACTTTATTCTTAACCGGGGAGATGCCACTGCAACTGAGGTAATCAATTTAATTCTCAAAGTTCGCGAACGAGTAAAAAATTCTCACGGTCTTATGCTTGAGCCTGAAGTCAATCTTCTCGGCCAATCATGGGAACAATACCTTTCCTGAATAAATAAACCTCAATGAATGTACCTGATTTAATCATATTATGCGGAGGGACAGGACCAGAACGCGATGTTTCTCGTGCTTCAGGGGATGCCCTTTACGAGTCCCTCTCCCAAACTTTTTCAACCCGGCTGATCGATTTGTCAGATGATCGCTTGCCAGACGGATTAAAGTCTACGAGTGAAATTGTATTTCCTGTGATTCACGGAACCTTTGGTGAGGATGGTAGATTACAAGCACTTTTGGAGCGTAGCGGTATGGAATATGCAGGTAGTGATCAAGTTTCCAGTCAATTATGCATGGATAAGGCTTTGGCTAAAGAAACTGTGGAAAAAGTAGGTGTTCGAGTATCTCCCAGCGTAACTTTTTCCGACCCAAAGGAATGTGACCCAAGTAAACTAATTGATCTACTCGGAAGAGAGACTGTTTTAAAACCGGTCAATCAGGGAAGTAGCGTATCCTTGCGTATTATATGTGGATTTGAAGATTTAAAGAAAACGCTGTCAGAGATTGAAGCTGGGCAGTGGATGCTCGAAAAAAGGGTGATTGGACGTGAGGTAACGATCGGAATGCTCGATAATCATGCAATGGGAATCGTCGAAGTAATTCCCGTTGGAGGAGTTTACGACTATAAAAGAAAGTACGAAGCAGGTTCCACCGAATACCGTTTCCCTGCAGTTATTGACGATGAAGTCGAAAGGGAATTAAAGGAGTTTGCGAGAAGTGCATACCGGGCATGCCAGTGCCGGGACTTTGCCCGCATAGATTTTATGATCTGTGAAGATGGACATCCTCATTTTCTTGAAATTAATACCCTTCCTGGTATGACCTCCACGAGCCTTCTGCCAAAGAGTGCATCATGTTCCGGATATGATTTTGACAAATTATGCCGGCGGTTGGTTGAGCCAGCCATTAAGCGATTTTTTGATCGTAACCCAAACTACAACCGTCACGCCGCTTAATTCATGCCTAAGAAAAAGTCACCCGATTTATCCCTTCCTTCTAGCTGGAAGGACCTTGTCCAAAAAAAGTCAAGAAGGTCGGCCAGCAGGTCGGCAATACGGAAGCACTGGAATCAGGGATTAAAAATATTTTCACTACTGGTTGTTCTCGGATTGGTTGGATTAATTGCTTTTGTATCTGAGAAAAATTTAAGTTATAACTCCGAAATTATTCAATTTAGGGGAGTTGCGTCCCCCGTAAAACAGATTGTATTTACCAGTAATGGTGTGCTGAATTCTGAATGGTTCAGAAACTGGTTCGGCCCGATGAGAAAGCGCACCCTAATGGATTTGGATATTGCTGAGCTCCATGATGATTTAAGCAAGGAACCGCAGATAACATCGGCAAAGATCAGCAGAATTTTTCCATCCACTTTAAGCATTTCCATTCAGGAGCAACAACCAGTGCTGGTCCTTAGATTAAGAGATAAAGTTAAAGGCTACCAAGACTTACTGGTAGGACGAGATGGAATGCTTTATCAAGGAAGTGGTTATTCTTCATCCAGGCTGGCGATGCTACCATCTTTAAGAATTTTACCAAATCAATTGAACAAAAGTTCGGATGGTTCCGGGTATGAACCCCTCGTGGGCATGCTCCGAGTATCTCCTCTTCTCGAACTTGCCCGGCGTGAGTATCCAGATTTATACAGGGATTGGAAGGTTGTTTCGTATGAGCGGCCCGATGACATGGATGCTGGAGCTCATGTACTGGTTCAATCAGGAAGAATTGGGAAAATTCGGTTTTCTCCAAACTCTTATGCCAATCAGATGAAAAGACTTCGTTACCTGCTGATGGAACCAAAATTCAGAAAATCCAAGAAAATACGATCGATTGATTTATCTCATGATCGATCCGTATTTGCGAAAATTTGAACTACACTGGAATCGTTTCCTTACCACACTACCAACAATTGAAACAAAAATGAGCAAGATCATCGGAGCAGTTGAAATCGGAACATCCAAGGCAAAGGCAGTTGTGGGTGAAGTAGCAGAGGGGAAGTCTCTCAGTATTGTTGGCATGGCAACAAGACCAAATGAAGGAATGAGAAAAGGGGAAATTGTGGACTTTCAGAAGGTGGCAACATCCGTCCACACCGCATTGGCTGAAGCTGAAAAGATGTCTGGTACCACGGTGGATTCAATTTATCTTGCCCAAACAGGTGCCCACCTTAGTGCATCTGTCCTAAGGGCCAGTGCAAATGTTTCATCCTCAGACTTAAGGGTTTCTGCTTCAGATTTACAAAGAGCTGCTGATGAAGCGAAAAGAAGGCAGCCAGAGGAGGGTAGATCTTATGTTCACTATGCAAGAATGCCTATTCTGCTTGATGGTCGGCCAGTTGATGATCCAGTTGATATGATTGGGAAAAAGGTTGAGATTGTTTACTGGGCAATCGAGGGTAATGACTCTGCCATCCGTGCGAATCTTGATGTTGCCAATAATTATGGAATGGAAGTCGACGATTTGATATTGTCATCCATTGCGTCATCCACTCTCGTGGCGGGTCCTGACTTAAAAAGAGCTGGTGTTTTAGTAATTGATTTAGGGGCTGGGGTTACTGATCTGGTGATTTATCGGAGCGGGCATGTAGTCTACACAGGGGTAATTCCAGTTGGAGGAGATCATATTACTGGAGACCTAGCCATGGGATTGCGAGTATTTGAACCTTATGCGGAAAAATTAAAATTGGCATATGGATTAGCTCAGCCAGATCCATTATCTGAAGATGAAAAAGTATGGATGACTAACGAAAAGACTATCGGTGACCGTGCTGTTTCTAGAAAAGCGATTACAAGTATTGTTCATGTCCGGGTGGTTGAATTATTTGAAATAATTGCCAAAGAATTGGGAGATTTGTTGAACCCGGATGATTTGGGTGCAGGAGTAATTCTTACGGGTGGTGGATCCCGACTACCTGGCATTGAGCAGGTGGCTCATACTATTTTGGGAGTTCCTGCTAGAAAAGGAATTTTTCCATCCGAAATTGGAAAAGATCTCGCCCAACCGGAAAACGCTACAGTGCTTGGGTTATTACACTATGGCTTGGAAGATCACCGTTTGCCTGGTCAGTCCAAAAGCAATGAAAAGCCCGGTATTTTTAGTAAAATCGGTGGATTGCTTGGAATCTAGTTAAAGATGAATTTTAGAAAGCGTAGACATAACAAAATAAGCCACCCATGATATGATTCAAGAAAACTTCCTAGAACCATCGATCAATTCAAATTCACAGGATTCTCCCGGTTTGCGGACAATGATTATTGGAGTAGGCGGAGCAGGAATTTCCCTGGTGGATGGATTACGGTTTGATAACTTTGATTACGTTCAAAGCCTAGTCGTTGATGTTGATGTCAGAGCACTTTCTGACTCATTGGCTGCAGAAAAGTTATCATTTGGAAGACGTCATACCAGAGGTATGGGAACAGGTGGGGATATGAACCTTGCCCGCCGTGCAATTGAGGAGGAAAAAGATAAATTGCGTGAAAGGCTTGACGGGGTTGATCTCGTCTTTCTCCTTGCGGGCTTGGGTGGTGGAACAGGTGGGGGAGTATCACCTGTGGTTGCTAGATTAGCCAGGGATCATGGTGCCTTGGTTTTTGCATTTGTACCGATGCCATTTAGTTGGGAAAAATCTAGGCATGCACAGGCAGAGAATTGCCTCGAGGATTTGCGCAAACACGCCAATGCCGTTGTTCCCTTACCAAATGATTCCCTATTACAGTTGGGGGGGGCTGATGCAACCGCACTGGAGTGCTTTGCTGAGGCGGGCAGAAATGTAAGCCGAGGTATTTCTGCAATTTGCAACCTGATTTTCCGAAAAGGAATGATTGATGTAGATTTTGCTCACCTGCGAAAAGCATTCGGTGGTCGTGCTGGCCGGACACTTTTTGGATATGGTAAGGGATCTGGAAAAGACGGATTACGCGAAGCAATGAGGGAACTGCTGGTCTGTCCGATGTTACATTTACCGGAAGTTTCTAAAGCGGCTGATATTCTCCTCATATTTATTAACGGTGGGCCAAACCTGGGGATGTCTGCTCTTCAATCTGCTTCTCAGGAAATTCGTGAAGCATTCAAAGCAGGTGATCAGGTAGTGTTTGGAGCACATGTTGACGAAAATATGGGTGATGAGGTTCGCATAACTGTTCTTGGTGCTGCTGATCTGGGCTCCGATAGAAAAATTGCAGATGTGTCTCCTTCCCAGGAAGTTTTCGAGGTTACGACTGTTCAGAAACAGGCACATCCCTCTCGGCTTTCTCTGAAAAAAAGTGATAAAAAGAAGGCCGCGTCCACAAATGCTAGGAACAAGAAAAAATCTGAACCTTTGGAACAGAATACCTTCTCATTTATGGAAGATAAAAACCAGCGAGGTATATTTGATGATCTCCCAAATCGAAATATGTATGAGGGGGAGGACTTGGATGTGCCTACCTATTTACGAAGAGGTGTGCAAATCACTTTGTGAATTACTATTAAAGCCAGGAATGTAAGTACTGTAATCCGACCATTGAGGATTGGACTTCCACATTTTTGGAAAAACGCAGGGCAAGGGCGTGCCTTTTCATTGCCAACCAAGTTATGGATAGATCGACCTCGAAGTGATTCTTATTCAAATCCATAAATGAGTTAACATAGCTGATGCGCGGGGTGAAAGTAAGAGATTCGCTTAAATAAAATTCTGCACCTGTGTGAAGTTTTCCTGCGTACCGAGCCTTGTCATCCTTTGTT
>Ga0181585_10004269_pt1 | contig 12450 bp, 25 predicted proteins | sample 071ome_29_FD_132469 | JGI IMG/M metagenome (GOLD analysis project Ga0181585, IMG submission 132469) | Coastal salt marsh microbial communities from the Groves Creek Marsh, Skidaway Island, Georgia - 071407BT metaG (megahit assembly) | ecosystem: Environmental > Aquatic > Marine > Intertidal... | reverse complement strand
TTTTTTGAAATACCAGAAACAAATAACGATATATTTAAGGTTATTGTGGGTATGCTAGTTGGCTCTTTATCTGTAGTTATATATACTTTTATAGGTAAAAACCCGGAAGAAGTAGAGTCGCTTAAATCTAAAAACGAATCATTAGAATCACAAGTAGCCCAAATAGTTTTAGAAAAAGATAAGCTTGAAAAAATGCTACGAGATTATCAATCTGAAGTTATTGATAAACTTTCAATTTCAGGAGAACACTTCCAATATAAAAAATAAAAAAAGGGGCTTTGCGGCCCCTTCTTTATTTATCCATCACAACTTAAACAATCTGGATCCATTGCTTTAGCAGCAATATCTCCTCTTAAAACGGATTCAGTTCGGGTATAATATAAAGTCTTTATACCTCTTTTCCATGCTTCTATATGCACTTGATTAATCCACCTTGGTGTAGCCTCACTGGGGAATGCTAAGTTAAGGCTTACTGATTGATCAATATAATCTTGTCTAATGCCAGCTTGACGTATTAATTCAAGTTGGTTTATTTCTTTAAAGGTTTTAAATACATTCTTTACAGGCTCACCATCTGTTTGGGTAAGTCTTCCAGCTTCATCGTAAAACCATCCATCGAGTTCTTTAATTCCTTGAACGGATCCACCGTCTTCAAGAATTTTATCCCAAGTTTCTTTAGTGTCAATTCCAACTTTTCTTAATACTTTTCTAAGTTCTTTATTCTTTCTAATAAATGTACCTTTAGCTGATTGCTCAGTAAATACATTAGCAGCCCAAGGCTCAATACCGGGCGATACATTACCAGCTAATTTGCTGTTTGAGACAGTAGGTGCAATAGCACGGAGATGAGTATTGCGCATGCCAGTGCCAGCACACCATAAAGGTTCCCCATAAATTTCTGCCAACGCCCTTGAGGCTCTTTCGCTTTCGATTTTAATTTTTGAAAATATTTCACGTGTTTTAAATTGTGCTAATAGCCCTTCAAAAGCTATGCCGTTTTTTTGTAATAAACTATGCCAGCCAAGAACACCTAAACCTAATGCTCTACCTTTTACAGCGCTTCTTACGGAATTTTCAAAGCCTCGCATATTTTTTGCTCTTTGAATAAACTCTTCAAGCACTCCATCTAAAAACCATATGGCATCATATACTAAATTAGTATCTTTCCACTCATCATATTTTTCTAAATTTAATGAGGACAAACAACAAACAAAACTATGCGACTCATCAGTATGCAATACAATCTCACTACATATGTTTGTCATATGGACTTTGAGCCCGTTTGACTTATATGCAGTTGGGTTATTCTTGTTTGTATTTCCCTTAAAGAGTATATAAGGCTCTCCAGTTGCCTTACGCTTTTGGAGTAGCTTGGACCATTTGCGTCTAGCGTCTGAATCGCCGTTTTCAAGTCTTCGCATAAACTTGTCACCGACCACAGCGCACTGGTGGAGATTGAGTGACTGTCTGTTAACGTCTCCTTTAGGTTCGCGGATCTCCAACCACTCTTCAAAGTCGGGGTGATCAATATTGATGTTAACTGACGCAGCTCCGCGCCGGACAGCTCCTTGATTAGTGGCAAGTATAGTTGAATCGTAGATTTTGCAAAACGGGACCACTCCATCAGATGTTCCATTACCTGTAATTTTAGCTCCGGCAGGACGAATCATATTAATTCCGATACCAACTCCCCCGCCGTGTTTAGCTAGTAACATCATTTCTAAATTCTTTTGGCCTATATCTTGAATACTATCAGCAACATCTATACCAAAACAACTAATAGGTAATCCTCTATCTGTGCCTGTGTTAGATAGTACTGGTGACGCTAAACAAAGCCAACCTTTCCATATGTAGTCAAAAAACTTTTCAGCAAGTTCTGGTTTATATAAACGTCTCGCAACAGAATTGCTAACACGCATATAAGCATCTTTAGGAGATTCCCCTTGCAATAAGTAACCACCCGCGATAGTTTTTTTGTATACATCGGTGTCACCCCAAACTGGATAGTCTTCACCTTTTTTCCAATCATTGTTCCAGCTTGTCATTATTCTCTTTGTTTTCTTTTAACTCTTTTGTTAATTCTTCTATTGCCTTTTCGTAATCTGGGAACTTCTTGATTAAACTCATCGTCCCAATAGAAAGATCCTTTAGATTTGCCATTTCTTGTGTCATTTGTTGAATCACGGAACCAAGGATTTCTATCTTGTTCCTCATCTCTATAAGCTTGTTTTCTTTCATTATACATTATATAAATAAATTAAATACCCAATTGTAACATTTATATTGACTGCTACTAAATTCCATTGTTTGGCTACAAATACTTGAGGCATTGATAATATACCGCCAATAACATAAGTAATACCACCAATTGTACCATAAGATAATAAATGAGGAGACATCATAATAAATGCAGTACCCATATATCCTAATCGATTTGCCAATCGTTCTTTAGCGGATAGCCTTCTATCATGCACTAAAGCTCTTAAAAATCTTTGTTTAAATCTGTATTCACATTTTTTACAAGTGCGTTTACCATATCTAAACTTGTCTGTAGATTTTTCTTTATGGCATTTATTACACTTTCTCATTACCAAATGTCTTCAAAATCTTCACCCTCATTTGCTTTGGAATAATCAGTTGGGCGAATAGCAAAAAAGTCAGTATGAGTAAGCCCCCCGGTAAGATGATAGAACCAGTCAAGATTTGCTGCTGCTTCTTGGTCAAACGCAAAGTATTGCCCGAGGTCAAAGTAACCAAGTTCTTGTAATTTTTCATTGAGTCTTTTTCTAATGAATTGTTTAAGATCGTAGGATTTAAGGTTTTCAATATCTCCTTGTTCGAACATTTTGTCAATATATTTTTCTTCTGCATCTAGCATTGCTTTAGCCGCACTAACAACATCATCTCTACAATCTTCTAATAAATTAGGCATTTCTTTACACATATGCCGGAATAATTGGCAACCCATTTTAGAATGCAGCGATTCATCGCGAACACTCCATTTCATTTGTTGCCCTATTCCTTTGAGAAGATTACGGAGCTGAAAGCTATAAAGAACAGCAAAAGCAGAATACAAACTAACTCCTTCTGCGAATGCACTAAATATTGCAAGGCTTTTTGCAATCCCAACTGGGTTATTTCCATTATAACTGACTAAATTATCAAAGCGCTCCATTGTCGCTTCATCTTGTAAAAATGCTTCAAAGTTTTCTAAACCTAATGTTTCATTTAAATAGCTGTATGCTACGGCATGGATTGTCTCTTGACTCCCAAACATCATTGCCATTTGTTGGATTTCATGTTTAGGAAACCACGATACAACTTTTTGTGTCCAATAATCAGATACCGCACACTCGGTTTGCGCAAATCCCAAAAGTATATTTCCAACCAAATTTTTTTCTTCTGGTGTAAGTTTTTCATTCCAGTCCTTAACGTCACCTGACATTGGTATCTCCGTGTGCAACCAAAAAGCTTGAGCTTGTTTAAGCCAGCCTTCAGTATAATACTCAGGGTATTCAAAAGGCTTGTACGGTATTCTTTCATCAAATAATCCCATATTAATTATCTATTTCTAAGCAAATATCTATAAAAGGTAAATAAAATACGTGTTGTTTATAATCTATTTCCACGTAAGTTCTAACGCCAAAAAGTATTCCTGGATAAAATCCAATACTAAGTTCCCAGTTTTTCATTTTCCTTGACCTTTGTATTTTTTTAAATAATTTTTTGAGCTTTTACTATTAGAGCTCTTAGTTTTAGCGTGCACACCAGGGCGTTTTATTTTTGGCTTTTTCTTAAAAACCACAAAATTCATTTTTGCTTTAGCCATAGCATTTTATATTATATTTATCATGTATCTCAACTAGCTCTTTATATTTAAGCAACCCTCTATTTTCAATAGACCACTTGATCCATTTTTCAATTTGCCTTTCAGCGTATTTTAACCGGGCTACTTTCTTTTCTTTTGTAATATGATCTCTACTACTCGGTCGCATTCTTTTTGATTTTGTGGTTTGAATAATACATATCCAGGAAATTGCTCTGTCATTAATTTTTTAAATAGCTTCCATCTAATTGGAAATGATTCATTGGGCCTTCCTTTACACTCTATTATAAAGTCTTCGCCTATAAAATCAGGTGTATACTTTATTGGCAATATTCTTTTGCTGCCTCTATTTGTAAAATCACCTTTGCTATTTGCTTGCCTTTCATAACTTTCGTTTTCAAAATGAAAACCATTGACTAAAACAAAAGTTTCTCCTTCATATTTTGATCTGATTTTAGCTTTTTTTAAAGCCATATACATATATCGTTCTAAACCTGATGCAAAATTATGCCCGTCATAACTAATTTTTTTAGCAACAACGGGCCCTCTTTTTTTACTTTTTCTTCTCATTTATCTATTGTAACATTGATGTCACCTGGATAACGGTCGTAAGATTCTTCTTTATCTTTAATATAACATTCTTCAATCTCTTCTCTAAGAACCATACGAGCTTTCTCGATATAGTTGACAGCATCCATAAGCTCTTCTTGTAAATGATTTAGCCAAGTATCAAGTGTTTGTTCATCTTCGTGCAATGTAACACCATACTTTTTAAACCCAACATCAGAGCGTGACATTATTTTATTTACTACTTGTTTGATTATCTGGTCTCTCATTATATAGTATCTTTTACAAATGTACCATTTTTCATTCTACCAGTTCTATTAGATATTTCATCATAAGCAGACTGAATACAGCTTTCAATGTCTGTGCCGACAAGATGGGCGAGATTAGTGAGAACAACAACACTATCACCAATAGCGTCAATAATATTATCTTTGTCATCTTTAAGTAAGGCCTGTGCCAATTCCCCTGATTCTTCATATAATTTAATTAATTGTGTTTTAGGATCTCCTTTATCATAGATCCCACGCTCTTCTGCCCAGTCTCTAATGAGTCCAAATATGTTTTCTTTGTTGTACGTCGTGTCTGCCAAAAAAGCCTCATAAAAAGCTTTATTATAAATGTAGCAACGATCGTCTTTATACATTGAAGTTTTTGCATTTGCTAAAATCCATCGTCTTGACTCTTCTGTTAATTCAAATTCGCCAAGACTTGTTGTCCATTTAAATCCATCATTATCTAATAATAAATCTGCTAAATCTTTTCTAGCACATGGAAATGTTGAGGTTTGTTCGGTTGAGTTTACTTTCATATCTGATTTAAATAAATTTTTATATAATTTTCTGTCAACTTTATACCCATAAGACTTTTGAAGTTCTATTTCCTTCTCTGATATATAATCTATATCTTCAGAAGAATCAAGAACTTCATACTCATCAGGCTTATAGCCCTGCGCCAGCGTAACTCTACTATTTAAATTACGTGTTACACCAATTTTTTTACCGGGGATATGATAAATATAATACATTATTATTTTTTATTTAATATTTTTTCAATTATTTTTTTGCTTTTTTTTGACAACCATTCTCCTGGATAATTATTTTTTTGCATCCATAATTTATCTTCCGACTGAGAGTGGTGCTTTGATTGGTTCGTGGTGCTCATAATTATTTAATTTAATCATACTATGCGAAGGTATAAATAAAAAGTTATTTGCTCCGCGTTTTATATCTAACCCAAAATCAATATCAACAGTTGGTAAATCGTATTTACTCCGTGATAATTGTAATTCAGCTTGTTCAAGATGATTATTATATAAATGACAATCCCCTAAACTACCTATTAATTGCCCAGGCTCATAACCTAATCCTTTAGCAAGCATTTCTAATAATAAACCATACATTACAATATCGTATGGCAATCCAAGAAATACATCAGCTGACCTTTGTTGCCACATTAAGGATAACTTGCCGTCATTAATATAAACTTGAAAACCGTAATGGCAAGGAGGGAGAGCCATATCATCCAAATCAATAGGGTTCCAAGCTTGAACCATATGTCTTCTTGAATACGGAGCCTCCTTGATGCCGATAATAAGATTCTTAAGCTGATCAACCCCGCCAAAATCGCGCCACTGCTTACCGTACACAGGACCCAAGGTACCATCTGTTCTGCCAGACCTGTCATAGTCAGGATTCCAGTAAGTAACGCCGTGATTATTGAGATACTGAATATCTGTGTACCCAGATAATATCCATAATAATTCTGTAACCGCATTTTTAAAATATACTTTTTTAGTTGTTAGTATTGGAAAACCAAGGGACATATCATGGCGTATCATTCTACCAAACACACTTTTAGTGCCCGTGCCAGTACGATCTTCTTTGTTTTTACCGCCATTGAGTACACCACCTAATAGCCCTAAGTATTCATCTTCTATATTTATCATAATAAAATTTACACATTAAAAAATACTCCTGCCATATATTATCTTTTGTATAAACAGTAGGTGTTAAATTAACTTTTTTATAGTTAGGTTGAAAAGCTATACCAATACGCCATTCGTCACATATAAGGCCTTTTTTATTTGCTATAGGAGAAATTATAACTCCATTATCTAAACAAGCCTTATGCCAAGCCAATTCGTCTCTGGTTGGCATATAATCCGGCATTGGTTCATGCTTCTTTTTAGCCATCTATTCCCAAGGCATTAATTCATTTTCCATATTAACTGGTTGATGAGGTACAAAGCAACCTGATCTAGGCTCCCATTTAAAATGAGCCTCAGCGCCATTTTCACCTAAATTTTGAAATTTAACTTTTAGTATTTTAGCTTTAACTGTTTTTTCTTCATAATTACGGTGCACTAATATACCATGATAACTCGCATCGTACCATTCACCTCCGCCTTTGATATTATACATAGTTGGCTCTTCAATCCTACCATTTGCATCTTTATACATTTTAGTAGGGTGAGCAACTACAATAACTAAAACATCATATTTTTTAGCAAATATTTCAATTTTAGTAAGATATTCCATTGTATATCTATTAACATCCTCAGTCTTAGCATCAACATCTCTGACTTTATTAAATGGGTCAATAACTAAACATTTAATGCCTTTGCGTTTTACAAGCTCCGCACCTTTTCTCAATACTGATTCAAGAGTATATCTTTCCATATCAATAAAGAAAAAGTTATCATTAACGTGATTAGCTACTTGATTCCACTTATCAGTTCCTATATCTGATTTGCGAGGCATATCCTGCCACACTTTTCGCATGAGTTTGTGAGCGTGCAAATATGTCGGAGCATTTTCAGGTGAAGCAAATGCTGCTTTCCAGCCATAGTTTTGGTTATATCCCACAACCATTTGGTCGACAAAATCACTTTTGCCGGAAGAAGGTATACCAGTAACAGTAATAAATTGGCCAGTATATGTGGAAAATATTTCATCAAAATTTGGAAGTCCAACTTGGAAGCCAGGTTTAAAACCATTTTGAACGAAGTCTGTGATCTCTCCTTCAATGTCCCGGAAAGTAGTAACGTTTTCCAGTGGCACTGGCTTGGCCCCAGTGATACGCGATACCAATTTTTCTTTTCCATATTTTAATAAATATTCATTTGCATCTTTGCAATCTTCAAAATCAGCTAAGTAACATACTTCAGCACCTAATCTTCTTACTAATTCTTGTTGTAATGCTTGGCCCGGCTCATCTTGATCAACAGCAATAATTATTTTTTCTTTGTCAGTAAAGTAATCAATGCAGTTATCGAGATAATCAAGGTTATTAGAATTAAGAGTAGCTCCATTTGGTACAGAAACGACATTAGGAATACCAGCTTCATAAATACTAAGAGCATCCATTTCGCCTTCCACAATAATACAATATTCATAACTAACAATATTATTAATGTTATAGAATATTTTTTCTGCGCCTTTATAAAGCTTAAAATTCTTTCTGCCATCTCGGTATTTAATATTAATTAATTCGTCACCTATATAATAATTAAAGTGTATAGCATTTTCAACTTTACTCGTCTGAGGCATAAACTCAGGACCCTCACTGACTTTTAGATCAGTAAGGGTTGCCTGAGATATTCCCCGTGATTTAAACCACTCTTGTACCTTCGTTCCGGGCACTTCTATATTAGCAGGTAAAGGTTTTACATAAACCCTGTCAACATTCCCTTTACGTTGGTATGTATGAAGTTGAAAAGTCCTATTGCAGTTGTGACACGTACCGAGACCCCGTTCCCAATCATAAGACGCGCATTTGCGTTTTTGATTTTCGGGTTTTCTATCAGTAGAACAAAGAGGACATAAGCCCTCTTGTTTTCCTACCTGAAGATCGTATTGATTAAATTTGTCAATAACAAAACCATTAATCTCCGTATTGTTTATTTGCATTTAGTCTTCTATTAAAATTAAATTTCCATCTTCATCATGCTCTGCATAGAAATAATCTTCTTCTTCCATTAGAACGGTAAATCATTTTCAACTGGTTGCGGTGGGCTAGCCACTTGCAAAGGTTGATCATTACGCGGTGCGGGCTGCGGGAAAGCTCCATTAGTCCATACCACCTGAGCATTACCAAGATAAGTTTTTTCAGCTTTACCTTCGCGCTCTTCTTTTGTTTGTGATACAATTACTGGTCCTTGGTTACCAAATTGGTCAACTTCGTCATTAATTGTAATCGTAATTGGTAAGTATTTACCTTTTTTACCTTCAATAATTTTATCTTTAGGTATTGCAGAAAGATTAATACTCGTTTTAATAATACCGGCCATATTAATATGTAGCTAATTGATTAAACATTCTACGTAACTGTTGGCGGTTAGCACCTGTTACGCGGCGTAGGTTGTCTACGGCTTTTACATGGGTTTGATTACCATAAAAATTGTTTTCACTTGTTGTAATACCTGTTACAGCACAAGTACGTTTTTTAGTTCTAGCCATAATAATAAAATTAAAGTGTTTGGTTAATAAAATAATTTGCAGGATCAAATCCTTCGGTTTTAAAAAATAATTCGTATGCTTCTGTTGCTCTTTTAACTTTATCCATACCTGATTGATAAAATTTATCTGAACAATCAAAGATACCAATTTGGTGTGTACTTTTGTCTATTACTATAAACAAAAAGTTATAGCCAAACATTTGACTGTAAATATACGCTTGGCTATCATAATTGTAACGATAAGCTGATGATTTAAATTTGTTTATATCACTTGTTGTTTTTAAATCAATAATTAACTTTTCGTCATGGTTCACTATATCAGCTTTACCCTTCCAAAGGTTACCCTCTAATTCTACAATACCGGGTTGCTCATAGTCATTGGTTTTATTTTGGATGAATTCACGACATATATCGTTTTCCATCAACTTGTCTCGCATTAATTCAATCTGATCAACTTCATGCTGTAATAAGCATAGCTCACCTTCAGAAATATCCTTATACTTCTTTGTATTTCTAGTAGCTGATTCAACGACTTTATACTTTTTCAATTTGTTTGGTTCAAGTATTGCAGTGTGAAAATAACCACCGATTAAAAAAGCGGGAGTTGATTTTGAAGGTTGCTTAAAAGCAAGCGGATTGGTTAGTAATACGGAAATGTCTGAGTTGCTTAAATACTGTTTTCCATAATCACCATAATAGTGTTTATCATCTTTAAGCTTTTGAATTACTGGTTCTAACTTCATACGATTTCAGTTCAGACTTATCTTCTATAGATACGTCATATTTATTTACTATTGTTGTGACACTACCGCCAGACTGAATATAGCTTAGTGCTTTACCCCAGTTTTCTGAGCCTTTTAATAATTTTGGCTTTGATTCTTTACCGTGAGTATTAGTCGCGTCCGCGTCAGCAGTATCATCAATTAATAGCAAATTGCCAAGTGCATACTTTTTACCATAAGATGATGCTGATCCAAATTGCTGTGGAACTTGCATACCTTTTTGATTAAAGTCTACACCAACTAATGCGGTAGCAGGAATAAAGCTTTTGCCATCTGCATCAAATACAGTAGCAGTGGACTCTATAACGCCATCGCCTAGCCATTTCTCATTAACAGTAAAGTATACTTTATACTTTTTGTTAAATGGTTTAAGTGCTTCGAGAATGTCTTCGGCAGATCTGAAGTTGTACTTGCCGAATGAATTGTACCGCGATTTTTTTGACTTAAACTCTTCTTGAATTAAACTTAATTTTTCGTGGATATTCATATTATATATATTACACAATTATATTCAATTTTAATACTTAAGTTAAAGAAAATCAACTACTTGCGCTGGATCTACGTTTTCTATTAACTTATTAATTGCATCACGTTTTATCTGTGATATTCTTACATATGATGCTGTTCCTTCAATCTTTAATTTATCCGCAATATCTTTTGCTGACATTTTATCGCAGTCTAAACCATAACTCATTCTAAGAACATCATATTCTTTTATATTTAAATGTGCTTCCATAATACTTAATAAATATTTATTTAATATATCTATATTGTATTCTTTGGTCTGGTCAATAACATCGTAAGTAGTATTTGTTTGTTCTTCTATCCCATCAATGCTTTGGAATATACTATTAAAAAACATTTCTACTGTTTTCTTTTCTTGTTCTGAGTTTTTACGCATATCATTTAGTTTATGTTCTGGTATACGTATATTACCTCTATTTATATCTATAGCTCTTCGTATTGCGCCTCTAATTCTTTTTGATAGAAATGATTTTAAAGTTCTTTCTGGTTCAACAGATTCTTTTATTGTTTGCCAATCAATTTTATCTACTGCATATATCAATCCAATTGCACCTTCTTGAATTAAATCATTAATACTTAACACTCCTGAAGCTTGTTGTGTAGTTGAAAATGATTTTGCAATTTTTTCAACTAACTCTAAATTTTCAGTTATTAATTTGTCACGATCATTATATAAATTTAAATTTACGTTTTCTAAATCCTGCTTATAGCGAATATAATTCTGAACATTATACTTCTTCATTTAGTAGTTGTTTTTCTAATTTGATTTCTTTAGTTATGTTTCTATACACTGTTCGTGTTGACACATGAAGAAGCTCGGCTATATTACGGATTGTTATGTGCTTATTGTCATTATGTATATATAACATAGCTTCATATATATCCTCTGGCTCTGCTTTTTTCTTTCTACCAATTAGACTACCAACTATACTTAATTTTTCACCTGCTTCTAAACCTGAGTTTTCTTTAAATATTATTTTTCTCATTTTATTTTTAGGTGGTTGTTCTAAATCGTATGTATTTACTTCATCTACAATGCTGTCAACTATTTCTTTTGAAAGCTGTATAGAAGTAAAGTTATTAGATTTATCACTGATGTAATGCGCTATTTCTCTGATTTTATCAACGGTTAACTGAGGGTTAAGATACCACAATACAAGTACATGCCATTTGAATGACCTGTAAGATGTGATCTTAGCCTTACTCCTGAATAGTTCGTAGCATTCATACGTACCACCTTCATAAAAATCACCCCAGCTAAAAGTTTCAGTTGGGGTGTCAGTAATTGGTGATCGTCTATAAACGATACGGCTTCGATGAAAATAATCGAGTTTTCTATGCGACATTAGCCTGCTACTATTATTAATATAATTCGCTATCGTCGCATTCTGCTCCGATAATTTCATGCAGTATTTCTAATTCTCTTAACTGTTCCTCAGTTAATTGATTTAATAATTCTTTTGTTCTACCCATTAGAATAAAATTAGATTCAAATATTTTTGATACCTTTTCATTTGTTTAGATATGCTTTGCATATTTTCAACTTTGTGTTTTAATTCTTTACCTTGATATTCGTGTAAAGATTTTGCTTCTTTCGTTAATCGCTTATGTAAATCAAATATATAATCAGATACAAAATTAACGTGTTTTGTCTTTCGACTTTTTAGGTTTAGTTTCATTATCTATCTTATTTTTAATGTTCAAGTAATTACTTCTAATAATGTGATTATACAGCTTTCGGCTCATCAGTACAGTTCTTTTATATCAAACTCAACGTCGGATGGAAAATGCTTTAATATATCATTAATAACCTTTTCTTGTTCGCTTAATGATACCTGCATATTTATAAGATATTTTATTGTTTTATTTTTATAAAATATGTCAAGTCTACCCATTGTCATAGCTTGCTTAATTTAAGTTTAAGTCTAAGTATTTTATTCTTAATAATATTTGCTTTTTCGTATTGTTCTTCATGAACATACATTTCTTCAAGATGCATTAGATTTTCTAATTCTTGTAAATAAAATTCTTCTTCAGTTACATTACGTGAATTTCCAAACTCATCTTGTATAATATACTCATCTTTAAGTTCTGACTGCAATTTTTCTTGATGCGATATAAGTTTGTTGAATATAGCCTGTGCTATTCTGTCAACGTCTTCATTGCTTAATTCCATGCTTAATTGTTTAGTATATGCTATTAAATTATTACCCATAGGATTATACATTTAATAATTTACTGATACCGTCAATCTCATCCATAGCCGCTGTAATAGCTTCAATTAAGTTGTGTAT
>Ga0181585_10004257_pt1 | contig 12472 bp, 8 predicted proteins | sample 071ome_29_FD_132469 | JGI IMG/M metagenome (GOLD analysis project Ga0181585, IMG submission 132469) | Coastal salt marsh microbial communities from the Groves Creek Marsh, Skidaway Island, Georgia - 071407BT metaG (megahit assembly) | ecosystem: Environmental > Aquatic > Marine > Intertidal zone... | reverse complement strand
GATCCACCTCCCATCGAAGCGATGGCCGCCACAGCCTGTTCACGACTGGCTGGATTCAACGATTGACGGCCTGACATCAAGACCAATGCAGGCAGGGCTGAATCCAGCTTCCAGGCTCGCACCAATTGCACGGTGGCATCCTGAACCGAGGCACTACCGCGATCCAAAAGGGCTGTCAGGCTTTCCAGAGCCTGGGCTGGGCGCATGTTGCGCAGGCGTGAGGCCTGATTGAGCGAATTGAGGCTAGCCAGGATCACCTGCTCTGAGGATCGCTCGTCCGTAGCAATCTGGAGCAACCGGTTGAGTTGACCCGTCGTGCCTGCCTTACCCATCAGATCCATCCATGGACCCTCAGCCAGAGCCTCAGCACTCAGCGACTGAGTCATCGGCTCGAGGATTTGAGCAGCCTTGTCCCCAGGGATTGCGGTCAGGCCAAATTCCAGGGCTGCCTGATTCTCGGGGGAAGCTTGCCAAGTGCCAGCCTGGATAGCCTCAATCCAAGGATCGGCCAAGTCATTCATGGTTAACCAAAGGGCATAATCAAGGAAACGATCCATGGGTTTTTCCAGGACCTGCAGGGCAGTCGACGCCGCCCAGCCATCACCGATTCTGGCCAAAGCTCGGACCGCCTCAAGGCGTACTCTTGGGTGATCATCGAGGATCAAATCTCCCAGCAATGTGGTGCCATCTGGCATGTCATCACGCCAGAAGCTGAGCACCCTGATCGCAGCGGCCCTGATTCGACCATCCTCGGCTTGAAGGAGGTTTCTGAGTAACTCAGGTTGGACGTGATTGAGTGTCTGATACATCCAGAGTGCCTGCAGCAGATGCTCAGGCTCCTGATGGTCCGATACCCAGGAGTGCAGAGCAGGGAGCGTGGACTCGCCACGTTCTGCCAGCACGCGGCGCACCTGTTTTTGGCGCTCTCCATGCCCAGTCATGAGTTGATCCAGCAACTCTCTATCCGATGCAGACCGTAAGTCCATCAACGGGAGTGCTGGCCGGCCACGGTAGGTGACTCGCCAGATGCGACCGGTCACCTTGTCTCGGCGCTCATCTCGAAAATCAACCTCACCGTGCTGGATAATGGGGTTGCTCCAGTCAGCAATGTAGAGCGCTCCATCCGGCCCCATCTTGACATCGATAGGTCGAAAGGTGGGATCAAGCGAGCGGATCAAGTCACCTGCTTCCTGGGCGGCATAACCCGCTTCCTGCTCAGCCAGGTCAAAGCGCACGATACGATGGGCACGGAAATCGCAGGTGATGGCAGATCCCTGCCAATCCTCAGGCCAGTGCTCACTCTGAATCAGCTCCAGACCACAGAATTTCGGGTAAGCACCTGGGCTGATGCTGTCCAACAGACGACGGCCACCGGCATAGGTGAAATACATGGCACCGGGGATGCCATAGCTGATGCCCTGAAACCCAGCGCCATCGGTCACAAAGGATTGCCCAAACAGATCAAACTGGTGACCCCACGGATTGCAGAAACCACGCAAGTGCACATCCAGTTCGAGCGTGTCGGGACGCAGGTGCAAGACCCCGCCACTGTTGAGGCGTACCAGTCCGTTGGGCGTTTCCAGATGGCTGTGAATATAGATGGACTGATTCATGTAGAGCTGCCCATCGTGCCCCCACCTCAGGGTATGCAAAATGTGGTGGGTATCCTCGGTGCCAAAACCAGATAGGACAATACGACGCTCATCAGCTCGCCCATCTCCGTCCGTGTCTTTGAGATGAAGCAATTCGGTGCTTTGTCCGACATAAGCGCCCCCATCCCCTGGCTCGATGCCCGTAGGCATCAGCAAACCCTCAGCAAAGACTGTGGTGTGATCGGCGACGCCATCTCGATCCGTATCCTCCATCACAAGGATTTGATCTTCAGCGGCCTGTCCTGGCTTGATCTGCGGATAGAGACGGGACCCAGCAATCCAGAGACGGCCTTCGGGGTCGAAATTGATCTGAATCGGCTTGCTGATCAGAGGTGTTTCCGCCCAGAGAGTCATCTCAACTTCTGGGGAAAGTTGAAACCGATCAGCAGGTGCTGCGGGTGAGCGATCTCGCTGAGCGGCATCCAGGGATCGAGTCTCAACCGCAGTGGGAGTGGGCAGACGCCAGGCCAGGGCATCCCGCAAAGTCAAATCGGGAGCCACCCTGACCAGAGCATAGCGGTGGCTTTTGGAGCGAGCCAGCTGGTGAATGGCTGATTCCTGCTCGGCAACCAGGGGGTCAAACTGAGGGATTTCAACGGCGTTCTGGCCCTGCTCATGCTTGCGGAAACCAAACAAATAGGTGTGGTTCTGGGGCCGATAGCGGTGAAAGAAGGTCTCATTTTTCTTGATGATAGCCTGACGCAGGGCACTTGACTGATCAAATTGCGGGCCACGCTCAAAGACCTGACCCCTGGCCCAGGCTTCGGCCGAGTGGACAGCGTGAAACTGGCCATCGATCTGAAGGGCGTATTTGCCGGGTGCAAGTCCCTGGATGCGCATGGTGCGCGGTGCGTTTGAGGTCGGCAGGAGTTGATCCTCATCATCGGCATTCGGCGTGGGCAACAAATCGTCTTTCAGTTCAAATTCCACTCGATCCCCCTGATGTGTGAATCCCAGCACTTGAACCCCTCGGGTTGCTGTCTGATTCACACCAGAGCGGCTGACTTCCAAATGCCAGGGCCAAGGCTCATGTCCCAGCACGCGAGCGATCAATTCAGCCATTCGGGCATAACCATACGGCCCAGGGTGAATGCCATTTTCAGTGAAGGGTCGCTTGAATGCATCCGCATGGCCATCACCCAGATCGTGGTATAAATCCACAAACGGAAGGTTTCTCTCAAGAGCTGTGTCACGAAGTTGACGGACATAATTGGAAAGGGCTTGATTGTGGGCTCTCGGATCAGGAAGGGGAGCCCCCATGGCCTCATGGCGGAGGGGGCCGATGAGAACAAGACGCAGGGATTGAGGCTGAGTGGAAACCGAGGGCAAAGCATCCAGGAGACGCTTCATGTCTTGAGCAAAAGATCGAGCACCACCGGGATGCTCCAAGGAGCTGGCCATGCCATAGGCCAGGAGGATCACAGTGGGATCATAGGCTTTGAGCTGTCCGGTGATGCGCTCAAGCCATTGCTCCGGTGCCTTGCTCCAATCAAAACTCGCTCGAGCCTGGCCAAGAGGGTTGTCCCCACTCCAGGCAAAATTGCGGAATGTGAGGTCGTGGGCAGGGTGTCGACTCGTGATGGATGACTCCAGGTATCCCCAAGTTTGCTCTCGCTCAAGCAAGGTATCCCCCACCAGGGCGATGCGATCCTTGGGTTGGAAACTAAAGGAAGCTGATGAAATGGACTGCCCCGAGGCCGGCTGCAGCGAGCTAGAAAGGAGCATCGTCAGTAGCAAGGGCGTGCAAAAGGCGTGGATGGAGGCGCAAGCAAAGGGTTTCATGACATCGGGAGTTTGCAACAAACCGGGGTTCTTGAGATCAGATCAATCCATTAAGGAAGTTCAGCCCAAAACACAAGCCTGTGCTGCTCAATCCCTACCCTAGACAAAGATGAGGGGGGAATCGAGGCTAACCTAGATCAAGCGTCACTCCCACCGGACAATGATCCGACCCCATGACCTCGGGGAGGATAAATGCCGATTTTAAGTGTGGGGTCAGCGCCTGGGAAATCCCAAAGTAATCAATGCGCCAGCCAACATTCCTCGCTCGCGCGCCGGCTCGATAGCTCCACCAGGAGTAGTGGCCACTTCCCTTTTCAAATTCGCGAAAGGTATCGACAAATCCGGCCTGAACAAGTCGATCAAAGGAAGCTCGCTCCTGAGGGCTGAAGCCCGGATTATTCACATTGTCCTTGGGGCGAGCCAAGTCAATCTCCTGATGCGCAACATTGAGATCGCCGCAGAACACCACCGGTTTTTGAGCCTGGAGCTGACAGAGGTGCTCCAAAAAAGCCGCATCCCAACTGAGGCGATAGTCTAGCCGAGCCAGCCCGTTCTGGGCATTCGGAGTATACACATTCACCAGGATGAAGTGCTCAAATTCCAGATTCTGCACCCTTCCCTCCTGATCATGGGCTTCGAGACCCAGACCATTCCAAACACGAAGAGGCTCCTGACGACTTAACACCGCCGTACCAGAGTAGCCCTTCTTCACCGCCGAATAAACGTAGCGATGATAGCCCGTCGGCCAGGGAAGCTCGTCAAGTTGATCGGGTTGGGCCTTGGTCTCCTGAAAGCACAGGACATCACTCTGAACGGTGGGGATCCAATCCATGAGCCCCTTGCTGACCGCGGCACGCATGCCATTGACATTCCAGGAAATCAGTTTCATGCGTCGGTTGAGGCTCCGGTTGAAGGCTCCACAGGATCCAACCCAAAGAATGCCTCAGCAACTTGAGTGGTTTCCCTGGCGAGTTGTTCGGTGGTTTTCCCCACGCACCGAGCCACCGTCGCGGTGATGTGAGCCAGGTGCATGGGCTCATTGCGCTGGGTTTTTGGTTTGGGATCCAGGTCCCTGGGCAAAAGGTAGGGTGCGTCGGTCTCAAGCATCAATCGGTCAGAGGGAATACTCGCCACCAGCTCTTTGAGATGACGACCTCGTCGCTCATCGCAAATCCATCCTGTGATCCCAATATGACAATCCAAATCGAGCAAGGCAAAGAGGGTTTCACGGCTATCGGTAAAGCAATGGACCACAGCCCGAGAGATGCGGGAACGGTAATCTTTGATGATGCTTAAGAATGCATCACTTGCTTCCCGCTGGTGAAGAAAGAGAGGCAGCTGATTTTCAACTGCCATTTCCAGTTGTGCCACAAAAACTTTCTCCTGCGTGGATCTCGGGGAAAAGTCTCGGAACCAATCGAGCCCGCATTCGCCCACTGCCACTACCTCGGGTCTTTCGTGCAACATCCTGAGATGCTGCGCCGAGTCAGCGTTGACTTCCTTGGCATGATGAGGATGCACCCCTGCGGTGGCGTAGAGTCGCCCTGGGTGGGCCTTGGCCAGCTCTGCGGCCTGAAAACTGCCCGCCTCGGTGGCACCGGTAAGGATCATCCTGAGTACCCCAGCCTCCTGGGCACGTTCAAGCACCTCTGAGCGATCGGGGTCGAAGGAATCGTGCGTTAGATTCAAGCCTATATCAATGAGCTCTGGGAGAGATGATTTCATGCTGTGTCAGCGCAAGGGTCCATGGCGAGATTGAGCTGCATGCCATCAGCGTTCACTGGCCCATGTAGGCCTGAGCAGGCAAACCACCCACCCCCACCTCAGCCGCAAACAGACCGCCAGCAAGAGGTTGTTGTACCCATCCTGCGGCATCCAGGTCTCGACTGGCCGTTGTGATGTAAAGAGTCTGGTAATCAGGTCCTCCAAAACAACAGGAAGTCACACACTCCACTGGCAATTCAACCTTGCTCAAGAGCGCTCCGGTCGAAGGGTCCCAGCATCCAACCCCCCAACCGGCCCAAAGAGCCACCCAGAGCCGACCCTCAGCATCAATGGTCATCCCATCGGGATAGCCCATCCCATCAGGTATCTCAATGACCGGACGACGGTTGGCAATGGCTCCGGTTTCAGGGTCAAAGTCAAAGGCATCAACCCGACGAGTCGGGGTATCAATGTAATAGAGTGTGCGCTGATCCTGAGACCAAGCCAGGCCATTGGAAATCGTGATGCCATCCAGCCGGGCTTCTACCTTGCCCTCGAGATTCATGCAGTAAAGGTTGCCCACGCCGGGAGTCTCCAAACAAGACATGGTGCCCGCCCAAAGACGACCCTGCGGGTCGCACTTGGCGTCGTTAAACCGATTGTCGGGCAGGTGGGATTCTGGGTGGCCGATATCCGTCGTTTTTCCTGTAGCAGGATCCAACCTGAAGAATCCCTGCTGCCCACCAGCAAGTAGCTGAGCATCGTGGGTGCGCACGACAAAACCCACTCGCTGACCCACCGCCCAGCATTCGTTGCGGGCCTGATTGGGAAAGAAGCGACAGACTTTACCCTGTTCGATATCAACCCAGATAAGGGCCTGAGAGGACTCATCCCAGCCGGGACCCTCGCCCAAAGTGGCCCTGCCATCGAACACGCACCTTGCCTTGAATGTCTGCATGAGATGGTTTTAGAGGGTTCGACGCCACCCTGCAAGGGCGGGCTCCCTAAAATGAATTGTGCTCGCTACATGGGCCCTATTCCATTATGACCATGCTTCTGATGCGCATCTGCCGATACCACGACTCAACTACCTCGACACCCCTGATAGGAGTCATCAATGACGCCGAGCAGGTGGTGGATCTGAGCCCCATCAACATCCACCGAATCGACCAATGTTTCGATGAGGCCATCCAGCAGCAAATCAGGCAGTGGATGCAGGATTCCAAGCCGACGGGTCAGGACCTTGACTCACTGACTTTACTGGCCCCGGTGGATCGGCAGGAAATCTGGGCCGCGGGCGTGACTTACCTGCGCAGCAAGACAGCTCGCATGGAAGAATCCGACTTCAGTGCATCGGCCTATGACCAAGTCTACGATGCACCCCGGCCAGAAATCTTTTTCAAGTCATTGCCAGAAAAGGCGGTCGGGCCCCATGAAGCGGTCGGGATCCGCAAGGATGCCCACTGGAATGTGCCCGAACCAGAACTAGCTCTGATCATCAATGCTCAGGGGTCCATTGTTGGACACACCATCGGGAATGACATGAGCTCTCGAGACATCGAAGGGGAAAACCTGCTCTACCTGCCACAGGCTAAGATGTATGATCGAAGTTGCTCACTGGGTCCCTGGATCGTGCTGGGTAGTGATGATGCCACCGTCAGGAGCTGGTCGATTGGGGTCACCATCACTCGATCTGAAGAAATGGAGTTTTCGGGGGACACCTCCATCAGCCAAATCAAGCGCAGCTTCCAGGAGCTGGCTGATTACCTCTTTCGTTCCCAGCGCTTTGCCCATGGGGCCGTGCTGATGACGGGCACCGGTGTCGTCCCCAATGATGACTTCACCTTGGAGCAGGGAGACGTGGTAACCATTGATATTTCCGGCATCGGCAGTTTGACTAATCCAGTGATTCGCGTGTGAAGAGGACTTGCTCACAAACCCTGAGCGGGTCCATGAGCCCATCGGCTTTGGTGCGGTGGTGACCAGGTATCATGATCCAAGTCGAGCAATTGACCAAGCGCTACGCCGGCCACACGGCGCTCAAGCAACTGACCTTTGCTGTGGATCGAGGCAAGGTGGCCGGTTTTCTTGGCCCCAATGGAGCAGGCAAGAGCACCACCATGCGTATCCTTTCTACCTTCATGCCTGCAACCTCCGGAAGGGTGGTCATGGCAGGATTCGATGTGAATCGCAAACCGCTGGAGGTGCGACGCCGGATTGGTTACATGCCGGAAAACAACCCACTGCATCTGGACATGCGGGTAGAGGAATACCTCCGCTTCCGCGGTGGTCTTCGGAACATGGGTGGGTTGGCACTCAGAAAGAGAATCACCGAGGTGCTGGAACAGTGCGACCTGGTCGAAGTGCGGCGCAAGATCATTGGGCAAATGTCCAAGGGATACCGTCAGCGAGTCGGGGTGGCCGACGCCATCCTGCATCGACCTGAGGTCATCATGCTTGATGAGCCGACGATCGGTCTGGACCCACATCAGATCCGCCTCTTCCGCAAAATGATCGCCTCGCTAGCGGAAAACCATACCGTCTTGCTATCGACGCACATCCTTTCGGAAGTGGAAATTCTCTGCGATCATATCCTCATTTTGCAAGGCGGTCGCCTACTTGCTAACGACACGCGGGCCGACATACAACGGCGCGTTGGCAGCCTGACTCAATGCCTGCTGGAAGTCCAAGCCCCATGGGAAATCCTTTCTGAAGCGCTGCACGGGGTCGAGGCCGTCGGTGACTTCGAAATCAGCGATCAGGGGGAGGGATTCTTGAGTGTGCGGGTGAATTCAAAGGATGGAAGCGACCTGCGTCCCTTGCTCTACGAAACCTGTCGTCAGAAAGGCTGGCTCCTCCGTGAGCTCACGCGCCATCAACCAAGCCTGGAGGATCTGTTCGTTCAACTCACCCAGCTGGGGCATCAAGGCCAGGGCCAACGCTAAAACATCATGCGAGTTTTTCAGACATTGTTCCGCCGTGAACTGGGAATCTTCCTCTCCTCCCTGAGTGGCTATGTCATCATGAGCATGGTTCTCTTTCTTATTGGCCTGAGTCTGCTCACCGTGATCCTAGCCTATAACGGCAGGGCCATGGACGCCCCCCTGACCGAAGCTTTTTACAGCACGCCGTTTTTCTGGTTCATTGTCTTGCTTTCCTGCCCGGCCATCACCATGCGCAGTTTTGCCCATGAAAAGGCTACTGGGACCTACGAATCGCTGATGACCACCCCTGTGACATCCCTTCAAGTGCTGGGATCCAAGTTTGCGGCCTGTTGGGTATTCTATGGTATGCTTTGGCTACCTCTTTGGCTGATGATGATCTGGCTGGGTCAGTTCTTCAGTGACCCAGGCTACCTGGATGGGGGCATCGTTTTCGGCACGGCCCTGGGCGTGCTGCTTGTCGGGGGCCTCTTTCTAGCTATCGGATGCCTGGCATCGGTCCTGACTCAAAGCCAGCTCATTGCCGCAATGATGGCACTGACACTGGAGACAGCCTTGTTCATGCTAAGCTTCGTCATTCACCTCCTGCCCGATCAGTCAGGGTGGCAGGCCACGCTTTTTGAACACCTGAGTCTGTTCAATCACATGAGTGACTTTGTGCGAGGCATCCTGGATGGGAGTCATCTCGCCTTTTATCTTTGCACCATCACTTTTTGCCTCTTTCTGACATGGCGATGGGTGGAGAGCCGTAAATAACCCAGTCATGCCTACCTCCCCACCCATCTCACCTCACCCATCGCGCCGACGCCTGCGCGACGGCACTGCTTTCTGGTTGGATCTGGTCCTGGCAGCGCTGGCTCTGCTGGTGATTGGCATCTGTGTGAACCTGATTGCCATCAGGCATCCATGGCGGTGGGTGCTGCATGAGGATCCGACCATCACCCTTTCACCCATGAGCGAAAACTGGGTCAGAACCCTCAAGCAGCCCATTCGGGTGATTGTCTTTCATCAGCCAGAGGAAAAGGATACCCCTCTGGCTCGCATCATGGGATTGCTCAACGAGTATCGTCAGGCCAACCAACTTATTCAGGTCGAGGTGGTGGACTACCTACGTGAACGCACCAAAGCCCAACAGATTCAGACCCAGTATCAATTGCGGGAAGAGCTTGCAGAGGAGTGCCTGCTTTTTACCTCTGGTGAGCGATATCGCATGGTCTCGGTTAAGGAACTGACTGACTATAGTCTGAGGCAAGAGGAGGGAACCATGGTGATGAAGGCTATGGGTTTCAAAGGGGAAATGCTCTTCACTTCCGCTATGATGAACCTCACCGAGGCTCGTCCATTGGTCGTGTACTTCACTCAAGGGCACGGAGAACATGACCTGGAAAGTGAGGCCCTCGATGGTTACCTTGCTCTCAAGGAATGGCTGCAAGCTCGGCATTTGGAAGTGCGTCCACTCCTACTCCGTGAGCAGGAATCCATTCCAGAGGACGCCGCTGCGGTGGTGGTCGCTGGAGGGCAACAGCCCTGGAGCCCCGAGGAATTGAACCATCTCCAGACCTACTTGTCTCATGGCGGTCGTGTGTTGATCGCTTTTCACTTCAAGGCCTTTGGAATCTTAACAGGTCTGGAGGATTGGCTGCGCTCCTGGCGCTTGGCTGTAGGTCAAAATGTGGTGGATGATGTCACCCATTATTCGGGGAGCGAACTGCTGGTGGGTCAGCTGGCCCCTCATCCGATCATGAACCCACTTCTTGGAACCCGCACCCCTCTGGTTCTCTCCTTGCCACGTTCCATCACCCCCATCAATCGCCCCATGGAGGATTATGACATTGAAGCGCTTTCCCTGGCTTTCACCACCACCAATGGGGTGACCCAATCAGAGTTCGTCAGAGGTGCTTTCCTTCACAATCCTCAGATCGACAGACGCGGACAAATATCGCTCGCTGCAGCTCTGGAAGCCATCCCTTCGGAAAAGAGTGGCCTGGAGAGAATCCCTTCCAGACTGGTGGTATCGGGAGATTCTCAAAGCTGGAACAACCTGCATCTGCCCAAAGGAGGCAATCGTGATTTCGCCACCCTTTCACTGAATTGGTTGCTGGAGCGCGATACCATGATGGGTGGGCTCGGACCCAGCCCACTCAGGGAGTTTCAGATGGATATTCCCCAACAAACCTTGAAACAGCTCCAGTGGATGTTACTGCTGGTACTGCCAGTTGGTGTTTTTGCCATTGGCTTTCTCATCTGGCTTCGCCGAAGGTATTAGAAGCCCTAGATCCGACGCCAAGCCACCCCAAGTCTCATGATCCGCAAGCAAACCATAGGCCTCTGGCTGATAGCCCTCCTGCTCTGCGCCGTGGTTTGGTGGCTGGAGGGTCCTCGCCATCACCCAGATCAAAATGAGTTGAGTCAATCGACCGTGCTACCGGCTTCCATGGCAGGGCGCTGGAACCATCTGATCATCAAGCAAGCCTCCGAGCAATGGGTGTTTGGTCATGATTCCGGGGAATGGGAGCTCAAGCAGCCAGTTGAGGACCTGGCACATCCAACTCGCATCCAAAGCCTGATCGATACTTTTTCGGGATTGAAGCGGGAAACAATTCTCAGCGCAGAGACCATCAAGGAGCAAGGGGGCTGGCAGGCCTTTGGTCTGGAATCACCCTCCTTGAGCCTTCGCGTTGGGAATGAGGATCAGGAGAGCCTGGTGGAGGTGGGACAGCGAGAAAGCATCGGCAATAAGGTTTACTTGCGCCTGAATGGAGAATCTGAGGCGTGGGTGGTGTCTGCAGACTGGCTCGATCGGATGCAAACAGATTTCAATGCCTGGCGAGATCCACGCATCCTTCCCGTGGCATCAGGCACTGTTCAGCGATTAGAATGGTTGCAAGCCGAAGGTCTGGTCGTATTGGAGAGGGCTCAAAAAGGGGATGCTTGGCAGCTCGTGGCTCCGCCAGAACTAGCCGGGGTCCGAGCCAACCAGATACGCCTGGAAACCTTGTTGGAAAAGGTCCTACCCAACTGGGAGGCTGTCTCCTTTGTGTCCGAAGAAGCCAGCCAAGATCGCCTCTTGCTCGGGCTGGAAGATCCAGTCATGCAATTCACCCTCAAGCAGGGAGAGCAGGTGATCGACTCGGTCTCCTTCGGTTTTCCAGATCCAGATAATCCAGCCCTTCGATTCGTAGCCAGCCAAAGGCGTCAGTCGGTCATGCGCATGCGGGAGGATCTCTTCGAACAACAATTCAACCTTCCCATCACCGCTTTCCGTGATCCATTCCTGATCGAACCGGGTTATGCCTGCAATCAGATCAGCGTGGGAGGTGAGCCGGGCTTTACCCTTTCCTACCTACCCGAATCCTTGGCTTGGTCGCTGACCCAGCCAGAGAACATGCCAACCGATCAGGAACTGGTCGGGCAGATGCATCAGCAGTTGGTCAACCTGCAGATCATGGCCTACCACGATGCCTTGCCTGCGAACCAGGTTGAGGCACTTTTTCAACAGCCAGCCTTCCAGTGCAACCTGGCCACCTCACAGGGAGAGAATACCCTGCGATCGCTGGATCTTACCTTCAGCCAACCTGTGGGCGCTTCCATCCTGGTCCGACGATCCGATGAAGCCACACTCTATGAACTGCCAGCAAGCATCCTGCGATCCCTGCCCAACCACGCCGTTCAACTGCGCCGACGCCTTCTGTGGGAGGTGCCCGAAACCGACCTGAGTCAGGTAGCCGTTGTTTCAGACCATGCTAGCCGCTCTCTCCAGCGGTCTGTTGAGTCAGGCTGGGGGATGGAAGGCATGCCACTCAAGAGCGAATACCTCAGCGACTGGTCCACATTCCTGACGGTGCTTGCCAACCCGCCAGTCACCGAGTGGGTGGAACACGGAGACGAACGATACGCATCCTTTGGCCTCGATCAGGCCTCCAAGCCGTTGAGCCTTCATGTTCAGTTCCAGCGCGAGCGGGTGTCAGCCGATCGCAAACTTCTCATCGGGCGGCGCAGTCCAGATGGGAGCGATTTCTATGTGGGGACCGATGTGGAAACCGGACCAGTGGTCTGCAAGCTCTCTGCCCAATTCGTGGAAATCCTCCGCCAGGTGCTGTCATGGGAACTGTAGCCTCAGCCACAAACCATCCTCAGAACAGGCCCAGGAGACGCTGGCTAAAGCGTGCGTGGCAGCTGGGGTGCCTGCTTTTGGCTAGCCTGGTGATTGCCTGCTCCCTGACTCTCTGGCACTTGGAAAATCGTGGCCTCCCAGAGTGGATCAAGCGAGAACTGGTACGCCGGCTCGCAGAAAAGGGTCTGGATCTCTCCTTCGCAAGCATGCGCTGGCTGCCAGGAGAGGGCTTGATCGTCGAGGACACGCGCCTGCAGATACCGGGAAACCAGCAAATT
>Ga0181585_10004255_pt1 | contig 12476 bp, 20 predicted proteins | sample 071ome_29_FD_132469 | JGI IMG/M metagenome (GOLD analysis project Ga0181585, IMG submission 132469) | Coastal salt marsh microbial communities from the Groves Creek Marsh, Skidaway Island, Georgia - 071407BT metaG (megahit assembly) | ecosystem: Environmental > Aquatic > Marine > Intertidal... | reverse complement strand
AGGAAGCCGAAGATGTCGAAGTCAAGATTGGAGACCAAGTTGAGTTCGAAATCAAGAAAGGTGTTCTCGCATCTGGAACCGTGACCCATGTAACCCCTAAGCGGGTTCAGGTTAAGGTTCACGAGGCTGCTGGAGACACAACTGCACCAACTCGTTCCCTTAACGTTACCTTCTCTGCTCCTGAGCAAGACCCATTGGCTGACGAAGAGGGTGATTACGATGAGTGATGATTACGAAGTTCCCGACGATTGTGGTTGCGAAGAAGACATTAACCATTTTGTCTACAACCTCAATTATTTTGCTGCTCGGTGTCACTCCCATTTGACTGCTCTCCAACTTAACAAGGCAGAAATTATGTCTATGTTTAAGATCTGGCTTCAAGGACTTCAAGAAGACGAAAGTAATCCTTTCATGTCTTTTGCTAACGATTTCATCAATAATTCTGGTTCCTTTTCTGTCGAAGACTTTACCTTCGGTGAAGAAGAGGAAGAGGATGATGACTCATGAAGTATTTGATTCTCGATATCGAAACTGCTAATCTGGACATGAAGGCCGAAGGGCTGGAGTTTTCTAACCCAGATGGTTGGCGAACTGCCTGTGTTTCCATTTATGATATTTGGGAAGGAGAGTCTTACTCTTCTGCTGTTGACCAACATTTTGTTTTAGATCCTGAACATCTCGTTAAACAGGATCCAGAATTGGCTAACTATTCTTTGTTGCCTTTGGATTTTTTAGCCGACACCCTTTCCCGTTATTATGATCGTGGCTATACATTGATTACTAAAAATGGATTTAATTTTGATTTGCCCATTTTATGTAAACCTCTTGAAGAGGGTGGAGCCAATGCTCGTAAAATTATTAATTCTTTTGAACTTGATGATCGCCATATTGACATTTGTCGTTTGTTGACTGAAAAATATGGCTACCGATTTTCTCTTCAAAATCTTGTTAAAGCCGTGGTTGGTGAAAAAGAATCAAAAACCATGAATGCTGCTTTTGCTCCTGTTGAGTGGGATGCAGGAAATTATCGTTCTGTCATTGATTATTGCCTCCATGATTGTTATCTAACTGCCAGAGTATTCTTTGAAGCCCCTAAGAAACCCTTTCTTTGCAACGGCTATAATGGAACTCGTCGTAGTAACATTGAAATCCGAGCACCTTGGCCATAGACATAAATAGGTAGCCCATAATGTTTAATCATGAGCGATGAGAAACCCTCATTTACTGATGCCCAAGTCGCACGTCAAATTAACAAGTGTCGTGAAGCCATTTTTGAAGGCTATCAGGAGTTGAGTGATACCGAGTATAAGGGCGAAGTCAAACAAGAAGTAAAAGACATTTTTTCAGAAGTTATCGTTATCGATAAAATGTTAAACGAGACCGAGTTTCAAGAAATGTTTACCACTTGTGTCAACCGCATTAGCAAATGGCTTTTAGATAATACTCGTGGTGTCCACGAAATGGTAAGCACTTTCTTTTCTGCTGACTTTGTGTCTCAAACCTTAGGAAGTTCTTATTCTGTTCAAGAACTTGATGAACCTTCCTCAGACCCCATGTTTGGATAAAATAAGTTATAAATAACTGGTGTAAATATATCACTTTATGCAACAGTGTAAACATTGTGGAGACAATTATCAAATGGGTCGCCAAAGTCGTAATTATATCTACGAGGGATTTTGTAGTAGACTTTGTTTCCTTATGCAAGAAGGTGGTCACACCCCCGGAACCAAACCAGACATCACAGTTATTTGTGAGGCTTGTGCCGAACCATTCAATATGATCCATCAAAACAATTACAACAATTCTCATTTCTGTTCTGATGCTTGTGCACGGATTCTTAGAACTTTGGGTAAAAAATCTGAGCGTCATTACCATTTCTTGCAAGCCCTTAAGTTTACAGGAACTTGGATGTCTGCTGCCCAAGTTGCAGAATGGAATAAACATCGCTATTTCGATTCTCTTAGCCCCAATGCCACTTCAAGTGTTCTCAAACTTTGGGCTTCCCGAGGAATTATCGAAGTGGACAAAAGTAACTCTCCTTATTCATATCGTTGGAGTTCAGATCTTCCAACTGTGGCTGCTATGCTTAACTATAAGAAGGTGGTGTGATAACTCTATTTTACGCAGCGTGGTTCACTGCCAGATGACCCCTCATCGTCACTTAACCAACAGAACTACAACGGGAGTTGCCCAACCCTAAGGGTAAAACGGTGGAAGTTCACTCGCCTCCACTGCTTCTTCGGAAGCAGGGGCAAGGGGGTTTTTCGTTCCCTCCTCACCGTCTCCCACCTTTTTTTCACAACTACGACCTTGTGGTGTAGCATGGATATCACATTGGCCTGCGGAGCCAATAACCTCGGTTCAAATCCGGGCAAGGTCGCTTTTCTACAAAGTTATAAGTAGGTGTTTACATAAAACACTCTATTATGATAGAGATAGAAATAACTCCAAAAATGGTTGCTGAAGCACAGCGTAAATCTGATGAGATGGGAAGACTTAATAATTCTATTCGTAAAGGAAAAGGAAACCTTACTGGGTTTCTGGGAGAGGAAGCGTTTGCTCATCATTTTGGTGTAAAACCAAGCAATACTTACGATTACGATTTTATTCTTCCTGATGGCACCAAGGTTGATGTAAAAACCAAGAAAAGGACAGTTTCCGTTCAGGGGAATTACAACGCAACCGTCGCTGATTTTAATACTACTCAAGATTGCGACATATACTATTTCGTTTCTTTGATTTGGGACAATCGAACTAACAGTTGGAGCAAAGCACAACTCTGCGGCAGCATTAGCAAGGAACGTTTTTACTCTGACGCTACTTTTGCTAAAAAAGGAGATCCAGATGGTAAGTGGGATTTCAAGGCAGATTGCTACAATCTTAGGTATGAATGTCTTGATGGTTGGCACTCTTAATTTACCATTAGATATAAGTAAGTGATAGGGAGAATTAGTTTTATGCCCACAGCACTTATCACAGGAGTCAATGGAATGGATGGCTCCCACTTGGCAGATTTTTTACTCGACAAGGGTTATACCGTTTATGGTATGGAACGCCGACTTTCTGTTCCTAACAGAGTTAACTCTGGACACTTAGCAAACCATGAAAAATTTAATTTTATTTCTGGAGATTTAACTGATCAAAACTCCTTGATTAGGGCTTTGGAAGTGTCTAAACCCGACGAAGTTTATAACTTGGCAGCCCAATCCTTTGTTGGTGTTTCTTGGGATATTCCTGAAACCACCAGTGATGTTAACGCCATGGGAACTTTGCGAATGCTCGAAGCCATACGACAAACCGATCCCACCATTAAATATTATCAGGCTTGCACCAGTGAAATGTTTGGTAAAATGGTAGAAAATCCGGCTCGTGAATCCACACCCTTTTATCCTCGAAGTCCTTACGGTGTTGCTAAATTGTATGCTTATTGGATAACCAAAAACTATCGTGAATCCCACAATATGTTTGCTTGTAGTGGACTCCTTTTTAACCACGAATCTGAACGTCGTGGTTTGGAGTTCGTTACTCGAAAGATTACTGACGGTGTAGCCCGTATCAAATTAGGTCTTGAAGACAGTATTTCTTTAGGAAACCTTGACTCTAAAAGAGATTGGGGCTATGCTCCCGATTACGTCGAAGGAATGTGGTTGATGCTTCAGCAAGACCAACCCAAAGATTATGTTTTGGCTACTGGAAAATCATATAGTATCCGAGAGTTCCTTGATTTGGCTTTTGCCGAAGTCGGAATCACTGATTGGAGTTCTTATGTTAAGCAAGACCCACGTTTTTATCGTCCAGCAGAAGTTGATGTCCTTCGTGGCGATGCCACTAAGGCTCAAACCGAATTGGGTTGGAAACCCAAAACCTCTCTGGAAGAGATGGTTTCAATCATGGTAGCCTCAGATCTACGGAGGCTTTCTTGATGGGACTTCTTGATGGTGTCCGTATTGGTTGGTTTTGTGTCGGCTGGAAACCTATTTCTGGCGGAGCAGAATTAGCACACCATCATTTAGCACAACGTATGGCCCAAGAAGGTGCAAACTTAACTGTCTATACCATGGCTCCTAAATATCAAGGAGACTCGGAAATAAGCGATTATGAAGTTATTCGATTTTCTGAAGACTACACTGGAACTAAACCCATTGATCAAAACTATTGGGATTACTGGTCTGATAAAGCCTCAAAGCCTTTTGCTCGTTTGCAAAATTTAATTGATGCCGTTACTCAAGAAAAGTTTGATGTTTTTATTATTTACAATTACACCGATACTTTGGGCTGGCACCTCAAAGGCATGGATTCTTTCAAAGATACTTTATTGGTTTCAACTATCTGGGATCCAGATGGAAAGCGATTTGAACCTTGGTCTAATTGGACTTGGAGTATTCCTGCAGATCTTGAAGTTCTGGGAAGCAAATATGTTGCTAACCTTATCAAAGATCAAGTTGGACACCTCAGACCCGTTATTGACTTACCACCCCTTAAGGTAGAGACTAAAGCCGATTATGTTTGGGATTCTGAAGAATGGGAATCTCGTCCCTATGACTTTTGTTTTATGAACCCCATTCCGCACAAAGGAGTTACTTTGGTAGCCCAACTTATTGGGAGAATGCCTGACCATAAGTTTTTAATCAAGCGAGGCAATTATCAAGACCAAAGTCTTATCGATAAATTAGACCAATGGTATCCCAATGTTACCGTAGCAGGGTGGTATGACCACATGGACGATTTTTATCGTCAATCCAAGTGCCTGCTTTATCCCAGCATTCAAGAAGGATTTGGAATGCCACCTTTAGAGGCTGCTGCTAACGGTTGTTTGGTTTTCGCTAACGACCACCCCATTATTCGTGATGCCACTCCTGAAGGACCTGTCTTCATCAAAGGTTATCCTGAACTATCCTATCAAAACTTTTGGCTTTGGTCATATCAATCATCTGACCGAGTCAATGCCGACATTATCAATGCTGCCGATGTTTGGGAATCAGTTATCGAAGAAACTCTTTGGGATCCTGAACTCTGCTACCAAAAAATACAAGAAGGTCTTGCCTATTACCCTACACATCTGCAACGAGTAGAAGATGCTTTTGATCGTTTTTGTCAATACCTCAGGAGAGATACCCATGAATAAATATAAGTGGCCTTTAATGGCTGATGCAATCGGAGCCGAAGAACGAGCAGCCCTTGTGGATTTTATCAACACTACTGATAGATTTACTAACGGACCTGAAGTCAAGAAGTTTGAAGAACAATGGTCTCAATGGCAAGGCTGTCAATACTCTGTTATGGTTAACTCTGGTGCTTCTGCTAACCTCATTATTCTGTCTACTTTGCCACCCAAGTCTCGTGTGGCTACTCCCGCTTGCACTTGGGCTACCAATGTTTCATCCATCATTCAATTAGGACACACCCCTGTGTTTTACGATATCGATCGCAAAACTTATGGTCCCACTGAAGATAGCCTCAAAGAATTGTCTCGTCAAGGTGTCGACGCTATTCTTATCACCCATTTGATGGGTTTGGCTAACAACATGGATTTGATTAACCAATATCTTCCTGATGTCGTTATCTTTGAAGATTGCTGTGAATCTCATGGGGCTACTTTCAACGGCACCAAAGTAGGTAATTTTGGTGTAGCCTCATCTTTCTCATTCTATTTTGGACACCACATGACCACTATTGAAGGCGGAATGATTTGCACTAACGACCGTGATGTTTACAACGCCCTTCGAGCCCGTCGTTCTCACGGAATGTCCCGAGAAATGGAGCCCGAATATCGAGATGCTGTAGCCGAGGAAAACCCCGATATCGACCCCCGGTTTTTGTTTCCTGTTGATGGTTTTAACTGTCGGTCTACCGAAATCAATGCTGTGCTGGGACAAGTGCAACTCAAAAAATTAGACCAGTTCATTCGCATCCGGCAACAAAATTATTATGAGTTTATCAAGTTAGTTAACAAATATCGTGAGCATCTTTACCAGCCCAACCATTTGGGTAATAGCAGTATGACTCTTCCTTTCCATTGTAAATCTGCCGAGGCTTGTGAAAAACTTAAGCAGGCTCTTGAAGATGCCGGTATCGAAACCCGTCCTTTTTTGGTAGGTAACCTTCTGGAACAGCCTTTCATCAAAAGATTGGGATATCAGGCTAACTTGCCCATTACTGAAGAGATTCACCGCCAAAGTCTTTATATCGGTAACTCTCAATTTGTAACTGAGCGAGATGTTCGTTCTCTTGAGGGGGTTTTGAAATCCGTATTTTGATTTGCTCTATTGTTAGAGATCGTCTTTTGGCTTTGCCAATTTGGTGGCAACAAATCAAGTCCCTAATTGATTTTAATCCTGAAATGGAGTTTGAAGTTTCAGTTTATGAAAATGATTCTATCGATGGCTCTGATGCTTGGCTACAGGATATTGTTGATTTTGGTGATTCTCCAGTTCCTTTTCATCTTTCCACAGAGAGATTACGAACTGCTTACTTCGGTTCTATTGTTTCTGGAGAACGAGTTGAAAACTTAGCCTTTGCCAGAAATCAATGCTTTCTTCCCGTTAACTTGAATACTTTTGACAGAGTAGTTTTTATTGAGCCCGACGTAGTTTACAATGTCGAGGAAATGACCGAATTGCTTCTTGCTGATCACGATATTTGTTCAGGATATACTTTGTGTCAACGTAATGGTCAATTTTACGACACTTGGGCAACTCGCCTCAAAGAAGGGGATGAATGGTGGCACAATCCCAGAGGTTTCGTAAATCGACCCACACCCGTAATTTCTACCTTTAATGGTTTTTGTGTTTATCGTGCTGAGGCTATCGCCCAAGGAAACACCTTTTCAGGATTTTCTCAACAACTTCAAAAACATGATTGCGATACTGCCGTTATTTGTGAAAACTTTAGAGCAGCAGGCTTTTCAGACATTGTTTTGTATCCCTATCAAGTTTTGCACCCTTAAGTATAAGAGGGTGACACCATAATACATAAGTAGTCGAAAAGACAAGGTGTATCATATGGATGTGGAGAAACAAAAACATTTAATTTATGACGCCTTGTTCGTTAATTGGCAACCCAAACAAAAATCCACTATCAAACCAGAGGTTCAAGCCATTATGGAATCCTTTTTTGATAAATCCGCTACTACTATGAATATAGGAGAATTAAACTTCTGTGTGACTATGTGCATCCGACACATAACTGATTATTTGGAAATGATGATTCCAAATGTAGACCTTACTTACGCCCACAGCATGGCTAAGAAGTTTGTTTTAAAAGCCTCTGGCATGACTTCCTTTTGGAAAAATCTTGCTAAATTAGGCTTGGTAGATGTTAAGTCAGATGAGATGGTTTAGTATGACTAAGTTTGACCAGCCACGTCGGCAAAAAACTCGACCTTCTAAGCGTAGCCGTGAGGTTCGAGATCGCAATAAACCCAAGGTAGTAAAAGATCGACCACCTGCCCACGATACTTCTGAGGACATTATGGATTTGAAAAGACAAGTTGCTCGCAATAACGGCTTCCTCATTTGCGATGATTGTTTGGGTTATACCCCTCTGGGCATAACTATCTGCGACCATTGTGATGCTACCCTTAATTGAACATAAAGTATATAAGGGTAATTACAATAAGGTGGTTCTATGAGCGAAATCGTCAACATGGTAGCCAGCACACAAGTAACCGAAAGTATCGACCTTTACGAAGTTTCAGATACCTTGAATATCGACTACGAAGCAGAACAATTCCCCGGCATGGTTTACCGTGTCGCAGACCCCAAGGTTTGTATTCTTCTTTTCCGTTCCGGCAAAGCCGTAGTCACCGGAGCCAAGTCCAAAGAAGCCGTTGAAAAAGGTTTGAGCATTATGGTCGAAGACCTTACTAACCACGGATTTGAAATGTGGCCTCTTAAGACCGAGGACATCAGTCTTGAAAACATTGTCGTTACCTACAATCACGGAGACCTTCTTGACCTCTCCACTCTTTCCCTACATATGCAGTTTGATAAGACTGAATACGAGCCCGAAGTTTTCCCCGGACTTATCTATCGTATTGACGAGCCAAAGTCTGTCTGTTTGGTTTTCTCATCTGGTAAGTGTGTTATCACTGGTTGCAAGTCTGAAGAAGAAGCCCAAGAAGCCACCGACCATTTGGTCGACCAATTGAACACTATGCCTACCTTCGGTTTCTGAGGTGAAAACCATGGCAACCCGGCGTTTCAAGTTTAGCGAAAGCAGTAATGCTAAAGGGGCTTGGAGCCACAAAGCCAGCGATTATTCCGATGAAATCCATGTTGGCCCACCCGTGGGTCAGTCCGAACAAAGTGGTAAGTTAGAAGACATTGTCAATTTGTTTTCCGAACGATATGAAACCCTCCGTAAGGTTCTTCGTCAAGAATGGGGCTTCAAAGAGTTAACTAATATCTCCGAGGTTCGAAAAGATAAACAGGTTTTCAAGAACCGTAAGTTTAATCTAATTGGAATAGTTTCCGACATTCGTCGCACCCAGTCTGGTGGACGCATGGTGCAATTAGAAGATAAAACTGGAATCATGGGTGTTTTTATCGGCAAGGAAAATCCGGCTATTGATACCCTGTTGCCAGATGATGTTATCGGCGTTACTGGAAACTTCCTCAAAGATTCCGACTTGTTTCTCGTAGACTATGTTCAGTTTCCTGAGTTTCTCGATACCCCTCGTAAAATGGGTTCTGAATATGATCCTGTTTCCGTAGCCTTTGCTTCTGATATCCACATCGGTTCTAAGTATTTCCTTGAAAAAGAGTGGGATAAAATGACTCAATGGCTTAACTCCGATCACCCCGTGGCCAAAAATATCAAATACATGGTTTTCTCTGGTGACGTTTGCGATGGCATTGGTATCTACCCCGGTCAAGAACACAATCTTACTGAAACCGATGTTTATCTTCAATACGAAGAGTTTGCTCGCAAATTAGATTTGTTTCCTGACCACATTACTCCTGTAATCCTACCGGGCAATCACGATGCTGTGCGACCCGCCGAACCACAGCCAGTTTTGGAATCCACTGTGCAAGCCAAGTTCAATTCTGCTATCCACACCGGCAATCCTGCTCGTATCAACCTTTCAGGAATTGATGTCTTATCTTATCATGGTAAGGGTATCGACGACATGGTTCCCCGTATGGCTCACGTTACCTATGAAAAGCCTGCTGAGGCTATGAAAGAAATGTTGAGGAAGCGACATCTGGCACCCATTTGGGGCGAAAGGAACGCCTTGTCTCCTGAAGAGACTGACCAGATGGTGATTTTGAAAAAGCCAGATATCTTTGTTACTGGACATACTCACGCTCATCAAATGGAACAGTATCGTGGATCACAATTGGTGGTTTCATCTACTTTCCAAGGACAATCTGATTTTATGCGTATGTTGGGATACAAGCCTAAAATGGGTTATCTAAGTGTTTACAATTTGCAAAGTGGAAAATCATCAGTGGTTTCCTTTGTAGATCAAAATAATCCTTCTGCCGGATACACCAATTCTTGAAGCAAAAGTATATGAAGGTAACGTAGGTAAAGTGATATCATGTGGGAAGATTGGATGGTTTATTTATTGGTTGTCCTCTTCTTTGCTCAGTTGTTAGGATATCGTTCTTTGCTAATTTCAATGGAACAAAAAATTACTGCTGTTTTGGCATTACTTACCCAAAGAAAAGAAATAATGGTTGTTCCAATCACCGAATCAGAAATTGAGGAGTTGGCTAACTCTGAAGTCATTAAGGAATGGGATGAGGGTTGATAATATGCCACGAGCACCATTAGATTTTTGGGATGAGTTACCATTGATAAACATTAGTAAACTTTTTCGTGCTTTGTTTTTTGTTAGTATCATTACTTTTGCATTATTTGGGATTGTTGGGGGTTGATTTAGAATGCCATACATTGATAACGAACAACGAGTCAAAATTGACCCCTTAGTTGAACAACTTCGAGACATCCTTAGTAGTATGGGAGATCTTAATTATACCATTACTCGTCTTTGTGATGCTTACCTTTCTACCGAAGAAGGTATTCGGTATTCACGTCTTAACGATTTGGTAGGGGCTTTGGAATGTGCTAAGTTAGAATTGTATCGTCGAGTAGCCGCCCCTTACGAAGATAAGAAAGCCCAAGAAAATGGTGATGCTTACGAGTCTGTAAAAGAACTTCGTGAGGTTCCTGAACCCGTTCGCTCCAGTGACCTTGAAAAACCGGATTCTGCACCCAAAAACAGCATCTGGAAACGAATAATGGGGTCTTGAAGACAGGGAGGTATCAAAATGGAAAAATGGGCAATAAAGGGATATTTGGATGGTGATTGGATTCTTTGGAATCACTTTACAGGCACATACGCAGAAGCCAAAAGAAAAGCCTCTGAACTTTTACTAAGGCTAAAATACTCAGGAATCATCATTGAGAAAGTTTGAGTTTATGATAGTTAATAGATTGTGGCGATTGTGGCCTTTCAAATACTACAAAAGTAAAAGCAGGAAAAGAATAATCAGGGTTCCATAACCATTCAGAATCAGGCTCATAAAACTCTACATCAGCAAAATTCCAATCATATTCAAGTTTATCCAATACCTCTTGATACGTCCCACCATAATGCCCCCTATCATTTTCTAATTGGCCCAATAGATCTCCTTGAGTTTTCAAAAACGGGTGAAATTTTTTAGCCATTTTTTCAGGCATTTCAAAATCAATCACCATTTCCGCCAAGGACATTATATATGGTTCTTGATTAGTTCTATATAAAAGTGCAGTTATCAAAGCAATCGCTTCTACACTATCAGGTTCTGAAGTGTGAGCCTGTTTAAAATTATTACCAATTTCTAATAAGATTGGATTGATTTCAACTTTCATAGCACCACCTTTTTGTTAATAGCATGAGGATATTTTCTATTTACAAACCCATAAATTGGAAAACTAAAACCAGTTGATTTATCAACTATTAATTCCACTTCGTTGGAATCGCCCATTGAGGCTGAGAGGTTAAAACCATCGACACCATCTTTTAAATATGCTTTGGCAGTATCCTTTATTACATTTGGATCACCACCCCAAGCAATATCTGGGAGCAAGGTAGTTTTAACATTTTCTTTCAACCATTTTTCGTCAATTTGTTCTTTGACGATTGTTTCCAGTTTTGCTGCTACTGGTTCAGATACACCTGACTCCAAAAACTGATCCGAAGTGGGATAAATGATCTTGGAGTTTCGCCAAGAAATAGAATTTATAATCACTAACGCTAACAGGATTTCTGTCAACTCCTTATCAGTCCCGTCAGCATAGTTCCAATCCTCCTGAGATAATTCTTCAATTAACTCTTGATATGCTAACCTACCCACCTCTAAAAATGCGGGATTAATTTTCCACATTTCCGAAGCCATATAAAAATATTGCTACTTCCACTATAAGTAGTTAACTACAAGTAGGTGATAGCGTCCATGTTTTTTCGGGTAGTATGAATGTCTTGGCTTTACGTCCCGCAAGTGGAGGCTCCCTCTTGGGACTCGGAATGGCTTACGGAGCCTCATTCCGCCCCGTCTGTGTCGTCGAGGACAGGACTTATGCCGTGGCCACCCTCATCAAGAACATTGAAAGCGGACACTTACCTGAGTTTCCTATCTGGGATCAGATTGAAACCTTCAATTGCATACCTTGGTGTGGCAAAGTGGATCTCCTCACTGGAGTCTTCCTCTCCGAGGGTCTTGAAGACACCAAATTGTTGGAATCCGTCTGTCGAATCTTGGCAGGGGTTGAAGCACCCCGAGCCCTCTTCGAGACTCGTTCCGAGTTTATCAAATCTCAATCATTCCTTGGAGCAGTTAGCCGTTTTCAATCCATGGGTTTCCAAGTGGAAGCAGAAGAGATCTCTGCAAGGCAACTCGGTTATCCGCATGGACGTCGACGACTCTTCGTATCACTCACCCGAGATAGCAGTGGGAAACCTGTGGCCAACCCCCGGACACCGAGATTGGAAGGGACCTTCTGGTCTGAAAAGAACTCTCAAGAAAATGCAGGAGGGCAAATCACCAGACAGCCTTCCGACAGCCATCAGGATTTGGAGCGAATTGACAGAATCACCCAGCGATTTCCCCACCCTCCAGTCCCTCGGGATTCCAAGGCTTGGTCCGAAATCTTGGAGTCTACCCCACACCTCAGTCCCGCTCTCCCAGAGCAGGCTTCCGGCCAGTTTCGTGGAGTGGCTAATGGGTTTGCCAATCGGCTGGACCGCTTGTGGGTCTTAGGTGATGATTCCGTTCCGGCTACTTGGTTTGCAGCAGTGAAACTATTCGATCTTTAGAACAATTTATTGCGTCCCCTGCTATATAAATATTTTTCGGAGTAATTTTGTAGAATGCACGAGCCAACCATAAAGAAGCGTCAGGTTCAAATTTAAAGTCCATATTTAAAAACTCTATGTCTACTACTATTGACTCATCCTCATCCATTTTGACATAATCAGATTCTCTATT
>Ga0181585_10004248_pt1 | contig 12487 bp, 8 predicted proteins | sample 071ome_29_FD_132469 | JGI IMG/M metagenome (GOLD analysis project Ga0181585, IMG submission 132469) | Coastal salt marsh microbial communities from the Groves Creek Marsh, Skidaway Island, Georgia - 071407BT metaG (megahit assembly) | ecosystem: Environmental > Aquatic > Marine > Intertidal zone... | reverse complement strand
ATATGCAAGATATTGAGTTTACTATCGAAAATAATAAATTATGGATTTTACAAACTCGTAACGGAAAAAGAACTGCAAAAGCTAGTATTAAAATTGCAGTTGATATGGTAGAAGAGGGCCTAATCTCAGAGGAAGAGGCGTTAACTAGAATTGATCCAGCTGCGATTGATCAATTGTTACACCCAACTTTAGATCCTAATGATAAAAAAGAAGTTATCACTAAAGGTTTACCAGCATCTCCAGGTGCTGCAGTTGGAAAGGTAGTATTTACTGCAGAAGATGCCGAAGTATTTGCTGCTCGTAAGGAAAAAGTTATTTTAGTTAGAATTGAAACTAGCCCAGAAGATATCAGTGGAATGCATGCTGCAGAAGGTATCCTAACAGCGCGTGGTGGTATGACTTCGCATGCTGCAGTAGTTGCTCGTGGTATGGGTAAACCTTGTGTAAGTGGTGCTGGAGATCTTAAAATAGATAATAGCGCTAGAACTATCGATATTTCCGGAACAATCATTAAAGAAGGTGAGCTTATCACTATTAATGGTGCAACTGGAGAAGTAATGCTAGGTGCAGTTAAAACTATCGAAGCTAATTTATCAGGTGATTTTACAAAAGTTATGGAATGGGCTGATAAATATCGTGAATTACAAATTAGAACTAATGCAGAAACTCCGACTGATTGTGAGGCTGCAGTTAAATTTGGTGCAGAAGGTATCGGTCTATGCCGTACAGAACATATGTTTTTTGAAGGTGATCGTATTACTGCAGTTAGAGAAATGATCTTGGCTGAGAATTTAGAGGGTAGAAAGAAAGCTTTAGCTAAATTACTACCAATTCAGACTAAAGATTTTACTGAGATTTTCAAAATTATGGGTGACCGTCCAGTAAATATTCGTTTACTTGATCCACCTCTACATGAATTCTTACCTCATACGGAAGCGGAGCTTAAAGAAGTTGCTGAAGCTTCACAAGTATCTGAAGAAAAGCTTAGAGAAAGAATGAAAGCTTTGCATGAAGCAAACCCTATGCTTGGTCATCGTGGTTGTCGTTTAGGTATTACTTACCCTGAGATTTATGAAATGCAAGCTAGAGCAATATTTTCTGCAGCGGCGAGTTTGCAAGGCACTCCTAAGATCGAAGTAATGGTTCCACTAATTTTTGGTGTAAGAGAATTAAAGGCTTTAAAAGATGTAATTGTTAAAGCAGCTGAGCAAATTGCACAAGATGCTGGTGTAACTTTCAATTACCAAGTTGGAACAATGATCGAGTTACCAAGAGCGGCACTTCGCGCTGGTGAAATTGCAGAAGAAGCAGAGTATTTCAGTTTTGGTACTAATGATTTAACTCAAACTACTTACGGTATGTCTCGTGATGATAGTGGTGCTTTTATTCAAGAATATATCGATAAGAAGATAATTGATGCAGACCCATTTGTAAGATTAGATGTAGATGGAGTAGGTGAATTATTAGATATTGCAAGTGACAGAGGTCGTAAAACTCGTTCAAATATCAAACTAGGTATTTGTGGTGAGCATGGTGGAGATCCTAAATCTATAGAATTCTGTCATTCTTTAGGATTTAACTATGTGTCTTGTTCGCCATATCGTGTGCCTATTGCAAGATTGGCAGCTGCTCAATCTGCAATTAGAAATCCTTCAGCTAAGGCTAAGGTAGAAAAGATAGGTTAATCTATTAAATATTAAAGACCTTTATCCAAGCCGGATTTATGAATGCGGCAACGGATATCGCTGTCTAGTTTTAGAAAAATATTTCTTGCAAAGAATAAATATTGAATCACTATAAGTTCAAAGCATTAGCAGAGCAGAGAGAGCTAATATTATCAATTTTATTGCAGTGCTTTTATTATCAATTAATAAGAGGTTCTTATGGCTAAAACAAAAACTGGCAAAGGTTTTAAAACAATTGCGACCGTACCTAACTTGCTTATTGCTGCAGGTATTTTATTTGGTGTACATAGTCTTTATAAATCATATCTATCGCAGGTATATTGTGCATCTTGTGTAGTGGTTCCAGCACTATTAATTGGAGCTGGTATCTTTCTTAAAAATAGGAAGTCAAAGTAGCTAGTCATGACTAGAGAATTAATGGATGGAAACTCTCTGCACATTCACAGGGAGCTTTCGCTTAATGTCTTATGTCATAGAATTGCGGGCCTATGCGAAGAAATAATAGGGGTGATTAAGTTTCTAGAAGAAGATTTGTTTGTAAAAACTAATGGTAAAAATTCTTCTGTTGGAGCTCACTTTAGGCATATTTATGAAAGAATGGAATGTGTAATATTAGGTCTGGAATCTGGAGTCATTGAGTATGATTCTAGAAAGAGGGATGTTAATATTGAAACGAAACCCAATATAGCAATTGAAAAATTTCAATATATGAAGAGTTTTTTTGAAAAGCTCGACAATATAAATAGAGATTTATTAATCATAGAAACCGCCGGAATCAATGCTGGTAAAATAACTCTTAATTCAAATTTTGAGCGTGAAATATTATATCTAATTGATCACACTACTCATCACTTAGCGGTAGTAAAGATTCTTCTTGAGCAATTTGATGTGCAGTTAGATAGTGATCTAGGTAAAGCCGCCTCAACCATTATATATGAGAAATCGCAATGTGCACAGTAACGATTAATTTTAACAAAGATAATACTTTAATTACGATGAATCGTGATGAAGAAAAACTTCGTGATGAACAGGGTTTAACTGCACTGAATGAAAAAGGTGTGGAAGTGATTTTGCCAATCGATAAAGTTTCAGGTGGAACTTGGGTTGCAACTAATAATAAGGGCGTCACTGCATGTTTATTAAATCGTTATGATGTTTTGCAACATAAGGTAGCTAAATCACGAGGAGGAATTATTCCTAAGATATTATTTTTAGGTAGTATGAGGAAGATTGTTAAATGGTTAAAAACCGAGTTTAAACCGGAAGATTATTCACCATTTACTCTCTTGTTAATTAGTAAGAACAGCCTTTGTCGCTTTGATTGGGATGGTAATAGTATCACAAAATGTGATCTTGATAAAAAAGATTGGTATATGACTACTTCATCATCTTGGAATAGTGAAGAAGTAGTGCGATGGCGCCATGTAGAGTTTAGAAAATGGTGCGCACAAAATGAAAAGTTTCAAGGTGGCGTGCCAAGCTACAATATGTATAGCGAGAAAGGAAAGGAGGAGTGGTCGCCTTTTGTTGAAAGAGCAAAAACTCATACTAAAAGCATTACTCAGATTTTATGTAATAAACGTGATACTAAGGTTAACTATTTTTCTCACGATGCGTTAGAGGATAAATTAGATCCTGACACACAAGAACTTAAGGTAAAAAGATGGTAAAAACTTATTCTTTAACTCCGGGCCAGGAAGCAATGTGGATTGAGTGGAAATTTAATCCCGATAGCCGTAGTCTCAATACTTGTGTACAATTAAAATTAGAAGGTAATGTTGAAGTTGAAAGGTTTCGAACCGCTACCAATATGGTTGTTGAATATTTTGATTTATTGCGCAGCTATTTTGTCGAAGAAGAGGGAAAGGCAAAGCTTGCCTTCTCTAATGAAAAATTTTATCTCGATTTTATAGATTATAGTTTGGGTAATAAACAACAAACAGAGGCTCAGAAGAAACAGGCCTTAAAATGTTTAGATCAAAAAAGACAGGCGGTTTTAGATTTAACAAAATTTCCTTTAATTAGCGCAGCTCTTATTAAAACTTCAGAACAAGATTTCTATTTTATAGGTATGGTTCCTCATATTATTTCTGACGGCGCTTCTGCTTTATTTTTTCTTAATGCTTTGTCCGTTGCCTATAATGAAGGTGAAGAGGGGTTGAAAGCTAAATTTGATGAAACAAAAAAATCTTGGCCAAGTTATTTGGAATATTTACAGAACAACCAACCTGATAATGAAGCCGCTAAACAATATTGGCAGGATAACCTAAGAGATGCAGAACATTTGGTAGATACTCCTGCGCAAAATAGTCAAATCGGAACTTTTCCAGCTAAACGTACTGCATTTGAAGTTGATCAAGAGATAAATAAAAAGTTACGTAAGCTAGCTTTTGCCAATCGTACTTCGATCTTTTCGGTAATAGCAGCTTTATTTTCTGGTTTTTTAAAACGTTATTTTGATTGCCAAGATGTAGTGATTGGTTACCCAGTAAATTTAAGGCCAGCAGGGTATAAACATGCCTTTGGTTTTTTTGTAAATGTCTTACCATTACATTTAGACCTATCTGGTGATCCTACTTTTGCTGAATTAGTAAAAAGAGCTGACACTAGGCGTAGAGAAGATAAAGAGTTTCAGAGTTATTCCCCTTTAGAAATCATTAAAGCTAAACGAGAAATAGCTAATAATTTTAATGGTAAGATGTTTAATGTTTCTCTTTTAGAAACTATATCAAGATTACAAAATCTTTCATTAGATGGTATAAATTCAATCTCGCTAGATAATGAAGAAATAGAAAATAATGAAGATTTAACCTTTGTTTATGAGATAACAGAAGAAAACATCAAATTTTGGTTTGAATATTCTATAGCTGGTTTTAGTGATGAGTTTGCTAAGCAAATGGCTGTCCATATGGAAAAATTTATTAACCTTGTTGCCGAAGATGCTAGTTTAAACCTATCTAAATATAAATTTTTTACACCAGGTGAAGAAGAAAGTCTTTTAGGTTTGACGCAAGAGATAAAAGATGAAGAGCCGCATGTTTTGCATCAATTATTTGAAAAGCAGGCTAATAATTACCCTGAATTAGATGCACTTCATTATGGCGGTGAAGCTCTGACCTACCGTACACTTAATGAAAGAGCTAATCAATTGGCCCATTATTTAAGAGATCAAGGTTGCGGTAATGGTTCAAAGGTAGCATTGTTCTTAACGCGTTGTCCTAAACAAATAGAATCTATAATTGCAGTTTTAAAGGCTGGTGGTTGTTATATACCAATTGATTCTTCTTTTCCGGTTGAAAGGGTAACGGATATACTTTTTGATAGCGCAGCAGAATTTATAATTTGTAGCGATGATAATAAGGTTAAAATACCAGCTAACTACCAAGGTAAAATACTGGTTTTAGAAAGTCTGTTAGAAGAGCTAGGTGACTATCAATCTGATAATTTAGACCAGCCAAACCCAGATAGTTTGGCTTATATTATTTATACCTCAGGCTCTACTGGTAAGCCTAAAGGTGTGATGGTAAGTCATAAAGCGGTAGCTAGTAGAATTCTAAGGCATAAAAAAGACTTTCATTTGGAGCCTGGTACCAAAACATTGCAGAATATCAATTATAGTTTTGATGTTTCATTGGTCGATATTTGGTGGCCTCTTGCTTGCGGAGCTGAATTGATTTTAGCTGATGAAGCACAAAGCAAATCCCCAAGTTATTTGATTTCTTTATTTAGAGAAGAGCATGATATAGAGGCTGCTTATTTTGTACCTTCTAATCTAAACTCTTTACTAAAATCTGTAAGTAATAATGAGGATATAACAAGTTTAAAAAAATGTTATGTGATTGGAGAGTCATTAACTAAATCGTTAGTGAAGCTATTTTATGATAAATGCCCAGACGCTAATTTATATAATGCATATGGTCCTAGTGAAGCGGTTATTTATACCTCTTTTGCTAAGCAATCTGTTAATGATGAAGTTATATCTATTGGGCAGCCAATCCAAAATGTTAGTTATTACATCTTAGATAGATTTATGAATCTAGCTCCATTTGGTGTGGTGGGTGAGTTATATATAGGTGGAATAGGTTTAGCTGAAGGCTATTTAAACCGCGATGATTTAACTATGGAAAGATTTATCGAGAACCCTTTTGGCACAGGCAGGTTATATAAAACTGGTGACTTAGTCAGGCAGCACCAGAGTGGTGCAATTGAGTATTTGGGTCGTAATGATAGCCAGATTAAGCTTAGAGGCTTTCGCATAGAGTTAGATGATATTACTTCTAACCTAAATGATTTTGAAGAAGTTGTAGAAGCTAAGGTTGCGCTTAAAATGCACCAAGGTCATAAGAAAATAGCGGCTTATTATACAGGGAAAGATGTTAATACTGAGGAGCTGCGTCAAAAACTTGCCCAAAAGCTCCCTGAACATATGATTCCAAGCTTTTTTATAGGGCTAGAAACTATGCCTCGGCTTGCGAGTGGAAAAATAAATATTAAGGCTTTACCTGAGCTTAAAATAGGTAATGTAGAGCAGCAAAAGGAACTTATTCCTTTGAAGACTGTAAGAGAGTTTAAGGTTGCAAAAATATGGGAAAAGACTTTAAGAATTCCGTTAGAGAAAATTGGCGCAAATAGCAATTTCTTTGAATTAGGAGGTGATTCTCTGATGACCATCGAAGTAGCGGGCGCTTTGGAGCAAGAAAGTATTTTTATTGAGCCTCATGAGCTTTATCAATATCGTACCATATCTAGTATCGTAGAGAATGCCAGAGATGTGCGTAGCCTTAAATTAGATAATGATTTAGTCAGTGGAGAAGTTGGGCTTTTACCGCGCCAAGAAAAATTCTTTAGTGATGGTTTAGATTGTAAAGAACATTGGAATCGTTTGATGGCGGTGGAGTTTAATACTGATCTTGATAATGCTAAGATTGAGAAGGCTTTAAATATCATTATTAACCATCATGATGGTTTGCGCTTAGTTTTTAAAGAAAACCAAGGTAAATGGAGTGCCTATAATGAAGCTGCAGCTGAGTTAAAGATAGAAAGATATGATCTCAGTAATTTAAGCGAGGCAGATACAGAACAAGAGATAGCTAATACTTTAAACAATCTTTCAGTTTTTAATCTGGCAAAAGCGCCTTTAATTAGAGCAGCTGTGTTTAAGAAATCTGAAACTAACAGCTATTTTGCCTTAATTATACATCATCTCCTTATCGATATGCGTTCATTGCGTATTATTTTAGAAGATATGCTCAAGGTTTATCAGCAGTTGGTAATGGGCATAAAGCCTATCATGCCTAATAAGACTACTTCGCTAAAAGAATGGTCTCAAAAATTAAAAGATTTTGCTAGTCAAAATGACTTTTCGGAAGAATTAACATATTGGCAGCAACAATTAACTCAAACAGAGCCAAGTTATGATTTTGATTATGATGCTGAGAATATCAGAGAGCTAGATCAAGCATCTATAGAGTTAGTGATAGAAGAGGATGTAACTGAAGTCATTCAGAACCAGCTACGTAATGAAAACAAGGCTGAAACTCATCAGATTTTACTAGCAAGTCTAGCTGAAAGCTATAGAGACTGGAGTAATAGTGATAAAATGGTGCTTAATAGCTGTTTGCACGGCCGTGAGAAGCTTTTTGAGCAGGTTAGCTTGAATCATACAGTAGGATGGTTAAATACCGTGTTTCCGCTTAATTTAGAGCTAAATAAAGGTGATATTCTAGATGTAGTTAAAGATCATTACGAAAAATTGCCAAATTCTGGCATCAATTATGGTTTATTACGCTTTGTGAAGAAGGATGAAGCCTTGGTAAATCTGGTAGAACCAAAGATCTTTTTTAACTATGTTAGTAAGATTGATACAGATTTAGATGAGAATTTACCTTTTAGTTTAACGAAAATTCCAGCGAATGTAGCAAGTGTGGCAGGGCAAAATAAATCCTGCTATGCGTTATATATTGAAGTTGCTTTGGTTGCTGCACAGTTTCAATTTAAGTTGGAATATAACAAAAAGCTCTTCAAGGAAGAGAGTATTTTGAGATTATCTAGAATTTTAAAAGATAATCTATATGCTAAGGCCGGAGTTGGAGAAGCAAGGAAATATGGTTAAAACCCCGATTTGGCCGCCTTTTATAGGGGCGCAAGATATAGATCTTAAACTAGTTAGAACGAATAAGTTGCTTGATGCTTTGGGTAATCCTGAAGCTAAGCTTAAAAATATTATTCATGTAGCGGGCACTAATGGTAAAGGCTCAACCACTGCCTTTCTAAAGGCTTTTTTGCAAGCATCAGGCTATAGTGTAAATAGCTATACTTCACCACATTTGGTGAATTTTAATGAAAGAATTAATCTAAATGGCCAAGATATTGATGATGTTGCTCTAGAGAAACTAAGTCAGAAATGCAAAAAAATTGTAGAAGATAATGATTTGCAGGTAACCTTCTTTGAGGGAACGACTGTAATGGCAATCCAAGCTTTTGTCGACAATCCAGCCGATTTTAATATATTTGAAGTAGGTTTAGGGGGTAGATTGGATGCAACTAATGTTTTTAAAGAAAAGCTCGCTTGTTTGATTACCCCAGTTTCTTACGACCATCAGGAGTTTTTAGGAGATAAAATAGAGCAAATTGCAGCAGAAAAAGGAGCTATAATGTTGCCAAATACTCCAGTCTTTATAGGAAAGCAGCAAGAAGAAGCAAAAATAATATTAGAAGAGATAGCTAAAAAAAATAACTGTTCGATTTACTATTATGATGATTACAAAGCAGATATCCCAAAGGAATTGGGTTTAAATGGAGCTCATCAACAACAAAATTTCAAATTAGCAGCGCAAGCTTTCACTGAATTAACCAAGAAAACAATACCAGAAAATTATAAAAAATATTTATCTTGGCCCGCAAGGTTGCAAAATATCACCAAGCAAATCAATTCAAAATTCAACATTGAAAATTCAACATTCTTAGATGGTGGTCATAACGAACATGCTGCTCATGCATTGGTGGATTTTGTAAAAGAGAACAATATAGAGCATATTGTTGTAGCTATGGTTAAACGTAAGAATTTAGAGAAATATTTGCAAATATTATCAAAATCTGGTGCACAAATTTATCTTACGGAAATAATTTCGAGCGATGAATCTATAAAAATAGCCGAAATACCTAGTAATATTAGTAATTTAGCTCAGAAAACTTTCAATAATTATAAAAATGCTTTAAAATACATAGTTGAGCTGCAAAATAGCGGAAATATATTATTTTCTGGATCGCTATTTTTAGCTGGTGAAATATTAGAAGAAATAGAGCAAAATGCCGTTGAATGCTGAGCATAAACTAACAGTCGAAAAATTTAATAATAAAGTTAGGGCGAATAAAGATGTAAGGCAAGGTTTAACTGATGAACGTGACCGTCAATGCATGGAGCTTATAGATAACATTAAAGATGACAAAATAGATCTAGGTTATCAAGGGGTTTTTACCAGGTTTTTTATCAATAATAAAGTAAGAGAGAAAATTGCTGTAGGAGAGTTTAATAATGGTTTTTTTCTAGAAACTAGAGTTAGGCTTGAGGGAAGTGATGATGCCAAGAAACAACGTGAAATCACAGAAGCTAAGGATTTAGTAATGGTTAAGTCTGCGATGTTGGCAGCATTTATTTTTGGAGCTATTTTTTGTGCAATAGGTGTGGTAATTCCCGATTTGTTTACATCAATGGATTTAGTAGACAAGGTTGGTTTAGGTGTAGCTAGTGCGATAGGTGGTATATTAGTTGGAGGGGTGGTAGGTGCTACTGAGGCTTCATCAGTTACTAGTAATGATCGTAAGGGAATTAGCCAGGTTGCCAAAAAAATGGGAAAAGCTTTCGGACAAGAGAAGTTGGGTGACATGATAATGCAAGAGCAAGAGGAAGAGGAAACAAAGGTCGAGCAAGAGAGAGGCGGTGGTCCTGATTTAGGTGCAATGCAAAAGATGTTAGCTGCTCAAGCGGCGGCAGGTAAATCTGGCGGTAGAGGTAGCAGCTAAATAATAGCCATTTGCTTGCTTTGGCTTAAAAAATATGCTATAATGGCGCATTAATTTAGCGGTATTTATATGAGAGACTACCAGGAAGCAAAGGCGATACAAGAGGAAATATCTAGAAGATTAGATCCACAGACTGGCGATAAAGATGTTATAAAAAGAGTTAGAAACATCAGAGATGAGGTCTGTAAAGAGCTTGTTGAGGCCGAAAAATCCACAGAATTAAGTAAAGAATTTGAACATGGTGATAGTGCTACAGGTCTGATTTCTAGGTTTTTTATTAATTCACGTCTTAAATACATTGCTAGGCGTGAGTTTAATGATGTTTTTAAGAACCAGACAGGGGTTGACCTGGCAATGGTCTTAGATAGTCCAGAAGATCGTAAAAAACAAGAAAATGCAGAATGGCAAATTGTGACTTATTCTATGATTGTTTATGCAATTATAGGTGCAATAATCGGAGGAATAATAGGTGGGTTATTTTTAAGTGCATTGTCAGCTTTAGGGGCTGGAACTAATGCTGTTTTAGCTGGTGTTGCTATAGGTGCTGGAGCTGGTGCTTTGGTAATGGGCTTAGCTGGAGCTGTGGATGGTTACATAGGAGAAAAAATGGGTACCAGAGATATGAAGGCCAATGTCAGAGTGGCGGCTAGAAATCTTACTAATAATTTTACTAATGAAGTAGCTGACGAAAGAAATAGAGCTAACATAGCTGAGAATAAGGAAAAAATAGAAGCATTGACGAGAGATAATGATGACCTTCAGCGCAGAGTATCACATTTAGAGAAGGAGCATAAGCGCCTGCAAGAGGGAGGTTTTAGAGCAAAAGAAGAAGCTAGGGAGGCAGCTAGAGAGCAAGAGGAAGGTGCTACTCTTCATTAATTTTGATTTAAGCTTATTAAGGCTATCGGTTTAATAAAATCATATTTTATACTATCAAAACTTTGGCAGTTGCTACAAGTTGCTTGCCATTCATCAAAAGCTGTTTTACATGATGTGCAGAAATAACCAGTTTTATTATGGTAGTTTTTACTTTGTTTTAAAAGGTCATCATAGAATTCTTCATCAGTAATATTTTCCTGAAATTCGCTAAAAAATTTAACCGCCATATCATAGATGTTTTCTGAGTTTGTAGTATTAAGATACTTTTTTAGTAGCTCTTTAGTTTTTACATAGTTTTTACTATGTTGGTAAGCTAAATCAGCATATCTAAGAATTACAGCTTCACCTCTAGGGTTGATCTCCATTAGTTTTTCTAGAGCCTTAAATTTTTGCTGTAGCTTTTTGCCTTGCATATTTTCAAGATATATATCAATCAGCTCAGCTAATTGGCAGCTTGGCCAAATGGCTTTGATATATTTTGTTAGAGTAGCTTTTTTCTTTTTGCTTAATAGATATTTAGCATAGCTAATTTGTATGGCAGGGTTATTTGGCAATAGTTTTTGCGCTGCTATGATATGTTTTTCTGCTATCTTAGAGTTAGGTTCAGTTAGTGAAAGCTGGTAATGAGCTATAGCTTTTTCTACTTCATGGTCACCTTTATGGGTGATTTTGTTTTTTCTAGAAGTATTTAGGATGTCTAAAAGTTTCTGCCAATTAGAGGTTTGTTTGTATAATTCTATTAAAGCTATCACTGTGTTTTTAGCTTCAGGAATTTCTTGATAGGATTCTTCTAAATATTGTTCAGCTTTAGAGTAATCTCCATTGTTTTTAGCGATAATAGCTAAGCCCTGTAGAGCAAAATGTTTAGTTTTTTGGTGGCTTAAAAGCTTTTCGAAATTCTTTGTCATTTCTGATTTGTTGTTTTTTAAAGCATGGCTTTGCAGATTGAGTAAATTTACCACGGGATGGCTATCTAAACCTTTGGAGAGTTTTTTTAAGAATTTTTGACTACCACGGTAATCACCTAGGCTAGTGAGGGTGATGCAATCAACCATGTCATCTAGAGCTGAGTTATAGTTTTTGTTACGATTTATTAAATTGCGGTATCTAGATATAAAAAAGAAGCTAAGTAAGGTATAGATAGCTAAAAAGCTAATAATTGCACCTGTGATTGCTAAGAAAGCTAAAAAGCTTTGTGAGGTTTCTACTTCATAGCTACCAACCAAAATCGTTACAAGATTGGTTTGTTCAAAGTTACTACCAATAAGATTTAAGATCAGTATTGCCGCTATTAAAATTACTACAATTCTAATCATGGGCTCACATTATAAATGATGGTTAAGCTTTCCTCTATGATCTTAGAAAAATTTCCTAGAGTTTTTAAATTCTGACTCAGTTTAGTTAGATTTTCCGATTTTATAGGAAGATCTTGTGATAATGTATAGGCGGTTATGTAATCATCCTGTGCTATAGCTGTTTCCAGAAGTGAGAATTTATAAAGTAGTGAATTTTTGGAAAGATTTTTAACTTTTTTGATTTGTACTAAATCTGAGAAAGCAATTTTGATTGCTTGTGTGACGGTAGTTTTTTGTTCTTGTTGGTGTTGTTTTACAACTTCACGCTCTAATGTTTCTAACTGCTCAGTCACTAGAGCGTTATTAGGTAGGATGTTTATGGTTTTTAACTTTAGTAGATTCTCTTTTAACTTATTTATGTTGCCAGCAAGTGGATAAATATCTTCAACTTTTGTGCCGAACTCATAGCCCGATAAAGCGAGGTTTTTTACTTTGTATAGCTCTACCAACAAAATACTTACTTTATCTCTATTATCACTATAGTTGTTAAGAGCCTGGCTGTTTTTTAATATTTTTAACTCTTTGCGTAATTGTGATATCTCTTCT
>Ga0181585_10004245_pt1 | contig 12490 bp, 10 predicted proteins | sample 071ome_29_FD_132469 | JGI IMG/M metagenome (GOLD analysis project Ga0181585, IMG submission 132469) | Coastal salt marsh microbial communities from the Groves Creek Marsh, Skidaway Island, Georgia - 071407BT metaG (megahit assembly) | ecosystem: Environmental > Aquatic > Marine > Intertidal... | reverse complement strand
GTATCTGTGGTCATGATCGCCTTCGCCACGCCCGGCCAGCCACCCGGTTTCAGCTTCTTCGCGAGCCGCGGCAGCGCGGAGACCAGCCGGTTGGCGGGCAGCGGTTCACCGATCACGCCGGTAGAGGACACAAACACTTCCGCCGCCTTGCAGCGAAGCGCCCCGGCAACGGCCTCAACCGTCTCCTCCACCGCTTCCTCGCCGAGCTTGCCGGTAAAGGCGTTAGCGTTGCCTGAATTGACGATAACGGCCCGGACGGTCCCGCCTTTCAGCGCCTTTTTGCACCAATCGACCGGGGCGGACGCGGTCAAGGACCGGGTAAAGGCCCCGGCAATGGTCGTGCCCGGCTCCATAACCGCCAGCATCACGTCGCTGCGCCCCTTATAGCGCAGACCGCAGGCCCCGCTGGCCATGGTCAGCCCGCCGATCGCGGGCATTCTCGGAAAACTCTTGGGCGCCAGAGGCGATTTCTTGCTCATAACCGTGCCTTTACCGTGGGCCGGAGCGCATTTCCGGCCGCGAAACCATGACATAATAGGGCAACAACCCGATTCCATCATGGGGCGGAATTCATTGACAGAATGGGGCCGTGTGCCTATGTCTCGGGAACCCGCTTATATGCTAAACAATCCCCAGGCAAGTACCCGTCCAACCGGGAAGAATATGGGTCATGTTGATCAATAAACTCGCGCAACGCGTTTTCGGCTCCGCAAACGCCCGATATCTGAAACATCTCCGCAACACGATTGAGTCCATCAACGCGCTGGAACCCGAGCTGGAGGCACTGGATGACTCCGCGCTCCGCGCCCGGACAGATATGCTGCGCGCCCGGCTGAAAGCCGGTGAAACGCTCGACGATATTCTGCCCGATGCCTTCGCCACGGTGCGCGAGGCCGCCAAGCGCACGCTGGGCCAGCGCCATTATGATGTTCAGTTGATGGGCGGCATCGTGCTGCATCGCGGCGCCATCGCCGAAATGAAAACCGGTGAGGGCAAGACGCTGGTCGCCACACTTGCGTGCTATCTCAACGCGCTGGAGGGCAAGGGCGTTCACGTCATCACGGTCAATGACTATCTGGCCAGCCGCGACGCCGAATGGATGGGCGAGATATACGAATTTCTCGGCCTCTCGGTGGCTTGCATCACTCACGGTCTGACCGATGAGGAACGCGCGAGGGCCTATGCCGCCGACATTACCTACGGCACGAATAACGAATTCGGCTTCGATTATCTGCGCGACAATATGAAATTTTCGCTGGATGAGATGGTGCAGCGCGAATTCAATTTCGCCATCGTCGATGAGGTCGATTCCATCCTGATCGACGAAGCGCGGACACCGCTGATCATCTCCGGCCCGACCGAGGATTCCTCCGAACTATACCGCCGGATCGACGTGTTGATCCCAAAGCTGGTCCGGGAAGATTATGAAAAGGACGAAAAGCAGCGTTCCGTCGCCCTGACCGAACAGGGGACGGAGAAAATCGAGGAGATGCTGGCCGAAGCCGGGCTGATGGAAGGCAACAGCCTCTATGACATCCAGAATATTTCGCTGGTCCATCACGTCAATTCGGCGTTGCGCGCGCACACGCTTTTCGAACGCGACAAAGATTACATCGTCAAGGACGACCAGGTCGTCATTATCGATGAATTCACCGGCCGCATGATGGAAGGCAGGCGCTTTTCCGAAGGGCTGCATCAGGCGCTCGAAGCCAAGGAAAAGGTTTCGGTCCAGAACGAAAACCAGACACTGGCCTCCATCACCTTCCAGAATTATTTCCGGCTTTATCCCAAACTCGCCGGCATGACCGGTACGGCGATGACCGAAGCGGGCGAATTCGGCGATATCTACAAGCTGGAGGTCGTCGAGGTCGAGACCAACAAGCCGACCGTCCGCGCGGATGAGGACGATGAGGTCTATCGCACGGCGGGCGAAAAATACGACGCGATCATCGAACTGATCGGAGAATGCCGCAACCGGAACCAGCCCACCCTGGTCGGCACGGTTTCCATCGAAAAATCGGAAGAGCTGTCGGCGCATCTCAAGCAGAAGAAAATTCCGCATAACGTGCTGAACGCGCGCTATCACGAGCAGGAAGCCTTTATCATCGCCCAGGCCGGCATGCCGGGTCAGGTGACCATCGCCACCAACATGGCGGGCCGCGGCACCGATATTCAGCTTGGCGGCAATGCCGAAATGCGGCTGGCGGAAGAGCTTTCCAAGATCAAGGACGAAAAACAGCGCGCCGAAAAAGAACCCGAAATCAGGGCGAAGATCGAGGCCGAAGTCGCCGCCAACCGCGATATCGTGCTCGAAGCCGGCGGGCTCTATATCGTCGGCACGGAACGGCATGAGGCGCGGCGCATCGACAACCAGCTGCGCGGCCGGTCGGGCCGCCAGGGCGATCCCGGCGCCTCCAAGTTCTTCCTCTCGCTCGAAGACGATCTGATGCGCATTTTCGGCTCCGACCGGCTTGACGGCATGCTGCGCAAGCTCGGGCTGGAAGAGGGCGAGGCCATCGTCCATCCCTGGATCAACAAGGCGCTGGAAAAGGCCCAGCGCAAGGTCGAGGAACGCAACTTCGAAATCCGCAAGAACTTGCTGAAATTCGACGATGTGATGAACGACCAGCGCAAGGTCATCTATGAACAGCGCAAGGAGTTGATGCAAACCGAAGACGTATCGCAGACCGTCAACGGCATGCGCCATGAAGTGATCGAAGACATGGTCGCGCGCTGCATCCCCGAAAACGCCTATGCCGAACAATGGGACACGGACGCGCTGCATGAGGAAGTGCTGCGCATCACCGGGCTGGATCTGCCGGTTGCCGACTGGGCGGCGGAGGAAGGCATTGCGGATGAGGAAATCCGTACCCGTCTGATCAGCGCCGGCGATCGCAAGATGGCGGAAAAGGCGGCGAATTACGGGCCGGAACTGATGCGGCTCGCCGAAAAGAGCGTGCTGCTGCAGGTGCTTGACCAGACCTGGAAAGAACATCTGCTGGCGCTGGACCATCTGCGCCAGGGGATCGGGCTGCGCGCCTATGCGCAGAAGGACCCGCTCAACGAATACAAGCACGAGGCCTTCAACCTGTTCGAGCAGATGACCGAGTCACTGCGCGAAACGGTCACGATGGTGCTCTACCATATGGAGATTTCAGACACCGATCCTGAGGATATCGCCCCGCATGAAGAGGGCGCGATGTTCGAGACCCGCGACGACCCCGCCTTTGCCGAGGACACCCCCGATCTTGAGGGCGTGCATCCGGCGGCGCAGTTACAGGCGATGGATAGCGGCCCGCAGATATTTCCCGCCAATGCCGATCCGGCCGATGTGCCGGCAGGCTGGCGGCTGCATGAACCGCTGGGCCGCTGGATCGATCCGGAAGACCCCGAGACATGGGGCAAGGTGCCGCGCAACGCCCCCTGCCCGTGCGGCTCCGGCGAAAAGTACAAACGCTGCCACGGCAAGGTGTCTTAAGGGGAACCCGACCGCAAAACCGTTTTCACCCCGCCAGCGCGTCATCCCCCATGGTGAGGAAACGTTCGCGGCGGTTGCGTTTCAGCACCGCGGCATCCTGGCCGCGCATCTCATCAAGCGATTCCGCGATGGCGTTGCCGACCGCCGCTATCGCCTCTTCCGGGCCGCGATGCGCTGCGCCGAGCGGTTCGGGCACGATCCCGTCGATTACACCAAGATCAAGCAGATCTTGCGCGGTAAGCTTTAGCGCCTCGGCGGCTTCTTCCGCGTGTTCGGCGCTGCGCCACAGGATGGAGGCGCAGCCTTCGGGCGAAATCACCGAATAGACCGCGTGTTCCATCATCATCACCTTGTTGGCGGCGGCGAGCGCAATGGCCCCGCCGGAGCCGCCTTCGCCGATCACCACGGATACAATCGGCTGGCCGAGAGAGAGGCATTTTTCAATCGACCGCGCGATGGCTTCCGACTGGCCTCGTTCCTCCGCCCCGATGCCGGGATAAGCGCCCGGCGTGTCCACCAGCGTTACCACCGGCAGTCCGAACCGTTCGGCCAGTTCCATCAGACGGATCGCCTTGCGATACCCTTCTGGCCGCGCCATGCCGAAATTATGTTTGACGCGGGTATCGGTATCGCGTCCCTTTTCCTGACCGATGACGACGACGGATTCGCCCCGGAACCGCCCTAGCCCGCCGAGAATGGCCGCGTCTTCGGAAAAGGTCCGGTCGCCCGCCAGCGGGGTGAAATCCTCAATCAGGGTCTCGATGAAATCGACGCAGTGCGGCCGGTCGGGATGGCGCGCGACCTGCACCTTCTGCCAGGCGCTGAGCTTTGAATAGGTCGTCTTTAATGTACGATCGATGCGGGTCTGCAGTTTCGAGACCTCATCCGCGATCTTGATATCGCCGATATCGGACAGATGGCGCAGCTCCTCCATCTTGCCTTCCAGATCGGCGATGTTTTTTTCGAAATCAAGAAAACTAAGCATAAAACTCTCACTCTTTCTTTCGGGCCAGCGGATGATGCGCACCGACCAGCGATTTTAACCTGTCATCCAGCACATGGGTATAAATCTGCGTCGTCGAGATGTCGGCATGACCGAGCATCTGCTGAACCGAGCGCAAATCCGCGTCATGCGCGAGTAAATGGCTGGCAAAGGCATGGCGCAGAACATGGGGCGAGACGCGCTTCGGATCAATCCCCGATTCGGCGGCGAGCGTTTTCAGCATGGCGGCAAAGCCGGTGCGGGAAAGATGCCCGTCGCGCGATTTCGCCTCCGGAAACAGAAAAGGCGACGTCTTTCCGGCCGGCAGGAATTTCTCCCGCACCAAAAGCCATCTGGCCAAAGCCTCTTGCGCTGCATGGTTCAACGGCACGATCCGTTCACGCCCGCCCTTGCCCTTTACAGTAACGACCGTGCGGTCCCGCGACAGACCGCCGAGCGGAAGCCCGACCAGTTCGGAGACACGTAACCCCGTCGCGTAGAGAAGTTCCATCAGCGCGGCGCGGCGCAGCCCTTTCGGGGTTTCATCGCGTGTGCAGGTGGCCAGCATCGCCTCGACCTCCGCCTCGCTGAGGATTTTGGGCAAGGCGCGCCCGCTTCTCGGCGACTCGATGGTCGCGGTGGGATCGTCGCGGCGCATTTCCTCCGCCACCAGAAAGCCGAAAAACTGTCGCAGCGTGGAAAGCCGCCGCGCCGCCGTGCGGGGCGAAAGACCCGCGGCGCCGAGCCCCGCCATATAATCACGAATTGATTCCGTCGCGGCCTCTTCCGGCGTGTGACCGGCGCGCGCGGCATGGGCGGCGAAATCACGCAGATCGCGGGCATAGGCCTCCAGCGTGTTGCGGGACGCGCCGCGCTCAACCGCGATCATTTCGAGAAAGGCCTCGATACGGGGGGAAAGGGTCGGCGCTGCGCGCGGCACCTAGAGACCGGCGGCGACCGCCGCTTCCAGCGCGATCTGCCGGGCGGCGTCCTTCTGTCCGATACCGGAAAGCGCGGCGATAACCTGTTCGGCGGCGGCGAAATTCACCCGGCTGGCTCCTTCCTCACCCAGCATGATCAATGACAGGGCCACCGTTTCGCCGACCCGCCCGGCGGCGGTCGCATCGGACAGCAGCGCGCGGATCGCGCCCGGCGGCAGCAGCCCTGCCGCCGTCCGATCGGCGTCGACGACATCGCTCCACAACGCCCCCGGCACCGGGATGCCGAGCGCGTGCAGCAGGGCGTAAAACACCCGCGCCTGAACCGCGAACCCGTCCGGATTCGCCGCCTGACGCGCTTCCTGCCATTTACGCAGCGCCTCTTCGGTCACCGCCTCCTGCGGCAGCACACCGGAAAGCACGGCGAGATGCCAGAGCGATTCGGTCTCCCCCGTCTGGGTCTGACGCTGGTTAAGCCGTATCCAGTCATTCGCCGGGGCGAACGCGCCCGAGGCCGCCAGCCCGCGCGCGGCGGAAGGCGCAAACCAGGCCAGTTCCGGGGCCGGGCGGATACCGCGCAGCGGGTAGGACACGGCCTGTGCGGTCAGCGCCAGATCGCCCTGTATCCGCGCCAGCTCTATCGCACGCTGCAACGCCTCGGCCCGGGCGGCGGGAACGGATTGCGCCATCGCCGCCTGTATCAGCATGGCGCGCGCCCTGGCGCCCCATTCCATATCAGAACCGGACACGGCCTCTGACAGCGCCGCCGCCTCAAACTTTTCGACCCGGTAAATATCGGCAAGGCCCGACGGTTTGAGCGCGCCGTTAAGCGCCGCGATTTCCCCGCTTGCCATGCGCAGGGAAACCGGAGCGTTGGGGCTGAGCGCCAGCGCCGCGAGATCCCCGGCCGCCGGTTGCGGCGGCGGATTTTCCGACAGCGGCACCTTGCCCGTACGCAGAAGCGAGGCAAGCAGCGCGTTGAAGAACTTGAACCCTTCCAGCGCCTCAGGCTGGGCGCCGGATAGCGCGTCCATCCCGACAAAAAAGGCCGGATCGACCGATTGCGCCCGTTCCGCCAGGATATCGGAGAGCAGCACGGCCTGCGCGGCCTTGCCGTTGACCGCCAGGCAATAGGCCTGAGCCTGTTGCCAGTAGGCGTCCTTGAAGTCCTGCGCGTCCCCCTGAACCAGGGCACAGGCGCCTTTCACATCGTGACGGTGAAACAGGATTTCCGCCCGGATGCGCAAAAGCTGCTCATCCGGATTGCCGGGCGGGGCGGCCCCCATCAGTGTCATCGCCGAATCGTAATCGCCCATCGCATACAGCGCGTTGACCCGTAGCGGCAGCATCGCCGGTCCGGGCGCGGTGCGCGGCGGCGCCTCGGCCCGGGTCAGCAACAGACGGCGGGTCAGATCACGCTGCGCCGGAGACGGCATGGTCCGGGGCAGCAACGCCAGAAGCCGGACGACCAGAGCGCGGTCCGATCCGCCCCACATCGCCGCGCCGAGCCCTCCTTCGAGATCGCCAAGCGTGCCGACGGAATCCGCATCCACCGATTCCAGCGTTTCGATTTCCACTCCGCCGGGACCGGTCTGGCCGGATTTTTCGGCCTCTTTTTGCGCCGGTGACTGGATCAGACGGCGCGGACCGAGCCGGATCGGCGCGGCGGACTGGGCGGGTTGAGGTTGCGGGGCGGCGGCGGCCGGCGGGTCCAGCGGCGCGGTCTGGACGTCCTGCGCGGCGGCAGGCGACGGCGACACACAGATCAACCCGGCGAAAAGCAGCGCCGGGAAAAGCGCGATTCGCCGGTCAGCGCGGGAAACGGTCATCGGGAAGCGTTCTTTCTACAGGCGAGGATGGGGCCGAAATATCGGTAGTCGCAAGAAACACCCCGCCCCCGACAATGACAAGCAAGACCAGAACTACAGCGGCCAGAATCAGGCGCGGCATGATACTCTCTTTCCCTCCCCGGCGGGCGGGGAGATTTCGCGGAAAACGGCACAGGCGGTCCGCCGACTGTCAGAATTCAGAATTCCGCGGGACATAACGCTAAATCCGTCCTATATTTAAGGGCGTTATGGTTGATATACGCCAACCGTGGCAATTTTCGGGCAGTCTACTGGCAGGGGAACCCGCTTTCAACGTTACGGTGCGCCGCCGTACCAGAAACAGCATGAATTTCAATGGGGTCATCGCTTAGATTTCAACCGGACAGGAGTATCGTGCTTGTCGGGCTTATGGGCGCTGGCAAGACCTGTATCGGCACGTTGCTGGCCGAACGGCTTGGCCTGCCCTTTGTCGATGCCGATGATGAAATCGAAAAAGCGGCGGGCTGCTCGATCACCGATATATTCGAACTCTACGGCGAAGAGGAATTCCGCGCCGGTGAGAGACGCGTCATCAAACGGCTGCTCAGGCAACCGGTGCGCGTGATCGCCACGGGCGGCGGCGCCTATATGGACAAGGAAACACGGAAATCGATCGCGAAATCGGCAATATCCGTCTGGCTGCGCGCCGATCTGGACCTTCTCGCCAACCGCACCGCACGCCGCAGTCACCGTCCGCTGCTCAAGGGCAAGAATCAACGAGAGACGTTGAAAAAGCTGATGGACGAGCGCTATCCGGTCTATGGCGAGGCCGATCTGGTGATCGATAGCGGCAAGGAATCGCCCAACATCACGGTGAAAAAGCTGCTTGCCGCGCTGCAAGAAAGCGCACCGGAGAAGCTCCGCGCATGAACAAGCGAGAACCGACAGATACCCTGACCGTCGGGTTGGGCGAGCGCAGCTATGACATCGTCATCGGCAAAAACCTGCTGCAGCGGGCGGGCGGGCTGATGGCGCCGGTCCTGCGCGGCCAAAAGCAGATCATCATCACCGATGAAAATATTGCCGGTCATCACCTGCCGGCATTGCGCGCGGCAATGGCGGCGGAAGGTCTGTCGCCCGAAGAGATCATCCTACCGCCGGGCGAGCACAGCAAATCCTTCGCCGAGTTCGAAAAGCTGATGGGGAAAATACTGGATTTCACGCCGGACCGTGGCGTCTGCCTCATCGCGCTGGGCGGCGGCGTGATCGGCGACCTGACCGGGTTCGCCGCCAGCACGCTGTTGCGCGGCGTGGATTTCATCCAGATACCAACCACCCTCCTGGCGCAGGTCGACAGCTCCGTCGGCGGCAAGACCGGGATCAACACCCCGCATGGCAAAAATCTGATCGGCACGTTTTATCAGCCCCGGCTGGTCATCGCCGATACCGGCGCGCTGGATACGTTGCCGCCGCGCGAACTGCTTGCCGGTTATGCGGAGATCGTCAAATACGGGTTGCTGGGCGATGCGGAATTTTTCGGCTGGCTGGAGGAAAACGGCCGGGACGTCATCCGGGGCGTATCGGATGCCAGGCGGCACGCCGTTGCAACCAGCTGCCGGGCGAAGGCCGAAATCGTCGCCCGGGATGAGCGCGAAAGCGGCGATCGCGCGCTTCTCAATCTTGGTCATACGTTCGGTCACGCGCTGGAAACAGAAACCGGGTTCGGATCGGATTTACTGCATGGCGAAGCCGTCGGCATCGGCATGATCATGGCGTTTGACCTGTCCGTCCGGATGGGGCTGTGCCCGGCGGAAGACGCGGGACGCGCGCGCAACCACCTGGCCGAGATCGGTCTGCCCGGATCGCTGCACGGGCTGCGCGGCATCGACTGGCAAAGCGAGCGGCTGATGGCCCATATGGAGCAGGACAAGAAAGTCCGCGACGGCAAGATTACCTTCATTCTGGCCCGGGGGATCGGCAAGGCCTTTGTCTGCGGCGATGTCGCGCTTGATGATGTCGCTGCCGTTCTCGATGACGCGATGGCGGCCTGAACCATGGAAACAGAATTGATCGCCACACTGGCCGGTATTTTCGTGTTGTTGATCCTGTCGGGCATGTTTTCGGGTTCCGAAACCGCCCTGACGGCGGTTTCACGACCGCGCATGCATCTGCTGGAACGCGAGGGGAATGACCGGGCGCGGATGGTCAGCGCGTTGATCAAGGACAAGGAACGCATGATCGGCGCGATCCTGCTGGGCAATAATCTGGTCAATATTCTCGCCTCGGCGCTGGCTACCAGCGCGCTGATATCGCTCTTCGGCAAGAACGGCGTTATCTATGCGACGGCGGCCATGACGCTTCTGGTGCTTGTCTTCGGCGAAATCGCGCCCAAGACCTATGCGTTTTATCACGCTGACCGGGTCGCGCTGACCATCGCGCCGGTCTTCCGCCTGCTGGTTTTTGTCCTCTCGCCGATTACCCGCGCGATCAACTGGGTTATCGCGGGCGTAATGCGGTTGCTGGGCATTCGCTTCGCCGAACTGTCGGATGAGGCGGAATCGGTCGAGGCGTTGCGCGGCGCGATCGAGCTGCATCAGGGCGATCATTCGGATATCAGGCATGAACGCGTCATGCTGCGCAGCATCCTGGACCTGTCGGACGTCGATGTGGCCGAAGTCATGCATCACCGCCAGGACATCGTGATGGTTGATGGCGATTTGCCGCCGGGCGAGATCGTCAAACAGATCGTCGCCGCGCCCTATACCCGCATTCCGGTCTGGCGGGGCGAGATGGACAATATCGTGGGCGTCCTGCACGCCAAGGAATTGCTGCGCCAGGTCAGCGGCAATATGGACAATCCGGACCGCATCAATATCGACGCGGTATCCTCGCCGCCCTGGTTCATCCCCGAATCGACCTCGCTTCTGGATCAGCTGCAGGCCTTTCGCCGGCGGCGCGAACATTTCGCCCTGGTCGTCGATGAATACGGCTCACTGATGGGCGTCGTCACGCTGGAGGACATCCTTGAGGAAATCGTCGGCGATATCGCGGACGAACATGACATCGTCCCGGTCGGCGTGCGGCCTCAGACGGACGGGTCCTATATGATCGACGGGCGGGTCACCATCCGCGACCTCAACCGCCGCTTCGACTGGCGGCTGCCGGATGAGCCGGCGGCGACGCTGGCCGGGCTGGTCATCGAAATCGGCCGGGTGATTCCGGATGAAGGCCAGATATTCAATCAGAAGGGTTTCCGGTTCGAGGTCGTCAGCCGGCGGCGCAACCGGCTCGCCATGATCCGGGTCACGCCGCCAAAGCCCGAACCGTCAGCCGGATAATTCAGAACCCACCCCAAAACAGAGAAAGAAGAGCGATGCCGCTTCCCGAACCCGCCGAACGCGATCCCATCCAGACCCGCGACATCACCGTTTCCGCCTTCCGCCGCAAGGACGGGTTGTGGGACGTGGAAGGGCGGCTGCTGGATACCGCCGCCTACGATATTCCGAATTTCTATCGCGGCATCATCCCGGCGGGGACGGCGATCCACGATATGAAAATCCGCCTGACGCTGAACGCGGAGGTGGAAATCGTCGAGGTCGCGGTGGATATGGACGCGCACCCCTATGAGGTCTGCCCCGGCGTGCTGCCGTCATTTCAGCAGTTGAAGGGCGAAAAGATCGGCCCCGGCTGGAACCGCAAGCTGAAACAGCTGCTTGGCGGGGTGAATGGCTGCGTCCATGTCGTCGATCTGCTGCGCCCGGTCGGCACGGTCGGGTTCAAGACGGTGCGGCGCGAAGCGGGCAAGGACGACACGCCCAAGGAACAGCGGCAGGATTATTCGCCCTATCAGATCAATACCTGCCACGCCCTTTCCAGCGCCGGGCCGATCGTGAAATCTCGCTGGCCGGACCTCTATACCGGAGAGTGAGGCTTTTCTTGTCTTGGAATCGCCCGGGCACCATACTGCGGCCATGAACAAGAAAAAGGACCAGTTAATCGCGGAGATCATCGCCATTCCCGACCCCGAACCGGGGACGCGGATGTGCGACGCGCCGGGATGCCGCGCGGCAGGCGAGTACCGGGCGCCGCAGGCACGCGACCGGCTGAACGACTATTACTGGTTCTGTCTTGAGCACGTGCGCGAATATAACCGCGCCTGGAATTACTATAAGGGCATGAGCCAGGTGGAGATCGAACGGCATATACGGTGGGACACCACCTGGCAGCGCCCGACCTGGCCGTTCGCCGGAAAGCGCAAGAACGGCGCGCCCGATTTCGACCTGGGCGCGTTCGGGCCGGAAGACTGGGACATCAGACAGGCGCGCGAAGCGCAGGCCGGAACGGATGGCTGGCGCCCGCGGCCTCATTCGGATGAGGCCAGGGCACTGGATGAATTCAGGATGGAAGCGCCGGTCACGCGGGAAGGGGTGAAGACCCGCTATAAGGAGCTGGTCAAGGAACACCACCCGGACGCCCATGGCGGCGCCAAGGACGCGGAAGAAAAGCTAAAGGCGATCAACCACGCCTATTCCGTCCTGATGGCGTGTCAGGAAATCGCCTGATCCGGATTTCAGGAAATGCGGCGTCTCAGCCGGCGGCGACCGCGGAAGCCTTGCGGATGCGGCGCTTCAGCTTGATCGCCTCTTCCGTCAGGTTCTTGTCGGCGGTGGACAGCAGATAGGCATCCAGCCCGCCGTTCTTTTCGATCGAGCGGATGGTCTGGGTGGAAAGCTTCAGCTTTATCGCCTCGCCCAGCGCATCGGACAGAAGGGTGGTCGCCTGAATATTCGGCAGAAAACGCCGACGCGTCTTGTTATGGGCGTGGCTGACATTGTTTCCGGTCAAAACGGCTTTGCCGCTGATGCTGCACCGACGTGACATGATCTCGATCCAAATATGAAAAACAAAGCGGGCTGTCCGGCCCGAAGCGGGGTTTTTACTGGTGTGGCGTCCCGCCGTCAAGGTTTTTGCGCCCCTAAAAATCTGGTACGAACGCGCAACCATGTAAGGAGTATGGAAATTGGTCGATCTGGTAAACGAACTTGAGGGGAAAACCGCCATTGTCACCGGCAGTGCGCGCAATATCGGACGCGCGACAGCGGTGGAACTGGCCCGGGCGGGCGCGGCGGTTATCGTCAATTCGCGTTCTTCGCGGGATCTTTGCGAGGAAGTAAAGGCGGAGATTGAGGGCAATGGCGGCAAGGCGGCTATCGCGATGGGAAATATCGGCGATCCGGACGCCGCGAAATCCATTGTCGACACGGCGGTAAGCGTGTTTGGCGGC
>Ga0181585_10004240_pt1 | contig 12495 bp, 8 predicted proteins | sample 071ome_29_FD_132469 | JGI IMG/M metagenome (GOLD analysis project Ga0181585, IMG submission 132469) | Coastal salt marsh microbial communities from the Groves Creek Marsh, Skidaway Island, Georgia - 071407BT metaG (megahit assembly) | ecosystem: Environmental > Aquatic > Marine > Intertidal zone... | reverse complement strand
CGACGACGAGGCGTCGCCGTCACCCAGGGGTATCGACGACGACGGTCGCGACGACGACGGTCGCGATCGCGTCATCTCTCTCCGTCTCGTCGTCACCGAGGGAGGTTGACTCTGACGTTCATCCATGCGATCACTCGTCCATCCATCCATCCATCCATCCATCCATGGTGTTCACTCACACTGGTACGTACACCTTTATGATGACGAGGCCACAGCATGATAAAGTGGCCACGTAAGTCACATCGTCGACGCGCGCGCGAACGAGCGACGCGAACGAGCGACGCGAACGTCGACGTCGAAGGAAACGTTTATCGTCGACGCTACCGTTTCGACGTCAACGTTCGCGTCGCTCGTCCGCGACACCCGCGTCGTCCAGATTCGATGTCGGGATGAACCGACACATGTTAAAGTGGCATGTGTTTATGCACGCATCATCGATCACACGGCGCGCGCGCGGGCGCTTTAAACGCGTCGTCGACGCGTCACGATGCACAGACGGTGATTAAAAAAGTATGTTTACAACCCTGGTCGTGTCACCTTTGCTCGTTCTCGCGCGCGCGTTCGTCGGCGTCGTTCGTGATTAAAATGGCTTCGTTATCATCATAAGGAACGGGTACTCTTTTGTTACACTGGTACCAGGGAGGGGTGTGTGTTTGTTCGATGATATATGAACCGTCACTGTGTGACTTTGGAACATGTACACACCGTTGGATGGACGACGACGAGGACGAGGACGAGGACGAGGACGACCTGGAGGAGGACGACCCGGAGGACGACGAATGGCGACGATCGTATTCGTATTCGTCGTATTCGTCGTCGTTGTCCTCCTCCTCGTCGTCGTCACCGGAACGATTGCGATTGGTGTCGCGCACGGCGGACGCGGACGAGCGCACAGCGTCGGCGCCTCGACGAGACTCGTCGTCGGAGCGGTGACGACCGTGGGAAGAGGCGCGTCGAAGACGGACGTGAAGGATTGGTTGGCGTACCATCGCGCGGTCGGTGTCGGACGGTTTTACGTGTTTTACGACGGCGGTGAACGGAGCGCGTCCGAGGGCGCCGAGACTGCTGGGACGATGGAAGACGAAGAGACATTTCGCGCAGCCGTCGACGGAGCGGGGGACGACGTGGTGTTTTTCGGAAGCGAGATGGCGAGGAAAAGTCGAGAGCGGTTCGATTACCTGCGACGGGAACCGTTCTTGGCGCCGTACGTTAACGGGACGTGCGGCGCGAGCGCGTTGTTCGTTCGCCAAACGCTACATTTGCAGAGCGCGATTGAAAAGGCGCGAGCGTCGGGGGACGTCGATTGGCTCGTACACGTCGACGCCGACGAGCTCATCGCGCCTTTCTCACCCCGGGGGTTCAGTGTTGAGAGCCTTTTCGCATCTTTACCATCGAACGTCGATCGAGTCGTGATGCCGAACCACGAAGCCGTGCCCGAAAGCGCGTTTGAGGAAGAGACGTGCTCGCCGTTCCGAACGGCGACGTTGTTTCGTAAAAATCATCGTCGCGTGCATCCGACGGTGTACCGCAGGTTTGCACACTCGGCGAGGAGAGGCGTCAACCCGAACTACTTTTTAGCGTACGCCAACGGTAAGTCCGCGGGTCGAGTGACAAAGAGTTTGCGAGCGAACGGAGCGCATCGGTTCAAATGCTCGGGCGTCGAAATCACGTGCGACGAGTGCGCCGTCTTACACTATCCATTCTCGAGCGTGCGTAGAGCCGCAACGCGGCTTGGGCGATGCGATTGCGATGCAAAAGGTGAATCAACGGATAAGTGCTCGTTCCTTAGCTTTGATCGAGAGCTGGCGAAGTTTCCAGGCGACGCCGACGCGTTTGCGAAGTGGTTCATTGAGCGCGTCGTAGAGACGAACGCCACGCGTCGTCGGGATCTCTTGAGCGCCGGAGTTTACGAACGCATCCTCGCCGGGACACTCGTGTTAAGACGCGCAGCGCCGTTTGAGGCGTGCGATGGATGAAACGTTTAAAAAATTTGATCAAGTTACAACCAATCGTTGAACAATCGGCAACGAAAAAAATGTTTAAAATTAATTGTTTGTTTGTTCGCGCAACCGGTACCCGACGTTAGCCCTGCTTGCGACGCTCTTGGTTCTTTAAGATTGAACGAGTCGCCGGAGCGATGCTGTTCGTCGTGTCGATCCCCAATCGCATACCGGGAAGTGCTGGAGCTTCCATCGGCGGTGGACGCGCCTTCTTCTTCGCCTTGCGCTTGTACAGAGCGCTCGACTTGGACGCCTCGGGTAAACGCGCGGCGCATCTTCGACAGAAGCGCGCGTCGTTCTCGTGCATCGTCAATCCACATTGTTCGCACTCTCTGTCGTCGAAGAGTTTGGCAGAGGCGCTCCTGGTAGCGAGCGCCTTGGAAGATTTGCCCTCTTCCTTTGTGACGCTCACCATTTCTCCGTTCGGCGCCGCGACTTGGACGAAACCCGCCGTCGCGTCTTCTTCGTCTTCTTCGTCTTCTTCGTCTTCCATCATGCGCATAAAGTTTTCTCCCGCGCTGATGGTGGCCAGCTTGGCGAGCTGACCGGGAACGACGATGAGGGCGACGATGATTGAAATAACCGTGGCGACGCGTCCTCCCGCGGTCACCACCTCGAACGGCTGCCCGATACCAGTCAAGGTGAGAATGGCCCAGTACAGAGTGTCGTTCAAGTTGTGCACCATCGGGTTCACGCCGTACTCGAGGTCGTAAATGACGCCGGCGGCGATGACAAAGATGCAAATAAACTCGGCGCCGATGCCGACGAGCTGCACGCCCATCGAGTCGCTCTTCACCAAGCCAAAGAGAACGCTGTCGGGGGATCGATCCAAAAGTCGCAGCAGACGAAGCACTCTGAGCAAGCGCAGAAATCTATAAAACGGCGCGCTTCTGTCCAACACTTCCACGATGGCGAGCAGAGGCGGCACCGTGCTCGCCACGTCGACAATGGTGACGGGTTTCGTCCAAAACTTGAGGCTAAAATCAGCGGCGTACGCTCTCAGGCCGAGCTCAAACAAAAACAACAAGTTGTACGCATCCTCAATGTCGATGAGCGACTGCATGGAGATTATTCCCGTGTACCACGGAATGTCGTCTCTGTACAAAATGTCCCATCCGCCCAGGCTCGAGACGTTGTACGTCTCCAAAAGAAACGTCCCGAACACGATGCCCGACGAGATCACCGCCCACCACCCCGAGGCGTCGAGATCGGCCAACGCCATGCGAAGCGCCTCCTTTGGCGTCATCTTCTTCCTCCTACCGCGTCCGCCCCCTCCCGCGCCCGGAACGAGGCTCCCGAACGGGGTCAGAGATCCTCGTTCGTCCTCCGTCTCCGCGCCTTCCCCGCCAGCCCCCGCGCGCCTTCGCGTCCGATCCGTTCTCCTCCCTCGTCCTCCTCCCGCCACCCGCGCCGACGCGCGCCGACGCCGACCGCGCCGACGACCGCTTCCAAAGACGCCCGAAAACGCGTCTTCTTCGTCTTCGTCGCGAATTCCGCGTCCCGCGTCCGCGCCCGCGCCGACGACGACCGCTCCTCCTCGACCGCCTCCCGTCGCCGTTTTCCCACAAATCCCCCGACGCCGTTTCCCTCGCCATCCGACGACGTCCGACGCGCGCGCGCGCGTCCCCGCCCCCGCCTCAGCGCCAGCGCGAGCGCAAGCGCCAGCGCGACCGAACGACGTCGTCGACGCCGTCGCGTGCGTCATCGCCCGTCCCGCCGCCCCGCCGAGCGTCATCGTCGCCATCGCCATCGCCATCGCCGTCCGTCCGTCCGTCCGTCGTCCGTCCGTCCGTCCGTACCCGTCCGTCCGTTCGTCGCAGCGTATGACGACGTCATCATCATCGTCTTCGTCGTCGTCTTCGTCGTCCACGCACTATATGAACCAAAATTTGAAACGTACCGCACAGACGAGAAAGATGAACTGGACTGGACTGGACGGATGGACTGGACTGGACTGGTACGCTGGAGAAGGGCGCGCGCGGGAAACCGACGACGGACGACGGAGATGGCGGACGGACCCGATGGAACCACCGGGGACGGACGACGGACCTCGGGGGCGTCGAGCGAGGCCGGCGACGACGAAGGGACGACGGGGGTGCTCGAACAGGCTGTGGGAAGAATGTCGTTCGACGGGGACGATGATGAAGACGCGCGCGCGCGCGAACGCGGCGGGGGATCGAGGGGAAGGGGCGAGGGGACGTCCGGGGCGGTGGTGGCGACGACGGGCGTGGATCGCGCGGTTGGGCGACCGCGGAAACCGCCGCGACGGGGCGAGGTGGAACGAGAGAGCGTCGAAGCCGCGGGGAGGATTTTGTTGGAGGCTGCGTCGCCGCGAGGACCGGAGGAGGGCGGCGACGACGGCGACGAGGACGGCGACGTCGTCGGGAACTTGCGATCGGGAAGGAGGGGGTTCGGAGGGGGTGGTATGCGTGGTAAATCCATCTCGGTGGCGTCCTTCTTGCCGTCGTCTTCGGTGAGCCCGCCGAGGGTGCACAGATTTATGAGCACGCTTCAAGGAGGAACGGGGTCGACTCCGGGGTCACCCACGGCGGTGCAGGCGGAAAAGGAAGCGGATTTGAGAAAGAGGGCGGCGGATGAAGACGGATCGAGGTTTGCGCCGAACGGATCGGATGACGAGACCGCGGCGCCGGATGCTTCAACCTTGAGCACGAGCGCTCCGGATGAACGGGCGTCGGCGCACCATCCGGGATCCTTTCCTGAAACATTTGCGGAATTTAAAGAGCAGTTTGGGGCGAATCCGACGCCGCAGAGCATTCCACCTCCAAAGTACGGGGACCAAGGCATCATTGGTGAGAAGCACGTGCTCGTCATGGTTGGTTTGCCGGCGAGAGGGAAGACGCACATGGCTAAGAGACTGTGTCAGTATTTACGATTTTTCCACGGCGCAAACACTCGCGTCTTTAACGTTGGCGAATATCGCCGCAAATTCGCCGGAGCCGGGCAAACGTCCGATTACTTTGCGAGCGATAACAAGGCGGTGCGCATGAAGTTTGCCCAAGCCGCGCTCAAGGATATGATTGACTTTCTTTTTCAAGAGGATTCCATGTCTTTTCTCGAGCAGCGCGGCGTCGATAGCGGCCGCGTCGCCATCTTTGACGCGACGAATAGCACGAGAGAACGGCGTCGGTGGATCGTGGATCAGCTCTCGGCGTTGCCACTCAAGCTTTTATTCATCGAATCTATATGCACAGACGAGGCGGTGGTAGAGAAGAACATTCGCATAGCAAAGATTAGCAACTGTGACTACGACGGCATCATGACGCCCGAGCGAGCGTTTGAAGACTTTATGCAGCGGGTTAGGAATTACGAAAAGGAGTATCAGCCCATGGGGGTGGATCCGGAAGAGGATGACTTGTCCTTCATCAAGCTCATCGATTGCGGGCGACGAGTCGAGTCGAACCGCGTGCACGGTTACCTGCTCGGCCGAATCGCGCAGTTTCTTTCGAATATGCACGCAACGACGTGCTCCATTTATCTGTCTCGACACGGCCAGTCCGAGTACAACGCCTTGCAAAAGGTTGGTGGTGATTCCGTCCTGACGCAAATGGGAGAAAATTACGCGCTCAAACTGGCTGATTTCGCGGATCAAGTGGTGTCGAGAGACCCGAAAACGGGCGAACCGCGTCCCACGAGGCTGTGGACTTCTTCATTGCAGCGCACCATTCTCACGGCGCGACACATTCAACACGAGAAGATCAAGACGAGCGTAAACAGCGTTTGGGTTCAAATGGCACCTCGAGTGTTGCGAAATCTGGACGAAATTTACGCCGGCGTATGCGATGGTATGACGTACGAGGAGATTCGGGCGGCGTATCCCGCAGAGTTTGAGCTCAGACGTCAAAACAAGCTATCGTATCGTTACCCGCGTGGCGAGAGCTACCTCGATGTCATCGCTCGACTCGATCCGCTCATTCAAGAGCTCGAATCGTACCGCGAAGATGTCCTCATCGTCGGGCACCAGGGCGTCTTGAGACTCATTTACGCCTACTTTGCCGGTTTCGATCGAGTCGAGGCGGCGACGCTGTCCATTCCTCTCAACACCGTCATCAAGCTCACGCCTCGCACGCACGACTGCATCGAGGAACGTTTTTGCCTCTACGACCCAGCAGAGACGACCGAGCCTCTGGATCCACCGAGCTACTAGATTAAACGTTTCATTGAAAGTATGCGCTAAACGAACTAATAGCCGTCGGAATCCTCGTACCACGCGAGATCGTCTTCGTCTTCTTCGTCATAAAAGTAATCGTCGTCATCTCGTACGTTTTCATCGTCTTCGTGGATGATGAAGTATCGCAAACGTCCAAAGTCGAGATCTTCGCTATTCGCTATAGCCGTACTCTTCGTCGTCGTCGTCGTCGTCGTCGTCGTCCGTCGTCCGTCGTCCGTCGTCCGTCGTACAGTCAAGTGACGGTTCGTATATCCAACTTACAATGATGTGGTCAACTTGCACCACTTGGCCCATCAGTCTCTTGTTTGAAAAGTATCACGCATGCGCAGCTTGAAACGGAAGAAAACGAACGACGTCGTCACAAAGCACACGCAGAGGGAGGAATGGCTCTCTACGTCGTCAAGCGCGATGGGCGCGAAGAACCGGTGGCGTTCGATAAGATTACCGCGAGAATCAAAAAGTTGAGCTATGGCTTGAGCCAAGAGTTCTGCGACCCGGTGCGTGCGAGCGACGACTGCGAGCGACGATGACATCGTCTCCGTTTCTCTTTGCAACGGCGCGCAGAAAATTCAAAAATCTCGTCGCACCTGTCAACCCCGCGCGGGACCCGGGCGACGCCGCGGGCGGACCAGAGAGGAGAAATCGTTTGAAGTGAATATTTCTGCCGTCTTTTTCGCCCTTCTCCGCCGTTGGGTTCGCGCGGAAGAGGCCTCCGCGGCCGTGCGATGGGCAGATCGACAGGTGGAGTTTTTGAAACTGTGTTCCGGACGTTGAGACGCGCGCGGCTGAGGAATAGAATAATCTTTCCGGTCGACGACGCCGTCGGCGACCTGGTGAAGACGGACTCGAGATGGAAATCGAAACGAATGTAAACTAACCTTTTGATCTTCGTTCGCTTCGACCGAAACCCACAGACTTTGGTTGCGCAAAAGGTGTGCCTCGGTGTGTACAAGGGCGTGACGACGATGGAGCTCGATGAGCTCGCCGCTGAGACTGCGGCTTCGATGACGTCCAAGCACCCCGACTACGCCCTCCTCGCGGCGCGTATTTCCGTCTCCAACTTGCACAAGACGACCAAGAAGTCGTTCTCGGACACGATGAAGATGATGTACGAACACGTCAACCCGAGAAACAACAAGTGGTCGCCGTTGCTTGCCGATGACGTTTGGGAAATCATCAAGGCGAACGCCGAAAAGCTCGACGCCGAAATCGTTTACGACAGAGATTTCGATTACGATTACTTTGGCTTCAAGACGTTGGAGCGATCTTACTTGTTGCGCATCAACGGTAAGGTTGTCGAGCGCCCGCAGCACCTTCTCATGCGCGTTGCGATCGGCATCCACAAGGAGGATGTCGAAAAGGCTATCGACACCTACCACATGCTCAGCGAGCGTTGGATGACGCACGCCTCCCCGACGCTCTTCAATGCCGGTACCCCGAGACCGCAGCTTTCCTCCTGCTTCTTGATCTGCATGAAGGAAGACTCCATCGAAGGCATTTATGACACGCTCAAGGAGTGCGCTTGCATTTCCAAGTCTGCTGGTGGTATCGGTTTGTCCATTCACGACATTCGTGCCACGTCTTCGTACATTCGCGGCACCAACGGTACCTCCAACGGTATCATCCCGATGTTGCGCGTGTTCAACGACACGGCTCGCTACGTCGACCAAGGTGGCGGAAAGCGCAAGGGTGCCTTCGCCATCTACCTCGAACCGTGGCACGCGGACATCTTCGACTGGCTTGACTTGCGCAAGAACCACGGCAAGGAGGAAGCTCGCGCGCGCGATCTCTTCTACGGTTTGTGGACGAACGACTTGTTCATGAAGCGCGTCGAAGCGAACGCCGAATGGACTCTCATGTGCCCGAACGAATGCCCGGGCTTGTCTGATTGCTGGGGTGAAGAATTCGAAGCCTTGTACCAAAAGTACGAAGCCGAAGGCAAGGGCAAGAAGACTGTCAAGGCTCAACAGTTGTGGTTTGCGATCCTCGAATCTCAAGTCGAGACGGGCAACCCGTACATGCTCTTCAAGGATGCGTGCAACCGTAAGTCCAACCAGCAAAACCTCGGTACCATCAAGTCTTCCAACTTGTGCACGGAGATCGTCGAGTACACGAGCCCGGAAGAGACTGCCGTATGCAACTTGGCTTCCATTGCTCTCCCGCGCTTTGTGATCGAGAACAACCCGTCCTCCCCGACGGGCCGAACTGAAGTGAAGAAGCTTGTCGGTTCCTTGAAGTGCAAGGAACGCTATTTCGACCACTCCAAGCTATTCGAAATCACGCGCAAGGTTACCCGCAACCTCAACCGCATCATTGACGTCAACTACTACCCGGTTGAGACGGCGAGAAACTCAAACATGCGCCATCGTCCAATTGGTCTCGGCGTTCAAGGTTTGGCTGATGTCTTCATCCTCCTCGGCATGCCGTTCGACTCTCCGGAAGCGAAGAAGCTCAACGCTGAAATCTTTGAGACAATCTATTTCGCGGCGCTCACGGAATCGAACGCGATTGCGGCTGTCGATGGCACGTACAGCTCGTACGAAGGCTCTCCGGTGAGCAAAGGCATCTTACAACCGGACATGTGGGGTCTCACGGAAATGCCAGGTGGAGACAGACACGACTGGGCTGGCTTGCGTGCTGCCATCGCGCAGCACGGTGTTCGCAACTCTTTGTTGGTGGCGCCGATGCCGACCGCGTCGACCTCTCAAATTCTTGGCAACAACGAGTGCTTTGAGCCGTACACTTCCAACATTTACGCCCGTCGCGTCCTCTCTGGTGAATTCACCGTCGTGAACCAGCACTTGCTCTCTGACCTTACCGAACTTGGTTTGTGGGATCCGGAACTCAAGAACTCCCTCATCGGTAACAACGGCTCCGTGGCTGACTTGGAAATCCCGGACAACCTCAAGGCGATTTACAAGACGGTTTGGGAAATCAAGCAAAGAATCTTGGTGGACATGGCTGCCGACAGAGGCGCCTTCATCGATCAATCCCAATCTTTCAACGTGCACATGAGTGATCCGAACAGCGGTAAGCTCACGTCTTTGCACTTCTACGCTTGGAAGAAGGGTTTGAAGACGGGTATGTACTACCTCCGATCTCGAGCCGCGGCGGACGCTATCAAGTTCACCGTCGACGTCAAGCAAAAGGCGTCGGCCAAGGTTGACAAGGAGAACGAAGCGCCGAAGAGCCCAAGAAAACCGACCAAGGCTGATCTCGACAAGATGTCTGACGAAGAGAAGGAAGCGTACCTCGCCGCCAAGCTAGCATGTTCTTTGGCGAATAAGGAGGACTGCGTCATGTGCGGAGCCTAGAGAGACGACGCCATTTTAAACGCGACGTCTTCCGGTATTCTTTCATGTGAGTCAAGAGGGCACTTAGGAGAAAATCGAAAATTTGAATTTCATCCCGTGTAATGCATAACAGATGTTCGTAACCACTTTCGCGCTTAAACTAGTAAAGGGGAAACGAAGATGTCGTCGATCGCCACGAATGGAAGAATATACTACATCATCAGGTTGTTCTAACGCGATGCAAAAAAAACTAACGCGCCCAGCGCGCTCGCGAAGGTGGGCGTCATCCTTCCAGCGTGGACATCCATGCCTTCAAGGCGTCGCGCATCCAATCGTGTTTACACCTACACCACGCCTGGGCCGGGGTCAACCAGTGCCGAGTGCGGACCCGCTCCTCGGGCCAACGCTCGAGCTCCTCCTCCACCTCCATGGTGAAGACGTGAGCAACGCACTTGGCCTCGTCACCGTCGTGACCAGCCCTCACGCGCGAACGAGATACAAACTCATACGTGTTCTGGAGCGTCGATATTCGCCCACGCACGCCGCCTTCCTCCATGCTCTCGCGAGCAGCCGCCTCGGCGCTCGTCTCGTCTGTCTCCCAGCCACCCTTGGGGAAAATGAGGTCGCGCCCGTCGTCCGCTCCGCGAGGTCCCTTCTTCGAGTTGAGCATGAGCACCTCGTAATCGCAACGATGTTCATCTCCGTTCGAATTCTCTCCCGGTCCGGTCTCTCGAGTCGACACGTACACGTCCGTCTGCGTAGACGCGGACGCGGACGCGGACTCGGACGCAGACGCAGCGATCCGACGCCGATAGCAGATGCAACCCGCCACCAACCTTTGGTTCGCCGCGTTATACCTCTGATTCGCCCGTCCTGTCCTCGCCTCGAGCGGTTCATCCCCGCTCGCCGATGACCGTCGCGTCTCGCCGTTCATTTTCGTCGTCGTCGTCGTTCCGTCGCCTGAGACGACGAACCCCGAGACCTCGTCCTCGTCCTCGTTGCCTCGGCAACGCCCGTCTTTCTTTGTCGCGTCTTCACCCCCTCGACTGACCCGACTGCCGCCATCACCGTCACCACCGCCGTCACCACCACCGTCGCCCTCTTCGACGTCCGTCGTCGCCACCATCGTCGCCATCCCGGAGCGGACGGAGCGGAGTGGACGACCACTGAGGCGGGCATCCGTCGAGCTTCCTCTGTTCGCACGTCGACGAGGACGGAAGAGTGTGCGATTTTTGTTGTCATGAATCACTGTTCATGAATCAAGAAAATAGGGTAGGGACTCCCTAAACATCTTCCAAGGCGCAGGAAAGTTTAGGGTTTAGGGTCGTAAACCCTAAACCATCAACCCACAAAAAAATAAAGCGTTGATGACGGTCACAAAAAAAAAAAAGAGGTCCCAACACCCGCGAGCAAGAGGTCCAACACCCACAACACCCGCGAGCGTCACAAACCGGCGCCGTACGCAAGGGTTAACGCCATGGACGGTGCGCGCGCGGACGAGCGCTCGACGCTCATCGCGGGCGAACGTCGGAGCGCGAGCGATGGGTTCCGGCGACGCGCGTCCTCGACGGCGTGCGCGAGCGCGATCGTCGCGACGATGCTCGCGATGGCAGGCGGTCACGCGTGGATGCGCTCGAGGCTTGGCACGAACTCGCGCGCGGTGACGTTCACCGTGGAGGCTGGATGCCCGCCGGAAAGTTTTAAGCAGGCACATCCGGAGTTTTTCGAGAACAGCATCGTGTCGGTGAAGCTCCTGACGAAGTGCCCGCCGCAAGACGGCGGCGATTGGACGTTTACGACGATGAATCGCGTGCCGGCGACGAAGCAGTACACGGTGACGGCGACGGTCGCGGATGAGTGCGAATATGGTTTCATGCTCGTCAACTCGCTGGGAGACGAAATTTTCGAAGTCGGTGGCAGTAACGTGGACACGCCCATGAGGAACGCGGAGTGCATCGAACCCGTGCCCGCGGGCGGAAACTTATACTGGAATCGACGCATGAGCCAGCACATGGGCTCGACGTCCATTAAATGGGCGTGGGGACACTGCCAAGAAGAATGCCCGATTCTGTGTAAGATTATCGCGTTGAGTAACGCAACTGAAAATAACGTGTACAGCGTACTCGAACGAGACAAGGATGAGTTCTGGCACAGAGCCGAGGGCACGTTTAAGTCTATTCACGCCGGTTACAATGACCTCTGGGCTGTCAAGAATGACAACACCGTGTACAAGTCAACCATCGACAACTTGAACATCAATTCAAGCAATTGGCAATCTGTGCCATCAGGTACGCTGCCCGGATCGCTCGAGTCTATCGATGTCGGGCTCGAAGAGGCGTACTTTGTCAGAACAGATAACAAGTACTATGCCAAGCCGGCCGATAACTCGGGCGCCTGGCGGGTAATGCCGGGAGGTTTAAAACAAGTCGCCGTCGGTAAGCAGTACTTGTACGGTCTCACGCACAGTCCCACTAACCCTTCCACAAGCGGTTGGGTGTGGGCCTGCGTACTGCCGTGCTCGGGGACAGGAATTCACACCGATTTTCCAGAGGGTCGCACCGCCCGACAGTGTGAAGTTTCTCTCGATTACGTTTACTGCACGTCTGAAACGAACAAAGTATACCGAATGGATGCGAGGCTCAGCTTTTTCAAGAACGGCCACGACGCGTCCGACGGCTTGTGGGGCTGGCCCGTCACTCGACCCGTCTCCAGCTGGACGCTCATACCGAACATTCAAGCCAAGATGGTCACCGTCGGTGATTTCAACGTCTGGGCGATCGACACGGAGGGCACTGTCAAGTTCTGCCCTCAACCGTGCAACGACGGACAATGGGTCACTCCGACGGGCGTCCCGAAGGGTATCGTCTACATCGACGCGTCCAAGTACAACTAATACGTCTAGAACGCGTCCTCACGTCGGTTTTTTTCTTCACGTGGTTCAGCCCTTTGTGTACGTTTTCGTTTGTGATTCGCGTTACACTCGTCGATGCAATCAGACTTTTCACCACGTCCT